>Ga0209654_1000571_pt1 | contig 34909 bp, 28 predicted proteins | sample SaaInl1SG_22_DNA_FD_184646 | JGI IMG/M metagenome (GOLD analysis project Ga0209654, IMG submission 184646) | Marine microbial communities from expanding oxygen minimum zones in the Saanich Inlet - ESP_161SG_22_DNA (SPAdes) (version 2) | ecosystem: Environmental > Aquatic > Marine > Intertidal... | reverse complement strand
GACAGCGATCCATCACGACCTTCAGGCCTGCCTCTTCGGCAAGCCGCGCTGCATCATGATCAACAACCCCGATTTGTCCCCATAGCACTTTTGCGCCAATATCGATGGCTTGTTTGGTGATATCATATAAATCTTCGGGCTTGCGAAACACTTCGACCATATCCACTGCCCGATCGACTGCGGCAAGGTTTGGGTAAACCTTCAACCCCCGTATTGTTTCGAGGCCAGGCCGCGGGTTAATGGGAATCATGTCATAACCAGTTTCATGCAAAACGCGCAGCACACCATAGCTGAACTTGGTTTTGTCGGGGCTGGCACCAACCATGGCAATCGTTTTTACCGAAGACAGAATGTCCTGAATATAGGCATCGGTATAAGGCTCATTATGATTCATTTAACGTCATCCGTCGGGGTCGCAATATCTGCTTTTAGTTCGTGTGATGCCAATGGGTCAAGAAATGGATTGCGATAAAGTTTATCATGGCTTTCAACACCCACCTCAATCACGCAATCACTTTTTGCCCGTGCCACGCACAACACAATATAGCCGTCATTAATTTGCCGGTTGTTCAGCGCGACTTGGGCGCGCTGATCAATATCGCCGTCCAATAGTTTGGCTGCACAGGTAATGCAGCCGCCATATTTACAGCCATAAGGCAAATCAACGCCCTGATCTCTTAGCTCGTCAAGCAACGGTTTGCGGCCGGAAACGGCAAAGGCTGCATTGTCACGATTGGCAATGGTGATCGTCTTCATAGCCAAATATCGCTTGTACAATCACCGCCCGGATAACGCGCTTCGTGGCACCGGCTTGGCCCGTTCGGCTCATTGCCAAAATCGACAATAAAATCAGGATTGATGGACATGCCACCATTTTCGGGATCACAGTCAATCATCACCATGACGCCGCCCTTTTCCCGAATTTCGGGATAAAATTGATTGTCCCATGTGCTGAACAGCGATGTGGTGACATAAAGGCGCTTGCCATCAAGCGACAATTGGAACATCTGCGGCCCACCAGCCATCGTGACACCATTCACAATGGGCGCTTTGCCCAGCAAGCCACCCATCCAAATCTGGCCAGTCAATTTTGGATTATGGGGGTCAGAAATATCATATTGCCGCATATCGCCATGCAGCCAGTTATTTAGGTAGAGATATTTATCATCCATCGATATCAAAATTGCTGACATAACCCCCGGGATCGGGATAGGCCAATCTGGATGCGGTTCATTTCCAACATCGATGATTTTTTCCCACTGCCATTTTCCATCATCATTTTTCCACCAATGAATGACATTCGAGCTGAGCGCTGCGCCGCAAAATCCGTGCGAACTGTCAGGATTATGGTGGAATTTCACCTCAAGAGGAATCAACCCATCTTCGCCAAGATAGAAACTCTCAACCGGTTCCCGCTTCTCAAAATCCCAAAAATGCAACTCACGCCCATATTTGAGATATCCAACTTCTTCCAAATCAAACCCGGGCATAAAGGTATTGGGGGCTGCCCATTCCGAACTAACCATCACATTATGGCGAGGCTGGTACCAAAAATCATAGCCGAATTTGATATCACCCATTGAGTTTTCCCACCTGCCAACGATTTCAAAATCCTTGTTGAGATGCAGATAGCCCCCCGGTGCCTCGCCCTTAGCATTACCAAGAAAAGAAATGATGATTTCGCTCCCAAGACAATGCACCGTATGGGGGCCAGATAGATCAGCCTTGGATTTGATTTCAGCACCATCAATAACGGTGTGGATGCGCGGCGCAAGCGGATCGGTCGCGGTATCCACAACATAGATGTTATTTGAACGCACGCCGGGAAGCAGAAGATATTTACGCGCCATGCCCGCATCATCATGACAGGATGAACAGGCATTCCAGCCCATATGATGCAGCTCGTCGCCAATATTCGGCATATCAAGCCGGTGAATAACCTTGCTGAAAGTTGGGCTATTTGGATCGACATCAACCGTTGCAAGATAATCGGGTTTTTGGATACCCGTGCCGGTATAGATCGCAATCGTGTAAAGCAACAATTCTCGTGGGGCTCTAATCGCCTCTTCGGGGCTGGCATAGCCCGGACCGCAACATTCCATCTTGTCTCCCTCGCAGATTACACTGCACGCTTTCGCCTCAATCAATCTCGCGCTGAATTATTTGGGTTTTATGTTTTTATCACTGCCATCAGCCGAACAATCTCATTAGAAGCCTAACCAAAAGCATATTGCAACCATCAACATGATCAGCTTGCTTTTGTAACCAACGGCGCAATGCGCCTTGATCTTTTTACAAGCAACCACTGGCGTTTGCGATTGTTAGGTTATACATTCTAGCAGCGTCACGTTACGAGTGGGTGAAATCATGCTTAATTCAGATAGCCGAAACGATCTTTCGCATTGGTCGATAAACATTGACGATGATCGCATCGCGTGGTTGCAGATTCAGGCCGATGGAAAATCTGTTAATGTCCTGACTCATGCGGTGATGGATGAACTGGCAACCCTCATCGACGAGCTGGAAGCCGCCGATCATCTGGCTGGTCTGGCCCTGCTATCGGGCAAGCCCGGCGGTTTTGTTTACGGCGCCGACATCCATGAATTTGAAACCTTGAAAACAGCGGCAGATGTGGCCAATCATATGGAATTGGTGCATGGGCTTTTTAACCGGATTGAAGCGCTTGCTGTGCCAAGCTGTGTTGGCATTGACGGCATTGCTGTTGGTGGTGGGCTGGAAATTTCGCTGGCGTTTGACCGGCTGTTTGTCACCGCCTCACCAAAAACAAAACTTGGCTTTCCTGAGATCAATCTTGGCATCATGCCGGGCTATGGCGGCACTGGCCGCGCCTATGGCCGAATTGGTACCAAGGCCGTTCTTGATATGATGTTAACCGGCCGGCCGGTTGGCAGCAAAGATGCCATCGCAAGCGGCCTTGCCGATGAAATGGTCGATAGCGCTGACGATCTGGCGATGGCGATGCGCGCATGGGTGCTGTCCTGTAATGGCGCAAAACCGGCGCGAAGCCAGCGCGAAACCACAGCCGATGCCAACGCCATTTCAGCGGCACGCGAGCGCTATTTGAAACGCGCCCGTGCCGATCATACGCCAGCACCCTTCGCGATCATTGATCATGTTGCTGCCTTTGGGCATGATTCGGGTGCCATGTCGGCGGGTGAGATGGGCATTTTCCCCGAATTGATGGTTGGGGATGCTTCAAAGAATTTGCGCCGTGTTTTCTATCTTACCGATGCTGTTCGTAAATCGGCACGCGGCGATAGTGGTATCCAGCGTTTGCATGTTGTTGGCGCTGGCGTCATGGGCGGTGATATTGCCGCGGTTGGCGCGATGGCCGGACTTGATGTCACTTTGACCGATATGAATGAGGCGGCAATTGATGGTGCGATTGCCCGCGCCGCAAAATTGTTCGAACGGCGGCTGAAAACAGATGATAAGATTGCCGCTGCAAAAAGCAGGCTTCGCGCTGATAAAGATGGCAATGGCGCAGGTGATGCCGATCTGATCATCGAAGCGGTTGCTGAAAAGCTGGCAGTCAAACAGGCCGTGTTTCAAGCCTTGGAAGCAGCCAGCAAGCCCGATGCCATTCTGGCAACCAACACATCTGCCATCCCGTTGGAAGATATCGCCACCACTTTAAAAGCGCCTGAACGTCTGATTGGATTGCATTTCTTTAATCCGGTGCCGGTTTTGCCGCTTGTCGAGGTGATCTGGTCCAAATTTTCCGACCAGAATATGGTCAATCGCGGCATGCAGTTTGCCGGACGCATTGGCAAAATGCCAATCCGGTGCAAATCGGCGTCGGGCTTTTTGGTCAATCGCGCCTTGCTTCCCTATATCTTCAAAGCGATTGAGGCGGTTGCCGCTGGCGAAAACGCCGATATGATTGATGAAGCATTGGTCGATTTCGGCATGCCAATGGGGCCAATCGAACTTGCCGACCAGATCGGGCTTGATGTTTGTCTTGATGTTGGTGTTGTTCTTGGCATCGCCCCCGCCGCCAAAACATTGCTAACCGAAAAATGCGATGCAGGCACGATTGGCCGGAAATCGGGAAGCGGCTTTTATGATTGGGACGGCAATCGCGCCATTCGCCCTCACCAGCCACAAGATGCCGCCATCATGGCAGGCATTGTCAAATCCATGCTGGCACCGATGATTGATGAATGCCAGCAAGCGGTTGATGACGGTGTCGTTGATTCGGTCGACAGCGCCGATGCAGGCATGATTTTTGGCATTGGTTTTCCGGGGTTTCGCGGCGGCCCATTGAATTGGGCGAAATCATAAAGACGGATTAAATGACCGGATCGGGAGATCAACATGACAAATATTTTCATTCTGGCAGCGCAAAGATCGGCGATTGGCAGTTATGGCGGCAGCCTGAAAGACACGCCGCCAATTGATCTTGCCATTCCGGTTGCCAAAGATGCGATTGCCAAATCTGGGGTGCCCGCTGATGCTATTCAGCATGCGATTTATGGTCATGTCATCCATACCGAACCGCGCGATATGTATTCACCGCGCTGTATTTCGATTGGCGCTGGCCTTGCCGAAACGGCCCCTGCCTTTCAGGTCAATCGCCTATGCGGAAGTGGCCTTCAGGCAATTGTGAGCGCAACCCAGCTTATCCAGCTTGGCGATTGCGATACCGCGCTTGCTGGCGGTGTTGAGGTGATGAGCCGGGGTGCCTATATCCTGCCAGCGCAACGCTGGGGCGCGCGCATGGGTGATGCCGCGGTTGTCGATATGATGACCGGTGCGCTGCATGATCCGTTTGGAATTGGTCATATGGGCATAACCGCCGAAAATATTGCCGCTGACTATCAGATCAGCCGTGAAGATATGGACGCTTTTGCCGCCCAGTCACAAAGCCGCGCAGCGCATGCCGATGCGGCTGGATATTTTACCAGCCAGATCACCACAATCGAGTTGACCCAACGCCGCAAGATTGTGGCTTTTGCGAAAGACGAATATATCCGCGCCGATACGACCAGCCAAAGCCTCGCCGGATTACGTCCGGCCTTTGCCAAGGACGGGCTTGTCACCGCTGGTAATTCATCGGGAATCAATGATGGTACGGCATCGCTAATTCTAGCCAATGATGATGCGGTAAAAACGCACAAAGCCAGCCCAATGGCGCGTATTGTTGCCTATGGGTTTGGCGGCGTGCCACCCCGCATCATGGGCATGGGGCCAGTACCGGCAAGCAAAATGGCGCTTGAACGCGCTGGTTTGACCATTGATGATCTTGATCTTGTTGAAAGCAACGAAGCCTTTGCCGCGCAGGCCTGTGCCGTATCGCGCCAGCTTGGCCTTGATCCAGATCGCGTCAATCCGAATGGCGGGGCGATTGCGCTTGGCCATCCGGTTGGTGCCACCGGCGCAATCATCATGACAAAGCTGGTTCATGAATTGCACCGCATCAATGGACGTTACGGCATGGCCACCATGTGTATTGGCGGTGGTCAGGGAATCAGCGTTATCATCGACGCCAAACCTTGATATGGATCGACCACGCCTGTCACCATTCGCTTTGATCCAGATTTTACGGAGCCCGAACCATGTATAAAGCGCCCCTTGAAGATTATCAGTTCGTCCTTGACCGGGTCATTGGTTTTGACGCGCTGATGGCGCTGATCGGCAATGATGACGTCAATCAAGAGCTTGCTGATGCGGTTCTCCAAGAAGCTGGCAAGCTGGCTGGCGATGTGATCGCGCCATTAAATCATAGCGGTGATATGACTGGGGCGAAACGGCAAGATAATGGGCAAGTCATCACGCCTGACGGCTTTAGTGATGCCTATGCTGCAATGGGACAAGGCGGATGGACAGCCATGGAAGCTGGCGAAGATTTTGGCGGCCAAAATTTGCCAATGACGCTGACCACCGCGGTGAATGAATTATGGCAATCGGCCAATATGGCCTTTGCGCTTTGCCATCTTTTGACGCAAGGGCAAATCTATGCCCTGCAAAAATCGGCAAGCCCTGAATTGCAAAATATCTTTATCCCGCCAATGGTTGAAGGCCGCTGGACCGGAACGATGAATTTGACCGAACCGCAGGCCGGCACCGACCTTGCTGGCATCAAAAGCCGCGCGGTTCCCAATGGGGATCATTATCTGATTTCTGGCCAGAAAATCTATATCACCTATGGCGAGCATGATATGGCCGAGAATATCATTCATCTGGTGCTGGCACGCACACCCGATGCGCCTGATGGCATCAAGGGTATTTCGGTGTTTATCGTGCCGAAATTCCTTGCTGATGATGATGGCAATTTCACCAAGCCGAATGATCTTCGCTGTCTGTCGATTGAGAAAAAACTTGGCATCAAGGGATCGCCAACCGCGGTTATGCAATATGGTGAAACCGATGGCGCCGTTGGCTATCTTGTCGGTCAGGAAAATCAGGGAATCGACATCATGTTTGGCATGATGAATCACGCCCGTCTTGCGGTCGGCCTGCAGGGACTTGCCATTTCTGAACGCGCCTATCAACAGGCCAAAACCTATGCTCGTGATCGCGTTCAAGGCGTGCCGCTTGACGGTAAAAAAGGCGATTCCATCGTTCATCACCCCGATGTTTTGCGGCTTCTTGGCACGATGAAAGCCGAAATCGAAGCAATGCGCGCCCTGATGATGATTGGCGCGGCAGCGATGGATAAGGCGCGTCATGCCAGTGACGCTGAAAAGCCCGATCTTGAAGCCCGCGTTGGTTTGCTCATTCCCGTGATCAAGGGTTGGATGACCGAACGCGCCCAGCAAATCACCTCGGATGCGTTGCAGATTCATGGCGGCATGGGCTTTATCGAAGAAACCGGCGCCGCCCAGCATTATCGCGATGCCCGCATTCTGCCAATCTATGAAGGCACAACCGCAATTCAGGCCAATGATCTGGTTTTCCGCAAAACCATTCGTGATAATGGCGCGGCGGTCACCAGCCTTTTTGATGAAATTGACCAAGATATGACAGTCTTGAAAACCCATCCAGATGCCGCTATTTCGGCGGCGGCAAAATCAGTTATCGAAGCCAATGAAACCGCCCGCACCGCCACCGCCAGCATCATTGGCAGTGCCAATTCACCGCGCCGACCAGCCGCAGCCGCAAGTAATTATCTGATGCTTCTTGGCACATTGACCGGTGGCTGGCTGATGGCACGATCTGGCGCAGCGGCAGCAGATGCCATCGCCAATGGCGAAACCGGCACAATTGGCAATGATGATTTCATGGCGATCAAAATCACCACAATGCAAATCTATATAACGCATCATCTGCCAAAGCTGTTTGCGCTTGCCCGCACCATTGCCGATGGTGATGCACCAATATTGGCGATGCAGCCTGACTGGCTATAGTCATTTGTGATTGGGGTTTGCAGATTAGGGCTTGTCAGCTTCTTTGAAAATGACATGCGCCCATTCTTCCCACAAGCGTGACAAAGCCGCATAATCAGCATCGCCAAGCCCATTAGCCTCGGCAATTTCATAAGGTGTATGTGATGCCGAAATGGCAAAAAGCGGCACCCCCATCTGCTGGGCTGTTGCCAATGCGAGACAGGAATCCTTGCGCGCATTCGTGACCGACATACCGCCCTCAAAATCGGCATATTTCATTCGCTCTTGAACACGGTGAACCAGCGGGCGAAGCATGCCTTCTTCGCGGTTCAGGATCGAAATCAGTGTGTCGCTTGGAACGCCAAGCTTTTTTGACATGGCAAAAGCTTCGATCAGCACCACCATAAGCGCATGCATCACCGCATTATTGACAACTTTAATCCCCATGCCCGCACCAAGATTACCAAGATCATAAATGCCCGCCGCCACCGGTTCTAGAACCGGCCTTGCCATGGCTTTGGCGGCATCATCGCCGCCCATGAAAAATGTCATTTGCCCGGTCGCCATGCTGGCCACGCCGCCAGCAATGGCCGCATCGACAAACCCAACATTTTTTGCCGCCGCCAAAGCAGCGCAATCAATCGCAGTTTGCGGCGTAACCGTACTGGTTTCAATCACCAGCTTTGGCCGGATTGGCTGTGCCATGATTTGCGTTGTCACCGCAATTGAAATATCGGGATGCGGCAATGACAAAATGATCACATCGGCCCGTGATACAACCCCGCCAAGATGGTCATGTGTGACAATGCCCTTGTCGGCTGCATCATCGCGCCGGCTGGCATTTTGATCATATCCGTGAACCTCGCCAGATGCGGCAAAGGCCGACGCAATCGCGCTTCCGGCATTGCCAAGTCCGATAATTCCGATGATGCCAGCGCCCGAATTTTTATTCTGTTGATCTGTCATTTTCATTCCCATGCAAAGGTCACTGGCCTAATCGTCACTGACCAAACCGGCAGTTTCGACAACAGCATGAAACAGAACATTGGCGCTTGCTGCCGCCCAATCCTGACTGATTTCTTCAGCTTCATTATGCGACAAGCCATCAACGCAAGGACACATGATCATTGCCGTTGGTGCCACCCGACTCATCCAGAAAGCATCATGTCCAGCACCTGAAACAAGATCCATATGCGAATAGCCAAGCCGGTCTGCCGCCGCGCGAACACGGTCGATACAGGCCGGATCAAACGCCACCGGATCAAACGCCCCCGCCAATTCAAAATCAATGCCAAGCCCAAGCGTTTTGGCAATCGCGCTTGCACCCGTCCGTAATTCATCATGCATCGCCGCGATCACCGCCGGATCGGGGCTACGAAAATCAATCGTAAAGATCGCTTTTCCCGGAATGATATTGGTTGAATTGGGAAAAATTTCACAATGGCCAACCGCGCCAACCGCATAGGGTGCATGTGCCAATGCAATCTGATGCGCCAACACCGTGATCTGCGCCATGCCAAGCCCCGCATTGACCCGTGATGGCATTGGTGTTGAGCCGGTATGGGCTTCTTTGCCGGTTAGGGTAACGCGAATCCAGTTCAATCCCTGACCATGCGTCACAACACCGATATCGGTTTTTGAATCCTCTAAAATGGGTCCCTGTTCGATGTGAAGTTCGAAAAAGGCGGCAACCGGCCGGCCGCCAACCGCCGCGTCACCAACCCAGCCAATCCGTTCCAGCTCGTCACCAAACCGCGCACCTGCCGCATCGGTGCGGTCATAGGCCCAATCCAGATCATGCACGCCGGCAAACACGCCCGACGCCATCATTGGCGGCGCAAAACGGCAGCCTTCTTCATTCGTCCAATTGACAATTTCAATCGGATGGCGCGTTGTCAGACCAGCCTCATTGAGGCTGCGAATGATTTCCAACGCGGCCAGAACGCCAAGCGGCCCATCATATTTTCCGCCTGTTGGCTGGGTATCAAGATGGCTGCCAACCATCACCGGTGGCAGGCTGGCATCACTGCCTTCACGGCGGGCAAACATATTGCCCATTTTATCGGTATGAAGCGACAGGCCTTCGGCCGCGCACCATGATTGAAACAAATGACGCGCGGTCGAATCATCATCGGTCAGCGCCTGCCGGTTATTGCCGCCAGCCACACCCGGGCCAATTTTTGCCATATCCATCAGGCTTTGCCATAGACGGTCTGAATCAATACGCAGATTACGGCCAATCATCGGATGGGTCTGGGTCATGGGATCTGTCTCACTTTTGGGTTTATACGCATCGCAGGTTTTGGTCATAGTTTCGGGTTTGGTCACATTTTTGGGTTTGATCACATTTTCTGATTTGATGGCACCTGAAAGGTCAAGGATGCCCAAATCGATTCCCACATGGCATCACCCGATTCAACCGCCCCATCCATTGGCCGCAAAATCACACTATCAACAAGATAGTCCCGTCCGGCCAATAGCGCAAAATTACTTCGCCCGTCCTTGTCGGTTTGGTATTTCGCCGTTTCCACATGGCGCGGATTATGACGCGTAAACACGGTGATTTGTGCATTGGCAAGCGGCGCACCATCCGCATAAAGGCGCACCGGCATGGATTGCAGCGGTGGCCATTGATAGGGATTAGCCTCGGCAACAATCTCGATTGCCAAACCAAGATGCCGGTCCTGTCCAGCACCCATTTTTTCAGGCCCGCCAACGGCAATCAGGCTTTTGGCATAGCGCTGATAGCGTTCGGTAATTTTATCAAGCGGCAAGCCGCGGCTTTGATGCTGGACAAGCGCTTCATCAAAACCTTTTTCGCGCGCAAATTCATCAAATTTTTTGGCATCACTATAGGTCAGGCGAATGGGGGCTGTCTGATGAACAATGATACGAAGCCCGGGCGAACCGGACGGCATTTTTCCAGCCGGACGATCACCATAGCGGCCAGTAATTTCATATCGTTCAGATTGCGATTTGGCACCGGTTCCCAGCAAGGCGAATGTTTCAATCTGGTCGGGAACATAAATTGCCGATGCGCCCAAAAAATCAGTGCCAATTAAAATATCTGCGGTTATGCTTTGGTCTGGATCGGGCTGAAATGAAGATGGTTCAATCCAAAATTCATGCGCCTGTAATGGCAAAGGGGAGATAAAAACCAGCCAAAAAACCGCCGCCGCCCCTTTTGTCAGATGCAAGATGATTCTGACGACCCGTTTCACCGCCGCAATCAAGACCGCCCCAGCAGCAGATAAAATCATGACACCCTCAAAAACACCGTAAAGTTAAACAAGCTATGCCTCACACAGACTTCAGACCATTGATGAAAAATTGTAAAGCCCTAACATACCGGTTGGTTCTTGCTGTTTGCTTGTTTGTGATCAGCCCCTTGACAATGTCGGCGATTGCCCATGAAATTCGGCCCGCCGTTGCTGATCTGTCAATGACCAGCGCGCCGCCATCGGCAGATGACCAGGCTTTGCCAAGCCGGCTTTCCATCATGATTGACCTGAATGCCGAATTATTTCTTGCCGGTCTGGATGCCAGCCTTGTGCGTGATACCGATGACGCGCCACAAGGCAAAGATTATGACGCGCTTCGCGCCCTCACCGCCGATCAACTGGCGCAAAAATTCACCGATCAATGGGCCGATTTTGAAAAGGCCTTGACCGGCCTTGCGAATGACCGACAGCTATCTTTCCAGCTTGATGCGATCGAGGTTGAAGATAATCCGGCAATGGCCTTGCCGCGAAGCAGCAAAATACAGATTTCCGCACCGCTTGAGCCAAATGATGCCAGCGTTCGCTTTGGCTGGAGCGCCGCCCTTGGGCCATTGGTCCTTCGCCAGCAAAGCCAGACCGAAAAGCCGGAAAATCTCTATACCGCCTATCTTGAGCCGGGTGCGATCAGCGCACCAATCAAAAGACAGGGCGTCACCGCCCAGCCGGTTTTAACGATCATGCTGGATTATGCCAAAATCGGGTTTGTCCATATCGTGCCAAAGGGTCTTGATCATATTTTGTTTGTATTGGGGCTGTTTTTCTATGCGGCACGATGGCGTCCGCTTCTGGGTCAGGTGACTTTATTCACGCTGGCACATACGACAACGCTCATGCTTGCTAGTACCGGCCATATTGTTGTTTCGCCGAATATTGTCGAGCCATTGATTGCCGCCTCAATCATTTATGTGGCTTTTGAAAATCTGCGAAGCGAACGGCTTCATGCTGGACGGCTTGTGGTGATTTTCGCGTTCGGCCTTCTTCACGGTCTTGGTTTTGCCAGTGTTCTTGGCGATATTGGCCTTGCCGATGGTCAATTCATGATCAGCCTGATCAGCTTTAATATTGGGGTTGAACTTGGCCAGATTGCCGTTCTTGTTCCGGCCTTTTTGCTGTTTGGCGTGGCGGCCGGAAATGCGCTTTGGTATCGGCGATTGATTGCCATTCCGGCATCTTATCTGATCGGTGCCATTGGCATGTGGATGTTGATAACCCGGGTCTTTTCCGGCTGATGCGTGCCAATGCAGTTTTCGATGAAGCTGCCATTACGGCATCTGCTATTTTCAATGGTCATTTGAAACGGTCTTTTAAAAAAGGCGGGCGCAAATAATAAGTTTCGCCAAACGCCAAAAGCGCATTGCGTCACGGCGCGGAATTGGCAATGATGATGCAGTTCGGCAATGATCACATCAAAATCATGCCAAAACATATTGAGACAAGATGTGAATCAATCTGGCGATAGGCCAGATTGCATTTCGAGGGAGATCAGAATGAAAAAGCTTATGACGATTTGTGCTGTGACCGCGGCAATGACAGTGGCACCGGCAATGGCCGAAACGGTAAAGGTTGGCTATATGACCACGCTGTCTGGCGGCGCCGGCATCATCGGCAAGCAGATGCAAAATGGCGTCGAGCTGGCAATGGAACATAAAGGCGGCAAGCTTGGCGGGATGGATGCCGAAATCATCTATGCTGATGACCAGCGCAAGCCTGATGTTGCCAAACAGCTTGCCAATCGTCTGCTAAAAAGTGATCGGGTCGATATTATGGCTGGCGTGATCTGGTCAAACCTGTTGATGGCAATCCATAAACCAGTCACCCGAAGCGGTACATTGCTGATCAGCTCGAACGCTGGCCCATCACCAATTGCCGGCGATCAATGCCACGAAAATTTCTTTTCGATGTCGTGGCAGAATGACCAGACACCGGGTGGCATGGGTCAATATATGCAGGACGCCGGCATCAAATCAGTCTATTTGATGGCACCAAATTATCAGGCTGGCAAAGATATGCTTGCCGGCATGAAACGCTATTACAAAGGCGATATCGCTGGCGAAGTCTATACCAAGCTTGGCCAGTCAGATTTCCAGGCCGAATTATCGGCCTTGCGCGCGGCCAAGCCGGAAACAACAATGATTTTCCAGCCGGGCGGCATGGGCATCAATTTTGTCAAACAATGGAAACAGGCCGGCATGGATAAAGTTAGCAAGCTTTATACCGTTTTCAGTGTTGATGGCGTGTCATTGCCTGCATTGAAAGACTCGGCGCTTGGCATTCTTGGCACCCAGACATGGTCACCCGATCTTGATAATGCGATTAACAAGAAATTCGTTGCCGATTACAAAGCAAAATATGGTGGTTACCCATCATTTTATGCCGCCCAAGCCTATGACACGATTCTGGCCATTGACCATGCAATCGCCAAATCGGGCAGCAAGGAAACCGCCAAAATGCGCGCCGCGCTTGCCGCGGGCAATATTCCGACAACCCGTGGTGTTCTGAACATGAACACCAATCATTTCCCGATTCAAAATGTCTATCTTCGTGAAGTGGTCAAAGATGCCGATGGTGTTGTGACAACAAAGATTATCAACACGGTGTTTAAAGATCATGGCGATGCCTATGCGGTAAACTGCAAATTCTAATCTCTCCAATATCCAGCCAGTGGCCAATCTTGCCGCTGGCTGGCTGGAAATTGCCTGCTACAAAGCGCAAATGATGCGACTGGTTACGGTTTATGACTCTTACCCTTATCCTTGAACAGACCTTTAATGGCCTGCAAGCTGGTGTGACCCTGTTTCTGGTTGCAGCAGGGCTGACCCTGATTCTTGGCATCATGGATTTCGTGTTTCTGGCGCATGGCGCACAGGTCATGATTGGCGCCTATGCCGCCGCCGCCATCACCCAAGCCACCGGCAATTTCTTCATCGGGCTGGGGCTGGCAATTCCAATCACATTTGCCAGCGGCTATCTTCTTGAACTGCTGATCATTCGCCATCTTTACCGACGCGACCATATGGAACAGGTGTTGGCAACCTTTGGCCTTATTCTGTTTTTCAATGAAGCCATTCGCGTTGGTTTTGGGCCCGCCGCGCTTTATTCCGACTTGCCGCCAGCATTATCAGGCTTTGTCGAGATTCTGCCGGATACGCCTTATCCTGCCTACCGGCTTGGGGTGATTGCCGTTGGCCTTATGTGCGCTTTGGCGATCCATCTATTCGTTTCCAAAACGCGCATTGGCGCAATGGTTCGTGCTGGTGCCAACAATCCTGAAATGACCGCTGCGCTTGGCATCAATATCAAGATTTTATTCCGGCTGATTTTTGCAACAGGGGCGTGTCTTGCCGGTGTTGCTGGCATGATGCTTGGGCCACTAACCTCGGTTCAACCGGGCATGGGCGAACCTTTGCTGATATTGTCTTTGGTGGTGATTATCATTGGCGGCATCGGATCGGTTCGTGGCGCCTTTATCGCCGCGATCATCGTTGGGCTTGTCGATACGCTTGGGCGGGTTTTTCTGCCGTCGATTTTGCGGCTGTTTTTCGAACAGGCAACGGCCGATGGCGCGGGGCCTGCGTTGGCCTCAATGCTTGTCTATATCTTGATGGCAGTGGTGCTGATTTTCCGGCCAACCGGCCTGTTTCCGGCAAAAGGATAATCGCATGACAGGGTTATTTCATTTTGCCAATTTGGTTCGTGCCGGCATTCGTGACAATGCGTTGCTTTGGATGCTGATTGCCGGATTTGCGCTTTTTCCAATTTTCACGCATTTCGCCGATTTGCCATTCTGGAATGATGTGGCGATGCGGATCATGCTTCTTGGCATGGCGGCAATGGGGCTTAATCTTGTTCTTGGCTATGGCGGCATGGTGTCTTTTGGTCATGCAGCCTTTATCGGCATTGGCGCCTATTGTGTTGGCATAAGCCAGTTTTTTGGCATGACAAATGGCTTGTTTCATATGTTTCTTAGCATTGGTGTTTGCGGCGCGCTTGGGCTGGTGATCGGCTATCTTGCGCTTCGCACAACCGGCATTTATTTCATCATGATCACCCTTGCCTTTGCCCAGATGCTGTTTTTCCTATTTGTGTCGCTTGAACAATTTGGCGGTGATGACGGGATGAGCATCGACCGTGCCGATTTTTTGGTGATCGATCTTTATGAACCGTTACGTCTGTATTTTCTGATCTGGGTTGCCTTGGCTCTTGTTGCGCTTGGTCTGATGTTTATTGTTCGATCGCGTTTTGGCGTCACCTTACGCGCCATCAAAAGCAATGAATCACGGGTCGAGGCGATGGGGCTTGTGCCGCTTCATTTCAAAATCACCAGCTATGTTATTTCGGCGGTGATTTGCGGGCTGGCGGGAACGCTATTTGCCAGTTGGCAGGAATATGTGTCACCCGACATCATGCATTGGACACGATCGGGCGAAATAATGATTATCATCATTCTTGGTGGGCTTGGCACTTTGGCAGGCCCGCTTCTTGGTGCCATTGTTTTTCTGCTTCTTGAAGAATTTTTACCGCTGGCGCTTGGCGCGGTGGCACCAGCCTATGCGGAAAATTGGATGATCCTGTTTGGCCCGCTTTTAATCATGGTGGTGTTGTTTGGACGTGGCGGCCTGATTGGTCTTTTGGACAAGGCTGGGTTTGCCCGTATCGGCAAGCGTAAAATGGCGGTGAAATGATGGCAGATCCGGTATTAGAGCTTCGCGGCCTGAACAAATCCTTTGGTGCCTTAACCGCAACCAGCAATCTTTCATTGACCGTGATGCCGGGTGAAATTCATGCGCTAATCGGGCCGAATGGCGCTGGAAAAACAACTTTGATCCAGCAAATTTACGGCGCGTTAAAACCCGACTCGGGTCAGGTATTTTTAAATGGTCAAGATCTAACCGGCCTATCAGTGCCGGAACGGGTTCGGGCTGGCATTGGCCGGTCATTCCAAATCAGCAATGTGTTGATGGATTTTACCGTTCTGGAAAATGGCATGATTGCCGAAGCGGCACGGCTTGGACAAAGCTTTCGGTTTTTGCGGCCTGCCTTTTCCGATTCAAATCTCATCAAGGGGGCCAGTGCCATTCTTGATCGGGTTGGGTTATTGGATCGTGCGCATCTGCCGGTTGGTGATTTGGCGCATGGCGACCGGCGCATGCTGGAACTGGCGCTTGCGCTTGCCGCATCGCCAAGCCTGTTGCTGCTTGATGAACCCATGGCCGGGGCTGGCCCGGATGAAGGCCAGCGCATGACCGAAATTATCGAAGCGCTTCGCGGTACGGTCGCTATCTTGCTGATCGAACATGATATGGATGCGGTTTTTCGCCTTGCAGACCGGTTAACCGTATTGGTTGAAGGCAGCGTCATTGCGGCTGGAACCGTTGCCGAAATCAGCCAAAATCAAGCGGTGAAATCCGCCTATCTTGGAGATGAGGATTAATCGATGCTGCATCTTCATGACATTGAATCAGGCTATGGCGCCGGACAGGTATTATTCGGCGTCTCACTGTCGGTTCCGGCAGGCCGTGTTGTCTCGCTAATGGGACGAAATGGCATGGGCAAAACCACAACCATCCGCACGATCATGGGGCAATTACCCCTGACCGCAGGTCAGATTTCGCGATTTGGTAATGACCAGCCAGACCAATTGCCATTTCAGATTGCCCGTTTGGGACTCGGGCTTGTTCCCGAAGGACGGCAGATTTTTTCCAATCTCGATGTCACCGAAAATTTGAAAACATTTTACCGGCCACCGCGTGATGGTGGCGGCTCGCACTGGCATTATGAGCGGGTTCTTGATTTATTCCCGCGGCTTGCCGAACGCCGTGATCATGCAGGCAATCATCTTTCTGGTGGCGAACAGCAAATGCTGGCCATTGGCCGCGCTTTGATGACTAACCCAAAATTACTGATCCTCGATGAAGCCACCGAAGGGCTGGCTCCCATCATCCGAACGCAGATTTGGGATTGTCTTGCCACGTTAAAGGCCGAGGGCCAATCAATCCTGATCATCGACAAGAATGTCAAAGCCATAGCCAGATTGGCCGATCATCATTATATTCTGGATAAGGGGCGAGTTGTTTGGAACGGTGATTCCAGAACATTGCTTGCGACCAAAGGATTGACCGAACGCTATCTTGGGGTTTAACCCCTGTAACGGCCGGATTGCTGGATTGGATTTTGACATGGACGCTTTTATCTGTGATGCCGTTAGAACCCCCATTGGCCGCTTTGGCGGGGCATTATCATCTGTGCGGCCAGATGATCTGGCAGCGCAAGTGATCAAGGCACTCGTTGCACGCTATCCAGATCTTGACCAAGGCGCAATCGACGAAGTGGTATTTGGCGCGGCCAATCAGGCTGGTGAAGACAATCGCAATGTTGCCCGTATGGCGTCGCTTTTGGCCGGGTTACCCGTTACCGTGCCAGCCAGCACCATTAACCGGCTTTGTGCATCGGGCATGGATGCTGTTGCCAATGTCGCACGCGGCATTCGTGCCGGTGATTACCATCTGGCAATTGCTGGCGGGGTGGAAAGCATGAGCCGTGCGCCCTTTATTCTGCCAAAATCGGAAACGGCGTTTGGCCGCAAGGCCGAAATCTATGACACCACAATTGGCTGGCGATTTGTTAATCCGGCGATGAAGACGGCTTATGGCGTTGATTCAATGCCTGAAACAGCCGATCATGTGGCGCTTGATTATGATATCAGCCGCGCCGACCAAGATGCTTTTGCGCTTCGGTCACAGCAACGCTGGGCGGCAGCGCATGCCGCCGCAAAATTTGCCGATGAAATCACCCCTGTGATGATCCCGCAACGCCGTGGTGATCCAGTGATGGTTGATACTGACGAGCATCCGCGCCCCAGCACCAAACCCGAACAGCTTGCCGCCCTCAAGGGGGTTAATGGTGACGGCATGACCGTGACCGCTGGCAATGCGTCGGGCGTCAATGATGGGGCGGCGGCGCTGTTGCTGGCATCGGCCAATGGTCTTGAGGCGCATGGATTGACACCAATGGCGCGGATTGTGGCCATCGCCGCAGCCGGTGTCCCGCCGCGGGTGATGGGCATTGGCCCCGTGCCAGCAACCCAAAAGGCGCTTGGCATGGCCGGACTTCGCATTGATGATATGGATGTGATCGAAATTAACGAAGCCTTTGCCGCACAGGGGCTTGCCTGTCTTCGCGAGCTTGGCGTTGCCGATGATGCATCTCATGTCAATCCGAATGGCGGTGCCATTGCAATTGGTCATCCGCTTGGCATGTCGGGGGCGCGGCTGGTTCTGACCGCAGCCTATGAATTGCGCCGTCGCGGCGGACGTTATGCGCTTTGTACCATGTGCGTTGGTGTTGGACAGGGCGTTGCGATGATTATCGAAGCCGCCTAATCATGGGTTATTTCCCATCATGGGCTATTTCCCATCATGGGCTATTTGCCGGTAAATTCTGCTGGACGTTTGGCTAGAAACGCCCGCACCCCTTCGGCATAATCATCCGACCGGCCGCAAGCCTGCTGCATCGCCGCCTCATCATCCAGATGCGCTTCAAAATCATGATTGGTGGCACGCTTCATCAAGCTTTTGGTGCCGGCATAGGCCATGGTCGGGCCGGCGGCAAATTCGGCGGCAAGCGCATGGGCTTCGGGCATCAGATCAGCGGCATCATAGCTTTTCCAGATCAGCCCCCATTCGGCCGCCTGTGGTGCCATAAGCGGCGCGCCGGTCAAGGCCAAACCCATCGCCCGCGCCATGCCAAGACGCCGCGGCAAAATCCAGCTTCCACCAGCATCAGGCACAAGTCCAATTTTGGAAAATGCTTGAATAAAGCGTGCTGTATCAGCCGCCAAAACCACATCACATGCCAAGGCCAGATTAGCACCAGCACCCGCCGCAACGCCGTTTACCGCACAGATAACCGGCATCGGCAAATTGGTGATAAGCCGCACCAGCGGGTTGAAATAATCATTTAAAGTCTGGCCAAGATCAGGCGGCCAATGACCATTATCCGGATTGCGTTCGCCAAGATCCTGACCAGCGCAAAAGCCGCGCCCGGCACCGGTAATCAAAACCGCGCGTGCATCACCAACTGCCTCTAGGGCGGCGCGAAACGCAAGATGCATTTCAACATTCAACGCATTCAACCGTTCTGGCCTGTTCAAGGTAATTTTGATCCATTGATCCATTTTCTCGATAATGATCACATCGCTCATCTTGGCTTATCCTTTGATGTTTCCTGATCGGGTTCAGGCATGGCGGCTAAATGATGACCCGATCCTTTTTTATGAAAAATTGAAAACAATTCTTTGTCACAGCGGCATAATCTTGCATGATCAAACATGGTCTTCGCAAGCATTCTGGCAGGCCATTTGCCGGTTTCTTGGGTGATTGTCACAGCATGGCCTTGCTATGCATTCCCCAATTGTAAACGCGGCACCCCATCACCCGCACCCAACCAGCCAGAAAGGAACAACATGACAGTAAAATTCTGGCGCGATGACCGCGATGACAAGGTGTTTTTTGTCGAGCTTGCCAACCCGCCGGTCAATGCCATCAATCTGGCGGTTCGCCAAGGACTGCATGACGCCATGCTAGCGATTCGAGCCACAACCGGTCTTGAACGTGTTGTGCTGATGGGAAGCGAAACGATCTTTGCTGCCGGTGGTGATGCGCGCGAATTTGATGCGCCGCCAATTGCCCCGCATTTGCCTGATGTTCTGGCCATGATCGAAGCGTCAGACATACCTTGGATTGCCGTGATCAATGGTGCGGCTCTTGGTGGCGGGTTGGAACTTGCCTTGGCATGTCGCTATCGCATTGCCAGCCCGAAGGCACAGCTTGGCCTTCCCGAAGTTTTGCTTGGCATTGTTCCCGGGGCTGGCGGGACGCAGCGTTTGCCGCGCCTGATCGGTTTCGCCGCCGCATTGGAAATGATCACAAGCGGCAAATCCATCTCTGCCAAGGCTGGTCTTGAGGTTGGGCTCCTTGACCTTATTGAGGCCGATCCGGTGCAGGCCGCCTTGGCCGTCACGCCTGCCGATCTCGCCGCGGCAAGGCCGGTTGGTCAATTGCCAAACCCGAAATTGGATGACGCCGCGCTGGCCAAAAGCAATGCTGGCCTCGCCCGCCGCGCCAAAGGCCAAATTGCGCCGGTCAAAGCAACCGAATTGGTTAGCCTAACAAGCCATACAAATTTTGCCGATGGCATGGCCGCCGAACGTGACTGTTTTCTTGCGCTTCGGCAATCTGAACAGGCAAACTCATTGCGCCATCTTTTCTTTGCTGAACGCGGTGCCAAAGCACCCGCCGCGCTTGCCAATCATATGCCAAAGATCATTGATCAGGCGGTTGTTGTCGGGGGCGGCACGATGGGGGCGGGGATTGCACATGCACTTGTTCGCGCTGGTATCACCACGGTGACGATTGACACCGATGAAGCGGCAGCAAAGCAGGCGGCTGCGCGCGCCGAAAGTTTGATCGAGGCCGGGGTGAAACGCGGCCTGATCACGGGGCAAAAGGCGGATGAGATGCGGTCGCGCTACAGCGTTTCAACCGACTATACCAGCGCCGCCAATGCCCAGATTGCCATCGAAGCCGTGTTTGAAGATATCGCTGTCAAAATGACCGTATTTCAAAAGCTACAAGAGGTGATGCCGGCAAACGCCATTCTGGCAAGCAACACTTCCTATCTTGATATCAATGCGATTGCCGCATCGCTTGATGATCCATCACGGCTTGTCGGGCTGCATTTTTTCGTGCCAGCCCATATCATGAAATTGCTGGAAATCGTCAAGGGCGATGCCAGCGCACCAGGCGCGCTTGCCAGCGGATTTAGGCTTGCCAAACAGCTTGGGAAAATTCCTGTTGTCGCGGGGGTATGTGACGGCTTTATCGGCAACCGGATTTTGGCGCACTATCGCGAGGCGGCCGATCTTTTACTGCTTCATGGCGCAACACCCGCCCAAATCGACAAGGCCATGACCGGCTTTGGCTATGCGATGGGGCCTTATGAAGCACAGGATATGTCAGGCCTTGATATTGCCTTTGCCAACCGGCGTCGCCAAGATGCCATGCGCGATCCAAACCGAACCTATGTCCGCATTGCCGACAAGATGGTCGAAGCTGGCCGGCTTGGCCGCAAAACCGGCCTTGGCTGGTACAGCTATGCCAATGATGGCAAGGCTGTGACCGACCCCTTGGTCGATGCCTTGATTATCGCCGAAGCCGATCATGCTGGCATCACCCGCCAGCATTATTCTGATGATGCGATTGTCAAAAGGCTGTTGCTGGCCATGATCAATGAAGGTGCCAATATCCTGTTCGAAGCCATTGCACAAAATGCCAGTGATATTGATCTGGTAAGCGTTCTTGGCTATGGCTTTCCGCGCTGGCGTGGCGGGCTGATGCATTATGCCGACCAGCTTGGCATGGCCGCAATTCTGGCTGGGTTGAAAGATGTTTCAGCCGAGGACCCGCATATATGGCAGCCAAGCCAGCTAATTCTTGATGCGGTAAAAGCCGGATCTGATTTCGCTTCGTTTCAGAATTAAACCCGCCGCATAATCGCCAGCAGATTGATCACAGATTGATCAATGCAAAAGGCTGATCAAATGCTGGGGGCGGCGATGGATGCGTTAGATCATTTACGCGATCATTTATTTGAAATCTGGCAAGGCCAAAGCGCGATGGACGGCATCACGCCAAATGCTCTTTGGCAATTCACCCCACCACCCGATGATTTGATCCGCCAAAATATTGCTCCCAATCCAGCCGCTGCAGCGACGCATCTTGCCAATTGGCGTGATGGGCTTGATACCCGCACAGCGTCATTGCATCAGGCGGTTCTGGGGGCGCTTGATCTTGTTCATTGGCAATTTGCCTATAAGACATCTGAACTTGAAAGCCGGTTTTTCGATCATTATGCGTTTTTTGAATTGATTGGCCCAACCGGCCATTTCCGGTCGCATCAATGCAATGTCTATTTTGGCTATTGGGGACCAGATCTTTTCTATCCGGCGCATTATCACGAGGCCGAAGAATTGTATTTCGTGATTAGCGGCAAGGCGATATTTGCCGCCGATGGCACCGCGCCAAAAGAGCTTGGCCCAACCCATCAGACATTTCACGCAAGCTGGCAACCGCATTGGATGACCACCGGTGCCAATGCGGTTTTAACCCTTATCCTATGTCGGGGTAACGGCCTGACCGGTGCGCCTGTTCTATGCGCGAAATAGGGCCTATCTTGCCAATCTATAGCGCATGGACCCCACCCCCAAAATCGGCCTTTTAACCCGCGATCTGTTGCGGGTCTATTCAGTTAACTAGCTGGCTCTTGCGGGTGAAAACTATCGCCGCTAACCCGATGCCAATAGGATGCAAGCCGCGGATCATCAACCGGCTTGCCATCAATCAGCGCATTGATTTCAACGCGTGGATAAATTTGATCGGCAAGCAGAATTTGACTTGCTGATAGCCGCCGCACAATGTGACGCCGGTTCAACTGGTTTGTATGGGTAAGGCCTGCAGCCTCTAACATTTCGGCAACGGCATTGATGCTGTTCTGGTGAAAATTAAATACCCGCCTTGCCCGATCTTCAACATCAAGAACCCGATAGCGTTTTGGATCCATTGTCGCCACGCCGCTTGGGCAACGGCTAGACGCACAATCGCGCGCCTGAATACAGCCAAGCGCAAACATGAAGGGACGTGCCATATTGCACCAATCCGCACCAAGGGCGCAATGCCGGACAATATCATAAGCGCTGATGATCTTGGCCGAAGCCGCAATCTTGACCCGATCACGAAGCCCTGCCCCGCGAAGACAATTATCAACAAAGACCAACGCATCACGAAGTGGCGAACCAATATGATCACTAAATTCAACTGGCGCTGCGCCAGTGCCGCCTTCAGCGCCATCAACCGTGATGAAATCAAGCATGATACCGCTGTCGACCATCGCTTTGACAATCGCGATAATTTCCCACGGATGGCCAATACATAATTTGATACCAACCGGTTTGCCGCCTGATAAATCACGAAGCTTTGCGGCAAAAGCCAATAATTCATTCGGCGTTGAAAAGGTGCTGTGACGCGGCGGCGATATCACATCCTGATATTCAGGAACCCCTCTTGTTGCGGCAATTTCTGGCGTGACTTTTGGTGCCATCAACATGCCGCCATGACCGGGTTTTGCGCCCTGACTTAGTTTGATCTCGATCATCTTAACCTGCTCAAGAATGGCACGATCCCGAAAGGCTTCGGGATCAAATTGCCCATCCTCGGTGCGACAGCCAAAATAGCCAGTGGCAATTTGCCAGATCGTGTCACCGCCGCCAGCAAGATGATATTTGGATAGCGACCCCTCGCCTGTATTATGCGCAAAGCCGCCAAGCTTGGCGCCCGTCGATAGCGACTGGATTGCCGGTGGCGACAAAGCGCCAAAGCTGGTTCCCGAGATATTCAGCACCGACGCATCATAGGCCTTGTCACCCTCACCAACCCGAATGCGAAAATCCGCTGAGTCGATTTCCGCTGGCTGAAGCGAGTGATTGAGCCAATTGAAATCTTCGGCATACATATCCTTATCCGACCCGAAAGACCGCGAAGCATTGATGCTTTTTGCGCGTTGATAAACCATTGCCCGCTGATTGCGCGAATAGGGCAATTCGTCATTATCAGATTCCCAAAAATATTGGCGCAATTCAGGCCGGATGGATTCAAACAGAAACCGAAACCGGCCAACAAGCGGATAATTACCAAGAACCGCCCGCTTTTTCTGACAATAATCGTAAAGCCCAATCATGGCCAAAAGGCCAAGAAGAAACGCAATCACTAAAAACACCGGCTCAACCGTGCCTGCCAGTCCAAAGATAACGGCGCCAATAAAGGCAAAAACCATCAATGAATAGCGTCCAAACAGAAAATCCATCTTCACCCCCCCACATAACGCAGTCTTCAATTACCACCAAAACGGCTGAAAGATGCAAGTCTTTTGCGTGTTGCGATCATCATGGGTAAAGCATGAATTCGGTGAAGGCTATTTTAAAAGAAAGCCTGATTCCTGCAGAAATTTAAGCATATGCGGCCGCGATTCCTTGCTGAGCATTCCCGCCATCTGCTCGCTCCAGCTTTGTGATTTCTGGTTTGCGGAGCGCGTTTGATAATAGGCGCGGATCACTTCATCATAATCGGCAAGCCGCTCAAAATCGACATCACCACCATAGCTGTTTTCACGAAGTACGATTTCAAGCGGCAGACGCGGCTTAACCTCCGGGTCTTGATCGGGCCAGCCAAGGCAAAGCCCAAAAACCGGATAGGTGTTTTGCGGCAGTTCCAAAAGCGATGACACCTCGGCTGGATTATTGCGCAAGGCACCGATATAGCAAATGCCAAGGCCGGCTGATTCAGCTGCCACCACAATATTTTGCGCAACAAGTGATGCGTCAACCGTTGCGATGATGAATTGTTCGGTAAAGCCGGTATTGGCGCTGGCATCATGCCAGTCACAACAGCGCGCCGCCCGATTCATATCGGCGCAAAACACCAAAAATTCGGCCGCCGATTCAATATAGGGCTGATGATTGGCCAAGGCAGCCAAGGAAGCGCGTTTTGCCGGATCACTAATGCGGATGATCGTTGCGGCTTGCAAAAAATTGGATGACGCCGCGGCCTGGCCCGCCTGAATGAGTTCATGCAACAGATCAGTTGCAATTGGCCGATTCTCGAATTTCCGGATCGACCGATGCGCTTTTAATAGCTCGATTATTGGCGTCATGATATTTTCCCCATCGGTTGGTCAAAATTGTTTGGCATCAGGTCAAAAACCGGCAGCAAGATGGTAAAAAACCATCATGCTACCATGTTATCTTTTACAATAAGGCACTGCGGGCAATGCCTTTGCCGCATTACCGTCACCCCCCGATATTCTTGTCCGGTTATCTTAGTTTGATCAGTATAGGCGGGTCACAATACCCTAATCATTGCGGGACCCTAATCATTGCGGGGCCCTAATCATTGCGGGCGCGAATCACATCAATGATCGCCGCAGTCACTTGATCCGTTGTGGCTGTTCCACCAAGATCGGGCGTATGGAAATCAGGATTGGCCGTAATCACTTCGATGGCTTTCATCAGCCGTGCCGCCGCAACCGTCTCACCCATATGATCAAGCATCATTGATGCGCTCCAGAATGTCGCAACCGGATTGGCAATACCTTTTCCGGTAATATCAAAGGCTGAACCGTGAATCGGCTCAAACATTGACGGGCTGGTGCGTTCCGGATTCAGATTGGCCGTCGGCGCAACGCCGATTGAACCAGCAAGCGCCGCCGCCAGATCAGACAGGATATCGGCATGAAGATTGGTTGCCACAATCGTATCGAGACTTTCCGGCTTCATTGTCATTCGAACCGTCATCGCATCAACAAGAATTTTATCCCATGTCACATCAGGAAATTCGGCTGCGACTTCAGCGGCGATTTCATCCCACATCACCATGCCATAACGCTGGGCATTTGACTTGGTCACAACGGTCAGTAATTTACGTGGCCGCGAGCGCGCCAACTCAAAGGCATAGCGCATCACACGCTGCACACCAACACGCGTAAAAACAGCCAAATCCGTTGCCATTTCATGCGGCTGTCCACGATGACTGCGGCCACCTTGACCTGCATATTCACCTTCGGAATTTTCGCGAACAATCACCCAATCAAGATCCTTTGCCGTTACACCGGCAAGCGGGCTTTTGATTCCAGGCAAGATACGCGTTGGCCGCACATTGGCATATTGGTCAAGCGGCTGGCAGATATTCAACCGCAAACCCCATAGCGTCAGATGATCGGGAATATCAGGCGCACCAACCGCGCCAAAGAAAATCGCATCAAAATCGCGCAGATCTTCGGCGCCATCAGCAGGCATTAATGCCCCTTCACGCTTGTAGCGATCGCTGCCCCAGTCAAAACTGGTGACATCAAGCTTGAAGCCACCATCGCGCTCGGCAAGAGCCTCTAAAACACGAAGGCCAGCATCAATCACTTCAACGCCAATTCCGTCGCCCGGAATTGAGGCGATTTTATAAGTTTTCATTCAAATTCCCCATGTGAAATCTTGGTAAATTGCCAACGGCAGACCGGCGCGGCATTAAATGTCAAAGCGCATGTGACGCTCTATATTCATTATTTAACATGTCACCACAGGCCAATCAGCAAAAAAATCCGTGACCTAGCCGCCAGCCGTGAAAAAACACCCCCGACACAGGCTTTAAGACGCCTTGCCAGCCAATGTCTAACCGACTTTGCGCAATAAATTACTCGATTTTGTCGTGGAGTTAGAAACCCGTACCTGTTTTGACAGTTTTTAAAAATTAATTTTAATATTCGCTAATTTGACTCTAGTTAATGCAACATTTTTCTTTAGTTTAATTTTGTTATTCTGTTTTCAAAAAGGCAAAAATTATGTCAACGACCTCTCTTCATCCCGAAACGCTTGTATTACATGCTGGCAATTACCGAAGCGACAGCGCAACAAATGCTGTTGCTGTTCCCATTTATCAAACGACAAGCTATCAGTTTGATAGCACCGAACATGCTGGCAATTTGTTTGGCCTTCGTGAATTGGGCAATATCTATACCCGCATCATGAACCCAACCAATGCTGTTCTTGAAGAACGTGTTGCCGCGCTTGAGGGTGGCATGGTGGCGCTTGCGGTTGCGTCAGGGTCAGCCGCTGTTGCGCTTAGCTTGCAAAATCTATGCAGCGCTGGCGACAATATTGTGTCATCGCCACATCTTTATGGCGGCACATGGAATCTGTTTGCCAATACCTTTAAACAGCTTGGCATCGAGGTACGCTTTGCCGATGCTGATAATCCGGAAAGCTTTCGCGATTTAACCGACGACAAAACCCGCGCCTATTTTGCCGAAACGCTGCCCAATCCGAAATTGAACATTTTCCCGATTGCCGAAGTTGCCGCAATTGGCAAGAGCCTTGATATCCCGCTGATTGTCGATAATACAGCCGCGCCAATCACCTGTCGGCCAATCGATCATGGCGCCAGCATCGTGGTTCATTCGCTAACCAAATATATTGGTGGTCATGGCACATCAATTGGCGGCATCATCATTGATAGCGGGCAATTCGACTGGACCAAAAATCCGGACAGGCACCCCCTATTCAACACCCCCGACCCAAGCTATCACGGCGCGGTATGGGGAAGTCTTGTTCCCGAAGCGCTTGGAGCGCCCATTGCCTATGCCATTCGGGCGCGTGTCGTGCTGTTGCGTGATCTAGGCGCGGCGATTTCGCCAACCAATTCTTTCCAGCTGATCCAAGGTCTGGAAACCTTGCCATTGCGGTTTCGCGTGCATCAGGATAATGCACGCCGCGTTGCCGAGCATCTGGTCAAGCATGACGCCATTGAGGCGGTTATTTACCCAAGCCTGTTTGACGGTGCGCAAAAGGCAAAGGCTGATAAATATATGACCCGTGGCTATGGGCCAATTGTCGGCATTGAATTGAAAGGCGGCGAAGCGGCTGGCCGGAAATTCATTGATAATCTGAAAATGATTTACCATGTTGCCAATATTGGCGATGCCCGCAGTTTGGCAATTCACCCAGCGTCAACAACGCATTCCCAATTATCTGCCGAAGACCAGCTAAAAACCGGCGTGACCCCGGGCTATGTTCGACTTGCTGTTGGTATTGAACATTTTGACGATATCATTGCCGATATCGAACAGGCATTGGCCGCGGCAAATGCCTGACCATTAACCTTTCCCTGCCAGAATATGGGCTGCGACGATGGTTGCAGCCCTTATTTTCACCATATGATTAGGCTGGCAGAAAGGCCTGAATTTCATCTTCAATGATGCTGGCGATCATATCGCAATCATCAATGTTAAAGGTAAGCGGCACCCGCATATCAAGGGTTTTTTCCAGAACGCGCAAGGTTGTTGGCAGAACCGGAATATCGTCAATATAACGCCAGCTGTCATAACGGCTGGTAAAGGCCTTTGGTTCTTCATCACCAAACCATTTCAGTTCAACCCCGCGTTTCGCACAGGCCGCAACAAATTGCGGAACAGCCTTGGTGGCAAGCCCCTCAGCCCGAAACTGGATTGACGAGCCAACATAGAATTCTTCTTGTTTGCGCGCTGGAATGACCACCCCTGTCATGGCTGAAAAAGCTGCATGAAGCCGGTCATAAAGCTGGTTCCAGCGTTCCAGGTTATCCTCAAGAACTGGCAATTGCGATCGCAGAATGGCGGCGCGCATATGATCCATCCGGCCTGAATAATTTGGCGCATGAAGCCGCACTTTTTGAAACACATCTTCAGCCGGAATGGCGCCATGCCGTCCATAAAGCATGTATGAGCCGGAGGAGACTACGGCGCGCGCCGCAAGCTCGGCATCATTGGTGGTCAAAAACCCACCTTCGCCTGAATTCATATGTTTATAAGTCTGCGTCGAAAAGGCGGCCACCTTGCCAAAATTCCCCGACCGAATACCGCGCCATTTTGCGCCCATCGTATGGGCGCAATCCTCGATCAGGCAGATATCATATTTGGCACAGACCGCCAGCAGCTTGTCCATATCGGGAATATGACCCCGCATATAAGATAGCAGCAAATATTTTGCCCCACTTGCCGCCGCCTTGGCGTCAAGATCATCGCAATCAATATGATAGGATTCATCAATATCAACAAGAACCGGAACGCCGCCAACATTGTGAATGGCGCCTGGCACCGGCGCCAATGTATAGGCATTGGCAAGCACTTTATCGCCAGGTTTGACGCCACAAACGCGCAACCCCAATTGGATGGCATAGCCGCCTGATGTACAGGCGATGCAATAATCCGCCCCCTGCCATTTGGCATATTCCATTTCCAAAGCGGCGGCTTCGCCAGCTTCATCAGGCAATAGATTATAGCGGTGAAGCCTTCCGGTTTTCATGATTTCAACAGCCCGCGCGATGCCTGCCTCGGGAATCGCTTCTTGCTGTGTGAATGGTTTGCTGAAAACCGGCTTTGTCATTGCTTGATACCTCCGCCTAGGGGCACGCACTTGCTGATCTGTTGATTGCTTGGCAGTGCCTATCCGGCCAGTTTCGGAAAATAATCCTCAAGACCACCTTCACGATAAACATCAGCCGTACAGCAATGCAACCCGCCACCAAAAGCATAGGCGTCCCGCAATTCGACCTCGATAACATTCATGCCAAGCTTGTCCATCTGTTCGGCTTGATAGACTTCTGACTTTTCAACACAAACCGTCTTTGGATCAAGAACCAGAACATTCATGCTAAGCCAAACCGACGAATAGCAAAGGGCTGGCGGCGCGTTATGCGCTGGCTGGGCGGCATCAACAATTTCCCAACCATTGTCATTAAACATACGGCGCTGTTCTTCGGGCAGGCGGCGTTGCGGGTTATTCAGAATCAAACCCGGGCGAAGCGGGGTGAATGTTGCGTCAATATGGATCGGATAAGGATCGCCGGGGAAATTGACCGCATGAACACGGTGATCTGGAAAATGCCGCCGGATCCATTCAATGCCTTTCAGATTGGTGGTAAATCCATGCTGAACGACAAGGTCTTTGCCAAAACGCAAAACATCGGCCGCATCAAATAATGGTTCTTCTTCGGTCGTGACAAAGAATTTTTCAGCCGCCCATTGCAAGCGCTTTTCAACACCGATTTTTTCCGACAAATAATCGGGATGATAATCAGCATCGGTCAAACGTGGTTTTGGTGCGGCCTCATGGCGGAAATTTGGATCTTCATTCCAATATTTCTGCATCAAGGGACGATAACAAAGATATTCAAACCAGCGGCAACGATAAGACATGGTCGCTTCGAGAATTTCACTACCAACGGTCAACAAAACATCGCGCGGCGGCATACAGCCAAACTGGCTTTCAGTCTGGAAATCAGGTGTGATGGCAGGAAGCGAAAAATCAATCGGCGTTGGGCGATCAACCTTAATACCGCGTGATGCCAGCATGGTGGCAAAATTATCAAGCAATTCATTGGCACGATCAATGCTGTCTTGCGGGCGGCGACCCCATTGGCCACGCATGTCACTATCTTCAGGAACCTTCGCGTCCAAAGCTGGCTCTTCAGGCGGGATATGACAATCATCGGCGCGCCCGACAATCACATGTTTTAAAGGATCCCATTCATTCCAGCTATTCACGATTGTTGACATATTTTTCTCCCACACAGCGCATTGCAACGGTGCAATTTCACAAAATCATCAGCGTTGATACAACAATTTTGTGCTGTCCAAAACAATATATTATCGGGGTCAATCAGCGGCATCATATCCGGCCAGTGATCACCGTAAAATGCGCAATCAAAAAAAACACTTGCCTCTTTTGTGATCGCGCGTAATACAATTTGCCAACAGGCATGAGCGATGGCGTCGCTCCAACCGTATGCGCTTTCACGGTTGCGCCTTTTTTGAAAAAGTCCTGAACGCCGGGACCTTCTTTTGAACTAGTCAATGGAGGGTCTAAATGACTTTGCGACCAGACACATACCGTTTGCATAACGGTGAAAAAGCAACAGCCCAATTTTCCACAATTGAATATGAAACACGGCTTGCCGGTTTGCGTACCATTATGGCCGCTGCCGGTGTGAAAGCCGCGATTTTTACCTCGATGCATTCAATCGCCTATTATTCGGGGTTTCTTTACTGCGCCTTTGGCCGCCCCTATGGGTTGGTTGTGACCGCCACCGACAATGTCACCATTTCCGCAGGCATTGACGCTGGCCAGCCATGGCGGCGCTCCTTTGGTGACAATATCACCTATACCGACTGGCAACGCGATAATTTCTGGCGTGCCATTCGATCGGTTGCTGGCGAAAACAGCGCGGTCGGCTATGAAGGCGATCACCTGACCCTTGACCAGCATGGCAAGCTTGTGGCGTTTCTGTCGCCATCAAGCCAGACCGATTTATCAACCGCAATTATGCAGCAACGTATGCATAAATCTCCCGCCGAGCTGGCCTTGATCCGCGAAGGGGCGCGCATTGCCGATATTGGCGGCTATGCGATTCGTGATGCGGTCAAGCTTGGGCAGCGCGAAATTGATATTGCCATGGCCGGACGTGACGCGATGGAACTTGCCATTGCCGAGGCCTTTCCCGATGCCGAATATCGCGATAGCTGGGTTTGGTTTCAATCTGGACTCAACACCGATGGTGCGCATAATCCAGTCACCAGCCGGAAATTGCAAAAAGGCGATATTCTGTCGCTCAACAGCTTTCCAATGATTTCGGGCTATTATACGGCGCTGGAACGAACCATGTTTGCGGGTTCAGTTGACCCGACAAGCCTTGGCATCTGGCAAGCGAATATCGCCGCCCATGAATATGGCATCAGCCTGCTAAAGCCAGGGATGCGGTGCAGCGAGGTAACGCATAAGATCAACGCCTTTTTGGAAGATCGTGATCTGCTTCAATATCGCAGTTTCGGCTATGGTCACTCCTTTGGCATTCTGTCGCATTATTATGGCCGCGAAGCGGGGCTTGAGTTGCGTGAGGATGTCGATACGGTTCTTGAACCGGGGATGGTTGTTTCGATGGAACCGATGCTGACCATTCCGCATGGACAGGCCGGAGCTGGCGGCTATCGCGAACATGATATTTTGATCATCAATGATGATGGTAATGACAATATCACCGGCTATCCCTATGGGCCGGATTTCAATATTGTTGGCTAGATATTCCTGATCCCGTTTGTCAAAATTCACACCGAACCTGCCCGCTGCAGGTTTGGTGCCTTTGGCGAGATTTTCAGAATTACGCCGGCCTTGCCGCTTTGTCCTTACTTGCCAAAAGACCTATCCGCAAGGGGTGGTTTATCCGTTTCTTAGTTGAAGTCGCCATTTAGTCGGCCTATATCTTAGCGTGACAAAACGCATCAACGCCGATCATCGCCAAGGATATTTATGATGGAAATCGCTGACGAGATTACGATCCCTGCCCCTCGTGCCGAGGTCTATGCGGCGTTGAATGATATTGCGATTCTCAAAGCCTGTATTCCAGGATGCGAATCACTTGAACGCGAATCTGATACCAAGCTTGTGGCCAAGGTCACGTTGAAAATCGGGCCGGTAAAAGCCAAATTCAACGGCACGGTCATGCTTGATCAATCCAAGGCGCCAGATGGCTTTAGCTTGTCGGGTGAAGGCGAAGGCGGCCTTGCCGGTTTTGCCAAGGGCGGTGCTGATGTCACTTTGACCGAAGATGGCGAGACCACGATTCTGCGTTATGAGGCAAAGGCAGAAACCGGCGGCAAAATTGCCCAGCTTGGCGGCCGCCTGATTACCAGCACGGCCAAAAAACTGTCCAAGAATTTCTTCGAGAAATTCGAAAAAGTCATGGTTGGTGAAATTGAAATCGAACGCGGTGACGCGGATTAGCCATCACGCCCAAAGCCAAAATACACCACTTACGCGCAATTGCCTGTTTGGCGGGTTAGGCTTTCCAGCGTGCCAATGGCAGTTTGACAAGAACCAGCATGGCCAACAAAAAGCCGGGCAACATCACCATCAAAATGGCATCCTCAATTGGCGTTAGATCGCCAAGAAACCCGATCAGAATACCACCAAGGGTCAGGCTGCCAAAGGAAACGCTGGACCACCAGGTCATTACGCGGGCGCGGTAATCTTCTTCTACTTTTAGCTGGATCAATGTTTGCGCGCCAATGCCGGCAACCGTGGCGGTAAAGCCGGTTAGTACAAAAATCAAACTCATCGGAATGATCATGCTTGTCAGATTTAAACAGGCCGTTCCGATAATGCCAATGGCAAGCATTGGCCATAGGCAACGCTGGATAAAATCTGACGATAATTTGCCAAGCCCAATCCAGCCCGACGCTAACAATGCGCCGACACCAGCAGCGGCCGTAGCTGTCGCCAAGGCCTGACTTTCGCCACCAAGAATCTGGCCAATGATCGCAGGCTGGATTTCCAAAACGCCGCGAACAAGAAAGCTATTCAGCGCCACCATACATAGAGCGGTAAAAATCAGTGGTGTTTGCAAAGCCACCTTGCCGCCATCACGCATCTTTTGAAAAAACCGGTCGGCATTCGGCTTTGCCTTGGCGCGTGGTTCAAGTGGCAATAGCGCCAAAGCCACGATCAGCGGCGCATAAAGAATAACCGCGATCCCAAATGTCGTTGCAAGGCCAAGAAGCACAATCGCAAAGCCGGATAGCCCCGGGCCAACAACGCGCGACATGTTCCATGACACCGAATTCAGCCCGATGGCGCTGGCAAGATAGGGGCGCGGCACCACAATCGAAATAAACACCAGCCGGATCGGGTGATGAACAGCGCTAAGCAGGCCAAGGGCAAGCGATGTTGCAATCAAACTATGCAGATTATGCATGTCAAAATATTGCAACCCAAAGATCACGAAACTGACAAGCATCATCAGAATTTTTGTAATCAGAAAGGCGCGCCGCATATCCCAGCTTTCGGCATAAACAGCAATAAATGGCCCGATGATGCCAACCGGTGCCATCAAGGCAATCGACACAAAACTAGTCCAGAACGTGGATTCGGTTATCTGCCAGGTCAGCCAGCCAAGACCCACCTTTTGAATCCATGTGCCAAGCAATGACAATGTGTTTGTCAAAAAATAGATGACAAATGGCCGTAACGTAAAAGCGTTCATCTATCTTACCATACCGGCCTTTTATCCTGCCAAAACAGCATCAAGAAACGCTTCAATGGCCGCGTTGAAACTGGCGGCATCTTCACAATAGGGCGCATGACCGACCCCCGCTAGCAACGCATGATGCGCTTGCGGTAAACCGGCTTTTAACGCGGCGGCTGCATCGGGTTTCACGACAATATCATCAGCCCCCGTAAAAATCGCCACTGGCGCGGTAATCTTATCAAGAAACGCGCTCGTATCGAGATAGTGCATCGCAAAACCGCCACAACGAATACCCTCAACGCGGATTTCACCAGCGACAGCCGCCAGAAATGCCATGATTTGCGGATCAATCCTCCCCGACAGCATCTTGCCAGCCCGAAGCGCGCCATAAGACGCATCATCCATCACTTCGCGCTGCTGAATTCGCTCAAGCACGGCCGCCCCAAGCGGCGAACCAGCTGGCTGCGCCCGTCCTTTATGCGTGCAGGACAGAATGATCGCCTCGCATATGTCTGGGTGGGTTGCGCCCAAAACCTGCGCCAGCATACCGCCCATCGAATGGCCAATAATAACGGCCTTGCCGGTGACGAGGCTGGCAATCACCGCGGCAACTTCATCAGCGATTGCAACCATACCGCCATCAACAACCTGCGATTCACCAAAACCGGGGGCATCAATGGCAATCACCGTCTGGCTGGTAAAATGGGCAAACTGGCAGGCCCAGCTTTTGCTACTGCCATTAAATCCATGCAAAAACACCAAAGCAGGGCGTTCGGTGTTTTCAATCTGTGGTTGATTGATTCGGTATGATGTGATCGTGCCACTTGTTTCATTCCGAAAGCTAGATAATCGTGGCAAAAAATCCATAAAATATTGATTTTCTGACATATATTTTCAAGCCCCCATCAAAAATAAATCTGTAATTCATATGTAGACAAATATTCAACAATGTAACAGACTAATTTTCATCGGCGCCAGATTTACGCCGTAAAAAATTACCAAAATGGGAGGGATGCATGAAACTTACACGTATGATTACTATTGGCATTGCAGCGATTGGTTTGTCCTTTGCGGCAAATGCAGCTGACCTGCGCGTCGGCTTGCAATCTGAGCCAAGCTCGATTGATCCGCATTATCACAATCTTGGCCCGAATAACGGATTTGCCACGCATATTTTTGGCGCTCTGGTCGGCAGTGATGAAAACCAGCAGCATTATCCGGATCTGGCGGTTTCTTGGAAACCGGTTGATGATACAACTTGGGAATTCAAACTTCGCCAAGGGGTCAAATGGCATGATGGCAGCCCATTTAGCGCCGATGATGTTTTGTTTACCGTTGAGCGGGCGCAGAATGTGCCAAATTCACCGTCAAGTTTTGTAACATATCTTAAAGGCAAGACCTTCTCAAAAATTGATGACCATACGGTTCACATCAAAACGGAAAAACCATATCCGCTGATGCCGAATGACATGACCACAGTCAAAATCATCTCAGCAAAAGCCGGTAAGGGTGCCAGCACCGAAGATTACAACAGCGGCAAAGCTGCGATCGGCACCGGCCCCTATAAATTCGTTGAATGGGTCCCAGGCGACCGGATCGTTCTTGAGCGCAATGATGATTATTTTGG
>Ga0209654_1000567_pt1 | contig 34978 bp, 30 predicted proteins | sample SaaInl1SG_22_DNA_FD_184646 | JGI IMG/M metagenome (GOLD analysis project Ga0209654, IMG submission 184646) | Marine microbial communities from expanding oxygen minimum zones in the Saanich Inlet - ESP_161SG_22_DNA (SPAdes) (version 2) | ecosystem: Environmental > Aquatic > Marine > Intertidal... | reverse complement strand
GAGGATTGGGTTGCTTCTTTACCAATACCCGCAATGACTTTCGCCATGCTTGAGACTTTTTTATTGTAAATTTTGGTAGTCCACCGATCCCGTCCCTTGGGAGTTCTATCGTCATCGAAGGTGGTGGGATCATTGATAGTGTCAAACAAATTTTCAACATTGTAAAATGCAACCGTATGAATATTGAACGACTTTTTAGCGGGGGGCTGCGCAATTAATAAGCCCGTAAAAAACAAAAAAGGAAGGAAGCGGTAAAAATGTTTCATAGTATGCATTTGTCTTGAACCCCAAAAGTATGTAAAAAAAGAAAAACTAACTAAGACATCAGATTGGGGTAGCTGGTTTTAAAAAATTTATTTATTTTAACATTTTTGTATTCATTTTTTTAGTATTTTAGTTTCTGAAACGAACCTCAAGTCGTTCTACTGCCTAGAGACCTGCTGATTTATATGCTGATTAACCCTTTGAGTTTGTTTCTTTTTGGAGCGTGTGTACTTGTTATTGTTGTAATAACCTTGCAACTGTATTGTAATAGTGCGCAAGATGTTGGTATTAAATCTACGAAATAATTTAACTCTTAATAGATATGAAATCAAGCCTTTACCTTCGAACACTACTTGTTTTTTTGTTATTATTTCTCATATTTTCGTGTCTAAAAGACAAAGAGTACGAAACAGAAAATTCCATTTTTCTTGATGATTCAGACCTCATGAAATTGCACGAAGGTCAAATGGTTTTGGGAAAACAATTGAAAAATCCTTATTCCATTAAAAATATGGAAAAAGCATTGGAAAGTCTAAAAGCATCTTTTGGTGAAAAAGGTCAATCCGTTCCATCTATTGGTTCTATTTCTCCAACGCACTACTACATCAAGTTTCGACCAAAAACCAAAGAAGAATTTGACTTACTTGAAAGTGACACCACTTTAATTTTATATGATTTTCCATTGGATTACGAAATTTTAAAAGATGGACACTACTATCATGACCCCAAATTACCTTTGGATCAGCCCACCTATCAATATGCTTCTGTGCCTGTTCAAAAGTCGCTGAGTTCAACCGTTGATTATGAAATTCTGGAAGAGCTGTATATTCCCGATGAAGATACTAACCTTGACAATACAGGAACTCAAAAATTATCTTCAGAATACGACGCCTTTATTGAAGCTTTGGTTGACAAATCATTATTACTTACCGATAATCTTGATGAAGATACGAAGGTTCAAAACAATATTCGCAATAACTCTCAAACCCAACATATTTCTATAGAAACACCCAGATTATTTAAGCAACGAAGAAAATGGAGACCTGCTGGAACTATCAAAGTGTGGGACGACAATATTGGCAACACAGTCTCTACAAGAAGAGTTTTTAGTCATTGGGAATATTACTATTGCGAAGATGACGACTTCTATAAAAGATACAATGAACATGATGTTGATAAACTAAAACGCATTGACATTGAAGAGGAACAATGCAAAAGAGCTATTTATAAAAATGTTACTACGACTGCCTCAGGAAGCTTTATACCAATAGAAGGAGTAAAAATTCGAGCTCGACGTTGGTTTACGACCTATACTGGTATTACCAATTCTCAGGGTTATTATTCTTGTAACGGAAGATTTAAAAGGCGTGCTAATTATAAAATAAAGTGGAAACGACATGACTTTTCTATTCGTTGGTCGTGGCTTTCTGCTGCCAAATACAACGGCCCAAAAAAGAAAGGTGACTGGAACTTAAATATAAAGGGAGGCTCCCAAGAATATTATGCCACCATTTTTAGAGCGGCACACCACTATTATTACAAAAATATTAAAAGACTGAGACGTCCGCCTCAAAATAGTTTTGGGAGAACGCAAATGAAGATTAGAGCATACAAACGATATGTGTCAAAAAAAGGATCTTTGGGAACTCATAATTCCAGTTGGAGAGCCTTTGGCTTGTGGAGTCCTGTTAAAATTTATACTTATGGAGGGGGGGCGATTGAAACTTACTCGACTGTTATTCATGAGTTAGCTCATGCTTCTCATTGGAATATGGGTAGACGCAATTTTAGAAACGCTGATAGAAAGTTAAAGGAATCATGGGCAAGAGGCGTAGAATGGGAACTCACCAGAATGGTATATCCTAGTTTCAGAGCTTTTGAAATAAGACCAAACTACACATTAGTTGCAATGGACATGATAGACAATGACAATAGATTTGGTAATACTTTTACTTTAGGAGAGTCTGTAAAAGGCTACAGCATAAGGCAAATAGAAGATGCTCTTATTGGAAAAAGAAACTGGAATGATTGGAAAAATAATATTAAAAACAAATACAGTAATGAAACAGAGAAAAATTTGGATGCATTATTTACATACTGGAATTAGCATTTTACTGATTTCATTTTTTATTTTTTCATGTGGAGATAAGGATGATGAGGGTAATTCAACCACTCATTTTATCTATAAAAACTTAACATCTGAAAATGTCGAATTAAATTTATATAATGGGCAGGATGATAATTATAAAACTTATTTAATTCCTTCTGGCGGAGAGATTACTATTTCTACAATGCTGTATGGCACTAAAAATGGAATAGGAGAACCTTTTGAGGGTATTGAAAAAATAATACTTCGATTTACTTTTAGTAATAAATGTGTTGAAAATTATCATAAGCTAAAAGATGTGAGACTTTATGATAATTTTTCAGAGAATATGTACAATTCTTCAAATAACACTTTAATATACAAGATTGATGATGAAGAATATGAACAAACTATGAATTGCAAATAAATATGTTTGAGAATGAAGAAGATGCTACAAATAATGTGGATATTAATTCAAGGGATCAAGTTTTTGTATCAGAATGTGGAAGTAATGAAAAGAATCCTTTTAAGCTTTGACTATTATGGTTTCGAGGGAACTTTTTATCTTTATACAACAAGACTACGAAAACGCAGAAGAATATAATGGAAATTGTGACTAGGGTGTCTTATATGAGATAATTAAAAAAACAATAATTGAACCTTTATAATTTAAAACCCCAAAACTTATGAAAAACAAAGCCTTACTTTTATTTACATTATTCAGTATTTTAACAACTAGCTGTAAAGAAGACCCTAAAAAGGAAGAAACTATGGCTAAAATTACAAATAATATATTTGTTATTTAAATTTTAACAATGAATAATTTTTTAATTAGCATTTCCATCGGATTTTTAACTTTCAGTCAATTTGTATGGGCACAAATTCCTTCAGGATATTACAACAATGCGGAAAACACCACGGGAGCTCAACTCAAAACTGCGCTCAATTCGATTATACAAGGACATACAGTTTACCCCTATTCTGCTTCCAGTACCGATGTTTGGGATATTTTAAGGGACACTGATGAAGACCCAAACAATTCCAACAATGTACTATTACTCTATACGGGACGCTCCCAAAACAAGTATTATGTTGATGCTGGGTCTAATTTTGATTACAGTCAATTCGATGATGGAAATGGCACCTACGGAAACTCATGGAATCGAGAACATGTCTGGGCAAAATCGCATGGCTTTCCCGACGAAGAGGATCACGCTTACACAGACGTACATCATCTTCGACCTACAGATCGATCTGTTAACTCAAGTCGAGGTAACAAAGATTTTGATAACGGTGGAAGTCCTCATAGCGAAGCTACCCTGTGCAAAACGGACACCGACAGCTGGGAGCCTCGCGATGCCGTAAAAGGCGATATTGCTCGTATGATGTTGTATATGGTAGTTCGTTATGAAAATACCAGTGAGTACGATTTGGAATTGGTAGATTATACAGGAACCGGCTCTGGGCCAATTTTCGGGAAACTTTCCACTCTATTGGCTTGGCACAGTGCAGATCCTGTGGACGACTTTGAACGCAATCGGAACGAAGTTATTTACGGATATCAAGGCAATCGAAATCCCTTTATTGATTATCCCAACTTAGCCGAACATATTTGGGGAACGCAACAAGGTAATCCGTGGAAAAGCTCGCTTTCTTTGAATTCAAATACGACCTTAAAACCGTTGCTTTTTCCCAACCCATCTAAAAACGGTTTGATTTATATCAACAGTTCTTCCTCATTTTCAAAGGTCCGAATTGCGTCCATTTCGGGTAAAATTTTATCGGAACAACCTTTAGAGATTAATCAAAAAAAAATACACTTACCCGAAAAATTAGGAGTTTATTTTGTGATACTTACTGATGTTTACCAAAACCAAGTTGCTTATAAAGTGGTGGTTGATCAAAAATAAAATCACATGTTATCAACAGTTGTTTATAAAAACTATTTACTATTATAAATTTTATATGTTGTAATTATTTAAATTTAAACTTCGAAATAAACTTTGAAAGTAATTGTTCCTATGTATAAAACCATCGCTATCCTTTTCTGCTGCATGCTGAGTTCAGTAGCATTGGCTCAATCGCATTCCGTTCAAGGTACTCTGCTTGACGAATCCTCAACTGAACCCATTGACCAAGCTGTCGTTTCTATTGGTTCGTCCACAACCACTCAAAGTGACGCTAATGGACGTTTTTTGATAGAAAATATTAATCCAGGAATCTACAACATCAAAATTCAACATCCTAAATACACGGACTTTGTTATGGTTTTTGAAATCAAACAAAAAGATATTGATTTAGGGGTTTTGTTAATGGAAAGCAATTTCAATCGAAACAACCTTGGAAATTTGATTAGTTTGAGTGATTCCGAATTGGGCGATGATGAAAATGATTCATATACCTCTGCCGGACTTTTGCAAGCCTCTCGAGATTTGTTCCTAAATCGAGCTGCGTTTGATTTTGGTCAAGTGTTTTTTAGAGTTCGTGGTTACGACTCCGGCAATGGAGACCTCCTTATTAATGGGGTCCGAATGAATAAATTAGCAACAGGTCGACCGCAATGGAACAACTGGGGCGGTTTGAACGATGCAACTCGTAATCAAGTTTTTACAAACGGATTGGAACTTTCCGATTACGGATTTGGAGGGATTTCTGGAACTACAAATATCAACACCCTTGCGTCTGAATACAGATCAGGTACACGGGTAACAAGTTCTACTTCCAACAGATCCTATACTGGACGCTTGATGGCAACATACAATACTGGGCTTTTGCCCTCGGGATGGGCGGCTTCATTGTCTGCTTCCCGAAGATGGGCCGAAGAAGGTTTTGTGGACGGGACACTTTATGATGCGTATTCGATTTTTGGATCGCTTTCGTATCAGCCTAACGATTCTCACCAAATCAATGCAACTTTTATTTATGCATCCAATCGTAGAGGAAGTAGCAGCGCCATTACCGAAGAGATCTACAATTTAGTGGGAAGAACTTACAACCCCTATTGGGGAAAACAAGACGGAAAAATCCGAAATTCAAGAGAACGGAAAATTGCCGAGCCAATTGTCATGCTTACTCACCAATACAGCAAAGAAAAGGTAGAATTGACGACCAGTATTGCCTATCAGACTGGTCAATTTGGAAGAATGCGACTGCAATACCAGAACGCACCCCACCCCGCCCCCGATTACTACCGCTATTTACCTTCCTACAAGCTGAACGAAGGCTCTTTGGACTACAATATTGAAAATGCAGAATTAACCAAACAATTGTTTCTTTCCAACCCACAAATTGATTGGACTACGCTCTATCGATACAATCTAAATAATCAAGATCAACAAAGTGTTTATACGCTTTCGGAAGATAGAAACGATGATACTCAACTAAGTTTTAGCTCAACCTTGATGCACAAGCTGAATGATCGCATTAAAATTATAGCAGGCATCAACGCCACTCAGTTGGATTCGGAAAATTTTGCCGAATTGAGTGATTTGCTTGGCGGTTCATTTTACAAAGACTACGATCCTTTTAGCAATACTTCCAACAATGTTGGAGCCAATAATATCAAAAAAGTAGGAGACCGAATTTCTTACAACTACACTATCGATGCATCTGTTATTGACGGTTTTTTACAAGCAGAGTACTCTACTCAAAACGCTAAAATCTTTGCCAGTGGTTTTTATTCCAATACCTCATACCAAAGAAATGGTTTGTTTGACAACGAACTTTTTAGCAATTCTCTTGGAAAAGGAGAAAAACTTTCATTTGATAACATCGGTTTTAAGGCAGGATTGAATTATAGCTTGAGCGGAGGACACAACCTCAGTTTCCATACAGGATATCTTACAAAGGCACCCAACATTCGAAATGCCTTTTCGAACGCAAGAACAAGCAATGACATTACTCCAGAAATCACTTCCGAAAAAATCATGTCAATTGATGCTAGTTACATAGTGCAAACGCCTACTGTAAAAGCGCGATTGACAGGTTTTTATACGCAATTTGTTGATGCAACCGAAGTTTCTTTCTTTTATGCGCAGGGAATTAGTGGAGCAGAGGTAACTCAAGATTTCTTTTCCGAAGCATTAACAGGTGTTAACAAAACTCACATGGGATTGGAATTGGGTACAGAAGTACAACTCAACACTACTTTCAAGGCTACGGCTGTAGCTGCATTGGGTCAATATACTTATTCCAACAATCCAGAGGTATATTTGTCATCCGATCAAATTAGTACGCGAAGCTTTGGCCCTTCAGCTCTGAAAGATTATCGAGTGGCCAACGGTCCGCAACAGGCCTATTCGATTGGGTTGGAATACCGAAGCCCAAAATATTGGTGGACCAACCTTACTGCCAACCACTTGTCCCATAATTATGCAGATGTTTCTCCAATTTCACGAACGCAAAATTTTTATATCAACCCCGAAAGCCCTAACGGTTCTCTTTTCCCTGATATTTCTGAAGATAAGGTGCGGGATTTACTCCGTCAACATCGCCTTGACGATGTATTTCTACTCAATTTGACAGGTGGAAAATCTTGGCGAATAGAGGGGAATTACCTCAGTTTGTTTGTTAGCATCAACAATCTTTTGGATGCATCGTATCGAACAGGAGGCTACGAACAATCCCGAGCAGGAAATTACGAACAACTTAGCCTCGATAATGCCAACGGAACTCCTTCGTTTGGTCCAAAATATTTTTATGGTTACGGAAGAACCTATTTCATCAATCTAGCCTATAGTTTTTAAAAAAAATCCAATGAAAAACAACAAACTCACTCGAAAACTTCTTTTATTATTTGCTTTTGTCACACTATTCTCTTGTGTTGAAGATAGTGACTACGGAATTCCAGATCAGGCAACCGCTTGCGTTGAAACTAGCTTAACTGCCAACGCAACCATCGCTGAAGTCAAAGCCCTGTACAAAGGTTCCATTGTGCAAATTGAAGACGATATGGTCATTGAAGGATATGTGGTATCCAATGATCAATCCGGAAATTTTTTCAAAACGCTACAATTTCAAGATGCCATTGAGAATCCAACCGAAGGATTTCAAATTGATTTGGATGTAAGTGATTTGTATTTATTGTATCCTGTGGGAAGTCGTGTGCTCATAAGCGTGAAGGACTTGTATTTGGATAACTACAACGGCGTGCTTAAGCTTGGTGGAATATATGAACAAAGCAGTGGTTCTATTGCTGTTGGAAGATTGGATGCCGCACGTTGGAAAAACCATGTTTCGGGAACCTGTGATGAAATCAAAACCATTACTCCTACTTCTACTTCCGTTGCAGATATTACCGATGCAATGATCAATACCCTCATTACCGTACAAAATACGCAAGTTGACGTAGCCAATTTGTGTCAAACCTATGCTGTTGAAGGAGTCAACACCAACATCAACCTAATTGACTGTGATGAAAATGAGCTGTTATTGCGAAACAGTGGATACGCAGATTTTTATAACCAATTACTTCCAAGCGGAAGCGGAACGATTACAGGGGTTTTGGGTAAATTTGGAAGCGATTACCAATTATACATTCGTGACACTGACGATGTTTCGATGAACGATGCTCGTTGTGATGGCGTAGATTTTACCTGTTCGGCTCCCGAAGCCAATGCTACGATACAAGACATCAAAGACCTGTATGTTGATGATTTGGTTCAAATTTCAGAAAATCTAATTTTTGATGCTACCATTACTGCTAACGACTCCAGTGGAAACCTTTACAAATTGATTTATATCCAGGATGAAACAGGAGGAATTCGATTGCGAATCAATCAAACTCAATTGTATTTAAGAAATTATAAAGTAGGTCAAAAAATTACTGTTGCTGCCAAAGATCTTTACATTGACAACTCCAACGGTGAGTTGCACTTGGGCGGATTGTATAATGGCAACGTGGGTAATATTGAGGCAAGTGATGTTTACAAACATGTTTTTCTTGGAGATACAAACGAAGCAATTGCTCCTTCTGAAATCGATTTAAGCGCCTTGTCAGATGACCATTTGGGAATGCTTGTGAAAGTAAACGATGTTCAATTTATTGATAGCGGAAACTTCGTCGAGGGCAACTTCAGCACCAACCGTTCCCTTTCGGATTGTGATGCAAATAAAATTATTGTAAGAACCAGCAACTATGCTACTTTTGCTGAGCAAGCCCTTCCCTCTGGAAACGGTCCTATTGTTGGTATTTTAAGCAAATACAATAGTGATTATCAGCTGCTGATTCGCACTGAAACCGATTACGCTGATATGACTAATACAACTTGTGATATTTACGCCAATGCTACTCCAAAAACAATTGCTGAGGTTAGAGCAATGCATTCGGGAAGCAATGTTACGGTTGATGGTAATTATGTAGTTACTGTAACGGTTACCTCCGATAAAAGCACTGGTAATATCTTTTCTAGAAACTTATATGCTCAAGACAGTTCAGCGGGTATTTTACTTCGGTTTACCGAAGATCACAATGTTGAAATCGATCAAGAAATCAAGGTTGCTATTTTGGGAACTACACTTGAAACCTACAACGGTCTCTTGCAAATCAACAACATTCCCTCAGGAAATATCATTACACAAACAGCGGGTACTGCACCCGCTCCTGTATCTGTTACTTTGGCTGAAGCGCTAACGGGAGACTACGAAAGTCAATTGGTAACAATTAGCGGAGTTCAATTTAAGTCCGGAGCCACCTATTCAGGATCTAATACTCTAACTGACTGTACCGACGAACTCACTGTTTTTGTGAATTCGGCAGCTACTTTCTCTAGTCAAGCTTTACCTACCCAAAACGGAGCAATTACTGGAGTAATGTCTGTGTTCAACAGTGTACAATTGTACATAAGAGATGCCAACGATGTTAATTTTACAGCTGATGCTCTTAATTGTGGAGGCGGTCCTGGAACGGGCCCTGTAGAAGGTCTGTACTTCTCGGAATATGCCGAGGGTAGTTCTAACAACAAATACTTGGAAATTTACAACGGATCTACCGAAACCATTGACCTCACTCAATATGCCTATCCGAGTGTTTCCAATGCTCCTACTACAGTGGGACAACATGAGTTTTGGAATGAATTTGAACCCGGAGCTACTATTGCGCCTGGAGAATTTTACATCATTGCACACGGTTCTGCTGACCCAATCATTTTAGCCAAAGCAAATGAAAATCACGCCTATTTGTCAAACGGAGATGACGGTTATGCCTTGGTTTATGGTACGGAAAGCAGCTATGAAATTGTAGATACCTTAGGGGATTTTAATGGAGATCCCGGTTCCGGTTGGGATGTAGCGGGTGTAACTGCTGCCACCAAAGATCATACGCTTGTTAGAAAAACTTCAGTAACTAAAGGAAACCCCAACTGGACGGCTTCTGCAGGAACCTCAGCAAGCGATTCCGAATGGATTGTGAAAGACAATGAGGATTGGTCGAATTTAGGTATTCGTTAGTAGTTTTTGAAAATACTTGATTTCTTTTGTAACATTTATGTGTCTTTTTGCGTATAACATGCAGAAGCTATAAAAAAGAAACTTTTTTAAATGAGACAACTGAAAATCACGAAGCAGGTTACTAACAGAGAAACCGCTTCCCTAGATAAGTATTTACAAGAAATTGGCAAGGTAGATTTGATTACTGCCGAACAAGAGGTAGAATTGGCACAACGCATCAAAGCAGGAGATCAAATTGCCTTGGAAAAATTGACCAAAGCCAATTTGCGATTTGTGGTTTCTGTTGCCAAACAATACCAAAATCAAGGGCTTACACTTCCTGACTTAATTAATGAAGGCAATTTGGGGCTTATCAAAGCAGCTAAACGTTTTGATGAAACCCGTGGTTTTAAGTTCATTTCCTATGCCGTTTGGTGGATTCGTCAATCGATTCTTCAAGCTTTGGCGGAACAGTCTCGAATTGTTCGTTTGCCACTCAACAAAATTGGTTCGATCAATAAAATCAATAAGATGTACGCCTTTTTGGAACAAGCACACGAGCGAGTTCCTTCGGCTGAGGAAATTGCCAAAGAATTGGACATGACCGTATCAGATGTGAAAGAGTCGATGAAAAACTCGGGACGTCACGTATCTATGGACGCTCCTCTAGTGGAAGGAGAAGACTCTAACTTGTACGACGTATTGCGAAGTGGAGAATCTCCCAACCCCGACCGTGTTTTGCTCCACGAATCGTTGCGAACCGAAATTGAACGCGCCCTAGAAACCCTTACTCCAAGAGAAGCCGACGTAGTCCGTTTGTATTTTGGTCTGGGAAATCAACACCCTATGACTTTGGAAGAAATTGGGGAAACCTTTGATTTGACAAGAGAACGCGTTCGACAAATTAAAGAAAAAGCCATTCGTAGGTTAAAGCATACCTCACGAAGTAAAATATTAAAAACTTATTTGGGATAAAGCACAAAACTCCGATTTACTCGGAGTTTTTTTTATTCCTTATTTTTGTACAAACAAAAAACGCATTCATGTCAAAAAAACTCATAGCACCTTCCGTTCTAGCCGCAGATTTTGCTAACCTTCAAAGGGATATCGAAATGGTAAACCATAGCCAAGCCGATTGGTTTCACATTGATGTTATGGACGGTGTTTTTGTTCCCAACATCTCTTTTGGAATGCCTGTCATCAAGTCGATGGCAAAACACACCCAAAAACCGTTGGACGTGCATTTGATGATTGTAAACCCAGACCCGTACATTCAAACTTTTGCCGATTTGGGTGCTGACATCCTTACGGTTCATTACGAAGCATGTACGCACTTGCACCGAAGCTTGCAAGCAATAAAAAATGCAGGTATGAAAGCCGGAGTTGCTCTCAATCCTCATACTCCCGTGGCTGTATTGGAATCCGTTATCAAAGAGGTAGATTTGGTGTGTATCATGAGTGTCAATCCAGGGTTTGGAGGACAATCGTTTATTGAAAATACCTATGAAAAAGTGCGTCAACTTTCCCAGTTGATTCAAGAGAAAAAAGCAACTACCCTCATTGAAATTGATGGCGGTGTAACGGATACTAACATCGAAAAACTTGTCGAAGCCGGAGCCGATGTGTTGGTAGCTGGGAGTTTTGTTTTTTCTGCTGAAAATCCAACAAAAACTATTGCAACTTTAACAACCTTAGCGAATTCCTAACCCGCTTCTATTTTTTGAGTATCTTGTATTGCCATGAAAAGTAGGGAAGAAAATCACTTTGTTATTGGTGTGATGAGCGGTACTTCATTGGATGGAGTCGATTTGTGTTATGTTCGTTTTTCAAAAACCAACATTTCCGATTTTTCTATCCTACACGCCACCACAATTCCCTATTCCAAAGAACGTAAAAAAACACTGCAAGACGCTTATTTTGCAGATACTGATACGTTGAATGCCCTAGACACAAGCTACGGAAAATGGTTGGGAAAAATTATTGAATCTTTTGTTCAAAAAAACGGTATTCAAAAAGTGGATTTTATCGCCTCTCACGGACATACAGTTCACCATCGGCCCGAAGAGGGATATACGCGACAAATAGGCTGTGGAAAATCCATTAGTAAAACTACGGGAATTGCAACCGTGTGTGATTTTAGAACGCAAGATGTTCAACTAGGCGGTCAAGGCGCTCCGTTGGTTCCGATTGGAGATCAGCTTTTGTTTTCAGAATACGACGCCTGTTTGAATTTGGGCGGATTTGCCAACATTTCTATACATGATAAAGGCAAACGCATTGCCTACGACATTTGTCCAGTCAATGTAATGCTCAACTACTGGGCGCAACAATTGGGAGTTCCGTATGACAAAAACGGTCAAATGGCCCAAAAAGGAGTCATTAGCAAAAGTCTTCTCAAAATCTTGGAGTCCCTTCCTTTTTATTCTGAAAAACCTCCAAAATCGTTGGGCATTGAGTTTGTTGAAACAACTGTGATGCCTATCGTTAAAAATAAAACCCTTTCTCCTCAAGACTGCCTTAGCACTTGGGTGGCGCATTGCGCTATTAGAATCAGTGCGGAGTTGTCTTCTGACAAAAACCAGCGAACGCTCGTTACGGGTGGTGGGGCTTTTAATGCATTTTTAATTGAGCAATTGAAAGAAAAAACAACTAGCCAACTTGTAATTCCAAACCCACTGTTGGTCAATTACAAAGAAGCCTTGATTTTTGCCTTATTGGGACTGCTAAAAATAATAGGAAAAGACAATTGCTTGGCTTCGGTTACAGGGGCGACTCGAAATCACAGTTCCGGGAAAATTTTTATTCCCTAATTTTTTTTATCTTTGAGTAAACAGTACCCAAATCTGTTCTACAATCATGAAAAACCTACGGATCGTATCTGACACCCAACGACAACAAAATATTGTAAAAGCGACTTTTGCTGGATTTACTTCGCAAATGTTGTGGAATCGTTTAGCAACTCATCTTTTAGAACAAGGAGTTAGTCTGCGACATATTCATACACTTTTAGGGCATGGAAATTCAAAGACCACTGAAATATATGCGCCTATAAGCACAAAATCTCTTGCAAATATATAGAGTCCACTTGACCCTCTTTTAGAGAGCCAAAAGGCTGAAAAACAAACTATTACAAATAAAAAAACGTAAAAAATATATAAAGGAAATAAACGAAATAGTGCGAATATACACTAGTTAGCCAACACTAAAAAAAATAGAAAAAATGCCAAGAGTTCAAGTAAACCATGTTGAAATATATTACCAAGTATTCGGCAAAGGAAAAGAAACTATTCTTTTCTCGCATGGGTATTTGATGAATAATGAAATGTTCAAAGGACAAATTGAAATACTCAAGGACAAGTTTAAATGTATTGCGTATGACCATCGAGGACACGGTAAAAGTGAAGTTACTCATACGGGGTATGAAATGGATAATCTTGTGAATGACGCGATAAGTCTCATTGAAAAATTAGAATTAGGTTCAGTCCATTTTATTGGAATGTCAACAGGTGGATTTATAGGAATGCGTATTGCAATCAGAAGACCTGAATTATTGAAATCATTGATTTTAATGAATACGTCTGCAGAAAAAGAAAGTATGAAAGCATTGAAAAAGAACAACACATTATTATGGGTAGTTAAAAACATAGGTTTTTTTCCTGTGATTGGTCAGGTTATGCCTATTTTATTCCACTCCAATTTTCTTAAAGACAAATCTCGAAAATCTGAAGTAAAGAAGTGGAAAAAAATTATAACAAGCCAAAAAAGAAAAGGAATCGTACCTTTTGGCATAGGTATTTTTGCCCGAGACAGTGTACTTGAAAAGCTTTCAGAAATTAAGATTCACACAGGAATAATAGTTGGCAACAACGATGTACCTACCCCTCCGCAATACAGTAAAAATATGGCTAGTATTATTCCTAATGCTGAATTATTTATTATTCCAGATGCAGGACATTCAGTAGCAGTTGAAAAACCCGAAGAGGTAACCAATGCAATAAGAAAATTTTATAATAAAATTGGACTATCTACAACAAAACAAAGGTCAGTTAAAAACCCTAAGGTTAGTGAGTAGAAATTCCCAACTACTCATCTCCAAACCCAGTTAGAGTTACATAAAAAAAAGTATCTTTGCCAGCATTAAAACAATTATTTAGAATGACAACTTCCCACCCTATTGAAGCGCAGTTAGAATCCCTTGGATTTGGAATCTCGCAAAAAGACTTTGATCGTCCTTGGGGCGGTTTTTTGGTCATCGACGAAACCCAGGCACAAGCTTTTTCAGATTATTTTTTTGATGGATTGGATGTAAATTCGTTAAAAATTGGCGGCAAATTGAGTCCAAAAATTTTAATCGTTCAACCCAATGCACGCCTTTCGTGGCAATACCATCATCGAAGAGCCGAAATATGGAGGGTTTATCAAGGTACTGTTGGTATCATTCGTTCGGACGACGACACCCAAAAAGAAGTAAAACACTATTCGGAAGGCGATCAAATAAAGTTATCGCAAGGAGAACGTCATCGTTTGATTGGATTGGACAAAGAGGCTATTATTGCTGAAATATGGCAACATACCGATCCTGAAAATCCTTCGGATGAAAACGATATTGTAAGAGTGCAAGACGATTTTGGTCGATAAAAGCTAGGGCTACCAGAGTTTTGCAGGATACACCTCTTGACTTTGCAGTTTTTGTATCGCTGCCTTCACAATTTCTTTGTCTTCTTGGTAGGTTACTCCAAACCATTGTGCATTGGATTTTAGGACTTTGACAGAGGCTATTCCAGAGTTCAAAATTTCATTTACCACTGTGGGGATATAAAATTCTGCTTTAGGATTGTCGGTATTGTCTTTTAAAAATTGATCAAAAAGCGCTTGCCCAAACTCAAAACATTTGGGAGTAAAACCCCAAAAGTTCATCGAAACAACAGTGTTTCCGTTGATAGGAACAAAATTTCCAAATTCATCCTTTCGAACGAGTCCGTCCTTAACTTTTTCAATATGAGTGCGTTCGGTAACGTCAATTAAAAACCCGTTTGCGTCAACCCTACACTCCCCTCTGGAAACATACCCATGGTCAGAAACAGTATTTTTTAAAAAATAAGCCATGGAAGAAAATGCGTAGGAATTTGTATCGGTTTGAATCAATTGTTTGGCCATTACCTCAAAAGCCTCTTTGCCATAAAAATCATCGGCATTGATTACAGCGAAGTTTTCGGTGACTTCGTCCTTGGCCATAAGCAAAGCATGCCCGGTTCCCCAAGGCTTTGTGCGATTTGGGTTTTGGAAGGCTTTGGGGACACAATCTACTTCTTGAAACACATAAGCAACCTCTGCTTTTCCTTTTAGTTTTTCGTCAAAAACACTTCGAAATTCTTCTTCAATATTTTTTCGAATCACAAACACAAATTTTCCAAATCCAGCTTGAAGGGCATCATAGACCGAAAAATCCATAATGGTAGCGCCGTGTTCTGTAAATGTGTCTAGCTGTTTCAAACCGCCATAACGACTTCCGACTCCAGCGGCTAAAATGACAAGTGCAGGTTTTTTTTCAATCATAAAAATTTGTTTCCAATTTCAAAAAGACAGCTTTAGAGTCTTTTTCTTCAGAATCCAAATATACAATAGTTTAGGCACAAGTAAATTGCTAAGGAATAGCCTTATTTATTTTTACCAACATCCAAACGCTTGGGCACTAACATTTCCTCTTTCCAGTCGTTTAGTTGCTTGAGTAATTGATTCATTTTTTCGGGCTCTTTATCTGAAAGGTTGAATTCTTCAGAAATATCTTCTTTAAGGTTATAAAGCTCTAGCTGTTTGGTTTCTAAATACTGAACCAATTTGTAATCTCCAGACCGCACTGCAATCATTTTGCTGTCACCCGTGCTATGGGGTCTTGCTTTTCGGGATATCCAAAAAACGGTTCTGTCTTCCCAGGTATTTTTACCTTTTAAAACAGATGCGTAGCTTTTGCCGTCAATATCTTTTATTTTTTTGTTTAAAGCTAATTCTAGTAGGGTAGGAAACACATCCATCCCTAATACAATAGATTCTTGCTCGACATGCGGCTTTAATTCCCGATCCCATTTAACAAAAAGAGGTACCCGAATGCCTCCCTCATATAGCCATCCTTTTCCTGCTCTAAGAGGAGAGTTGGTTGTTGCTAAATGTCTTTTTCCTTTAAAACCATCATTAGATAGTCCTCCATGGTCTGAAGAAAAAACTACAATCGTATTTTTATCTATCCCCAACTTTTCAAGGGTTTTTAAAAGTTTCCCTACATTTTCGTCAACATTTTCAACCATTCCTGCATAGGCTGGATCGTCTTGACGCATTTTTCGTCTTCCTTGTCCATCGGCTATATATGTTGGTGTATCCCCAAAATCAATGCTTTTTAATTGCTCTTTATTGCGAGCTTCATCTTCTGGTTTTGCCTCAATGGGCGTATGTACTGAATAGAATGCTAGAACTGCTAAAAAAGGTTGATTTTTTGGATTGTTTTTAATAAAATTGATAGTAGCATCTGTTAACATATCGGATGCATAATCGCCATTAGCACCTTCTTTTTCTAGATCTTCAACTTGTTCTTTATGGCGTTTTCCTTTTTTGTTGTAATTGAACGGATAAAACCTAGAACCTAATCCGCCAGCTCTTCCTGCTGCATAGGTTTGTTTAAACCCAAAATTATTAGGATCACTTTTGTCTTCGCCCAAATGCCATTTACCTACATAAATTGTATTGTATCCTGCGTTATTAAATTGCTTGATGAAATTTTTATCATCAGGAATTCCTCCTAAAAAACCTTTGTTTTCGTTTACTGGATAAGTACCTGTCATCATTGCATAACGTGAGGGTGTACAACGCGGATAACTACTGTATGCGTTGGTAAAACTCACAGACTCCATTGCTAATTGGTCAATGTTGTTTGTGTTGTATAATTGTGAACCCGTAAAGCTTAAATCATGATATCCCAAATCATCTGTATGTATGATAAGAATGTTTGGTTTTTGTTGGGAAAAACCAAATGCTACAAAAAATAGAAACGTAGAAATTACAGCGTTGTTCATCATACAAAAAGTGTTGAATAACTGATTTTTTTAAAAATACAACAAAAAGAGGGTAGTGACCCAAAAATAAATTAATTCTTTGTGTTCGAATGAATTAATCGAAAAAAGAAACCTTTCCCGAAGCAACATCATACATAGCACCCACTACTTGGATTTCTCCGTTTTCAATCATTTCATTTAAAACAGGACTGTCTTGTTTGAGTTTTTCAATGGTAAGATGCGTGTTTTGAACAGCGACTTCATTCACAAAATCTATATTGCTAGAACTACGATCCACACCATCTGCTGTTTTTACTTTATCCAAAGCCGGTGTAATGTTGTCCAACATGGCTGTAAGATTTCCAAGTTTTGCGTGATCGCACGCTCCTTTGACTGCCCCGCATGAGGTATGTCCCATAATAACAATCAACTTGGATCCCGCCAGTTTACAAGCAAATTCAAGACTCCCCAAAATGTCAACATTGACAAAATTTCCAGCAACGCGAGCATTGAAAATATCGCCAATTCCTTGATCAAAAATAATTTCTGTTGGGATTCTAGAGTCTATACAGCTCACTACTGCGGCAAAAGGGAATTGTCCGCCTGTCGTTAATTCAATTTGCTTATCGAAGGAACGCGAAATTGTTGCGTTGTCCAAAAAGCGTTGGTTCCCTTCTTTTAAAAGTTGCAAGGCTTTTTCAGGGTTAATAGCTGCTTGCGATTCTTTTGTTTGTGTATTGTGTACTAATAAATTTTCCATTGTGATTAATTTTTAAATATTGATAACTAATTTTTTTTGCATTTATAACACTATATAGGGTTTTTTCTTGGGTGTGTTTCTGAAAAAATCCAAATAGTTGGGTATGTTTTCAGCAACGCCTCTTTCGGACACTAATTTAATGGAAATATTTCTAAGCTTGGCCTTAAATGAAAAATCATCAAGAATTTCAATAATATCATTGTCCAAATACCGGGTCTTTCGTACATCGAGTTCCAAAAAGGAATTTTCGGGTAAGTTATCTAATTCCTTAAGAATTGCACCCTTATGGAAAAAAGTTACTTGCTCAGCCAATGTCATTTTTATCTTTCCATCATTTTTATCCTCACCCTCTATGTGTAGAAAATGTGAATTTTGATAGCTTTTAATGAGAACAACGGCAATACCTACCATTAACCCCAAACCAAGTCCGCTAAGTAAATCAATAAAAATAATTCCCACAACAGTAGTAATAAAAGGAATAAATTGTTTCCACCCCAAAGAATACATAGATTTAAAAAGAGATGGTTTTGCCAACTTATAACCTACCATAAATAAAATTGCAGCCAATACAGATAGTGGAATCATATTTAGAAATCGAGGTATTAATAGAACCGATATCAAAAGAAACACACCGTGAATAATCGCTGACATTTTGGTTTTGTTTCCAGACTGAATGTTTGCAGAACTTCTTACTATTACTTGGGTAATGGGTAGTCCACCTACGAGTCCTGAAAGTATGTTTCCAGTACCTTGCGCAAACAACTCTCTGTTCGTTGGCGTTATTCTCTTTTGGGGATCCAATTTATCGGTAGCTTCAACACACAAAAGTGTTTCTAAACTTGCTACAATAGCAATGGTAAATGCAACTATCCAAATTTCGGGATTGGTTATTGCCTCAAAATTTGGAAAGCTAAATTGAGTGAAAAACGAGGACACATCACTTGGGACAGGAATAGCAACCAACTGATCAGTGTTAAAACTATAGAAAGTATTGTTTCTGGTTATAGCAAAAAAGACAATTCCAACTACAACGGCAACTAAAGGTCCTTGTATTAATTGAAAAAATTTACCTTTTTTAGAAAGAACTGAATCCCATAAAATTAGTATAGCAAGGGAAATCAATGCAATAACCGTTGGACCCAAACTGATGTAATTGATGCTATTTATAATTTGAGAAAACGTGTTTTCTCCATCTACTTGAATAAAAGCGAAATTACCTTCAGGACTGGTATCATAACCAAAAAAGTGTGGGATTTGTTTGAGGATAATAATGATACCAATTCCAGTCAGCATACCTTTAATTACTGATGAGGGAAAATAATACCCAATAATTCCAGCTTTAAAAACACCCAAAAGGACTTGAAGCGCACCCCCTAGCACAACAGCAAGAAGAAAATTTTGATATCCACCAAGACTAGAAATAGCCGCCAATACGATTGCAGCAAGACCTGCCGCAGGACCACTAACACCTACTTGAGAACCGCTAATTGAACCAACGACAATACCGCCTATAACTCCTGCTATGATACCCGAAAAAAGCGGGGCACCACTTGCTAATGCAATTCCTAAACACAAAGGTATTGCAACAAAAAAAACAACTATACTTGCAGGTATATCGTTTTTTAGAGACGTAAAATAATTTTTCATTTTCTTTTTTTTTGTCAAAAATATATAATATTAGTTTTACTTGCAAATAAATTAGTATCATTTTTATTAAGTATTATTTTACTTATTTTTATAATAGTTATATATATTATAATATTGTTTTTTTAGTTAAATTTGTAGCATGCTAATCATAACTAACTTTTCCATCCATGAAGGTTTGTCACTTCGAGACCCTTTACAAAGCGAATTGGGTAGAAACATATTAACCCACAGCGTCCTTTTAATGGACGAAATTGGTTTTGAAGCGTTTACATTCAAAAAATTAGCTGAAAAAATGGGATCCAATGAAACATCCCTCTACAGATATTTTGAAAACAAACACTACATACTGCTCTACTTAGTAGTTTGGTACTGGAACTGGGTAAGCTATCTAATTGAGTTCAATACCAAAAACATCAAGGATCCAAACGAAAAGCTAGATCTTATCATTGACAATTTTGTAGACGCTAGTAAAGAAAATCCTTCGGTTGAGTTTATTAACGAAAAGATTTTACACAGAGTTATGATTTCTGAATCTTCCAAATCGTATCATACCAAAAACATTGATAGTCAAAATAAGCAAGGGTTTTACAGAAGCTATAAATCGCTCATTCAAAAGGTGGCTGATGTAATTCTTGAAATAGATCCTGACTTTCCTTATCCTCATTCGTTTGCTAGCAATTTGTTTGAAATGGCAAATAATGAAATATTTTTTGCAGAACACTTGCCCAGGTTAACAGATGTAAAAGTTAAAAACGAAGATTTCAGTCAAGTTAGCAGTCTTTTGAAGTTTTATAAACACAAGATGCTCGGTTTATCAGAATAACAACCATTTAGGTTTTAATTTGATTTGAAACCCTTAATAAAAAGAAAATTTTCACAAAAAGCGGAAGCAATTCACTCGCCTAGCAATTTATTAATCTAGACTTATTTGACCATTGCTCTCCTAATATTCCATTGTTAAAAAACTTTATTTAAAATTATTCTAAATAGTTTGCATTCCATTTTTTAAGGTTTTAAATTTGCCCGAAATTATTTTTAATTGATCTAAATTAATAAGTTTTGAGGGTACCATTGTTGTTTTTCATGACCTTTTCGTTAGCAAGTGTTTTTGCCCAAAATACGTCCCAAGATGTTGTGTCGGATTCAATACAAAAACTCGATGAAGTAATTATTCGTGCAAACACAATTCTTGGAAATAAATTTGCTGCACAAAACCGAACGGGTGCATCCTACTTTCTGTCCACTGAAGATTTGGAACAATTTGGTTATGCTGATATCAATAGAGCACTTCGTGCGGTACCTGGGGTGAATATTTATGAGGAAGACGGGTATGGTTTGCGCCCTAATATTTCACTTCGCGGCACTTCACCTCAACGGAGTTCAAAGATTACCCTCATGGAGGACGGCGTACTTATTGCACCAGCACCCTACAGCTCGCCGGCGGCTTATTATTTTCCATCGGTACTGCGTATGCAAGCCATTGAAATACTAAAAGGAAGTAGTCAAGTTCAACATGGACCTTTTACAACAGGGGGTGCAATTAATCTTGTTTCAACAGCCATTCCAGACGATTTTTCAGCAAAAATTCGTTCCAGTTATGGGAGTTTTAACACCACGCAACTACATACTTCCATAGGCCAATCTTTTGAAAAAACAGGATACTTGCTTGAATATTTGAACTACAATTCGGATGGTTTTAAGCGTTTGGGAGATAAAGAAAATACAGGCTTTGACATTTATGATATTGTAGGTAAATTAAGATTTTCTACAAATGTCGATGCAAAACTTTCACAGTCTCTGGAAGTCAAATACCATTTATATAATGAAAAATCCAATGAAACCTACCTGGGGCTTTCTGAGGCAGATTTTAATACGAGTCCTTATTCCCGATATCTTGCTTCGCAAATGGATGTAATGAACGCTGAACAGCGTCAAGTGATGCTTACGCACATCATTGATTTTTCAAAACAACTTAGGGTTGTTACAAACGCTTATGATAATAAGTTCACACGTAACTGGTATAAACTTGACGATATCGTATTCGAAAATAATACGAAGAGTTTATCAGCAGTGATCAATGATCCACTTGCTTTTCCGAACCACATGAACACCATTAACGGGGCTATCAACTCAGCCGACGATGCCCTTCTTTTAAAGGCAAACAATCGTGTATATTATTCTCGTGGTATTCAAACCAAAATCGACTACCACTGGTATGGAAAAAACGGTTCGTTCCATGATATTGAAATAGGAGCTCGATTGCACTACGACGAGGAAGATCGTTTTCAGTGGGAAGACGGATACCGAATTTATGAAGGAGAAATGACCCTTACTTCAATGGGTACGCGGGGCGGTCAAGGAAACCGAATTTCGAGCGCAAATGCTTTTGCCTCCTACGTGCTTTACAAATATAAATTTAACAATCTCACGATTACACCTGGATTTCGCTATGAAAGCATGACACTGACCCGAGAAGATTGGGGTGCGAATGATCAAAATCGACAAAGTACGCCAGTCACTAGAGAAAATCAAATGGATGTAATTATTCCAGGTATCGGATTCAATTATAGCTTTTCTAACAGTCTGTCTATGTTTGGCGGTATCCACAAGGGGTTTTCACCTCCAGGAAATGCTCCAGGAGAAAAAGCCGAGTATAGCATTAACTATGAATTAGGTTCTCGCTTTGGTGTGGGAAAACTTAGAGGAGAAATAGTTGGATTCTTTAATGATTATTCCAATCTGTTGGGTTCTGATCTTGCCGCAAGCGGGGGAACTGGCTCATTAGATCAGTTTAACGCTGGTGAGGTAAATGTGAGTGGACTTGAGCTTCAACTAAACTACAACGTTTCGGATCCTAATGCGAAAATCCAAACACCCATTTCGGTTGCCTATACGCTGACCAATGCTATTTTTCAAAATGCATTTGGAAGCTCTCAGGATATTTGGGGGACAGTAAGCAAGGGAGATCGAGTGCCTTACATTCCTCAACAACAGTTAAGCCTTACCGCTGGTATAGAGCACCAACGGTATGAATTAATCATAAACGCTCGTTACAATGGAGCTTTTGACACTCAGGCGTCTAACGGCGGTATTGTGGATACTAGGAGGCTCGATGACAATATAGTGGTTGACCTTTCTGCTAAGTTTCACCTAAACGCAACGATTAGCTTGTCAGCAAATGTGATTAATCTCTTTGATGAAGTGTACGCCTCTTCGCGGGTTCCTGCTGGTTTTAGACCCGGTCATCCTTTTGGAATTTATACAGGAATACACATAAAATTCTAACTTTTTTTTCTGTTAAATTCAATCCTCGTTCTAACGAGTATTTAATTCGCTTATCTATTTTGAATATTAATTATAAATTTATCCGCTAACTAACAGGAACAAAGTAAATAATTATAAAAAAACCCTTTATTTTTTGCTTGCTTTCGATTGATTCACAATCCGAACCTATGATAATTCCACAATTGTTGAGAAAACAATTTCGATTTTAATTTCTAATTTTCAAGAACTAATAGGGTGTTTATATTGTCTATCTCACTTTCTTCCAGAGTTAATTGCAATCCATTATTTATCAATTCAAAATTCACGTTTTTCCCTGAATTAAAGTATTTTAAACTTTTTATTTTGGGGCTGTAGTTTTCTAAGAAGTATGATTTTTTTTTATTATTTAAAAAATGTAAAAAAACTGTATTACCTAATTGGGTTGAAGCTCTTTCATCGGTCGTTTTTACAGGTCCCCCTCTTGTCTTATAAATAGTCTTTCCATAAATTTCAAGCCACTCTCCCACTTCTTTCAAAACATCAATATGTTCTTGTTGAATTCTTCCATTAGGCATTGGTCCAACATTTAATAATAGATTGCTATTGTATCCGGCAGCCTTGACTAAATATTGAACTATTTTTTTCTTTGACTTGTGTTTATTATCCTTGAGATTAAAGCCCCATGTTCCGTTAATTGTTTCACAAACTTCTAATGGTAATTTACCAATATCATCCGCTTTTGTTGCAAATGATTTAGTGTCTCTTCCCGGAAGATCTTTCTCGAACATTTGAAAATCCTCTCCAGGATTAGGCGCCAAGTGATGATTGCTTCCTATTAAAGCTTGAGGCTGCAGTTTATGTATGAGGCTATATATTTCATTTAGTTTAAAGTCCATATTTTTCTTTAAAAACTCTCTTTTGCCGCTCTCATTAATTGTAAACTCAAATTGATCCCATTCGCCATCAAACCAAATACCAGCAATTTCTCCATAATTGGTTAAAAGTTCTGTTAACTGTGCTTTCATAAAATCAATATAATCGTTCCAATCTCCTTCATTCCTTCCTTCAATTTCCAATCCTGTTTTTCCTCTTGGGAAATAATCATCTCTATACCAATCCAGTTGAGAATAATAAAAGAAAATTTTTAAGCCGTGTCTGTTACAGGCATCAGTTAACATCTTAATTATGTCCCTTCCATAGGGCGATTTTTTAACAATATTAAAGTCAGAGGCTTTGGAGTTAAACATTGAAAAACCATCATGGTGTCTAGTGGTTATGGTAATATATTTCATGCCCGCATTTTTTGCAATCAATACCCATTCATCCGCATCAAAATAGGCAGGGTTAAAAAATGAAGCTAACTTATTATATTCATCTATGGAGATGTTTTGCTTGTTCATCACCCATTCTCCATCCCCTAAAACACTGTAAATACCCCAATGTATAAATAATCCAAATTTTGAATCTTGAAACCATTTCCTTGCCTCAATATTATCTTTGGATGGAATATAATTTTCTTGAGAAAAGCAAAAGGTTGATATAAATAAAATGAATCCTAATAGTGAAAGTCTAAACATCTATGTGAAAATTAAAGTTTAAATATACTAAAGAATAATTTTAAACTAGAAATTTAGAAGAAATGCCCTTGGAGGGCATCAGCCTTTCGCAAACAGGTCTGTGACATATGTCTATCCAAAAAATCCTACTTATAAAACTACACTAAATTATTTTATTATATCAATTGCCATAAAGATTGGTCAAGTAGGGAGGCCAACAGAGAAAAATAACTTTTATGGATTAATAAAGGGGGTTTTGACTTTATACCAATTCATTTTCTAGTCTGGTCTTAAAAATTCCGGAAGTTCTGCCGCCAAATCCGTATGTGTTTCTACTGTAAACTTCTCTGTAGATTCTAAGCTTTCTTCATAGAATAAAATATAATCTATGCTACATCCTTGCGCTCTACCCGAAACAGTTAATGTGTATTCTTGATCTTTCTTCAAATTATACACCACCTTTGCTAAGGTTTTTTTACCATTAACATGTCCTTCAAGTCTGTGAATTGAACCCCATTTACGAACACCTCTTCCCCAAAATTTATGGTTCTTTTTTAGTTCTTCTGTAGGATATACACATGCTGTAGTATAATCACCATCGAGTTTTATCCATAAATCATTTCTTTTATCGCCAGCTTCTCCATCATTTAAAGGTTGATACATACGCATTACTAATCGGAATTTTGCAGATTTGGGAGATTTAAATGTATAGGATAAAGGTGATTTTGGTGAACCGCCATTTAAATTATTTCCTGTAAATTCTATGTAGTTTTCATTAATAGCATCAATTTCGGTACCAGATACAACGTGATAATTTGTTTCTCCTTTTTTTCTTTTTACCCATAAACCTAGTTCAGATTTTGTAACCTCTGGCTCGAAAACTACGTAGTTTGGTCCAATCTTTATACCATCAACTGTATTTACTTCTGCACTCTTATCCTCTTCTGAATTATCTTGCTCCTCTTCTGAATTATCTTGCTCCTCTATATCAGGGTTTTCTTGAACCACAGGAGTGGTTATATCATCAGAATCACAATTATAAAGTGTAAAAACAACCAATAGTAGCAAAAGTCTTAATTTTTGTATCATGTCTTTGTATGTTTAGAATTTCAAATCTAATATTTTTAAAATCATATTATACTTTCCAATGTCTCAAATAATGTAACAAATGGTTTTTAAACTATAATTAAATTAATATTTAGGACTTGGGCAACAAAATTATTTAGATCTCCTAAGTAATTAAATCATTAGCACTGCTACTTTTTAATGTATGAACGACCCTTAAAATTCTACTTATGAATCGCCAAACTAATGTTTTAATATCTATTGCTGCAAAGATTGGTCAAGTAGGCGCGCCAGCGGGGAAAGGATCCGCTTTGAAAATCCCACAAACAAAAAAACGCTAAAGCAAGCTTGGCGTTTTTTCTCAAGGATTACAAGGTGATCCTGACAAAGCTCCGCTTTGAAAATAGTCCAAACAAAAAAAACGCTCAAGCAAGCTTGGCGTTTTTTCTCAAGGATTACAAGGTGATCCTGACAAAGCTCCGCTTTGAAAATAGTCCAATAAGAAAAAACGCTCAAGCAAGCTTGGCGTTTTTTCTTATTGGACTATTTATTCGTGACCCCGGCAGGATTCAAACCTGCAACCCTCAGAGCCGAAATCTGATGCGCTATTCAGTTGCGCCACGGAGCCTTATTTATTCTGCAAATTTAGGAAAGTTTTTAAACATCCCCCCTATAAATTCTCCGATTTATAATACTAAACTATGTAAGTTGCGACCGAACAATATTGGATATCGTTTTTCCATCAGCTTGACCTGCTAATTTTTGCGAAACCAGACCCATTACTTTTCCCATATCTTTCATTCCAGAAGCTCCCGTTTGACCAATCACTTCAGAAACAACTACTGTAATTTCATCTTCACTTAATTGGGCAGGAAGAAATTTTTCAATAATGGCGCACTGAGCCAATTCAGGATCTGCAAGATCTGTACGGCCTTGTTCATTAAAAATAGCGGCACTGTCTTTTCGTTGTTTCACTAATTTCTGTAGCAATTTCAATTCCTCCTCAGCAGACAAAGTTTCGCTTGCACCGCTTTGGGTTTGTGCTATTAAAATAGCTGATTTTATAGCTCGCAAAGATTCCAATGCAACCGCATCCTTTGCTTTCATAGCGGTTTTAATTGCCTCAGTAATTTTTTGTTGTAAACTCATAAATTGGTATCTAACATTAATCGACATTATCGTGTAAAAAAGAATTGTTCGTTCGTAACTGTACCCCTTCGTTGCTATCGACACTCACACTAGTCCGAGAAGCCGTTAGGTCTTTCGAAGAATCGGTTAAATCTACACCTGCTCGTTTGAATGCGGGTTCTTTTTCGAGTTCTTCAATGCGGGAGGTTTTGTAAAATTTATGGTTAAACTCTTTCAAAGTAATTTTACGCTCAGCAGTGCGTTTTGCCATATCAGAAATAGTACTATTCAATGGGTTAACTTCTTCTGTTGAGGCCTTAGATTCTTGTTCTCCCGATAGTTGTTTGCTTTTTATTTTGGCTTCGACTTGAACAGTATCTTGTTTGTCCTCATAATCATCCAAGCTGTATTTTGTAGTTCCGTCTTTATCGATGTCAGTAACAGGAATCAATTGAATGGCTTCATTAACCTCAATTTCATTAATAGATTCTTCTAGATCATAAACAATTTTAGACTCCTCTTTTTCATTGGATTGTTGTTTTGCCAATGGCAAGTCAAATGATAAACTGAACTGATCGGGAGTTTCAAAAGCTACCGTTTCGGGATCTACCACATCAAAATCAATTACTTTCGGAGTAACATCATTGATCACAAATTCTTCTTCTGAAACTGCTTCAATGGGTGATGACACTTCAATTTGTTCAAAATCAACCGCTATGTTTTTTAGAATTTCTGTAGTGGGTATGAGTTCGTTTTCGTCCTCTTGATCTTCTTCAAGATGGTGCGTTATTGTTTCTTCGGTTACTAACTCATCATTTGAAGAAGACGGCTGAATTACTGATTCAACAACCGACTTATTCGTCAAATCTTGAACAACGCTTTGTTCGTCGTTGAGTGTGTGAATTATTTTTTGTGGATCTGCATGAACAATTTCTTGTTGTTGTTCGGCATTGAATCCTGTGGCTATAACAGTAACTGCAATGGAATTTTCCAATGAGGTATCTTCGCCAACTCCCATAATAATATTGGCTCCGTGACCCGCTTCGTTTTGAATGTATTCATTGATTTCACCAATTTCATCAATGGTAATTTCTTCAGAACCCGAAACTATTAGGAGCAATACATTCTTGGCACCCGTGATTTTATTGTCATTAAGCAATGGCGAATCCAATGCCTTTACAATGGCTTCTTGCGCTCGACTGCTTCCAGCAGCAGATGCAGAGCCCATAATGGCCGTTCCGCTATTAGACAATACGGTTTTTGCGTCCCGTAAATCAATGTTTTGTGTGTAATGATGTGTAATAACCTCCGCAATTCCGCGAGATGCAGTAGCCAAAACTTCATCGGCTTTTGAAAATCCTTGTTTGAAACCCAAATTACCATACACCTCACGCAGTTTGTTGTTATTGATTACTATCAAAGAATCAACGTGTTTTCTTAATTTTTCGACACCTACATGCGCTTGATCGTTTCGAGTTTTACCTTCAAATTGAAAAGGGATCGTTACAATTCCTACCGTAAGGATTTCCATTTCCCGAGCCATTTTAGCAATAATGGGAGCCGCTCCGGTTCCGGTTCCACCGCCCATTCCTGCGGTAATAAAAATCATTTTGGTGTTGGATTCCAACATCCCTCGAAGTTCTTGATCGCTTTCAATGGCAGACTGTGCGCCAATCTCTGGATTAGCTCCAGCGCCCATTCCTTCCGTAAGATGCAGTCCTAACTGAATTTTGTTAGGCACTGGGCTGTTTTGCAAAGCTTGGGCATCGGTGTTACAAACAACAAAATCAACGCCGTTGATTCCTTGCGAATACATATGGTTGATTGCGTTGCTACCACCGCCTCCTACTCCAATTACTTTAATGACATTGCTTTGATTTTTTGGTAAATCAAATGATAAATTCTCGAAATTTGAATTTGGTTGTATCATGTTTTTACTTTTTATTCTGCGTTGTCTAAAAATTCTTTTAACTTTTCTGTAAATCGATCAAAAATAGACCGTCTTGCTTCGGAAGTGTTTGGGGGCATTGGTACTTCCTGTTCTTCGTTTCCTTCTTCGACGGAAACTTCTTGTTCCATCTCTTGATACTTATTTTCTTTGGCTGCTTTCATTACCAATCCCACAGCAGTAGCATACATTGGACTGGTAGTCTCTTGGCTTGAATCTCCCGCCAAATTCTCACTAGGATATCCTATGCGAGTATCCATTCCTGTGATGTATTCAACGAGTTGTTTTAAATGCTTAAGTTGACTTCCTCCTCCTGTTAACACAATTCCCGCAATAAGCTTTTTCTTTTGCTCTTCGTGCCCATAGTTTTTGATTTCAACATACACCTGCTCAATGATTTCAACAACCCGCGCATGAATAATTTTAGATAAATTTTTCAACGTAATTTCTTTGGGCTCTCTACCTCGCAGTCCCGGAATGGAAACGATTTCGTTTTCCTTATTTTCTCCAGGCCAAGCAGATCCAAATTTAACCTTCAAAAGCTCGGCTTGTTTTTCAATAATCGAACAGCCTTCTTTGATGTCTTCGGTAATGATATTTCCACCAAAAGGAATCACTGCTGTGTGTCGAATAATTCCGTCTTTAAAAATAGCTAAATCTGTTGTTCCGCCTCCGATATCTATCAAAGCAACGCCTGCTTCTTTTTCTTCTTGATTCAAAACTGCGTCAGAAGATGCGAGGGGTTCTAGGGTAATTCCCCCAAATTCCAAACCCGCACTTTTTACACAGCGCGCAATATTTCGAATAGACGAAACTTGCCCTACTACAACATGAAAATTAGCTTCCAGCCTTCCACCATACATGCCTATGGGTTCTGTAATTTCAGCCTGACCATCCACCTTAAATTCTTGGGGAAGTACATGGATTATTTCTTCACCAGGAAGCATTACCAACTTATACACTTGATTGATCAGTTTGTCGATGTCTTCGGAATTGATAACCTCATCGGCATTGGGACGAGTTATATAATCGCTATGCTGTAAACTTCGAATGTGTTGGCCTGCAATACCTACAACCACATCTTCAATTTTTTGACCGGAAAGTGCTTCAGCATCTTCAACAGCTTGTTGGATGGACTGAATGGTTTGAGTGATATTATTGACAACACCTCTATGAACTCCCAAACTTTTGGACTTGCCTATACCTACGATCTCGAGTTTTTTATACTCGTTTTCACGACCCATCATAGCAACAATTTTGGTAGTCCCAATATCCAATCCTACAGAAAATTTTTGTTGTTCCATATTTATATTTTTTTGCAAACGACTTGGTTGGAATACTCCAAACTAACGCTCGCATATGATGATAAAGTTTGATCTTGAAGCGTCTTAACATAAAACGCTTTGTAAAAGTTAAATTTTCGTTCCAAGTCATCTGGCTTACCCAACTCAATGGTGAGTGATTGGTTGCGCGTTGTTAAAAACCATTTGGATTTTTGTTGCTCAATTTCTACTATATGCGTTTTCAAAAATCCATCTTTGGAAATAAAAGAAAGTAACGAATAAACATCTCCCCTATTTTGATCCGTTACTTGAGAAGATACAAAAGGAACACGTGCCGAATAAAAGGGCGACAAAGGCATTTGATTTCCTTGGTCGTCAATGTAAAAACCCGGAGACCCCATCACTCTTCCGATTGGAGTTTTCTCTTGAATTTTAATTCCCACGCCTCCTTCAATTCCAAGATATGCGTGAGCCGATTCGATGAAGTGGTTTTGATTAAGTATAAATTCCATCTTCCTCAAATTTAATTCACTTTTCAGTAAATTGGTAGTGTCTGTTTTCTTTACTGTTAACAATTTATTAACCGAATCCGTGGTCATAAAACGCGCTCCGTTTTGCTCAAAATGAACTGTTATATCCAGCACATCTCTGGACTGATTTTGATGAAAAGAAAATACAGACAAGCCGATTAAAACTATAGCTAAAATGCTTATTTTAAGATATTTATATTTCATTTTGCATAGCTATTTTTTGTTGAACGGAACGAACTTCATCGGCAATATCTCCTGCACCCATCATCACAACAACATCGGATGTAAACAGCTGAGATTGATGAATAAGTTGCGCTTTGGAAACCAATTGCTTATTTTTTAAAGAAATTTTATCGAGTAAAACCGTAGAGCTAACATTGGGAATGGGTTCTTCTCGTGCTGGATAAATATCCAACAGAATGACAGCGTCAAACTGAGACAAACTTTTTGCAAACGCATCACAAAAATCACGCGTACGACTAAATAAGTGAGGCTGAAATACAGCAACATTTTTTTTGCCGGGATAGAACGTAGAAACGGCTTGATAAACAGCATCTATTTCACTGGGGTGATGCGCATAATCATCTATCAGGACTTTGGGACTTTTTAGGCGGTAGCTAAATCTTCTGTGCACTCCCTGAAAAGTAGAAAGCGCTTTTGCAAGTTGTTCTTTGGAATCACAAACGTTCAAAGCCATAGCAAACGCTGCCAAGGCATTGGCTATGTTGTGATAGCCTGGTAGTTCAAAACGTACCGAATGAATGCATTCGCCTTCTGCATGAATATCGAAAACATAACCGCCGTTTTCGACACGAATTTGTTGTGCGGAAATATTTGCACTGGCATCCAATCCAAAGCTAATTCCTTGCAAAGGAAGTCCCTGTCGGATATATAAAGCGCTTGGTTTTTTAACCCGTTGGGCAAATTCTTTGAAAGTGGCTTGCAAATTTTCATGGGAATCATATATATCCAAATGATCGGCATCCATTGATGTAATGCACGCAACATCGGGTTGAAGTTGTAAAAAGGAACGGTCGAATTCATCGGCCTCAACAACCATTACATCACTGCCTTCCAACACTAAATTGGAATTGGTGTTTTCTAAAATCCCTCCTAAAAAAGCAGTCACTTTTATTCCACATTCTTTCAATAAATGAGCAAGGATGGCTGATGTTGTTGTTTTTCCATGCGTCCCTGCAACTGCCATACAATACCCTTGATTGGCAATGGATCCCAAAACTTGTGAACGTTTTAAAATTGTAAAATCTCGGGTTTGAAACGTTTTTAATTCTTGATGAGAAGCCGGAATCGCTGGGGTATATACCACCAAAGTTTTGGAAGTGTCCTTAAACAATTCAGAGATTTCATTGAAATTATCTTGATAATGAATATCGGCTCCCAAAGAAGTCAATGTTTGGGTAAGCGCTGTCTCAGTTCGATCATAGCCTCCAACTTGCTTTCCTTGATGCAAAAAATAACGTGCTAACGCAGACATACCGATCCCTCCGATTCCTATGAAATATATCCGTTCTGCATTTAAAACATTCATGACAATAGGGTTTCAATTTCGTTTACAATAGCATTTGTCGCCTTGGGTAAGGCCATTTTTTTTAGGTTTGTTTTTAAATTTTCAACTTGTTTGCTATCATTCAAAAGCTCAGAAAAAACGGATTTAAACTGATGATCCAATTCACTTTCTTTGATCATAACCGCTGCCTTTTTATCGACTACTGCTTTCGCATTTTTGGTTTGATGATCTTCAGAGACATTGGGAGATGGGATGAAAATAACAGGTTTGCCAACAATACAAAGTTCAGACACTGCCGATGCACCGGCTCTTGAAATTATTATATCAGCAGCCGCATAAGCTATATTCATTTCATCAATAAAAGCTGTGACTTGAACAGATTGGGAGGAATAGCGTTTGTATTCGTTGCTATAAAACTTTCCACACTGCCATACAACCTGAACATTTTGTTCTTTAAAGAAATCAAGTTGAGCTTCTATCAGTTGATTGATTCTTCGAGCTCCCAAACTTCCACCCAAAACCAACAAAGTTTTTTTGTCAGAATGCAATCCCATTTTTTGATGAGCAAACGCCTGAGAGACCTTCATTTCTCGTAAATTTTTTCGAACTGGATTGCCCGTAATTACAATTTTGGATTTTGGAAAAAACCGCTCCATGTTTTGATACGCAACACAAATCCGATCGACTGATTTGGAAAGCCATTTGTTGGTAATTCCAGCATAAGAATTCTGCTCTTGAATGAGCGTTGGAATATTTTTTTTAGAGGCTATGTACAATAGCGGACCGCTTGCAAACCCACCGGTTCCCACTACCACATCGGGGCGAAAAGCACGAATGATTAGCAAAGACTTCCACAAACTAACTACGAGCTTGAATGGAAAAAGGAAATTTTTCAAGGAAATTTTTCGTTCAATTCCTGATATCCATAATCCTGTTATGGGATAACCGGCCGCAGGTACTTTGGTCATTTCCATGCGATTTTTTGCGCCTACAAATAAAAATTCAGTGTTTGGATACCGTTCACGAATTTCATCAGCAATGGCTATCGCAGGATAAATATGACCTCCTGTTCCACCTCCCGATATGATACATTTATAAGGTTTCACTGAGTATGGCTAAAGGGTTATCGTTTTCATCATTCATTATAGGTTTTGGACTTCGATTGGCACTGACACTCAATACAATTCCAAGCGCCAGAAAAGTCATCCAAATGGAAGTTCCTCCGCTGCTAATTAAGGGTAATGGTTGTCCTGTTACGGGAAACAACTCCACAGCCACAGCCATATTGACAAGCGCCTGAAAGATAATAGGCAGCCCAACACCCATTACTAATAATTTTCCAAAAGGCGTTTCGGCTTTGTGGGCAATAACCACAATTCTGAAAAGAAGCAATAGGTAAAAAAACAGTAGTGACAACGCTCCCAAAAGACCGTATTCTTCAGCAATAATTGCATAAATAAAATCCGAGGTGCTTTGAGGTAATAAATTTTTCATAACACTTTTTCCTGCACCCACACCTACTAAACCTCCAGAAACAATAGCCGTTTTTGCTCGTTCTATTTGATAATCAGAATCTGAAGTTCCGCCGTTGTAAAAAGAATCCAATCGGCTCATCCAGGTATCCACCCGATTGGGCATTGCCTCTGGGTATGCTTTGGCTACTAAAACAAACAGTGCCAATCCAACCATGCCTGCCACTAAAATTCCCGCCAAATATTTTAAAGGGTACCCTCCTAGAAAAGCCAAAACCAAAACCATCAGAAACATCATTGCAGCAGTAGAAAAATTGGAAGGAAGAACCAATCCAACTATCAAAAAAACAGGAACCCAAAGCGGAAGAATACTTTCTCCAAAACGAATTATTTGCTCTCTTTTCTTTGACAAATAACCCGAAATATAAACCATCAAAACAACCATTGCCAATGTTGATGGCTGAAAAGTAATTCCCATCAACGGAATTCGAATCCAACGACTGGCGTTGGCACCGCCTATTGTAGATCCTTGCAAAGCAGTATATAATAACAGCAATACAACTACAGGCAGTAGCATAATTGACAACCCTTTAAAATAACGAAAAGGCATCCTGTGAATTCCAAACATAATGGTCATACCCACCACCACAATCACAATATGCTTTATAATATGACCAACCACTGAACCGTTTCCAACAACATATACCAAATTTGAACTGGCACTGTAAACAGGTAAAAATGAAAATATTGCTAATAGCACCACTAAGGCCCACATGGCTTTATCTCCGTATATATTGTTTAGAAGTTGTTTCATTACAGCTTTCTTACGGCTTCTTTAAATTGGTTTCCTCGATCTTCATAATTTTCAAACAAGTCAAAACTTGCACAGGCAGGAGAAAGCAATACATTTTCACCAGAACTAGCAATCTTATAAGCAATTTTTACCGCCTCAGACATGCTGTTGGTCTCAACCATCAATTCGGATACTGGTGCAAAAACATCAATTAGCTTTTCGTTGTCATTTCCCAAACAAATGATTGCTTTTACTTTTTCACGAACCAACGGTAATAAAGGTTCGTAATCATTTCCTTTGTCTATTCCTCCTACAATCCAAACCGTAGAGGATGTCATACTGTCGAGTGCATAAAAGGTTGCGTTGACATTGGTGGCTTTGGAATCGTTAATGTAATTGACCTTGTTAATGGTCAATACGTTTTCCAAACGATGCGATGCTCCTTGAAAATTTTCCAAACAATCTTTAAGCGTTTGCTTTCGAATCTTAATGAGTTGGGCAACAGTTGCAGCTGCCATTGCGTTTTTGGCATTGTGCTGACCCTTTAGAGATAAACTTTGAATGGGTATCATAAAATGGTTGTTTTCTAGTGTTGAATGAATTTGATTGTCTTTTATATAAGTTCCTTCGGGTTGAATAAAATCTTTTGCGTAAGGAATTTTTTTTGCTTGTAGCTGAGCGTGTTTCAGTCCTTCTTGAATTGCGACATCGTCTGCATCAAAAATCAAATAATCTGTAGACTGTTGGTTTTTAGCAATTCGAAACTTTGAATTTCGGTAAGCTTCAAAAGAATGATCGTATCGATCCAAATGATCGGGAGTTATATTGGTTATAACAGCTATATGTGGACGGAAATTTTCAATTCCATCGAGCTGGAAACTGCTCAATTCCAATACAAAATATTCGTAATCGTTTTCTGCGACAGATTTGGCAAAACTATCTCCTATATTTCCTGCTATTCCCACATGGATTCCAGCCGATTTTAAAATATGGTGAATTAACAAAGTGGTGGTGGTTTTTCCATTACTTCCGGTAATTCCAATTAGTGTTGCATTGGTATAACGCGAGGCAAACTCAATTTCAGAAATTACAGGAATGCCTTGTTCACGAATTTGCTGTATGATTGGGATATGATCGGGAATGCCTGGACTTTTCACCACTTCATCAGCCTGTAAAATTCGCTCCA
>Ga0209654_1000563_pt1 | contig 35043 bp, 20 predicted proteins | sample SaaInl1SG_22_DNA_FD_184646 | JGI IMG/M metagenome (GOLD analysis project Ga0209654, IMG submission 184646) | Marine microbial communities from expanding oxygen minimum zones in the Saanich Inlet - ESP_161SG_22_DNA (SPAdes) (version 2) | ecosystem: Environmental > Aquatic > Marine > Intertidal... | reverse complement strand
GTTACTTTGGCTGTATTGGCACCATCTAAAAGCTCAAAAACTATAGGTGTAATCCCAGTAGTATCACCCTCGCAAATGGCAAATGAAGTGCTACCACTTGTTACAGAAATACTTGGCTCTGGATTAACGGTTATGGTTCCCGTAATACTATCCTCTTCACTAATACTATTACTTCCAGTTGTAGTGATTTTATAGTTGTAAACGGTAGTTTCAATTATATTTTCTCCTGGCGTTCCTGTAATGGTAACAGAGGAACCATTTATAACAGGTCGCATCCAATTTATGTCAAGAGCAGGACTGCTTAACTCTTCTATAATTATTCCAGTTGCGCCACCACCAATGGTAAGTTCAATAGGCGCCATGACTTCCCCTTCACAAAGCGTTTGATCTTTGTTCCCCGACGTAAGCGTTAGCTCTCCGTCTGCGAAAACAGAAATCTGACCTGTGATTGGTATTCCAGCACAATTGGTATTGATATTGATTGGCACTACCGTGTATGTGAAAACTGAGTTAGAGTCCACATCGCTTAGTATGCCAGAGATCTTAAGCTCAGTTCCTGAAATGGCATACGTAATCCCTTCTGGTAAGCCTGTTACATTCGCGTTCTGCGCACCATCAGTAAGTTCAAAAATGATATCAACAATACTTTCGCCTTCTCTCAAGGATTGGTTTATTGCTCCTGATGATGTTGCATCATACGATAAACTTGGCAATGGATTTACTGTGATGACGCCTACTCCAGAAGTTGTATCCTCATCACAATTACTTCCCGTTGTTGTAATGGTGTAATTATAGGTTTCTGGTGAAGTTACGTTCTCGTTAGGGGTACCTGTAATCACAAAACTATTTTCATTTTGGACGATCCTCATCCAACTTATATCCGCTCCTAAAGCACTTGTAATTGTAATATCTGTAGCCCCACCACCAATTGTTAGCGCTATAGGTTCAATAGATTCCCCTTCACAAAGGGTTTGATTTGCATTTGCAGAAGTAATGCTTAGATTGCCATCTGCATTAGCGTTTATTAAACCTGATATTGATGTACCCGTACAGTTAGTATTGATATTGATTGGCTGAATAGCGTAAGGGTAGCTACCGTCAGTAGCGATATCGCTTAACGTTCCAGAAATTGTAAGTTCAGTACCTGAAATTGAATAGGTTATCCCCGCCGGTAGCCCAGTTACAGTGGCCGTTTGTGCTCCTTCTAACTCAAACAGAATTGGGATGATGGTTTCGCCTTCACAAAACGTTTGCGTTAATGCTCCACCAGCGTTGTCGTGCAACACCTTAGGGGTTGGATTTAATATCAGTATGCCAGAGATACTTTCTTGCTCACAATTACTCCCAGTTGTTGTAATGGTGTAGTCGTATGTTTCTTGAGATATTATGTCTGCATCAGGCTTACCTGTAATTATAACACTACTTCCATTAACAACAGGAATTAACCAGTTATCAGCTCCAGAGGCACTTGTTATTGAAATACCAGATGCTCCACCACCAATTGTTAGCTCAAGAGGTGAAATGAACTCCCCTTCACAAAGCGTTTGATCTTTATTTGCTGAAGTAATGGTAAGATTACTGTCTGCACTAACCGAAATTTGCCCTGTTATAGCTGCTCCACTACAGTTTGTGTTAATATCAATAGGAGTAATGGAATAATCGTATATCGTATCTGAGGTTACATTACCCGGCGTTCCAGAAATGGTTAGTGTAGTTCCGTTAATATCATAAGAAACACCCTCTGGAAGAACACTTAAATTAACCGTTTGGGCTGCTTCTAGTTCAAATTTAATTGGGGTAATGGTTTCGCCTTCACATACAGCTTGTGATAGAAGTCCTTCGGAGTACTCAATGTCTGGTTCAGAGTTTACTTTAATTACGCCTTGTATGCTATCGGTAACACAGTTGCTTCCAGTTGTAGTAATGGTGTAACCGTAAAGTGTTGTTTCAGTAATGTCTGCAATTGGCGTTCCCGTAATGGTAACGATATTTTCGGCAACAACAGCGTACATCCAGCTTACATCATCACCCGTTGTACTTGTTAAGGTAACGCCAGTAGCTCCGCCACCAAGAACCATCTGAATAGGGGTAATGGAAGTGCCTTCGCAAATTATTTGGTTGGCATTTGATGAAAAACCGTTAAGCTGTCCATCCGCATTTACTGTTATTGCACCTTCTATAGGTGTCCCTGTACAAGACGTACTGATATTTGCAGGTACTACAGAAAAGTTAAACGTACGGTTGGCATCTATGTTACTTGGTGTTCCAGAAATAGTAAGTTCAGACCCAATAATGGCATAGCTTATTCCTGCTGGTAATCCAGTCACAGTAGCCGTTTCTGCTCCATCTAATAGAAATGAAATATCCTCAATTTGCTCTCCCTCACAAAGATCTTGAATAAGGGCTCCACTTGATGGTGATAGAGAAATTGATGGTTTTGGGTCAACTGTAATAATTCCTTGAACCTCGCTTGTAATGCAGTTACTCCCAGTTGTAGTAATCGTATAATCGTATGTTTGTTGTTCGTTTATGTTTATGTCAGGAGTACCTGTAATCTCAACACTTCTGCCGTTTACTACAGCGTCCATCCATAAATCAGCACCAGATGTACTTGAAATCATAACCCCAGTAGCCCCGCCACTTAGGGTAAGCTCAATGGGAACAATAGCTTCACCTTCACATAATGTTTGGTCTTTGTTGGGAGAAACAGAACTGAACTCGCCGTTAGCATCAACGGAAATAGTTCCTGTTATTGCAGTACCACTACAGTTTGTATTAACATTTATGGGCTGAACAGAAAAAGTATAAACTTGATTAGCCGACACATCACTTAGCGTTCCGGATATGGTAAGCGTAGTACTAGAAATTTCATAGGTAACTCCAGCAGGAAGCTCACTTACAGTAGCTGTTTGCGCTCCCTCTAACTCAAACACAATAGGTGTGATGGTTTCTCCTTCACAAAACGTTTGCGACAAGGCGCCGCCATTGGTGTCATGTAACACTTTGGGTGTAGGATTAAATGTCAGTACACCTGAGATATCGTCTTCATTACAATTGCCGCCCGTTGTTGTAATGGTGTAATTGTATGTTGTTGGTGTAGTAATATCAACACCAGGTCTGCCTGTTATTACAACGCTGCCGTTGAGAACCAACGCATCCAGCCAATTTAAATCAACAGGCGGAATACTTGGGCTTGTAATATTGACTTCAGTGGCTCCACCCGAAAGGCTAAGTCGGATAGGCTCAATGAATTCACCTTCGCACAAGGTTTGGTTTTTATTCTCAGATGTAAGCGTAAGCTTACTATCTGCATTTACAATAATAGTTCCACGAACAGCTGTTCCAGCGCAATTAGAATTGATGTTTATGGGCTCCACTGAATAATTGAAAGTGCTATTTGATGTCACATCACTTGGCATTCCTGAAATAGTAAGCGTAGTACCATTGATCGTATATATAACCCCATTTGGCAGGTCAGTCACATTGGCTGTTTGTGCTCCATTTAAATCAAAAACAATTGAATCAATAGCATCTCCTTCGCAAATTGTTTGGTCAATCAAACCACTAACGTATGCAATGGATGGCTTTGGATTTACTGTTATCACGCCTGAAATGCTCTCTTCGTTACAGTTACTGTCGGTTGTTGTAATAGTATAGTCGTAGGTTTTTTGTGTTGAGATCTCTTCTGTAGGTGTACCCCTAATAACAAAGCCTGTTCCATTAACATCTGGATTTAGCCATTCCTCAGCGCCAGTGCTACTTGTTATTGAAATGCCTGATGCTCCACCACCAATAATTATTTCAATGGGGGCAATAGCATCTCCTTCACAAATTGTTTGGTTCCTATTTGCTGACGTAACGCTGATATCTCCATCTGCATTTACTTTAATGCTACCCTCAACAGGTATTCCTTTACAATTTGTTTCAATATTTATTGGCTCTACAGCAAAAGGAAACGTTTGATTGGAAGTAATATCATTCGCTGTTCCAGAAATAGTAAGTGTATTATTTTCGATTGCATACGTTATTCCTGCAGGCAAACCAATAACATTGGCTGTTTGTGCGCCCTGCAATTCGAACGTAATATTACTAATCGCTTGTCCCTCGCATATGCTTTGAGTTAGTAAGCCTGTAACTTCTGATATTGTTGGTGACGGATCAACACGAACAGTACCGGAAAATGTATCTTGCTTACAGTTGTTTTCTCCATTTGTGCTTAGTATATAATCATAGGTAATTGAATCATTACTGTTGTTGACCGGAATCCCTGTAAGCGTAATGATTCCATTAGTGACAACCATATTTATCCAACTCTCAATATTGTTGGTACTGCTCAATGTAACTTCAGAAGTTCCACCAATTTGAAAAATAATAGGATCGATTTGATCGTTAGAGCAAGCTATTTGGCTGCCGTTTGAGGAAATAAGATTTAATTCTCCGTCTGTTTTTACCGCTATGCTTCCCCCTAAGCTTTCGCCTAGGCAGTTAGTCAACGTATTTAGCGGTCTAACGTTATAATTGAATGTTTGGTTGGCCGTCACATCGCTTGGCGTTCCTGATATTGTTACTGTACCACTAACAATATTATAGGTCACTCCAGGCGGTAGGCCAGAAACAACAGCACTCTGAGCACCATCAGATAGGTTAAAAATAATATCTTCAATTGGGCTGAATTCACAGACAGCTTGATTGATATCTCCGCTATTATCATTGTATGTAATAGAAGGTGCAGGGTTCACTGTTATTCCTCCAGAAAAACGAGCTTCTGAACACCCATTACTACCTGTAGTAGTAATCGTGTAATCAAAATACGTTTGCGATATTATGTCTGTGTTTGGAACCCCAGAAATAGTAACAATATTATTATCAACGGCAGCATTGAGCCACAATTCGGCACCTGAATTACTGGAGATAGTTACTGAACTTGCTCCTCCACTAAGGCGAAACCGAATGGGTGCTATTGGATTAGATTCGCATATCAGTTGATTTGTGTTTGAGGTGATAGGACTTAATTCACTATCAGGATTGACTGTGATAAAACCATAGGAAGAATCTTGAATGCAACTGCTTCCTGTTGTTGTGATAGTGTAATCATAAGTAGTTTGTGTAGTAATATCTGCAGGAGGAGTTCCGCTCACGACTACATTATCACCATTTACTACAGCATTCAGCCATGTGTTTGCACCAGAATTGCTTGTAATGATTACCCCAGTGGCTCCACCGCTAAGCGAATATGTAATCTGAGAAATGGGTGAATTTTCGCACACTGCTTGATTGGCATTGTTCGATATGTTTTGAAGTGTTCCATTAGCATTGACGGTAATTTGCCCTGAAATTGGAGTTCCCGCACAGCTCGAGGTTGTATTTACGGGTTCTACAGTGTATGAGAAATTCTGATTTGAATTTACATCATCAGGAGTTCCAAAAATTATGAGCGCAGATCCGTCAATATCATACCTCACACCAGATGGTAAACCTGAAACATTTGCCGTTTGCGCACCCTCCAAACGAAACTCAATGGTGTTAATAGCACTGCCTTCACAAACAGCTTGATTGATATTGCCACTCTCATTGACAACTCTAGGTGCTGGATTAACTGTTACCACACCCTGAATACTTTGTTCATCACAACTACTACCAATTGTTGTAATAGTGTAGTCGTACAGTGTTTGTGTGCTTATATCAATGTTTGGAATTCCAACTATAGAAACTACGTTGCCAACAACCTCCACGTTCATCCATGCATTTGCTCCCGAAGTACTTGTTAATACAACTCCAGTTGCTCCATCTCCAAAGTTTAGTACAATTGGAGCAATCTCCTCGCCCTCACATACTGTTTGATTTACATTATTTGAAATGTTATTCAGCGCTGCATCAGCATTGACTGTTATTTGCCCCTCATAGTTGTCTTTAGGAAAATTACCTACAGTTGTAACTAAAAAGTCATATTGTCTTTGACTGCTAACATTTATCCCTGGATTTCCTGTTATAATGGCTTGGTTGTCAGTTATGTTGACGTCCATCCAGCTGATATCCGCACCAGATTCAGAAGTAATTTCAATATTAAAAGCACCATTTTCTAACGGAATCGTTATTGGTTCAATGTCATCTCCCTCACAAATTGTTTGAAATAGATTTTCAGTAACAGTTGCCTCAGTTTTGAAACTATTAAAAGACGATAAAGTTTCAAATCCAGCAGAATGGGTATTTGAATTACTGAGCGTATTTCCTATTGCCAGATGGGCAACAGTCAAAAACATAAACAATTTTAGAGAATTCAAAATTTATATTTGTATAGTGAATAATAATTTCGAAATATATAAAAATTAAGTGATTATCTTGGTTTTGACCATAACTTATTTTGAAGTTTCAAGACGTCTTCAATGGCTAAAAGTATATCTCGCCAAAGATGAATACTCATGTAATTACACAAGCTATTATTTCAAAATATTAGAACTGTCTATTAAAAACTTCTACAGATGGAAATTTGAATTACATCTAAATAAACAGCTGTTATGTCTAAAAACAAGCCTAGGACGTTTGTGCTTTCTTATGTTCTCAACCAATAGCTGTATTTCTTAGATAATAGTGCGATTAATGCCGTCACACCCGATGGGATTATAAAATTGGTAAGCACGTTTGTTCTGAAGTCTAAATGTGAAATTCCAAACCACCATTTTATACAAAAAGTCTAGTACTAATGTTTTTTCTGTTGTCTTGATGCTTAGATTTCAATAGAAACACATGTGAAAAATATGAAATTCGCTATTTTTATCTCTAATATAATGTAGGCTTAAATTCCAATAAAACGTATTTAGTAACGATTTTTGATTTTAGTTAAATATAAACTTCATCTATGTACAACATAGGATATGATATTGGCAGCTCCTCTATAAAAGCTGCACTGGTAGAAGTGGATACGGGAAAACAAATTGCTGTAACACACGAGCCTGAGGGTGAGATGGGCATGATTAGCCCCAAAGCATCTTGGACAGAACAGGATCCTGAGGTCTGGTGGAAACTGATTTGTTTGGCTACAAAAAAACTCCTAAAACAAACAGGTATAGATTCGGCTAAGATTAGCGGTATTGGCATTGCGTATCAAATGCATGGTTTGGTTGTTGTAGACCGTAATGGTGCGCCACTTCGAAACGCCATCATCTGGTGTGACAGTAGGGCTGTGGATATCGGGAATGAAGCCTTTAAAGCACTTGGCACCAAAAAATGTATGGAGCACCTGCTCAATAGCCCTGCAAATTTTACAGCATCCAAATTAAAATGGGTGCATGACAACGAGCCTGACATTTATGAGAAAATTTATAAATACATGCTCCCTGGCGACTATATCGCATATAAATTTTCGGGAGACATAACGACTACCATTAATGGCTTATCTGAGGGTACACTTTGGGATTATAAAAATCACGAGCCAGCAAATTGGCTGTTGTCGTTTTACAATCTTAACCCAGACTTGACACCCGCTTTGGTCGATAATTTTTCCGTGCAGGCAAAGCTTAACCAGCAGGGTGCTGAAGCCTCTGGACTGAAACCAGGAACACCCATAACATACCGAGCAGGGGATCAACCCAACAATGCATTGTCGTTGAATGTGATGAAGCCAGGTGAGGTTGCTGCTACTGGCGGAACTTCTGGAGTGGTATATGCGCTAACAGATAGCATGCAAACAAAAGAACTTGAGCGCATCAATCATTTTGCACATGTAAACCATACAGCGGCTGCACCCGTTATCGGAAAGTTACTTTGTATTAACGGTGCTGGAATACAGTACAGGTGGATGAAAAACAATACTGGAGCTGAGAGTTACAACCACATGAACCAACTTGCCGATGCGGAACCTGTAGGGTCTAATGGCTTGTGCGTGATGCCTTTTGGCAATGGTGCGGAGCGTATGTTAGGCAATAAAAATATTGAAGCCAGGATACTAAATATCAACCTGAACCAACACAGCCAAGGCTCCATTTACCGAGCAACACTTGAAGGCATTGCATTCTCATTTATTTATGGGATGAAGTTTATTAAAAACGACAATACGCCGTTGCATGTCATTAGAGCTGGAAATGACAACCTGTTCAGATCTGAGGTTTTCTCAAACACCATCGCATCCTTGATTGGACAAGAGATAGAAATATACAACACAACCGGTGCCATTGGTGCAGCTAGAGCTGCTTCGGTGCGCCACGATAATTTGGCCGCTTTTGGAGAACGTATTTCTAATAATGATTACGTGAGTAGTTATACGCCCCAAAAAAACGCAGACGCCTATGTAGAAGCCTATGGAAAATGGGAAAAAGAACTTAATACAATAATAAATAAATAATTAAACCGTGGGAGATAAAGAATATTTCAAGGGAGTACCAAAAATTACATTCGAGGGAAAAGCATCCGACAACCCTTTGGCATTTAAATACTACAATCCAGACCAAGTTGTAGCGGGCAAGACCATGCGCGAACATTTCAAATTTGCTATTGCTTACTGGCATAGCTTCTGTGGCCAAGGTTCCGATCCATTTGGTCCAGGTACCCAGAACTTTCCTTGGGACCAAAGCAACGACCCCGTTCAAGCAGCGAAAGACAAAGCAGATGCGGCTTTTGAATTTATTTCTAAAATGGGCTTCGATTATTTTTGCTTTCACGACTATGATCTAATTCAAGAGGGCAGTTCATTGGCCGAATCAGAAAAACGATTAGAAGCCATCACGGACTATATTAAAACCAAGCAAGACGCTTCCGGCATTAAGCTTTTGTGGGGAACGGCAAATTGCTTTTCCAACCCAAGATATATGAACGGTGCGGCTACCAACCCTGATTTTGATGTAGTTGCCTATGCAGGTGCTCAAGTTAAAATGGCACTGGATGCTACCATGAAACTCAATGGTGAAAACTACGTTTTCTGGGGTGGTCGCGAAGGATATATGTCGTTGTTAAATACGGACATGGGACGCGAGCAAGATCACATGGCACGTTTTTTAACCATGGCCAAAGACTATGCACGTTCACAGGGGTTTACAGGAACGTTCTTTATTGAGCCTAAACCAATGGAGCCGAGCAAACACCAATACGATTTTGATGCGGCAACTTCCATTGGATTCTTACATAAATATGGACTTCAAGATGACTTTAAACTAAACATTGAAGTAAACCACGCAACCTTGGCACAGCACACCTTTGAGCACGAGCTCACGGTTGCTGCCAATGACAACATGCTTGGGAGTATTGATGCCAATAGGGGCGACTACCAAAACGGATGGGATACCGATCAGTTCCCCAATAATATAGAAGAAACAGCTAGAGCCGTGATGGTTTTTCTAAAAGCAGGGGGTTTACAAGGCGGAGGTGTTAATTTTGACGCTAAAATTAGAAGAAACTCTACAGACTTAGATGATTTGTTCCATGCGCACATTGGCGGTGCAGATACCTTTGCTAGAGGTCTTTTAGTTGCCGATAAAGTATTAAATGACACGAATTTTTCATCGTTTGTTCAAGAAAGATATGCTTCATTTGATGCTGGAAAAGGAAGTGATTTTGAACATGGGAAACTATCTTTAAATGATTTGTATGATATTGCAAGTAATAGCAATTCTGATATTAAGCCTATCAGTGGTAAACAAGAGCTTTTGGAGAACATTTTAAATAACCACATTTAAAACCAAAACGGTCATGCAAAAATCATATGTACTAAGATTAACTTGATTAGTAACGCTGGTAGGCCTGATCTTTAGTTATGACACGGTTTCGTAGTTGGTGTTGAAGGTTTTGGATTTTTTTAAACCATAACTGTAAAAATCATATAAAGCTGCATTACAATACTATTTATTTGCAGGGTAAATGCATTTTATAAGAAATGGCTAAAAAATATTGGTTGACCAAATTGGTTGACCATTCAGTATTTTTTTGTAGTATTGATTCATGAAATTAATAGTAATTATATGCATTCTTTCAGGGTATTTGTGCACGTCACAAGTACTCTTACAACCTAACGGACCTGGAAATACGTATAGTGAAATTACGGCTGTGCTCGCGCCAAATTACAGTCCCATTGAAACACCAGATTGTAACCACAGTGCTTTTGGTGATCATATAGACGAGGTTTATGATAGCAGCCTCGGCGACTATGTGTTTCGGTTTTATATTCATGTTACGCCAGACAATGACCGTTGTAAAAAATTTGACCGCCAACGAAACGAAATCAAAACCTATGACAAGTCTCCAGCGAATTTATTAGGCGTTGAAGGAGAAAAGATAATCTATAAATGGGCATTCAAATTAGCAGATGGATTTCAATCCTCACCAAACTTCACCCACATTCACCAATTAAAATCAGTAGGTGGTAGTTATGAAAGCATGCCCATGTACACCCTTACCACCAGGAAAGGCTCGCCAGATAAGCTAGAACTTCGTTATGCGGAAAAAGACACCCAAATCACACTCAAACAAACTGCACTAAGTCCCATGATTGGAGCTTGGGTAGAAGTCACAGAAAAAATTGAATACGCCACTACCGGCTTTTATTCTATTGAAATGACCAACAAATCTACAGGCCAACAATTATTTTATTATGACAATACCGCTGCTGCTGCCCCTAAAGTAAATTGGCGGCCTGGGGGGATTTTTGTGCGTCCAAAATGGGGTATTTACCGCAGCTTAATTAATGATCAAGACCTTCGCGATGAAGAAGTTTTATTTTCGTATTTCAGCGTTGAGGAGGTGTCAAATTTAAGTTTACTTAAAGCAGACCAAAGGCGTTTAAACGTATTTCCAAATCCAACGTCAGGAGTAGTACACATTTCAAGTATAGATGCAACACAGACGCACATTTTTGCTATAAGTGGTCAACTGCTTATGCAATCCAATAACGCTCAAATTGACCTAAGTGATTTACCGCCTTCCCTTTATTTTTTAAAAGTATTCGATAAAAACAGCAACTTGGTTTTAATGCAAAAGGTGTTAAAGTCGAATTAAATATAATTTCTCTATATTTGGAAAACCAAACTGGTTAACCAATTAAACCAATCTTTAAAATGACAACAACAAAAGCGATCCTCCGTCTATTCACACTAATTTTTGTGCTGCACTTACAGGGGTGCACTCAAAATAGTAAGCCAGCACACATAGCAAGTAAGGTCATCCCATTTTTCCAGCATTGGAATTTAATTTTAGGAGACGGCTCAAATGCAGGTGTCGCAATCGATTATGAAAATAAGGACTTCTTTTACGCTACAAGTGATGGTGAGGAAGAATGGGTTGTTTTTAAAACGCCCAACGCTGGGAACACCCATGGTACTTCGAACAATACAAGAACTGAACTAGCGCAGCTAAAAAAGTGGTCGCCGCTTACCGATGCAAAATTGGAAGCGACACTAAAAGTAATGAACGTAGCAAGTACAGGCGATGCGCGGGTAGCAGCAAGTTACTCAGTAGTAGTGGGTCAGATTCACAGTGCAGATGGGCACGAGAATGAACCCTTTAAGATATTTTATAAAAAATTCCCGGGGCATACAAAAGGATCGGTTTTTTGGAATTATGAAATCAATACAGCGGGTGAAGACAATTCAAAAAGATGGGATTATTCCTATCCTATTTGGGGCTATGACTTTTCCGTTGTTGGAACAGACGCCGATACCTTTCCACAAGAACCTGAAGAGGGTATCGCTTTAGGAGAAGCGTTTAGCTATCAAGTGGAAGTGAAAGAAGGGATGATGTACCTTACATTTACAAGTGAAGGACATCCAACAAAAACCTTTACTAAAAATCTGATTGATTCTGAATATAAGTCAGAAGCCGATATTCCAAAGCAGGTTCAGGAATTATTTTTTCCTATTGGTCAAGATGGTGTTGAACGCAATAACGCTTATGCCGATGAAGGGTTGTTCTTTAAATTGGGGAGTTACAATCAAACCAATGGTAAAAGCCCTCAAGTCAATAGAGTATGGTGTTCTGGCGCAGAAACTCATGGAGGAGATCTTCAAAAACAATATGCAGATGAAAATTACGCTGAGGTTTGGTTTAAGACAGCGAGTATCGAAATCAGTGATCAAGCCATTTCAAATGAAGGCTATTTTTCAGCCAATGATGATTTGAGTAAAAAGACCGTTTACCCCAGTGAAGTCATTCCTTTTATGGACAAGTTTAAAATTTTAATGGGAGACGGTTCAAGAGAAGATAATCTGGTTGACTTTGAAAATAAAGACTTTTTCTATACCGTGATAGACGGAACAAGACGATGGGTTGCTTACAAAACTCCCAATTCTGGCGTTACTTCTCCGAACTCCAGCAACACAAGAACAGAGCTACACGAAAAAAGAGAATGGGTTCCTGAAGAGGGCGGAAAGCTGACAGGTATCTGTAAAGTAATGCATGTTTCTACCACAGGTGACGCAAGAGTTGCTGCTTCGTTCTCGACCGTAGTAGGACAAATTCACAGCGGCGAAGGCCATGAAAATGAACCATTTAAATTATTCTATAAAAAATTCCCTGGGCATACAAAAGGATCGGTTTTTTGGAATTATGAAATCAATACTGCTGGAGATGATAATGCAGGGAGATGGGATTTCTCAACCGCCATTTGGGGTCATGATATGGCAGTCGTAGGAACAGCAAAAGACGCGTATCCTGCAGAACCTGAAGACGGTATTAAATTAGGCGAAGAGTTTAGCTATGAGGTAAATGTTTATCAGGGAATCATGTACCTGACCTTTAAAAGTCCAAACCACGAAACAAAGACCTTCACAAAGAATCTTATTTCGTCTGAGTATGTAAATAAATCTGATCTGCCAGCACAAGTAAAGAAACTATTTGTACCCATAGGGCAGGACGGTACAGAACGTGCCACTGCTTATAGCGGAGAGTTAAATTATTTTAAACAAGGTGCTTATAACCAGACCAATGGAAAAAGTCCTGAAACAAATATGGTATGGTGTGGAGGTGCAGAAACCTATGGAGGCGATATCGCTAAACAATATGAAAACGGAAGCTATACAGAAGTTTGGTTTAGAGAAGCAACAGTAGGCCCGGGGACACCACCAAAATAAATTGAATTAAAGTATTATTAGATAAAGTAATATATATTATTAGACTTTCAAGTTCTTCTTTCGGATGAAAATCATCTTGGACTAATAAAGAAAACTCTAGAAAAGTAGTAGTATCTATTAAAAACAAAAAACAATAAAATCATAGAAAAAATGAAATCATTCGGATCAAGCAAGGAGTTTAATTTTGGAAAAGACATTCAGTGGGATGAAGTGGGCGACGGGGTTCGCAGGCAAATCATGGCGTATGACGATACCATTATGCTGGTAAATGTTGAATTTAAAAAAGGCGGCATTGGCCAAATGCACAAGCATTATCACGCGCAAGTCACACAAGTGGTAAGTGGTTCTTTTAAAGTTACTATTGGAGACGAAACAAAGGTTTTAAACGGTGGAGATGCCTTTTATATCCCACCAAATGTAATCCATGGTGCCATTTGCTTAGAAGATGGCATTCTTATCGATGTGTTCAGTCCAATACGTGAAGATTTCATGGAATGATAATTTTTTTAACAAAAAATTAGGATATCATTATTTATTACTTATATTTGGTCAACCAAAATGGTCAACCAATTTTTCTGGTAGCAAAATTTTGGTATAAAAAAAAGGATAGACGCACATCTACCCTTTTTTACAACATACTTCTATAAGGGAAGTAATAATGCCGCTTAAGTCTGCAGCAATTCAAAGATACAAATTCCTTATATACTGAGGAATTCTTTTTGTTGCTTCATATGCTTACGTGGTCTTAGTCTTAAACATAAACTAACACATATGAAAAAAAGCAATTTTCTATTATTTTTGGCGCTGATAGCCACAACGGTACTAAGCGCGCAGTCTGTGCTTAATGGTACGGTTAGTGGTACAGACGGCCAGCCTATTCCAGGCGCAAATGTGGTGGTGCAAAACACCAATAATGGAACAACTACTGATTTTGATGGAAAATTTTCTATCTCGGTTTCTTCAGGGGATGTTCTTACGGTTTCCTATTTAGGATTTGCCACTCAAAATATTACCATTTCTAACCAAACCTCACTAAATGTTGTTTTAGAAGCAGATGCCTCTGAACTTGATGAGGTTGTTGTAGTTGGGTATGGTACGCAAAAAAAGAGCCTTATTACGGGGGCTATTTCAAAAGTAACAAATGAAAATTTAGACCAGATAGCCGTAGCACGTGTTGATGATGCGCTTATTGGTCAAGTATCGGGTGTAAATATTCAGGCTACAAATGCTGAGGCAGGTGGCGCACCAACCATTACCATTAGAGGTTTTGGTTCGATTACTGCTGATTCTGGACCAGCTGTTGTTGTGGACGGAGTAATTGTTGACGCAGAGTTTCTTGGAAATTTAGACATGAACGACGTAGAGTCTTTTGAGGTATTAAAAGATGCGGCTTCTGCAGCAATTTATGGTAGTGAGGGTTCTAATGGAGTTATTATGATTACTACAAAAACTGGAAAAGCAGGAGATACAAAATTCTCATACGAAACATACACTGGATTTAAAGATGCTTTTGGAAGTGATGATTACAGAAAAAGTGTAGCTGACTGGGCAGCAAAAGAGCTCGCAGCAACGGGGTCTCTTTCAGAGCAAACCCAATATGCACAGAAAATAGTTCAAGTCACTGGAATTGATAGAGATTGGCAAGACGTTTTCTTTGATGGCGGTCTTATCACAAGTCATTCGTTATCTGCCCGTGGTGGAACTGAAAACACAAAATTCACAGCCTCTTTGCGATATCTACACGATGAGGGTGTTGTTATTACAGATGATTACAAGCTGTATTCTGCCAAACTTAAATTAGATAATAAGATATCGGACAAACTTAAGTTTGGATTAAGCGCAACTCCTTCATATTCAAAAAGAAGAGCGTTACCTACTTCTATTCACAACCCGATACGACAATCCCCATGGTTACCCATTTACCATACTGAAGAGACATTACAGTTTGTCAACTTTGACGCATATCCAAATGTGGGTGTAGGAGATTATTTCTATGAAAACCATTTGGTTGAGTTAGATTTAGATGGAAACGGTAGTGACAATAGACCACGTACTTCAGGTGATGCAAATCCTTATGCTCAGTATATTGAAAGAGAACATTACGAGTTTAACACAAAACTTTTAAGTAGTGCTTATTTACAATACAAAATTGCAGATGGTTTGACTGCAAAATCTTCACTAGGGGTAACAATTGAACAACGTAAGCGTACAAGATGGGATGGAACTAAGCATCATCAGTCTGGTACTAGTAGAGCTCAATATTTACTGCAAAACAGATTCAGAACAAGAATTATTTCGGACAACACTCTTTCATTCAATAAAACATATGGCGATCACGAAGTAAGCGCATTAGCTGGGGTTACCATCCAAAAAAGAAAAGCAGAAACAAGCCAACTTGTAGGTACAGGGTATTCCAATGATTTACTTAAAAATCTACAGGGAGCTACAACAGTAGTCTCGGAAGGAGAATACAATATTGAGAAGAATAAAATCGGTTACTTTGGTAGAATTAGTTATTCATATGCCAATAAATACTTACTTAATGCTTCGTTCAGACGTGATGGAAGTTCTGTTTTTGGCGTTCAATCTAAGTGGGGTAATTTCCCTGCGGTTTCTGTTGGATGGAATGTTGCTAATGAAGATTTTCTTGCTGAGTCAGATATAATTAATACCCTCAAGTTCAGAGCAAGTTACGGACTTACTGGAGCTGAGAACTTTAATGTTGGGGATGATTTAGTAAATGCCTATCCTTATTTAGCTCAACTTGGTGCTGCAAATGCCATTGTTGACGGAACAATTGCACCCGGTGTTGCTCCAAAAAATATTGCTAACTTATTACTGCAATGGGAAGCATCTGAGGAAATTAATCCTGGTTTAGATTTTGGATTGTTCTACAACAAAATTTCTGGATCAATTGACTATTACAAAAGGACTAGTGATAAGCTACTATTGTTTACTGATGTTTCTTACGTAACTGGATTTAGAAGCGGTATTGAAAACCGAGGTAAAGTAGAAAACAGCGGATGGGAGTTTGAATTAAGAACCAAAAACATCAACTCTGAAAAACTTTCTTGGAACTCTAGCTTAATTGTTTCAACAAACAAAAATGAGCTTTTAGATTTTGGCGACGCTGATGGTGCTTTATCTGAAGACGGCTTTAATAGAAGCTCTCAATGGATAAATAAAGTTGGAAATCCGATTTCATCTTTTTATGGTTACGTTATGGATAAGGACCTTCCTAACGACTATTGGGATTCTCCATGGATTCCTATTAATGGACAGTCTGAAGACGTAATAGTAAAAGATTTAAATGGTGATGGTCTTATTACAGATGATGATAAAACAATCTTAGGTAATCCATACCCTGAAATTATTTGGAGTTTTACAAACGAATTCAAATTTGGAAATTTCGACTTTTCTTTTATGATTCAAGGAAGCCAAGGGGCTGAGGTGAAAAACATTGGGGATCAATATTTCTTCTCCCAATGGAATGGCGCAACCACAGATGCGCAGGCTGTGGTCAATGCAGGTCTTATATCTGATGAATCCTTCTTAAAACCTAGAATTCATACAGATGATGTGGTGATGAGCGCAGGATATTTTTCGTTGCGAAACGTAAACATTGGATACAATTTTTCCGAAGATGTTATTTCAAAATTAGGGCTTACTTCATGTAGAGTTTATGCCACAGGTCAAAATTTGCTTTACATCACGTCTGATGATTATCACGGATTTAATCCAGAGTATATTGATAGTAATAACACACCGCAGTCCTATGGCGCACAAAGAGCTGGTACTCCATTGTTCCGTACCGTTTCACTAGGATTGAACATTAACTTTTAAATAATGCCAATTATGAAAAATATAAAATTTCTAATTTTTGTTATTACAGGAGCAATATTTATTTCTTGTGATACAGATGAGTTTTTAAACCCACTGCCTGATTCGACCATCGTTTCTGAAACTTTTTTCAAAACAAATGAAGATGTGTTGGCCGGTATTATTGGGATTTATGATGCCGTACAAGGCGTTAACGAAAACACAGAATCAAGTTCTGTGAGATACAACAGAGGAGTTCAGCTAGAATACCTTTTGACAGAGCATCGCTCTGACAACACAAGAAGTAAAACACTTGAGGGGTCAAGAGCTGATTTCCATAGATACATAGTTGAGCCTGATAATATTCAATCAGAAGATTATTATCAGTCTATGTATGAAATCATTTTTAGAGCAAATAATGTTTTGAAATATGTGAATAACGCTAGTGCTGCAAATATTAGCAGCTATACCGCTGAAGCTAAGTTTTTGCGTGCGTATGCATACTATAACCTAGTTAGGCTTTATGGAGCAGTACCTTTAGTAACATCAGTTGTAGGTGCTGAAGATAAAGCAACTCTTTTCACAAGAATTGACGTAGATACTGTTTATGATCAAATTGTAGCTGACCTGCAAGATGGAGTTTCCAATTTAAGTAATGGTCATAAAGCTAGAGCCTCTAAAGCAGCGGCTCAAGCCTTATTAGCCAAGGTTTACTTATCGTTGTCAACGCCTAATTATTCCGGTGCTCAGGCATTGTGTGAGGCAATAGTTGGCAGTGGAGAGTTTTCGCTACAAGACGATTTTAATGATGTGTTTTACAATGAGTTAAACGATGAAATCATTTTTGCAGTTCAATACTTTTTTGGAAACCCAGAAGAGAGCCAAGGATTTTCATCGGAATTCACTTCATACAAACGTCAAGGAAGACAAGATGGTCTTAACATTGTAAACCCAAACCTAGTACAAGATTTTATTGACTATGGTGGAAATAGAACGTCAGCATCATACGCCGCTTTTGGTGAAGATGCAAGCTTGCCTGTTCCTGAAAGTGCTGAGGTAATCAAGTTTTTACCAGAAGGTTTTGACATTTCAGATACAAACAACCCAACTTATGGAGGGTCTCCATCAAATGCGGGTAACGATTGGATCATTTTACGTTATGCAGATGTTTTACTAATGCACGCAGAAGCAATTATGCAGGGTGGTGATACGAGTAATAGTGGTGCTATAGACTCTTATATGGCAGTTCGTGTTAGAGCTGGTTTTGATGCTGTCGCAGACCGACCAGCGGTATTAACACAAGATGCGTTATTACTAGAAAGAAGAGTAGAGTTAGCATTTGAAAATCATCGCTTTTTTGACTTACAAAGATTCGGAAAAGCACATGATGTTTTGGAAGCACATGCTACGCTAATGGGTTATACAAGTTACAATATTAGAAGATTATTGTTGCCAATACCTTCTCGTGAAATCAACTTGAGTGACGGGATATTAACACAAAACCCGCAATAAAACATAAACATAGAAATCATGAAAAATAAATTAAACATTTTTAATAAAGCTATTAAGGTGATGTTGTGTTTATCAGCAATTGCATTAATGGTTAGCTGTGAAGAAGCTTTTGAGTATGAATTGCCAGAAGCTGGGTCTTTGCCAGATAACAGTTTGCCGGTTGCAAACTTCGATTATATCCCTGATGCGGTGAATTTCAAAAAAATAAATTTCAACAACTTGTCCTTTGAGTCAATAAAATATGAGTGGGATTTTGGAGGAGGAAACACCTCTACAGATAAAGATCCAAGTTATGTTTTTGCTGATGGGGAAGGTACATATGCTGTAACACTTACGGCTCTTGATGCAAATAATGCTTCAAATACTGTTACGCTTGATGTAGAGGTTGTAGATAGGTTTGTTCCACTTCCTGTTACCATACTAAACGGAGATTTTAATGGAGGTTCAAGTGATTGGAAATTTGAAAGCTTTACCGGCGGAACTACAAATCCTTTTAACTCAAGTTCTGATGGTTCGTTTACAAACTATGACGGAACCGATAACGGTGCGAAAACAAAAGGCGCAAAATGGACAAAGTCAACATCTGCTGGTGCTTACTTAAGTTCAAATACCAGGTATGCGTATCAGCCCATTATTGTTTCGCCAACGCTTCCGGATAGAACAGTAAAGTATATTCTAGAGTATGAGTATGCTATTAAAACCCCAGCAGAACAAGCGGGTGTTGCACCCGAAGGTAATCGGATTATCTCAGAAGTCTTAAATGCGCATTTTTCTGACGGTGCTGATGCTGTTGCCAGTGACCATGTAAGCCAATTTATTGCTGCTGAAGTAAAAGGGAAAACATCTCACACTACAGTAAAACAACAATTTACTACCAACGGTACAGGCGAAATGGCAATAATGTTTTATGCCGTTACTGACGTGGATGTTTACATTGATAACGTAAAGGTTTATGCAGCAGATTAATTGCTCTTAATAGATAAAATTTAAAAACTAATTATTATGAATTTATATAAAAAAGGAATATTTGCCTTACTTATTTCAGTCATTGCAGTTTCTTGTGATGATGAATACGAAGTACTGCAACCCGCGCAAAACTCTAACGGCCCGGGTCTTACAGAAATTTCATTTTCAAGCTTTAAGGCTACACCAGGTCCTGATAAAAATGGACTTGAAGACGGGACGTATTTTACTGTGAAACCGCTGGCAATTGGAGTTTCCTCATATGTAGTAGACTTTGGTCACGGAGAAGCAGTTACAATCTCTGAAAATGGTGGTACCGCTTCATATGACTACCCAAACGAGCTTGCTCAAGCGACTTATACCATTACAGTAACTGCAAAATCTGACAAAGGTTTTGAAGATGTTTCACTTTCAGAGGATGTAACAGTTAAACACGGTATAACCACCTTAACATCAACACCAGATTCGCCAACCATTTTGAATGAAAATGTAGTTGCTATTTTTAGCGACGGTATTGAAACTGATGGTGCTTTTACGGCTTATACAAGTAGTATTTCAGGTACTAATTTTGATAATGGAGATGCAGATCATAATGAAGTAGAAGTTGGAGATATAAAGAATAAAGTAATTCAATATTCTAGACTTCATGGTACTACAGCTGCATCAATTGCTTTTGACCCCGCCATAAATATTGCAGATGTTTTTGGTACAGATGCTACTGCTGATTATATTCATTTTGACCTTCATTCTATTCATGAAATAGGGGTTGATAAAGTGAAAATAACATTGGGTGGTAAATCTTTTGAACAAGATTTAGCAAATGATGTCTGGACTGGTTTAGATATTGATTTTGCTGCTGAAGGAATTACTCAAATTGACGATATCACATTAGAAGTAGGAACAGGTGGAACTGTAAGCAATGAGGGAACTTTAAATTTAGATAATATTTATTTTTATAGAGAACCTCTTTCAATTCCTGACTTTACTACCGACGAAGTACTTAGTGATTATGATGTTAGCTTTACAAGCATCTCTGAACTTGCTACCAGTTACAGTTGGGATTTTGGAGATGGCGTAGGTTCCTCAACAGAAGAAAACCCAACATATAGTTATACAGATGATGGTCAAGAAAAAACGTATATGGTAACTTTAACAACTACGAATTCTCGCAATAACACATCTTCTGTTACAAAAGAAGTTATAGTTGGCGGATCAGATGGTCCTATAGATCCAGAAATTTTATGGGGTCATTTTGATGGAGGTTCTAGTGATACATATGGACCATGGAAAATAGCTAATACACCTGGTAGCTCAAATCCATTTAGTGGTTCTTCTGATGGGTCTTGTACAAATTACGATGGATCAGATAATGGTTCTAAAACAAGAGGGGCAAAGTGGTCATCTAGCCAAAGTGCTGATGATATAAATGGTACTGCTGATCCTGGTGATACTAGATATGCATACCAATCAGTTATATTAAGCCCAAATACGGATTATATTTTTGAATATGAATACGCTATAAAAACAGGAGGGGCCGAGACTAACAGTGTCGTGGCGGCGATATTAAATGGGCATTATAGCGACAGTGATGTTGCTCTTGCAAGTAATCCATTGGTAGAGCATGTTGGAACAGAGGCTAAAGGAAAATTTGCCGATAACTCTTGTTCTGGTGGAACTACAGTGAAACTTCGTTTTAGATCTAATGCTGTTGGTGAAGTATCTATATTTATTTACACATTTAACGACGTTGATGCTTTTGTAGATAATGTTAAGGTGTATCCAGCGGAGTAATTTTAATGAAGAATTTCCAAAAACAAATATTGTTAGCGATTTCAATATGTTTTATATCTGTGAATGCTACTTGTCAAGAAAAGACAAGTAGCATTTCAGATTCGGATATAAAAATTGAAAAAAAGAAACGCAAGAAAAAAAGAAAGAAGTTAAAGCTCCCAAAAATTGATTTAAGTCATTGGAAAGTCACACTTCCAGTTACTAATGATAAGGGCAAACCTTATGAAATTGAACCCCCCGAAATTTTTGACTTTGCGTCTAATGAAATGGCACGGCCATATATGTATATAGATTCTTTGCGGGGCGCTATCGTTTTTCATGCGATGCCAACAGAATCCAAAACAAAAAACACCAAATACACAAGATCAGAGCTCAGAGAGCAAATGGTTCCTGGCGACAATAATGTGAACTGGACATTTGCAGACGGAGGCTACATGAGAGCCAAAATGGCAATGGACGCTTCTAGCCGAGATGCTGACGGTAAATATCACAGAACCATTATCATGCAAATACACGGCCGTTTGACTAATAAACAGCGTGATCTCATTGGCGAAGATGATAACAACGCTCCTCCTATGCTCAAAATATATTGGGATAAAGGCAAAATACGTGTAAAAACGAAAGTATTAAAAAACATAAATGCTACTGTACCCGAGATTCTTCATGAGGATGCATGGGACAATGACGAAGGTTTTAATTTTGAACAAGAAGTAGGTTTTAGAAAATTCGTACTTGAAGTGAAAGTTTCAGAAGGTAAAATGGTGATTATATTAAATGGAAATGAATTCAAGGTTTATGAAAGTGTCCACATGCGTAAGTGGGGTATTTTTGAAAACTATTTTAAAGCAGGAAACTACTTTCAATCAAGAGATAAAGGTTCCTTTTCAAAGGTACGCTTCTATGAACTTGAGGTCAGCCACTAAGCGTTAATATTGCAGGATAAATAGATGAAGGGTATTATTTTTTCTATACAGATGTTAAATATTGTAGTCTTGAAGTTAACCTTTTAAATACTTTTAGATTTAACTTAAATTATATACATTTACATCAGTAAATCTGGTTAACCAGTTTGGTCATGAAAACAGAAGACATTAAAGGAATGAACGGATTAGCGTCCAAGGAGAAGTTTATAATTTCTGAAATCAGGGATTTAATAAACGCTAAAAACTTTGAGCCTGGTGAGAAGTTACCCTCTGAACGATTGCTTGCTGAACGATTTGATGTTACTCGTGGTAGTATCCGGAATGCGATTCAAAAATTAGAGTATTACGGTTTATTAAAATCAATGCCGCAGAGTGGAACCTTTGTTGCAGACTTAGAACGAACTGCCTTAAATGGTATTATTGATCAGATTTTAACACTTCCAACGCCTGATTTTAAATCGTTGGTTGAAACACGAATTTTTCTAGAATTAAAGATTGTAAAGTTTGCAGCAGCGCGTCATACACAAGAAGACATGGCTGAAATTGAGCAAGCACAACTTAATTACCGTACCAAAACACTTGCAGGTGACGACTCTGTCGCTGAAGATTTGCTGTTTCATTTATCTATAGCAAAAGCCAGCCATAATGCATCTCTCCAACGATTGATGTTGTCTATAACGCCACAGATTATCACAAATTTTGAAAAATACCACGTGTGTAAAAACAATACCGCTATCAGCGCTATTGAAGAACACGAAGAAGTAGTGAAAGCAATCCGGACCAAAAATCCTGAACTTGCTGAATCAAAAATGAAAGAGCATTTTAGTGTTTTGTATCAGTATTGTTACGAAACATAAATGAATTATTAATTGGGATAATAAAGTAATTAACCGTTTTAGCAACGCACATTGCTGGTTTTTTCTTCTTTTTCTCAGAACAACATACCGATATGAAACTAAAAGGACTACGCTGGTGGGTAATAGGCCTCATTTTTATTGCGACCGTAATAAACTATATTGACAGGACCGCTTTTGCATTGCTATGGCCTGAAATGGGTAAAGATTTGGGCATGGACAACGCAGATTACGCCCTTATGCTGAATGTCTTTATGTTGACATACGCTGCAAGTAAGTTTTTATCAGGCAGACTCTACGATAAAATAGGTACGCGTATTGGTTTTGTGCTTTCTATTATTGTTTGGTCTGTTGCTGCAGCTGCCCACGCTGTGGCAAGAGGGATTATTTCACTTTCTGTAGTTCGTGGTCTTCTTGGACTTGGCGAAGCAGGTCTGTGGCCAGGTGCTGTTAAAAGTAATGGAGAGTGGTTTCCAGTGAAGCAGCGGGCGTTGGCGCAAGGAATTTTTAATGCCGGAGCTTCCATCGGGAATGTTGTAGCACCTATCATTATTGTATATCTATATGCTCAGTTTGGTTGGAAATCAACATATATCATACTAGGTGGATTGGGTCTTATTTGGGTGCTTCCTTGGCTCTTGATTAATAAATCTAAACCTGAAACCCATCCTTGGATTACAGATAAAGAAAAGGAGTTGCTTTTAAACGATCGCATAGAAAATAATATTGTAATTGATGAAAATGCGAAAAGCTTAAGCGTTACTAAAATTTTGAGTTATAAGCAACCTTGGGGAATTTTACTTTGTAGGTTTTTTATAGAGCCCATTTGGTGGTTTTTCGCTGGTTGGATGCCAATTTATCTAAATGCAAAATACGACTTAAGCATCGAAGAAATTGGAAATACCATGTGGATTTCATATCTCATGGCTGCTGCTGGTGGCATTTTGGGAGGCATATTTACAGAGGCCATTATCAAGCGTACTTCAACAGACTTTGGAAGAAAGGCAAGTATTGTTATTGGTAGCGTATTGATTGTTGTAGGCTTTGTTTCTATCATAACACTTGTTAGTGACACCAACTATATGGCATTTATCTATTTGGCTGGTGTAGCACTATTTGGTTTTCAATTTGCTATTGGAAATATCCAAACATTATCAAGCGACTTATTTAGAGGGCCGTCAGTAGGCACCCTAGCGGGATTAGCTGGGACTATTGCTGCTTTTTCGCCAATTCTCATGAACTGGTTTATTGGAAGAATAACAGAAGAAGGGTCATATACCCCAGCCTTTATTGCGATTACAGTCTCTGTGATTTTAGCTGTTTTAGCTGTATTCTTTTTCATACCAAAAGTGAGACTGGTTGTTGCTTCAAAAAAATAGAATTTTAAAAAATAAATTAATATAAATAAGATGAGTAAATTAAATGGGAAAATAGCCGTTGTAACAGGAGCTACTGGCGGTATCGGATTTCAAGTAGCAAAACGCCTAGGCGATGACGGGTGCACGGTTATTCTTAACGGTATTGAAGACGATAAAGGGCAAGAAAGAGTAGCAGAACTCAACGCCGCTGGTATTACTGCTGAATACTACGGCTTTGACGTTACAGACGAGAATGCAGTCAACGAAAACATCAATGAAATTGGGCAGAAACACGGAAAAATTGATATCCTTGTGAATAATGCAGGCGGTCTTGGTGGTAGATCTCGCTTTGAAGAAATGACGACTGAATTCTTCAGATTCGTAATGGCATTAAACTTAGACTCAACATTTTTTGTTTCAAGAGCCGCTATTCCTTTTCTAAAAAAAGGGGATAATGCAACCATAATCAATTACACCTCCAACGCAGGCTGGAACGCCGGTGGTCCTGGAGCTGGTATTTATGGTACGTCTAAAGCTGCTGTACATGCCATAACAAGAGCACTTGCTAAAGATTTGGCTGAATATGGAATCCGTGTAAATGCAGTTTCTCCTGGAACTATCGACACGCCATTCCACGCACAAATAAAGTCAACTAAACCTGAAGTGTTTGCCTCTTGGAAAAACAACATCATGCTTGGTAGATTAGGGCAACCAGAAGAGGTAGCCGCTGTGGTTTCCTTTTTAGCAAGTGATGACGCATCATTTATGACTGCCGAAACAGTACAGATTGGTGGTGGGCAAGCTTTAGGAATTTAATACAACAAATTGCCAATTGATAGAATCAATGTTTACTATAATTGTATCGAAACCCTCAAAGAACTTAAATTTACATTTTAAATTAAATAACCCAACCAATGAAAAAAGTAGTCACTTTTGGTGAAATTATGTTGCGCCTCGCGCCTCCTGGATTTTTACGCTTCTCTCAAACCAATTCATTTGATGTCATCTATGGCGGTGGCGAATCTAACGTTGCTGTTTCTCTTGCCAATTATGGCGTACCCGTGCGTTTTGTTTCTCGTATTCCCAACAATGATATTGGCGATTGTGCCCTTATGGAAATGCGTAAACGCGGCGTTGAAACGGATTTTATGCTTCGTGGTGGTGACCGATTAGGAATTTATTTCCTAGAAACAGGCGCTGTAAGCCGTGGAAGTAAAGTGGTTTATGACCGCGCACATTCTGCAATTTCTGAAATTCAACCTGGAATGGTAGATTGGGATAAAGCTTTTGAAGGTGTAGAGTGGTTCCATTGGACAGGTATTACACCTGCTATTTCACAATCTGCAGCCGATGCATGTTTGGAAGCAGTAAAAATTGCAAGCGAAAAAGGCATTACGATTTCAACAGATTTAAACTACCGCGCCAAACTTTGGAAATATTGTGACGATGCACAACGTGAGAAAATCATGACAGAGTTAACCTCATATTGTGATATCGTACTTGGAAACGAGGAAGATGCCGAAATGCATTTTGGCATCAAGCCCGATGGCATAACAGTACAAACCCAAGGACATGATGTAAAGGCTGAAGCCTTTTTGTCTGTTTGTAAACAAATGATGGAGAAATTCCCAAAAGCCAAAAAAGTAATTACTACACTAAGGGGTTCTATTTCGGCTTCGCATAACACTTGGGCAGGCGTATTATACGACGGAAAAACCATGTACGACACAACCCAATATCAAATTACAGATATTGTGGACCGTGTGGGTGGAGGCGACTCGTTTATGGGAGGACTTATTTATGGTCTTTTAAAATACCCAGACAACGACCAACACGCACTTGATTTTGCCGTTGCAGCTTCGTGTTTAAAGCACACCATCAAAGGCGATGCAAACCTTGTGACAGTTGCGGAAGTAGAAAAACTAATGGGCGGAGACGCATCAGGCCGTGTGGCTCGATAACCTTATTATATTTGCATTATGGCACAATTTACTAGAATTGAAGTAGCACAAACAATGAAAGAAAGCGGGATGGTTCCGCTTTTCTTTCATCAAGATGCAACAGTAGCAAAGAAGGTATTAAAAGCATGTTATGACGGCGGTGCTCGTTTAATGGAATTTACCAACAGGGGTGATTTTGCATTGGAGGTTTTCACTGAAATGACCCAATATGCTATTAAGGAACTTCCAGGAATGATTATGGGTGTGGGTTCAATTACAGATGCAGCAGCAGCGTCAGCTTATATGCTTAACGGGGCTAACTTTGTGGTAACTCCTGTGCTTAGAGAAGATATTGCGATTGTTTGCAACCGCAGAAAAGTATTGTGGTCTCCAGGTTGCGGTTCACTTACCGAAATTGCTAAAGCAGAAGAGCTCGGATGTGAAATCGTAAAGTTATTTCCAGGAAGTACCTACGGACCAGGATTTGTAAAAGGGGTATTGGCACCACAGCCCTGGACAAATATTATGCCTACTGGAGGTGTAAGTCCAACTGAAGAAAACCTCAAAGGCTGGTTTGATGCAGGCGTTACTTGCGTAGGTATGGGTTCAAAACTGATGGCAAAACACGCAGATGGTTCTTTTGATTACGCTAAAATTGAAGCGCAAACGCGCAATGCATTGGAAATTATTTCGTCATTGCGTTAGTTTTTTGGCTTTCCTTTGAGTTCTGTTCTACTATTTCAAATTTGACATATCCAAAATCTGGAAATATATCTTCAATAAATGAAGGAAATTATGTTCATTTTCTAGATGGCATAAAAAAATATATTAAGTATTGTCAAGAAAATATTGATGATAGGCCATATACTTCTAGGCACATAGGTTCTTTAGTTTCAGACTTCCACAGGAACTTAATAAAAGGAGGCGTTTATTTATACCCACCTACTTCAAAACATGTCAATGGAAAGTTGCGTTTGTTATACGAGTGCAATCCAATAGCCTTTATTGCAGAGCAAGCTGGAGGCTCAGCATCCAATGGTGAAAAAAGAATATTAGAAATTGAGCCTAGCCAATTGCACCAAAAAACACCTTTTTATTGCGGGAATAAAGAAATGGTAGCGGGTATTCACCATTTTTTGGGACGTCCATAAATAACATTAAGCTAAATCATATGTTGTACCAATTAAGACAATCCTTTAATTGGAAAAATCATTTTAAATATACTTTAGCCTCATTAAAATAAATATCATGATACTCAAACTTAAGTGTAATTTAAAAAAGGTAATGATTCCAGCTTTCTTGTTGTTAACCATTTTCGCTTATGCAACCCCTACTAATGCAGAGAATTTAAACTTTTCAGAAGATCAAAAAACGGTAATTGTTACAGGAGGTAATCGAGGAATGGGCCTTGGTTGGGTCAAATATTATTTAGGTGCAGGTCACACCGTTATTGCTACAGCTAGAAAGCCCGAAAAAGCGACTGACTTACATGACCTTCAAAAAAAATACGTTGGTAAGTTAATAATCCAAAAACTAGATGTTACAAGTGAGCAAGACATGGATGCGCTTAGTGAAATGCTTCAAAAAAATAACATTGAAATAGATATTGCCATAAGCAATGCTGGGGTTACTATTTTGGAAGATTTTGGGGATTGGACAGCCGATGGATTTGGCTACAACTATAAAGTGAATACGCTTGGCCCAGCCTTATTTGCGCAAGCTATTGCACCTCACCTTTCTAATGGTGCCACCATTGTTCAAATTACATCTGGTGGCGGTAGTATAACATACAGCAAAAGAAACTCAAATTTGGATGGCTATCGCGTAAGTAAAGCAGGCTTAAACATGCTTACAAAACTACTTTCACATATTTTCGAAGACAGAGAAATTATAGTTGTTTCTTTAAGTCCGGGCGGTGTTAAAACAGATATGAATATAACCGCAGAACGCACTGTGGAAGAGGCCGTTGCTCAAATGGCTGGTGTCGTATCTAAACTTACCATGGAAAATTCCGGCACCTTCATTAATTTCAGAGGTAAAGTAATGGCGTGGTAGAGAATTTTTTCTCAGCCATTTAAGCAGACCTTATAATGAAATCAAACTTATTTCGTAAACTTTCAGGTGTTCAACCTCATGAAGTAAAAGCAACGTTTTTGTCGTTTTTATTTGTGTTTACTTTAATGCTGGCTTATTACATTTTAAGACCGGTTAGAGACGCTATGGCTAGCGATTGGTCTGATGCTGAAGTCAGTCAGTTATGGACACTTAACTTTTTTATAAGCACCATAGTAGTGGTAATTTATGGGTTGGCGGTATCCGAAATTAAATTTAAATATTTAGTGCCAGGTGTTTATACTTTTTTTGCGGCCTCATTTGTGTTTTTCTACATTTATATGGCTTCTGTTTCAGAAAAGACATTGATTGAAAAATCCTTTTATGTTTGGATTAGTGTTTTTGCCATGTTTCACCTTTCTGTGTTTTGGAGTTTTATGTCTGACATATTCAATAAGCAACAAGCAAGAAGATTGTTTGCCATTATTGCTGCAGGGGCAAGTGCAGGTGCCTTAATTGGACCCTTAGTGCCAACCTTATTTGTGACGTACTCTGGAATTCAAAACCTTATACTAATCGCATCTATACTTTTAATGTTTCCTATTCCCATTATTTTAACGCTTTCAAAACTAAAATCAAAAGCATTAAATAATACAGAAATAAATACAGATTCCGATAATTTTAAGATTGGAGGCAATCCATTTTCTGGGTTTAAAACCTTTGTTTCAAATCCATATATGTTGGCTATTGGTGTTTTTATTTTGCTTTACACCATGATTAGCACTTTTGTATATTTTGAGCAGAAAAATTTATTGGCGGCCTATGACAGAGCTACCAGAACTCAAATTTTAGGAAGTATAGATTGGATTGTAAATGTGCTCACATTTGGTATTGCATTTTTTGCTACATCAAGAATTGTAAATAAAATGGGTATGGGGCGAACCCTTGCGTTAATGCCACTTCTTGTTTGTGCTGGAATTTTAGTGTTGGCTTTTGCACCAATTATTGTTGTGCTTTTGGCACTCCAAGTTACAAGACGAGCAGGAAATTATGCTGTAACTAAGCCCGCACGCGAAATGTTATTTACAGAAGTGTCAAAAGAAGAAAGGTTTAAAACCAAACCTGTAATAGATGTAGTTGTTTACAGAGGCGGTGATTCTGTTACCGCATGGCTATTTACGGGTCTAACTGAAGGTCTTGGATTGGGCTTTACAGCAATTGGTGTAATTGGCGCTACAGTGGCAGCTCTTTGGGCAGCTGTGGGTATTTGGGTTGGTAAACTTTATGACAGTAAAAAGGAGACTAAATAATCACCCTTTAAATTACATTATTTACTAAGATAAAATATCCTTGACTACATGACCGTGAACATCCGTGAGTCTAAAGCGCCTGCCTTGATACTTGAACGTTAGTCTTTCGTGATCTACCCCTAAAAGATGCAATAATGTAGCTTGGAAATCATGTACGTGCACAGGGTTTTCTGTTATATTATAACTAAAATCGTCTGTTGCACCGTAAGTAAGACCAGACTTTACACCTGCTCCAGCCATAAATAATGTAAAGCAATTTGGATGGTGATCTCTGCCAAAAATATTTAGGTCAAGCGAGTTTTGCGAATAATTCGTTCTGCCAAATTCACCACCCCATATAACAAGAGTATCTTCTAAAAGTCCGCGCTGCTTTAAGTCTTTGATGAGTGCGGCCGTCGGCTGATCTGTTTCTTCACAGAGTGTTTTTAGCCTAGGAACAAGTGCTCTATGCGTATCCCAACCACGATGGTAAAGCTGTACAAACTTTACATCTTTCTCAATTAATCGACGTGCAAGCAAACAATTCGCAGCGTAGGTTCCTGGTTCTTTACTATCAGGACCATACATATCATAAATATAATCGGGCTCGTCACTCGTGTCTGTAACCTCGGGAACAGAAGTTTGCATTCTATACGCCATTTCATATTGTGCCAATCGAGCATCAATTTCAGGATCCCCTGTAATATTTGCTTGAATGCGTTGCAACTCATCTAATGCGTCTAGCTGACCGCGACGCATTTCTTTCGAAATACCGTCTGGATTTGTCAAATATAAAACAGGGTCTTTCCCTCCTCTAAATTGTACCCCTTGATGTTCAGACGGCAAAAATCCATTTCCCCATAGCCTTGAGTAAAGCGGCTGTCCCTTTTTATCTTTACTTACCAATACCACAAAAGAAGGAAGGTTTTTATTGTCACTTCCTAGACCATAACTAACCCAAGACCCAATGGAAGGTCGTCCTGCAAATTGTGAACCTGTTTGGAAAAAGGTTATTGCAGGATCGTGGTTTATAGCATCTGTATGCATGGATTTTATAAACGTTAAGTCGTCTGCAATTTCTGCTACATGCGGCATTAAATCGCTTATCCAGGCACCACTTTGTCCGTGTTGTTTAAAGTCAAAATGAGACCTTGTTAAGGGTAAATTGGTTTGTCCGGCAGTCATACCAGTAAGCCGTTGTCCTTTTCTAATACTTTCTGGCAACTCCTGGCCGTGCATTTTGTCAAGCATAGGCTTATAGTCAAACAAATCCATTTGTGATGGCGCGCCACTTTGCATCAAGTAAATTACTCGCTTTACTTTTGGAGGAAAGTGAGGCAAGCCCAAACCACCCATACGTAGGTCTCTTGAAGGCATGGCATGCAATGGATTAACAATTTGACTCATGGCTAACGCACCCAAACCCAACGAAGTTGTGGTTAGAAAATCGCGACGAGAATATTTTTTATTGATATTATCACACATAGATTAAATTTTTGTGTACGCTTCGTCCATATTTAATATGGTACTACAAACTACTGCTAAAGCAGCGATTTTTTTCTTATTTAAATGCTCAGGAACTTTAAAGTCTCCAACAGCCAGATAATTGCTCAATTCTTCAGGTTTTTCTGAAAAGTGTTGTAATTGTTGTTCATACAGACGTTCAAGAATTTCTAATTCTTTTTGACTTACTTCACGCGTTAAGGCTAAAAGAAACCCACTGTTAATAATGGTTTCAAAATCATCTCCATATGTCGATCCTAACCTACAAGCAAGTGCTCTTGCGGCTTCAACAAACTGAGGGTCGTTTAATAGTACTAAAGCTTGTAGCGGCGTGTTGGTGCTCTCTCTTTTAACCGTACAAATTTCTCGGTTAGGCGCATCAAAAATGGTCATAAATGGGGGAGGAGAAGTCCGTCTAATTAAGGTGTACATACTTCTACGGTATTGGGAATCTCCCTTGTCCTTTTTGTAGCGAAGTAATGCTTGAGAATAATTACCAACTTCAATCCAAAGCCCTTCGGGTTGATAAGGCTTACTGCTTTTCCCACCTACTTTTGTGTTAAGTAATCCACTTGATGCTAAGGCGTTATCTCGAATAAATTCTGCTTGTAAACGATAGCGCGGGGCTCTTGATAGCCAATTGTTTTCTGGGTCTATCGCATACTTCTCAGATGCTATATGAGAAGATTGTTTATAGGTGTAACTTGTAACCATGAGCTTAAGAAGTTTACGGATATCCCAATCATATTTTTTAAACTCCACGGCTAACCAATCCAATAATTTCGGATGAGTTGGTAAAGCACCTTGATTTCCAAAATCTTCTGGAGTAGAAACAATTCCAGTACCAAAAATCATTTGCCAGTATCTGTTTACAGCCACTCTAGCCGTTAATGGATTGTTAGCGTCAAACAGCCATTTGCTCAATCCCAGTCTATTTGCTTCATAAGCTGTTGAATCATACGGAAGCACTTTGGCTATACCTCCTGCCGACACCTCTTCTCCATGATTGTTATAAACCCCTCGATTTAATACATAGGTTTTTCTTTTTTCTGGCATGTCTTTCATAACCATGATGGCAGGAACAGTGTCTAGAAGCTTGATTTTTTGATTTACAAGTTTTACAATTTTCTTTTTATGCGCACTATTGTTGTTGTATGCTAATACTTCAATATTTGACGTGTTTGTAGATTGTTCAAATATTTTTTTGGCTTCGTGCGGTAAAATATGCCCATTGTAAATGTATAATTCGTCAATTTCTCCCGTAAAAATGCCATTGTCCCCTGTAAATCTACGGTACGCCTTACCAACTATAATCCCAGATTTTTTATCCCGTTTAATAGAGCCATTAAGCCCATCATAATGAATTTTTGTAGCTACAGGCTTTCCATTAACATAAATAGAAACGCCATCTGCCTTCAAATTTCCGTTATATGAAGCTGTTATGTGATTCCAATCATCTAAAGCTACTGGGTCAATTGCGCTGACATGTATGTAGTTATGCGGAAGCTCACTTACAATCTTTAGTGCTGGCCTATTGATGCTATCCAAATAAACTTCCCAGCCTTTCCAGCTGTGTGCTTTTAGCCCAGCGTTACCAACCAATGCTTTGGTTTTATGGTTGTCCTTTTTTAGTTTCGACCATAGACTAACAGTAAAAGGAGTACTGCTTTCAAAATGATTGAGCTCATGTATTTTTATATCGTCATACATATGGTCAAAGGAGGCAGCGTTTCCATTTTTCCCATCTACTAGTTCCAGTTTCCCACTTGCTTTGACGTGCTTGACTTTGTCAACGGCTCTATTTTTTTGTATCCCTTCAAAACCAAGATATACCAAGGGTTTTGTCAATGTTGGTTTTTCATTTATTTCTTGTTTTGAATAATCTGTAATCAAATTATCTATGTAGGATAAAATGGAATCCTGGTCTTTCGTCGTGAGGTGTTCAATAGGTCCAAAATCTCCGTCATTGGGTGTCATGCCTAATTCTTTTACATTATTAAAAAAGCTCGACATTTTAAAATACTCCTTTTGTGAAATAGGATCAAATTTATGATCGTGGCATTTAGCACACTCTAATGTTAACCCCAAAAGTGCAGTACCAACAGTATTGGTTCGATTCGTCACATACTCAACGCGAATCTCTTCTTCTATCACCCCTCCTTCGCCTGTCATGGGGTGATTTCTGTTAAAGGCTGTAGCAATTTTTTGGTCGCGTGTAGGCGAGGGGAGTAAATCACCTGCCAGTTGTTCTGTAATAAACTGGTCGTAGGGCATATTATTTTTAAATGCTTTAATAACCCAGTCGCGCCATGGGTAGGCATTCCGAATTCCGTCTGCGTGTAAGCCATGAGAATCGGCATAACGCGCCACGTCTAGCCATTCTAAAGCCATCCTTTCGGCAAAAGCGTCCGATTGTAGCAGTCTGTCAACGGCATTTTCATAGGCATTTTCGGAAGTGTCATTTAAAAACAAATCAATTTCTGCTAGGGTTGGCGGTAGCCCCGTCAAATCCATCGTTAATCGACGCAGTAATTGTAATTTGGAAGCTTCGTCACTAGGTTGTAATTGGTGTTCGCTTAGTTTTTTTTGAATAAAATTATCGATAGCATTGTTCTGAATCCATTGCGTATTATTGGATGGGATTTGAATCTTTTCATCTGGAGCTATAAAAGCCCAATGTTCGTTCCATTTGGCTCCCTGTTCCACCCATTTTACCATGAGTGCTTTCTCTTTATCATTTAAACTAATTTTTGACTCTGGAGGAGGCATTACTTCTTCAGGGTCATCCGAAAGCATTCTAGAAATAGCTTCACTTGAACGTAATTTTTTCGGGACAAAAGCACGATTACCCCTTTCGTTTTTTGAGAAAATACCGTGTTCGGTATCAAGACGTAATCCAGCAATTCTATTTTGTTCGTCTGGGCCATGGCACTGATAACACTTATCCGATAAAATAGGTTTAATATCGATATTAAAAGCTACTTCATCAGGTATCGATTGGTAGGCAACCTCTACCTCCTTAGGCAAAGAGATGTTGCAAGACGTTATTAATAAAACGCAACCCAATAAAAATAAAACTCTTGACATTTTTGTATTTAATGACCTTACTACAAATTTAATTCTTTGAATTTCAATCAAAAGTTGAATTAAAAGAAACAATATAACGTATGTTTAATTTTGGTAATAGATGTTTTAAATGGCTGTTAATCAGATTGAAAATAAAATAATCTGTATTTTAAAGTGGTACTTTTATTTTCTAAACATTATTTTTGAAATGTTTGAATTTACAAATCATGTACATGCAAGAGGCATCTGATTTTTTCATATTTATTGGTAGATTTCATCCTTTGCTAGTTCACCTTCCAATCGGTTTTGTTGTTTTGGCAGCTATTCTAGAATTTTTGACAGTTGTCAAAAAGGAATCGTATGGCGGCCTAACAAAAACCATAGCGATAACATATTTTAGCGGAGGTGTTGGTGCAGCACTTTCTGCAATTATTGGGTATTTGCTTTCCGTGCAAGGTGGCTATGATGAACAAACACTTTTTTGGCACAAATGGCTAGGCATAACACTCGCCCTATTGTCTTTTTTGGGTTGGGCAATAAAATCACAACGATTCAATATTCCCTTTGTTTCTTCAAAAGGATTTGCAGGATTACTAGTGGTTTTAATTTCTATAACCGGTCACCTTGGAGGAAATCTAACACATGGTAGTGATTACTTGACAGATTACGCCCCTAATTTTGTCAAAAGTGCCCTTGGAATAGATAACGATAAGTATTTAGAAATCCCAGAGAAAGTAGATTCTATTTTGGTGTATGCACATTTAATACAACCAGTATTAGATAATAAATGCGTTAGTTGTCATAACGCTACAACAACCAACGGAAATTTAAGATTAGATAGTCCAGAAGGAATTTTAAAAGGGGGAAGTCATGGGACAGCTCTTGTTTCTGGGAAACCTATGGAAAGCCATATCTTTGAAAGAA
>Ga0209654_1000561_pt1 | contig 35126 bp, 30 predicted proteins | sample SaaInl1SG_22_DNA_FD_184646 | JGI IMG/M metagenome (GOLD analysis project Ga0209654, IMG submission 184646) | Marine microbial communities from expanding oxygen minimum zones in the Saanich Inlet - ESP_161SG_22_DNA (SPAdes) (version 2) | ecosystem: Environmental > Aquatic > Marine > Intertidal... | reverse complement strand
GTCAGCCTGTCTGCACGCACCACACGGGCTAATCCGCAAAAAAAGCAATCCGGGGAATCAGCCCTGGATTTGCTTACCCATTCCAGAAGCGGTTCTGTTATCGATACAACGCCTCTGGCCACCGATATCTGGATACAGGTAGGCGCGTTTCATTCCGAGGATAATGCCCGCAATTTGCTGGCCAGCTTTGCCGATTTAGGCAATGGAAAGGTGTTTGAAACCTTCAAGGATGGCCGGGCGCTTTATCGGGCAAGGCTGGGGCCTATTGACAATGTTGAACAGGCAGATAGCCTGCTGAAACAGATATATTCGCGCGGCTTTGAAGGGGCGGATATTGTTGTCGAATAGGCAATATATTGTTAAAAAAGCCGAGAGAGATGCCTTTTTTCTGTCGTTTTGTTTCGCTAGATACGGTTAACACACAACTATCTGTTTTGATTTTACAGCATAGGCCGACAGGTAAACCACTTATCCTGTTAATTTTAATATTTTACATCTGCTGGTAAAGAGAACTATATGATTTTGAATAATTTTTACACTCTTCTTTCAGGAATTTATTTCGGCCGGAAATGGCATCTTAAGCCACAGTTGCGGCGCGTTTTGTCTGTGATGCTTCTGTTGTTGGGGGCAGGGGTGTTTCCGGCATTGGCCGAGACCCAAATACCGACGGCCGCAAAATATGTGATGGTCACCGAATTTGAAACGGGCCGGGTTTTGATGGAAAAGGAAAAAGACACGCCGATGAAGCCGGCCTCTATGGCAAAAATTATGACCTCCTATGTGGTGTTTTCGCGTATCAAGGATGGCTCTCTGGCTATGGAAGATCAGATATTAGTATCTGAAAAAGCATGGAAAATGGGCGGCTCACGCTCTTTCCTGAAGCCTGGTACACGCTATAGCGTCAAAGAATTGCTTTACGGGATGATCGTTCAGTCTGGTAATGATGCGGCGGTTGTGCTGGCAGAAGGGCTGGCCGGAACAGAAGAAAATTTTGTACAGGAAATGAACCTGACCGCGCAAAAACTGGGCATGAAAAACACAAATTTCACCAATTCGACCGGCTGGCCACATCCTGATCTGACCACCACCGCAGAGGATTTGAATATTCTGGCAACCGCCCTTATCCGCGATTTTCCAACCGATAAATATCCGGATCTGTATCCGATTTATAGCGTGAAGAATTATACGCTGAATGATATTAAACAAGGCAATCGAAATCCGCTTTTATATGGCAGGAGCGCAGCTGAAAATGGTGTGGATGGGCTGAAAACAGGCTATACCGAGGAATCCGGCTATGGGCTTATCGGGTCTGCGATAAAAAATGATATGCGGGTGGTGATGGTTCTAAACGGGATGGAATCAAAAAAGGAACGTTCCACAGAATCGGCACGGTTAATGGAGTATATTCAGCGCGAATTTAAAAATTACAGATTTTTTGCCAGTGGCGACAAGGTAGATGAGGCCGATATTTGGCTGGGGCAATCAGCAAAAATAGGCTTGCTGGCAGAAAAAGAGGTTAGCCGGGTGCTGTCCCGATCCGAGCGGATGAAAACAGAGATCGGTGTTAGCTGGATAAACCCTGTGCCAGCGCCGATACAAAGGGGGCAGAAAATCGGCGAGGTGAGCATCTCTATTGAGGGAAAAACCGTGGATAAAATTGGGCTGATGGCCGACCGCGATGTCAAACAGCTGGGTATGTTTGAGCGTTTGGGCGCCGCCCTCAGCTATCTTATTTTAGGGGCGTCCAGTGCGCCCGGCAGCACAGCGCAGTGAAATAGCCCCGAAATGTCTGGTCTTTTTATTACATTTGAAGGCGGTGAGGGGTCCGGGAAATCGACCCAGATAAAGCTGGTAAAAACCTGGCTGGAAGAAACCTTTCCTGGCCGGGAAATCCTGGTTACCAGAGAGCCGGGCGGCACCCCGGAGGCCGAGCTTATCCGCAATATCCTGGTCACAGGGGCAGCAGAAAAACTATCTGTTGAGGCAGAAGCGCTATTAATGATCGCCTCGCGCACAGAGCATGTGCAAAAAGTCATTATCCCTGCCTTGCAACGCGGGGCAATGGTGCTCTCGGACAGATTTTCTGATTCAACCCTTGTCTATCAGGGGCTGGCCCATGATTTGCCGGTTGAAGAGCTGATAGCCATTCATGAGTTTGGCTTTGATGATTTGCAACCTGATATAACCTTTTTGCTGGATGTGCCGGCCGAGCTGGGCTTACAACGTGCCGAACATCGCCAATATGCGCAAAAAGACCCTAAATCCGAGGCAGAAAGCCGGTTTGAAGAAAAAGGGATAGCCTTTCACCAGCGCGTACGGGCAGGTTTTCTGGCACTGGCAGACAGATATCCGGGCAGGGTTATCGTGATAGATGCCAGCCAAAGCCCGGAACATTCCGACAAACAGGTCAAAGCCCATCTTGCGGCCAGATTGCCAGATAGGCCTTAAAAAGCCCCCCCCCTTAAACTTTTTATGGAGCCCCCCGCAAGGTATGTCTGAAACCGCCCAAAACCAGCAAAATAGCCTGCCGACCCCATTATTTGGGCATCGCGATATTCTGGATAGATTATATGCCGGATTTCAGCAAAATAAACTGCATCATGGCTGGATATTAAGCGGCGATGAAGGGATAGGTAAATCTCGCCTCGCCCGGCAAATCGCCGCCTGGATATTATCGGTTAAGCCGGATAGCGATAATGCCCTTTTTGGCCGTGCGGATATCTTGGAAGCTCACCCATCTGAGCTGGCACTGGACGGCGAAGAGGCACGTCTGGTATTTGCCAATGCCCATCCCGATTTATTGTTGTTACAGCCCGAAGAGGAGGAGAAAAATAAATCAGGCCTGATTAAGGCAGAGCAAATTCGAAAATTACCGGCCTTTTTTGCCCATCATTCAGCGCGTTCCAAATGGCGGGTGGCGATTATCGATAATCTGGATGTGGTCAACAGGGCAGGCATGAATGCGATGCTGAAAACATTGGAAGAGCCGCCCAATAATTGTTTGTTATTGCTGATTTCCTCCAGGCCGGGCCAGGTGCTGCCAACCATCAAATCGCGCTGTATTACGGCAAATCTGGCACCGCTTTCCACGCCAGATACCATTGGCGTGCTGCGTGATATCTGGCCAGATGCCGATATGTCCATGCTGGAGGTTCTGGCCGGATTAAGCAAGGGCGCACCTGGCCGGGCATTGCAACTGGCAGAGGCCGGGGTGCTGGATTTATTTGAGGCCAGCTGCCGTATTTTATCAGATAGCAGAGCCAAACCAGCCGATATTATCAAAATAGCGGAAAAATGGGCAGGGGGCGGGGCGCGCGGGCGGCCAGCACGCCGGGCGGCCAGCTATTTATTTGCCGAATTATTATCCCTTGCCAGCCTCTATAGTATTTCTGCCTCTACGGCTTTACAAAACAGCTTTGCCAGCATCCCCTTTATCCAGGAGGCGGCCAGAACCCTTGCCAGCCATCATAGTGCAGAGCGTTTAGCGGTTTTGCATAGTGATCTTGCCAAATCCTATCAGCTAAATGAGCAGCTATATCTGGATTTTGCCCCTGTCATGACGAAGTTTTTTTTCGATTTACATAGCCAAAGCGCCAAAAGATAAGGTATGAAAAGGCAAGTTTAATCGCCTCTTATCTGTATTTTTAGCTGTTTGACTGAGTGTTGAAATTCAAAAAATGACCATGAACAAGCCCTATTACCTTACCACCCCGATTTATTATGTGAATGACAAGCCGCATATTGGCCATGCCTATACCACGCTGGCCTGTGATTTTCTGGCCAGATTTAAACGGCTGGATGGCTTTGATGTGATGTTTTTAACCGGTACAGATGAGCATGGTCAAAAAGTACAGGAAGCAGCGAATAAAGCCGGGACAGACCCGCGCAGCTTTACCGATAGTGTCTCGCAAAATTTCCGTGATTTGCTGGGGGTGATGAATTTTTCCAATGATGCATTTATCCGCACTACCGAAGAGCGGCATTATCGCTCGACACAAACCTTGTGGTCACGCCTGGAAGAGCGGGGACATATCCGGCTGGATAAATATGCTGGCTGGTATTCGGTGCGCGATGAAGCCTTTTTTACCGAAACTGAACTGGTAGACGGCAAAGCCCCGACCGGCGCGCCGGTGGAATGGGTAGAAGAGCCAAGTTATTTCTTTAACCTGTCGCACTGGCAACAGCCCTTGCTGGAATATTATCAACAAAATCCGGATTTTATTGCTCCGGAAGGGCGGAAAAAAGAAGTCATCAGCTTTGTTTCCAGCGGCTTGCGGGATCTATCTGTCAGCCGGACAACCTTTGACTGGGGGATCCCTGTGCCAAAGGATTCTGCCCATGTGATGTATGTATGGCTGGACGCGCTGACAAATTATATTACTGCGCTGGACTGGCATGAGGGGGCAGAGGCGTTTGAAAAATACTGGCCAGCGGATTTGCATATGGTGGGCAAGGATATTTTGCGCTTTCACGCTGTTTACTGGCCGGCTTTTTTAATGGCCGCAGAACTGCCTCTGCCTAAGCGTGTTTTTGCCCATGGCTGGTGGACTAATGAGGGCGAGAAAATTTCAAAATCGCTTGGCAATGTGATTGATCCGCTAAAGCTGGTAGAAGAATACGGGCTGGATCAGACCCGTTATTTTCTGATGCGCGAAGTCCCTTTTGGGCGCGATGGCGATTTTGTGCGCGATCAGATGATCCAGCGTATTAACAGTGATTTAGCGAACGATATTGGCAATTTGGCCCAGCGCACCCTGTCGCTTGTCTTTAAAAATCTGGATGGCGTGATACCGGCATTTCCAAAGAAGTTGCAGACCGAGGATGCCGCCTTGATAGAGGCCGCAGATGGCCTGTTGGATGCGGTGCGCGCTGAAATGGACAAACAGGCTTTCCATGAAGCCTTGCGCCTTGTCTGGGAAGTGATTGCCAAAGCTAACCGCTATATTGATCAGACCGCCCCCTGGGCGCTGAAAAAAACCGATCCCGCCCGTATGGCAGAGGTTTTGGCCGTATTGCTGGAAACTATCCGGCAGGTTGCCATTCTTATTCAGCCGATTATGCCTGTCTCTGCTGCCAGGCTGCTGGATCAGCTATTGATAGAAGAGGGGGCGCGGGATTTTGCGGTTATTGGCGGGGCAGGGCGGATAGCATCAGGTCAAACCATCGCCAGGCCGGAAGGGGTGTTTCCGCGCTTTATGGATGAAAAGGGGGAGGAGCATTGAGCCAAACCCTGCAAACCCTGTCCATTATCGATAGTCATGCGCATCTGGATTATCCGCAATTTGCCGAACAGCTGCCAGATGTCATCGCCCGTGCCGCCGAACTTGGCGTAACAGAGATAATATCTATCGGGGTGCGTCTGGATACCGCCCATAAACCGCGTCAATTGGCCGAAAGCTATGACAATATCTGGTTTAGTGTCGGCATTCACCCCCATGAGGCAGAAAAAGACCCGCAGGCTTGTGATTATAACGCTCTGGTCAAGCTGGCCAGCCATGATAAATGCGTGGCTATCGGCGAGGCAGGGCTGGATTATTTTTATGATTATGCCCCGCGCCAGGCACAGGCAGACAGCTTTAGAACCCAGATTAGAGCTGCCCGTGATTTAGGCCTGCCGATTATTGTGCACGCCAGAGACGCCGATGAAGATATGGCCGATATTCTGGAATCCGAGATGGAGAAGGGCGCATTTAAAGGCGTGCTGCATTGTTTCAGCTCCGGGGCAAAGCTGGCAGAACGTGCGTTAAATATCGGTTTTTATATCAGTTTTTCAGGTATTCTTACCTTTAATAAGTCTGAAGAATTACGCCAGATTGCTAAAAATGTGCCGTTGGACAGGCTGCTGGTGGAAACAGATTCGCCCTATCTGGCACCGCCGCCCCATCGCGGCAAAACCAATGAGCCGGGCTTTACCCGCTATGTGCTTAATTGTCTGGCTGGGGTAAAAGGGCTGGATGCGGCAGAAATGGCGGCCTTGACGCGTGAAAATACGCTGGCGCTATTTGATAAAATGCAACCGAAAACCAAAGGGTGAGCTGAGGGGATGAGCGCAGAAAAGCTGAAAATCACCCTGCTTGGATGCGGAACATCTGTTGGTGTGCCATGTCTGGGGCGTGCCGGCTGGGGGTTATGTGACCCGAATGAGCCAAAAAATCGCCGCCAGCGCTGTGCCTTGCTGGTAGAATCGGAAACCACCACCATTCTGGTAGATGCAGGGCCGGATATTCGCAACCAGCTATTGCCGCTCAATATTCCTAAATTGGATGGTCTGCTTATTACCCATACCCATTCCGACCATGTGGCAGGTCTGGATGATTTGCGGGTATTTTACTGGCCTGATCGAAAAGAAATCAATATGTATGCAACCGATATTCATGGCACGGATATCCGCGCGCGTGTGCCCTATATGTTTGAGAAGAAAAAGGAAAGCCCCAGCTATTTTGTGCCGCCCTTTAAACATCGGGAAATAGCGGCGGGACAAAGCCTGGATATTGGGGATATTTCAATTGATATCTTGCATCAGGAACATGGCACAACCTTCTCATTAGGCTTCATTTTTAACAATCTATGCGGCTATTCAACCGATGTGAAGGATATGCCGGAGGAAAATTTTGACAAACTGGCAGGATTGCCGCTCTGGATTGTCGAGAGCTTGCGCGAGACCGAGCATCAGGCACATGCCCATTATGATTTGACCTTTTCCTGGATTGAGCGTGTGCGCCCGAAACAGGCGGTATTGACCCATTTGGGGCTGGAGGCAGATTACCAGACCTTGCTGGCGCGTTGCCCGAAAGGGGTTGAGCCTGGCTATGACGGCATGGTGTTTGAGCTCAGGCGTTGATTTTGGGCGTTAATTCCGGGCGTAATTTTGGGCGTTGATTCTGGGCGTTAATTCTGGCCCGATAAATTTATATGCATAATTCTTGATGCATATAATGGGGCGTATATAACGGGGCGCATAATGTGTCTGGCATAACAGGCATAACCGGCATAACTGGCCTAAAGCTCTGATTTTCCTATAGTCATTATTTACATAATATACATTATGCGACATTTATATTTATCGCAAGCAAGATACCCTTTGCTAGGATGTATCCCCCGCCTCCTGCGAATTACTAGAAGATTACTGGCAAATTACTGGCGAATTACCGGCGAATTACTGGCAAGTTAAAGACAAAATTTATCTGTATTGCCAGATGACATTCTGGATTACCTGGCCTATATTAATTGCAACTCTTGGGGTGCCCGGTATTTGGCCGGGCTGAGATAAAACCCATATTACCTGAACCAGATAATGCTGGCGTAGGAAAGAGATGTTTCCTCTTCTTCCAGCATTTTTAACGTTCAGCCATTTATGACGCAGATAATGGAGGCGTGAATGCGCAAGTTAAAAATGTTTCTAAAAGCTCAATTGGTTTTTCTGGTGGCCGCCTTCCCGGCGCTGGCAGACAAGCCTGTCCTGACCATCTATACCTATGATTCCTTTATTTCCGAATGGGGGCCAGGCCCGGCGATTGAAAAGAATTTCGAGGCGAGCTGTAACTGTGATGTGAAATTTGTTGGTCTGGATTCCTCGCTTGGGATTTTGGGGCGCCTCCAGCTGGAAGGCAGCTCTTCCAGGGCAGATATCGCGCTGGGGCTGGATACAAATGTTATGGCGGTTGCCCAAAATACCGGACTTTTTGCGGAGCACGGGCTGAAATCCGGGGCGAATATGTTGCCGCTTCCCATTGAAGATAAAGTATTTTTGCCCTTTGACTGGGGGTATTTTGCCTTTGTCTATGATACATCAAAAATGGCGATGCCGCCTGCCTCACTCGATGCGCTGATTAATGCCAAAGAGGATATTAAAATCGCTATTCAGGATCCCCGTACCTCTACCCCCGGTCTGGGGCTGTTATTATGGATGAAATCTGTTTATGGCGAGGATGCCGCCGCAAAGTGGCAGCAATTACAACCAAAAATCCTGACCGTTACCAAAGGCTGGTGGGATGCCTATTCCCTGTTTTTGGAAGGCGAAGCTGATATGGTGCTGTCCTATACCACCTCGCCTGCCTATCATATTATCGCAGAAGGCAAGAATAATTATGCCGCCGCCAATTTTGCCGAAGGGCATTATGTGCAAATAGAAGTGGCCGGCATGTTGAAATCCGCGCCTCAGCCGGAATTGGCACGCCAGTTCCTGGCCTTTATGCACCAGCAAGGGTTCCAGTCAGTTATTCCAACTACAAACTGGATGTATCCGGTAACCAAATCTGAGCTGCCAGAAGGGTTTGAAGGGCTGGTACAGCCGGCAAACAGCTTTTTATTCAGCCCCGATGAGGTAGCCAAAAACCAGAAAAACTGGATCAATGAATGGGTGCAATCCTCAAAATAAATCCGATTTGTGCCAATAGCGGGGCGGGGTAATGTATCCGCCCCCTTCCCTTGGCTATATTTATCGCCCGATTTCTGTTCTGGGCGCCGGATTTGCTTGTGGCCTTCTGCTGATATTGACCTTGCTGCTGGCCAGCCTGACAGGTTTTATAGAGGCAGATAGCGCCCTGTCACTAATAGCCGCATCCGATACGATAGAGCTTGTCCTGTCGGCCGGATTTCAGGCGATATGTTCAGCTGGCTTATCTCTTGTTATTGGCCTTTTGGTGGCCAGAGCCCTGTATCGCCAGAACCTGATACGCCTATCCTCTTTTCTTGGCAGCCTTTGTTTTCTTGCCATGATCTTGCCGACAACCGTTGCCGCGCTATCCCTGCTGGCGGTATGGGGGCGAAATGGGCTGGTGCGCGATGCATTATCCCTGTTCGGGTTAGAGGGTATGCTGTTTCCGGCCTATGGGCTGGAAATGGTGATATTGGCGCATATTTTTTTCAACGCGCCACTGGCGGTAAGGGTCATGCTGGGGGCGTTATATGCCGTGCCTTTATCGCAAAACAGGGCAGCCGCACAATTAGGCTTTCAGAGCCTGGATTACTGGCGGTGGATTGAATGGCCAGCGCTTCGTGCGACCATCCCATCCCTGTTCGGGTTAATCTTTCTGCTCTGTTTCAGCTCTTTTTCTCTGGTATTGATGCTGGGGGGCGGGCCAAAGGTCAGCACGCTGGAAGTGGCCATTTATACCAGCTTGCGTTTTTCCTTTGATCTGCCAACAGCCGGCATTTTATCTGCCCTGCAATTACTGATATCCGCTATGGTTATTCTGTCTTTATCGCGCTTTAAATCGGTGCATTGGGCGATATCTCTCAGGCCGCGATATGCCCTGCCCCGTTCAGACAAATCTCTCATAGTTTCAAGAATTTCTGACGGGTTTATCCTTTCCGGCTTTATCTTTTTAATCGGTTTTCCCATCGCTTATTTACTGGCCAGGACAGAATATCTGGCAGGGGCGGGTCTTTTAAGGCGCGATGCCTTCTGGCAAGCCCTTCACGGCTCGCTTACTATCGGGTTTTTATCTGCGCTTATCAGTGTCGGGTTGGTCATTGTGCTGGCCTCTGCCTATCATCGCATGGGTAGCGGGATTAAAGGGGGGCTTGGCCGCTATCTGATTATCCTGTCTGTGTCGATTTATCTGGTTGTGCCCTCGATTGTGCTGGGGACGGCCAGCTTTATCTGGCTACGCGGTTTTGTGGATATTTTTTCTGTGGCTTTATGGTTGGTACTGGCGGCAAATTGCTTGCTGGCTCTGCCTTTTGCCTGGCGGATTCTGGGATCGCGATATCAAGCGGTTCTGGCCGCAACAGATAAAAAATGTCAAATGCTGGGCTTGCATGGCTGGCAGCGTTTCCGGCAGGTCAGCTTGCCCTCTTTGCAACATGAATTAGGGCTGGCACTTGGTCTGACGGCTGCCCTTTCCATTGGCGATTTAGGGGTGATAGCCCTGTTTGGTTCGGATGATTTTCGCACCCTGCCCTGGCTGTTATATCAATATGCCTCGCGATATGGCGGGGCAGAAGCAGAATTGTTAAGCTGTATCCTGCTGGGCTTGTGCCTCGGCTTTTACGGGGTTTTTTATGCGCTGGTCAGGCTGGGCGCCAGGAGAAGACAAGATGCTTATCGCTAGACAGCTGTGTTTTGGCGGCGAAAATATGCCGTATCATCAGCTTGATTTCACGCTTGAGCGCGGACACATCCTGCTGGTACAGGGGCGTTCCGGCATTGGTAAAACCACGCTTTTGAATATTATTGCCGGGTTTCTGGACGCAGATAGCGGCGAGCTTGTCTGGCAGGAAACATTGCCAGATAAAAAATCCGGGGCCGAAAATACAGCAAATAGCGCGCTGGATTTACGCCCCCTTCCCCCATGGGACAGACCTGTTTCCTTTTTATTTCAGCAGGGCAATTTTTTTGATCATCTGGATTGCGATACCCATTTGCGGCTGGCGTTTCGACCCTCTGCGCGTATATCAGCCGATGAGCGAGGACAGATAGCCCATACCTTGCAAAAATTAGGGATAGACGGGCTGGAAAACAGGATGCCGGACGCGCTTTCCGGCGGCCAAGCCCAGCGTATGGCACTGGCACAGGCCATTTTGCGTGGCCATCCGCTTATTTTACTGGATGAGCCTTTTTCTGCTCTGGATAGTGCAGTGCGCGATGATGCCGCCGCGCTGATATCGCAACTGGCATCAGAAGATGGATATTGTTTTTTAATCGTCTCGCATGACCCGGAAGATGCCAAACGCCTGAAGGCGCAGACATTGCACCTTGAAGGCCAGGAAACAGGGCCGGATATTTTAGGGCGTGAAAACCCCTTTTAAGCGGTGGAACAGGGACAAGTTTTCTCTTTACTTTACTGCCTGATTTACGCCATTTTCCAACAGCATATAAAGAGCGGTCAAAAAGGTAGGTTTAAATAGATGCTCAGCCCTGAAATTGGTCATTTCTGTCTGATATTGGCACTGGTAACAAGTGTGGCACAAATAATTCTGCCCACCCTTGGGGTGTTGCGTGCAGATACCCGCCTGACAACCACCGCAGAAGGGCTTCAGATTATCTCTTCCATTGCGATTTTTATCAGCTTTGCCAGCCTGTTATATGCCTTTATCGTATCGGATTTTTCTGTACAGCTGGTCGCCAGCCATTCCCATTCCCTAAAGCCCATGATTTATAAAATTACCGGCAGTTGGGGCAATCATGAAGGCTCTTTGTTATTATGGATTGTTATTCTGGGTCTGTTCGGATTGCTGTTTGTGATAAGAGAGGCGCGCGCCAGGCTGAAAACCCTCACCCTTATTGTGATGGGCGGGATAACCCTTGCTTTTCTGGCGTTTAGCCTGTTTACCTCTAATCCGTTTACGCGCCTCTCGCCTGCCCCTCTGGATGGGCGCGGCCTGAACCCGGTTCTCCAGGATATTGGTCTGGCCTTGCATCCGCCCATGCTCTATCTGGGTTATGTGGGCTTGTCTATGGCGTTTGCTATTGCAATAGCCGGGCTGATAATCGGACAGGTTGATAAAAACTGGGCACGGATTACCCGTTTCTGGGCGGGGCTGGCATGGAGCGCGCTTACCGCCGGGATAGCCCTTGGCAGCTGGTGGGCCTATTACGAGCTTGGCTGGGGCGGCTGGTGGTTCTGGGATCCGGTTGAGAACGCGTCGCTTATGCCCTGGCTGGCCGCCACTGCCCTTTTGCATTCTGTGATTGTGGTGGAACGGCGCGAACAGATGGTCAGCTGGACAATATTGATGGCGATTACCGCCTTTTCGCTCTCGCTTGTGGGGACATTTATTGTGCGCTCCGGCTTGCTTACCTCTGTCCATTCCTTTGCTTCTGATCCGGCACGCGGCATTTTTATCCTGTTTATTTTGCTGGGCGCGGTTGGCTTGCCGCTGTTTTTATATGGCTTGCGGGCAGGCAAGATTGGCCGTGCATCCGATTATCACCTTCTCAGCCGTGAAACAGGCCTCATCCTCAATAATTATATTCTGGTAGTGTCCACCTTTATTGTGTTGATAGGTACTTTTTATCCGCTGGGGCTGGAGCTGTTTACCGGCGCAAAAATAACGGTTGGTGCGCCCTATTTTGATGCGGCCTTTAATCCGGTGATGGGGATTGGCATTTTATTTATGGCCATAGGGCCATTACTGGTATGGCGGCGCGGGCTTGTCGCTTCTGCCCGGCCAGCCCTTTATCTTTCTGCTGGCGGTGCATTGGCAGGAATTATCCTGTTGCTGGTTCTTTCCGGGATATCGGTGGCTGGCATTGCCGGCATTGCGTTAACCCTCTGGCTTGGGCTATCGATTATCGGGGATATGGTGTTTCGCTTGCGCCCCTGGCAGGCGGGTATGGGCGACAGGCTGCGTCTTCCGGCTACCCAATGGGGGATGTGGCTTGCCCATTTTGGTATGGTGATATTTCTGACAGGGGCATTGGCCAGCAGCCTGTTTGAGAGGGAAAATATTGTCAGGGTACAAAAGGGGACTACGATACCGCTTGGGACAGAAACCCTTGTCTTTGACGGGGTAGAAGCGCGCACCGGGCCCAATTATGTGACCGAAACAGCCCTGTTGCGCCTGTTTGACAAGGATGGCCAGCTGATAGACGGGCTATATCCGGAAAAGCGGTTTTATCCGGCAGAACGGCAAACCACCACAGAGGCGGCTATCCGCACCCGTCTTTCAGGCGATCATTATGCGGTACTGGGTGATGGGGATAGCGATACAGGGTACACGCTCCGCCTCTATCACAAGCCTTTGGTAAGCTGGATATGGTTTGGGGCGGTAATGATGGCCTGTGGCGGCCTGATAGCCCTTTATCGCCGGCCAAATAAGGCTGTTAATCCGCTGGTGGAGGCCAGATAATGGCACGTTCTATCACGCATTTTCTGCCGCTAATTCTATTTGCCATATTGGCGGTTATTGCCGCGATTGCCCTTGTGATGACCTTGTCTGGCGAGCGTAAAATATCAGAACTGCCTTCTGCGCTTATCGGCAAGCCTGTGCCGGTGACAGAATTGCCCAGCCTGACAGACGCACAAGCCTTTGTTAAAATTGATGGCACCGGAAATGCGCCCTATATGGTGAATTTCTTTGCCAGCTGGTGTGCGCCTTGCCGGGCAGAGGCCCCTGCTCTGGCGATATTGGCAAAGGAGATAGACATTATCGGTATCGCCTATAAGGACAAGCCTGAAGATAGCCGAAAATTTCTGGCCGATTTTGGCAATCCCTATGCCCGGATAGGCATAGATAATGCCGGCAATGCGGGTCTGGATTGGGGGGTTTATGGCGTGCCGGAAACCTATATCATCTCCGCAGATGGTATCGTTTTGAAACGCCATGCCGGGCCGATTGACGGGGATAATTTACGCAAAATATTTCTGCCCTTTATCGCGTCATTAAAGGCGCAATAGGAAAAGCGATGATACGAAGTGTTCTTTTCCTGTTTCTTCTTGTCTTCTATCTCTTGCCATTTCAGGGGTTAATAACCGCCCCTGTGCTGGCCATTACCGCAGAAGAGCAGCTGGCTGACCCGGATTTGGAATACCGTGCCAGAGGGCTGTCAAAACAATTGCGATGTCTGGTCTGCCAGAATCAGTCTATTGATGATTCAGATGCCGATTTGGCCAAAGATTTACGTGCAGAGGTACGCGCCCAAATCCTGGCAGGGGCAGATGATAAAACCATTCTGACTAATTTGCAGGAAAGATATGGTGATTATGTTCTGTTAAAACCGCCTGTTAGCCTGGCAACAACGCTTTTATGGGCGACCCCGATATTGACCCTTATTCTGGGGGCTGGACTTATACTGCTTGCTCGCCGCCGCAAAAACGTCCCTGCCCCACCCCCGGACAGGCCAGAAACATCCCCGGATGCACGAGAGGCCAAGTCGGAGGCACAAAGCCCACCCCCTGTCAGCCTGCCCATCTTTATAGGGATAGGCGGGATTTGTATTGCGGGGGCGGCCAGCCTGTACTGGTTTGTTTTGGGCACACCCCATTTGCCGGCCCAGCCCTTATCGTCCCGTACCGCAGAGATAAGCCAGACTACCGGCGCGGCACAAAAACAATTGCAAGCCCGGCAGGAAGCCTATGAGGCAGCCCGTGAAAACAGCCAGAAACAACCTGAAAATATAGGGGCGTGGCTTTCTCTTGCCCTTGCCTCTGCTGAATTGGGAAAAACCGCAGAAGAGCTTGCCGCCTTGCGGACAGCCCTTCGCCTCGGCAAGGGGGATATCGCCATTAAATCCATGCTGGCAGAAGCGCTTACTAGGGCGGCGGATGGTCAGGTGATACCCGAAGCCCGGCAACTGGTCGCGGAAACATTACAGGAAAATCCGCGCGAGCCACGTGCCCTGTTCCTGTCCGGCCTGGCACTGATGGACGATGGCGACTATCAGGGCGCATTGGATAAATGGGGATATCTGGTGGAAATATCGCCTGTGGATGCGCCGTGGCTGTCAATGGTAGCAACGAATATGCAACAGGCAGCAAAAAAAGCCGGAATAGAGGCAACCAGCCTGCCAGCTTTATCCGAGCAAACCCTCGCAGAGGCTGCGCAGATGAGCGCAGAAGAGCGCACGCAAATGATAGAAGGCATGGTCGAACAGCTCTATCAGCATCTGCAAGGCAATCCGCAAGATGCGCCGGGCTGGCAAAGGCTGGCACGCGCCTATGAGGTGCTGGAACAGCCCGAACAGGCACTGGAGGCATGGTTGCGCGCATCCGAGGTCGGCACAAATGATTTGAAATTACAGATAGAGGTTCTGGAAAGGCTGATGGAAGCCGGAAGGGATGAGAAAAAATCTGTACAAATAGCAGAACAGGCACAAGCCCCCCTGGCACGTGCAAGGGCTATTCAGAAAGATAATCCGGAATTTTTATTCTTTGCCGGACATTTTGCCCGTCTGGCAGGCGATATTGAAACCGCACAACAAAGCTGGCAGAGCCTGCTGAAGAGCCTGCCGCCGGAGAGCGAAACAGCCCGCCTTTTGCAAGCCGAGCTGGATAAGCTGGTACCCTGAAACGTTAGATTCTTCGATATTTTATCGCTAAACCTGTCCTCGAAATAGCGCTCGGAAGCGTTTTTTTGATATGGCAATGGATTTTTTCCAATTTTTTTCCCAGTTTTTTTCCCAGTTTTTTTCCGGGTTTTCCGGGGTTTTTTAGGCCTTTTTCTGTTCTTTTTATCTCGCTCACGTGAATGTGATTTAGAGTTCACTAAATAATAATATATTTATGTCTTAATAAGAATTATCGAATAAACAAAAAGGACAAGACATGGCGATTAAAACTGAACAGGAACTGGTCACCGTTACCTTCTTTCACTCCCGCTCTTATGATAGCTGGTTATCCCAGCGTCAGTTCCGTTCAGCGCCAATAAAGGATTTAATAATGAAAATTAAAAACACGATGAAAGCCCCTGAAAATTATGCCTGTTTTTCTTTGAATAACGGCAAAGTTGTTGCGCTGGATCGTGTTGGACAGTTTGTAATGATGTAATCATCCGTTCTCCCTCCTCTCCTCCCAAAAGATTACATTGTTACATTAAAAGGGCCTCCGAATTCCACCCGGAATTCGGGGGTCTTTTGCTTTTTAAAATGCCGAAAAAGAAAGAGAAAAAAGAAAATAAAAAAGCCTGATACCCGTGATGGATATCAGGCTTTTAATAATGGTGAGCGGTACAGGATTCGAACCTGTGACCCAGTGATTAAAAGTCACTTGCTCTACCAACTGAGCTAACCGCCCGCAAAGGGCCTGGCCTCTTTTATTAGAGAAAAGCGCCAAACTTGGTCAGGTTATAGTGTTCTTGGCGATCAGTGTAAACCCCAAAATGATATAAATTTTCAAGGCTCTTGCAAGGGGGTGAACAAACAGACAGGCGTATAAAAGCTGTATGATGGACAGGCTATTACGGCCGGAAATAAAGCTGGATACGCGCTTCTACTTCCGGCGGCACAAAAGACGAGATATCGCCGCCAAATTTGGCAATTTCCTTTACCAGAGAGGATGCCACAAAATGCTGATGTTCCGAAGCGGTTAAAAATACTGTTTCCAGGTTTTCCTTTAGCCGCCGGTTAGCACTAGCCATCTGAAACTCATATTCAAAATCCGATACCGCGCGCAAGCCACGGATAATAAAGCTTGTCCCTATTTTTTCCGAAAAATCGGTCAGCAAACCGGTAAAGCTTTGCACCAGAATTTCATTTTCAAGACCATGTTTTTGGCTGACTAATGCCATTTGTTCCTGAATAATTTCCAGCCTTTCATTCAGCGAGAACATAGGCGATTTACCGCTGTTTTCCGCCACGCCAATTACCAGCTTATCGCAAATCCGGCTTGCCCGTGTCATGATATCCAGATGACCATAGGTGAGCGGATCAAAAGTGCCGGGATATAGGCCGATACGGGTCATTTCTCTGCCTCTCCCCCCGGGCTATCATCATCCGGGCTATCATCATCCGGGCTGTCATCGCCCCCTGCTGCCGGTTCAGATGCGCGCTCTTCTGATGCGGTGCCAGCGCTCGCCCCCGGTGCTGCGGCCAATTCTTCTGCCTCTTCATCCTCATCATCGGTATCGGCATCACGAATAACGCCAACCGAGACAACTTTTTCCTCGCCATCCACTTCAAACAGGCGCACCCCTTGCGTTTTTCGGCCAGCGATACGAATGGTATCGCCCTCGCCGCCATCAACGCGGATACGAATAACCTTGCCGGCATCGGTGACCAGCATCAGCTGATCTTCGGCAAATACGGTAAAGGAGGCAACGACCAGGCCATTGCGATCAGAGGTTTCGATATTGGCAACCCCCTGCCCGCCGCGCCCGGTGCGCCGATAATCATCGACCGATGTACGCTTGCCATAGCCATTTTCGGTAATAGACAGCACATATTCGCGTTTCGGGTCGCGAATAACACACATGGAAACCAGATAATCCTTATTCAGCAAGCGCATACCGCGCACCCCGACCGAGCCGCGCCCCTTAAAGACACGCACATCATTGGCGGCAAAGCGTATCGCCTTGCCATTGCGCGAGGCCAAGAGGACATGGTCGGCATCCTGACATGGCAATACCCCTATCAGGCTGTCATCCTCATCCAGCTTCATCGCAATCTTGCCATTGCGCATGATATTGGTGAAATCAGATAAAAGGTTGCGCCGGATATTCCCTTTGGCCGTGGCAAACAGGATATTCAGCTTTTCCCAGCTTGCCTCATCCTGGGGCATGGGCATAACCGTCTGGATAGTTTCTTCCGGGGCGATAGGCAGCAAATTCACCATCGCCTTGCCAATAGATTGTGGCGAGGCTTCCGGCAATTTATAGCATTTAAGCTGATAAACCATCCCTTTAGAGGTAAAGAACAGGATAGGCGTATGGGTATTGGCCACAAACAGGCGGGTAACAAAATCTTCCTCGCGCGTTTTCATGCCTGTCCGGCCTTTTCCGCCGCGACGCTGGGCGCGATAATCCGATAAAGCCACCCGTTTGATATAGCCGCGATGGCTGACGGTGACCACCATATCTTCTTGCTGGATCAGATCCTCATCATCCTGATCGGCCAGCGCATCGGAAATTTCGGTGCGGCGCGGGTTGTCCAGCCTGTCATGGGTGGCTTGCAATTCTTCTAATACCACTTCGGTCAAACGTGCCTGGCTGGATAGAATCTCCAGATAATCCTTGATTTGGTCTGCCAGCTCTCTTGTTTCTTCGGCCAGCTTGTCGCGCTCCATGCCGGTCAGGCGTTGCAGGCGTAATTCCAGAATAGCGCGTGCTTGCGTCTCCGATAGATGATAATGGCCATCAATTACCTTGTGACCGGGATCATCGATAAGCGAGATAAAGGCTTCCACCTCTTGTGCAGGCCAGGCTTTTTCCATCAGACCATGACGTGCCTGTTCGGCATTTGGGGCAGCCTTTATCAATTCAATAATCTCGTCAATAGAGGCCAGAGCGACCAGCAAGCCAGCCAGAATATGGGCCCGATCCCGTGATTTGGTCAGCAAATAACGGGTTCGCCGGGTAATAACCTCGCGCCGAAAGCTGCAAAATGCATCCAGTACCTCACGCAGGCCCATTTGCTGGGGCCGGCCATTATGCATGGCCAGCATATTAACCGCAAAGCTGGTTTGCAGACGTGTGTGACGATAAAGCTGGTTGAGCACCACATCGCCTGAACCATCGCGCTTAATCTCGATAACCACGCGCATCCCCTTGCGATCAGACTCATCGCGAATATCAGAAATGCCTTCAATGGTTTTTTCGCGCACCAATTCGCCAACCCGCTCCAGCAACTGGGCTTTATTTACCTGATAGGGAATTTCAGTGATGATAATCTGTTCCCTGTCCCTGGCGGTGGTTTGCACTTCGGCACGGGCGCGCATCATGACCGAGCCGCGTCCGGTGCGAAACGCATCACGTATGCCTGAACGCCCCATAATCAGCGCCCCTGTCGGGAAATCAGGGCCTGGCACAATCTGTATCAGCTCTTCTTCGCTCAATGCCGGATTTTGGATAATCGCCATACAGGCACGGATAACTTCCCCCGGATTATGGGGCGGAATATTGGTGGCCATACCCACCGCGATACCCCCTGCCCCATTGACCAGCAAATTAGGATATTCAGCTGGCAGAACAGAAGGCTCTTCCTGGGTTTCATCATAATTTGGGATAAAATCTACTGTATCTTTATCAATATCGCGCAACAGCGATTCAGCGGCTCTGGCCAGACGTGATTCGGTATAGCGCATGGCCGCGGCCGGATCCCCGTCCACCGAGCCGAAATTGCCCTGGCCATCCACCAGCGGCAGACGCATGGAAAAGCTCTGTGCCATCCGCACCATTGCTTCATAGATAGAGCTATCGCCATGGGGGTGATAATTACCCATCACATCCCCGACGATACGCGCAGATTTACGTGGCGGCTTTGACCAGTCGTAATTGCCTTCCATCATCGCATATAAAATCCGGCGATGAACCGGCTTCAGGCCATCTCTTACATCCGGCAACGCGCGCGAGACAATCACGCTCATCGCGTAATCAAGATAAGAGCGGCGCATCTCGTCCGAGATGGAGATTACCGGGCCGGGTGCGGCAGGTGGCAGGGGTTTATCAGACAAAGAGCTATTCCATTCCAAAAAGAAAGTAAAAACCTCAATATCTATACCATATTAGTGGCTATAAACACCAGATATTGTTGCAATTCAGGATATTTTTATTGCCGATAACCAGATGACCAGCGATGTTATTGCTGGCCGCACGGGCGTTCGCCCTAGAACGGGATATCATCATCCAGATTATCGCCGCCTGCCATCGGCGGCGGGCTTGCCGGATCAGCGCTGGTATTGCCTGGTTGGCCGCCCATATCACTGGCAATCGCGCCCATCCCCTCGGAACGGCTGCCCAGCAAGGTCAATTCGCCGCGATAGCGTTGCAACACCACCTCTGTGGTATATTTTTCCACCCCTTGCTGATCTGTCCATTTGCGGGTCTGCAACTGGCCTTCAATATAAACCGTGCTGCCTTTGCGCAGGTATTGTTCGGCGATTCTGGCCAGCGCTTCATTAAAAATCACCACACGATGCCATTCGGTGCGTTCGCGCTGCTCGCCCGAATTACGATCTTTCCAGCGTTCGGATGTTGCAATCGATAAATTGACAATTTTCATGCCATCTTGCGTGCTGCGTACTTCCGGATCCCGGCCGAGATTTCCAAGAAGCGTTACTTTGTTTACACTGCCAGCCATCTATCAAGCCCCCTAGCGTTTATGGTATGTGGTTTTTTTGTCTGGCGCTATCGTTATCGCCATGTTCCAGATGTCAGACTAGCACAGTTCACGAAAAGCAAAACAGCATTTGCGGGAATTTTTTTCTATCTGGCAGATGATTACAAGGTAAAACAGGTTATATTGACGGATAAATTATCCTTTTATGGAATTTTAAAAGCGTGATATTCAGGCACAAAGCTGGATATACCCCCTTTTAGACAGACATACATTTACCAAAGATACAGGCAAATATAATGACGAAAAAGACAGGGTTTGAAACAGGCACACGTCATATCAGTGTTCGCGGGGCGCGTGAACATAATTTGCGCAATATAAATGTGGATTTGCCGCGCGATAGTCTGGTGGTCATCACCGGCCTGTCCGGCTCGGGCAAATCCAGCCTGGCCTTTGATACGATTTATGCCGAAGGCCAGCGCCGCTATGTCGAATCACTTTCCGCCTATGCCCGTCAATTTCTGGAAATGATGCAAAAGCCGGATGTGGATTTGATAGAAGGCTTGTCTCCGGCGATTTCAATTGAACAAAAAACCACCTCGCGCAATCCGCGCTCTACGGTGGGGACGGTGACTGAAATCTATGATTATATGCGGCTATTATGGGCGCGTGTCGGGGTGCCCTATTCGCCTGCAACGGGTCTGCCGATTACCTCGCAGACGGTCAGCCAGATGGTCGATATCATTCTGGCGTTCGAGGAAGGCACACGCCTTTATCTGCTTGCCCCGGTGATACGCGGGCGAAAAGGCGAATATCGCAAGGAAATGGCGACCTGGCTGCAAAAAGGGTTCAGCCGTGCGCGTATAGATGGCGAATTTTACGAGCTGGATAGCCCGCCTGCCCTCGATAAAAAGAAAAAACATGATATCGAAATTGTGGTTGACCGGCTGGTGATAAAAAAAGACCAGGAAACACTGGCAACAAGGCTGGCTGATTCTCTGGAAACCGCCCTTGAGCTGGCCGATGGGCTGGTCTTTGCCGATGATGCAAAATCCGGCCAGCGCACTGTTTTTTCCGCCCGTTTTGCCTGTCCGGTTTCCGGCTTCACCATTGATGAGGTGGAGCCGCGCCTGTTTTCCTTTAACAACCCTTTCGGGGCCTGTCCTTCTTGCGACGGGCTGGGGGTATCGGCGCATTTTGACGATCAGCTGATTGTCCCGGATACAGATTTATCCCTGCGCGGCGGGGCACTTGCCCCCTGGGCGAAATCCACTTCAAAATACTATCTGCAAACGCTGGAGAGCCTGGCGCGCCATTTTGGTTTTTCTCTGGATGTGGCGTTCCGTGATTTGGACAGCAAAGCCCGGCAAGTCCTGTTATATGGCAGCGGTACTGAAGCGGTGCAAATGACCTATGATGACGGGTTGCGCTCTTATAAAACATCCAAGCCCTTTGAAGGCATTATTCCCAATCTGACCCGTCGTTTTGTGGAAACAGATTCCAACTGGGTGCGCGAGGAGCTGGAACAGTTTCGTGCCATTCAGCCTTGTGATGCGTGTCAGGGTAAACGCCTGAAATCAGAGGCATTGGCGGTCAAAATCAATGGCAAGGATATTTCCGATATTTCTGCTCTGTCGATTGGCGATGCGGTCGGCTGGTTTTCCGGGCTGGAAAGCCAGCTTTCGGCACAGGATCAGGAAATTGCCTCGCGTATTTTAAAAGAGATTAATGAAAGGCTGGGGTTTCTGGCCAATGTGGGCTTGCGTTATCTGAACCTTTCGCGCAATTCAGGTACGCTATCGGGGGGCGAGTCCCAGCGTATTCGCCTTGCCTCGCAAATAGGCTCTGGGCTGACAGGGGTGTTATATGTGCTGGATGAGCCTTCTATCGGCCTGCATCAGCGCGATAATGACCGGCTATTGGCAACCCTGACCAGATTGCGCGATCTGGGTAATACGGTTCTGGTTGTCGAACATGATGAAGATGCGATACGGGCAGCCGATTATGTAGTGGATATGGGGCCCGGGGCGGGTGTGCATGGCGGCACGGTGGTGGCCGAAGGGGGGGTGGGCGATATTCTGGCAAACCCTGCCTCTCTTACCGGGCAGTATTTAAGCGGGGTAAAGGAAATAGCTGTCCCGCAAAAACGACGCAAGCTGGATAAAAAGCGGATGATCAGGCTAAAAGGGGCAAGCGGCAATAACCTGAAATCAGTAGATGCCGATATCCCGCTCGGCGTGTTAACCTGTGTTACAGGGGTTTCCGGCGGCGGTAAATCCACGCTGATTTTGGAAACCTTGTGGAAGGCTTTGTCGCGGCGCTTGCATAAAAGCCGGGAAATCCCTGCCCCGCATAGTCACATCGAAGGGATTGAGCTGCTGGATAAGGTGGTGGATATTGACCAGTCCCCTATCGGGCGGACACCGCGTTCCAATCCGGCCACTTATACAGGGGCTTTTACCCCGATAAGAGAATGGTTTGCCGGCTTGCCAGAAGCAAAATCGCGCGGCTATACGCCTGGCCGCTTCAGCTTTAATGTCAAGGGCGGCCGGTGCGAGGCCTGTCAGGGTGACGGGGTTATCAAGATCGAAATGCATTTCCTGCCGGATGTCTATGTCACGTGCGATAGCTGCAAGGGGCGCAGATATAATCGTGAAACGCTGGAAATTTTATGGCGCGGCAAGTCGGTTGCCGATGTGCTGGATATGACGGTTGAAGAAGGGGTAGGCTTTTTTAAAGCTGTGCCTTCTATTCGCGATAAATTGCAAACCATGTTACGGGTGGGGCTGGGCTATGTGCGCATTGGCCAGCAAGCCACCACCCTGTCCGGCGGCGAAGCCCAGAGGGTAAAACTCTCCAAAGAACTCTCCAAACGGGCAACAGGGCGTACGGTCTATATTCTGGATGAGCCAACCACCGGCCTGCATTTTGCCGATATTGCAAAATTGCTGGAGGTGTTGCATGAGCTGGTAGATGCGGGCAATAGCGTCATTGTTATTGAACATAATCTGGATGTCATAAAAACCGCTGACTGGATCATTGATTTGGGCCCGGAAGGCGGCGATGGTGGCGGCGAAATTGTTGCCAGCGGCACACCGGAAAAAGTGGCCACAACAGCTGGCTCTCATACAGGGCATTATTTGGCACGGCTGCTGGATAGCACGGCGACAAACAGGAAAAAGGTATCTTAAAATCGTGGAAAACCCCCCTCTTCATATCATTGGTGGCGGACTAGCCGGCTCTGAGGCGGCCTGGCAGGCAGCTGAACAGGGCGTTCAGGTTATCCTGCATGAAATGCGCCCAAATCGACCAACAGATGTGCATAAAACTAAAAATTTGGCCGAGCTGGTCTGTTCCAACTCCTTTCGCTCGGACGATGCCAGTGCAAATGCGGTCGGGGTATTACATGCCGAAATGCGGATGCTGAACTCTATCATTATGTCAGAGGCCGATATCGCGGCTGTTCCGGCGGGCGGGGCGTTGGCCGTGGATAGGGATATTTTTGCCCAAGGGGTAGAAGCCCGTCTGGCTGCCCATCCCAACATCACCATAGAGCGCGGCGAAGTAAGCGGCTTGCCGGATGAAAATTGGGAACAGGTGATTGTGGCTACCGGGCCGTTGACATCAGATGCGCTTGCGGCGGCGGTGCGCGGTATCACAGGCGAAGAGGATTTAGCCTTTTTTGATGCCATCGCACCGATTATCCATGCCGATAGCGTCAATATGGATATTGCCTGGTTTCAGTCCCGCTATGATAAAACCAGCGCCATCGGTGACGGCCGCGATTATATCAATTGCCCGATGAGCAAAGAGCAATATGAACATTTTATCGATGAAATGCTGGCTGGCGATAAAATGTCTTTTCATCAGTGGGAGGAAAATACCCCCTATTTTGATGGCTGTATGCCGGTAGAGGTGATGGCCGCAAGGGGGCGCGAAACCCTGCGTTTTGGGCCAATGAAGCCGGTTGGCCTGACCAATGCCCATGATGGTAGCCGCCCCTATGCGGTGGTTCAGCTGCGCCAGGATAATCGGCTCGGCACGCTGTTTAATATGGTGGGCTTTCAGACAAAGCTGAAATATGGCGAACAGGTACGCGTTTTTCAGATGATACCCGGTCTGGAGGAGGCTAAATTTGCCCGTCTGGGCGGTTTGCACCGAAATACCTTTATCAACAGCCCGCGTTTGCTGGACAGCCAGCTGCGTTTGCATAAAATGCCGCGTCTGCGTTTTGCCGGCCAGATTACCGGTGTGGAGGGCTATGTGGAATCTGCCTGTATTGGCGGTATGGCAGGGCGCATGGCCGCAGCTGAAATTCTGGGACAAAGCTGGACAGCCCCGCCTGAGACAACCGCCCATGGCGCGTTGCTTGGCCATATTACCGGCGGGGCAATGGCCGATAGTTTTCAGCCCATGAATGTCAATTTTGGCCTGTTCCCTGAACTGCAAGAAAGCGACAATAAAACAGGCAAGAGAAAACTAAAAGGCCGCGATCGCAAGGCTGCTTTTGCCCGGCGTGCCCTTATTGCCATGCAAAGCTGGTCAGGGGACAGTAAAACAGATATCGAGGCTATCTTTACCCATGCCGATGAAGCTAGGCAGAGGGCCTAGCCAGTACTTGCCACAGGATTTTAAACAGGATCAGATGGTCGTTTGGCAATGTGTGATCCCCTCCCCGGCGTGCCAGATAGGCTAGAGCTATCAAAAACTCTGCATTTTTTTTATAGATATTACCTATCTCTCTGGCACTTGCCACAATGCCAATATCCAGGCCATTGCGGCTGTTATATAACGCGCTGCCTATCTGATGAAAAAGCGGGCTTTCAGGCAGGTGACTGATTTTCCCACATAGAGCGATTATTTCTGCCCAGCATTTCTGGCCAGCCTTATCCGGGCTATTTCCCTCTTCTGCGTAATCCTGCCAGCAGGTAATCAGCCGGTTGATATCATCGCCCCTGATTGTACCCCTTGCGATATGGCTGTTTATTCGCCCCAGCAGATCTGGCCCTACAGAGTTTGCGGCCGCGATTTGCTCTTCCCACCATTTCAGGCGGATAAGGGCTAACATCGGCTCGGAAGCCTGAGAGAGGATAAAGTCAAATTCCAGCCCCAATGACAGGATATCGGCCATGATACCTCGCTCTCCAGGGGGCTGAAATAACAGGCTATAGCTTAATAAGGGCGCATTTTGGCGCAAATGTTTCCAGCTATTTTTATCTGTCATCATCAGCTATTTTAAAAATTATTCTACCGGCAATAGGCCAACCGCAGCCGACCGCCCTTCGGTAAGCAATACATTCCAGGTACGACAGGCCGCAGCTGTGGTCATGACTTCCAGGCGGATTTCCATATCTCTCAGGGCTTTTGCCAGATGCGGCAAATGGCTATCTGCGCGCGCGCCTACCCCTAATATTACCAGCTCTGTCTTTTGGCTGTGCTGTTCTTTATCAATGCCGGCATCCCTGCCCTTTTCCAGCATCGCGGCTATCTGATCGGCCTTGATATCCGCCAGGCTATTTATCTGCCAGCCGAGGGTCAGGCGCGGAAAAATAAATTGTGCGCCGTGATAGCTCTGCCCTGCGATACGAAACTGGCCATTGCCATACCCATGGATAATTTGCAATTTACCATCATCGGGGAATTCCTGAACCGAAACCAGAGGGTTATGTTTATCAGTAGTAGCTCGTTTCATAGCGCTGCAATTCCCCTGCTCACCCGTAAAACAGCCCAGCTGGCGGTGATTTAGGAGCGTTCATATTCCGGTGTCGGGATCTGGTTATCTTCATCATCGCTGCGTTTCAGGTCAAATCGGGAAATAAGCCCGACAGCGATAAAGATAGACGAATATGTACCAATGGTAACCCCCCACAGCATAGCAAGGGCAAAATCCCGTAAAACCGCCCCGCCAAACAGGATAATGGCGATAAGGGCAATCGCTGTTGTTACCGACGTCATAACCGTACGGGACAGGGTTTCATTGAGCGATCTATTCAAAATTTTGCCCTGATCCCATGATTTATATTTGCGCAGATTTTCGCGTACCCTATCAAACACCACCACCGTGTCATTGATAGAATAACCGGCAATCGTCAAAATCGCGGCCAACGTGGCCAGATTAAATTCAAACCCGGTCAGCGCAAACAGACCCACAGTGGTAAGCACATCATGGGCAAGGGCAAGTAAGGCGGCGATGGAAAACTGCCATTCAAATCGGAACCAGATATAGATCATGATGGCAAATAGCGCACATATAACCGCCAAAATGCCTTTTTCTGCCAGCTCTGCCCCTACTGTTGGGCCAACAAATTCGGTGCGTCTGATATCATAGCCATCCCCCAAACTAGAGGTAATCTTTTCAATGGCAGCGACTTGCGCGCGCTCATCGCCTTCCTGTTTTTGTACACGGATCAGCACATCCTTTTCTGTCCCGAAACTCTGGATAGCGATATCGCCCAGCCCCAATTTTTCCAGATCCCCTCTAACCGCTCCAATATCGGCCGTGGTTTTGGATTGTGCCTCAATAAGGATGCCACCGCGAAAATCAATCCCCAGATTAAGACCCACCAGGAAAAACAAACCGATAGAGGCCAGAACAGCCGCGATAGATACCCCGCCGGCTATCGGTACATATTTCAAAAAATGAATAGAAGGGACAGAAGGCACAAGCTTTAATCTGAACATCGAGATATCCCCTCTTTCTAGAGCTCTAGCTGTTTTGGGCGTTTGGCATTTGCCCACAAGACAATCAATAGCCGGGTGACCATCAATGCGGTAAACATCGAGGTCACAATCCCCAGAGACAGGGTTACCGCAAATCCCTTTACCGGGCCCGAGCCAAACACAAACAGGAATAATGCGGCAAATAAAGTGGTTAAATTTGAATCGATAATGGTGGATAAAGCGCGGCTATATCCTGCCTCGATGGCTTGTGCCACTCGCCTGCCGCCACGCAATTCTTCTCTTATCCGCTCAAAGACCAGAACATTTGCATCCACCGCCATCCCCATTGTCAGGACAATCCCGGCGATGCCCGGCAAGGTTAGCGTGGCCTGAAGCGCAGATAAGGCGCCCAATATCAGCACCACATTGACCATCAGGGCAATATCGGCAAATACCCCAAACAGCCCATAGCTCATCACCATATAGATAATCACCAAAGCCAGCCCGACCAGTGCGGCAATCTCGCCAGCGGCGATAGAATCAGCCCCTAACCCCGGCCCGACAGAGCGCTCTTCGAGAACTATTAGCGGGGCTGGCAATGCGCCCGCACGCAAGACAAGCGCCAGCTCATTTGTTTCTGCCACATTGAAATTGCCGGTAATCTGGCCACTGCCAAAAATTTGTGACTGGATAACCGGGGCAGAAACCACCTTGTTATCCAGAACAATCGCAAATGGACGGCCGATATTCTCGCCCGTTACGCGGCCAAACCGGCGCGCCCCTTCTGCATTCAGCTGGAAATTCACCGCCGGGCGGCTGTTCTGGTCAAATCCGGCTGAGGCATTTTCCAACAGCTCGCCACTGACCATCACCCGCTTTTCCACGATATATTCACCGCCCCCCTCATCGGCACTTTCCAGCAGCACACTTCCCGGGGGAACACGCCCGGAGCTGCGGGCTTCCTGTGCGGTGCTACGCATATCGACCAGCTGGAAGGTCAGCCTTGCGGTGCGCCCTATCAGGCGTTTAATGCGTTCGGGATCATCCACGCCGGGCAATTGTACCAAAATACGATCCTTGCCCTGACGCTGTATAACCGGCTCTTTCGTGCCATCTGGATCCAGCCGGCGGCGGATAATTTCTATCGATTGCTCAACGGTCTGATTGGCCAGATTTTGAAGCCCGGCTTCATTAAAACGGATGGTGATATTCTGGCCGCTGCGCTGGGTATCAAAATCACGCCCCAAATCGCGCAAGATAGTATCCAGCTGGCTTTGCTTTCCAGTATCGATTATATCATCGCGAAGGGAAAAGGTAACCTCATCCTTGCCGGCTTTCAGGCTGCGAAATCTGATTTTTTCTTCCCGCAAGGCAAGGCGCAGATTTTCCGAGATGCCAACCATACGCTCGGCGATGACAGCGTTTAAATCTGTCTGAAGCAATAGATGAGAGCCGCCTTGTAAATCCAGCCCGAGATTAATCGTTTGACCGGGCAGGAAAGCTGTACCCGCCTTTTCCCCATTTTGGCTGAAAAGATTGGGCAGCGCATAGATAATCCCTGTGATTACCAGAAAAATGACAACTGCTTTTTTCCATGTCTCAAACTGAAGCATAAGACGTAACCTAAAAAAATTAACCGTTAAAAAAGCGGTGCATAACGCTTACACACCGCTTTTTGGTAAATGATTATTTCTTGCCACCACCAAACAGGCCAGCCAGACCGGATTTCTTTGGTGCCTCGGCTGTATTGGCGTTTTTCGCCTTGTCATCCTTGGAACGTTTATCGGCGATCATGGTGCGCATGATGTTAACCTTCACATCCTTGGCGATTTCCACTTCAACAGTTTCCTGATCATCTACAGATTTGGTGACTGTACCCACCAGGCCGCCTGAGGTAATCACCTTATCGCCGCGGCGAAGCTGGCTTACCATCTCGCGATGTTCCTTGGCACGTTTTTGCTGTGGACGGATTAAAAAGAAATAGAATACCACAAAAATCAGAACGAAAGGTAAAAGAGAGGTGAAATCCCCGCCACCACCGGCTGATTGGGCAAAAGCTGGACTGATAAGCATTTTTTGAAAATCTCCATAATAAAAAAGCTGCGCATCAGGCAGCTGGAAAACCCTGTGTTTGGTAACATAAAACAGGGCAAAATGCCAATCATCATTGCAAAGGATAGCCAGAATTAATTGAGTTTCATATTGGCTGGGGTATAGTGAGGGCGAAATGGGCATAAGTTTTACCAGCTTATGCCCGATTTTCAACAGATGAATAGCCTGTCCGAGGGATTTTTTAAAAGAGCTTTATCCATGAGTGAAACAGATGATACGTTAACGACCCTGACCCGCATCGCCAATGCGCTGGAAAGGCTGGCCCCCCCAAAAACAGCCGATATCGATATGAAAAGCCATCAGGGCTATATCTGGGTATCAGAGAAATCCAGCTTTCATGCGGTGGATGAAATTCAGCGATTGCCCCTGGATAGCCTTCAAGGGATTGATCAGCAAAAACAGCAGCTCTTAGAAAACACTGAATATTTTGCTAAAGGGATGCGTGCAAATAATGCCCTGTTATGGGGCGCGCGCGGCACAGGTAAATCCTCGGTTTTAAAGGCAGTTCACGGCCATCTTCTGGAAAAGGGATATGATATCGGCCTGGTCGAAATCCAGCGCGAGGATCTGGGCGATTTGCCCGAGGTGATGGCGCGTTTATCCAAAATAGACAGAGCCTATATCCTGTTTTGTGACGATTTGGCGTTTGAGCAGGAAGATATCAGCTATAAATCGCTCAAAGCGGTTCTGGAGGGCGGATTATCTGGCCGGCCACGCAATCTGGTATTTTATGCCACCTCCAACCGCCGTCATTTGATGGCGCGCCAGATGATAGAGAATGAGCAATCCACCGCCATTAACCGCTCAGAGGCTGCAGAGGAGAAAATCTCCCTCTCCGACCGCTTTGGGTTATGGATAGGCTTTCATAATGTGGATCAGGATAGCTATCTGGCGATGATCAAATGGTATGTGGAATATTACCAGATACCTGTTTCATATGATGACGTGCGCCAGGATAGCCTGACATGGGCCATCGGGCGCGGCAATCGCTCTGGTCGGACAGCCTTTCAATATATCCTCAATCTGGCTATGCAACATGGGATAAAAATATAAAAAGCCTGGATTAATTTTAAGAGATAATATCGCCTGGTTTAATTTTAAGAGATAATATCTCCTGCATTGATTTTAAGAGATAATATCTCCTGGATTAATTTTAAGAGATAATATCTCTGGGATTAACAGGCGTGCGGCTTTGGCGAACCTCGAAATGCAATTGCGGGCTATCTACCCGGCCAGTCATACCCACCTGGCCGATATTTGTGCCGACAGTTAACACATCGCCTTCCTTGACCAGAATATCGCTTAAATGGGCATAGGCGGTAATATAACCGCCCTCATGTTTGACCAATACCAGATTGCCAAAACTTTTCAGGCCGGTACCCACAAAGGCCACTGTGCCTGGCGCAGAGGTGACCACGATTGTGCCTTCATTTGCCTGAATATTTACCCCGTCATTATGTACGCCCCTGGCCATAGGGCCAAATTCAGCTATCACCTCGCCCTTTACAGGCCAGGTAAAGCCGGCACTGCCAAGTGCAGGCGCAACAAAGGATTTCGCGGGCGCAGATGCCGGCGCACCTGCCGCCGTTTTGGGCGCAGTTTGCACGATAGTCACCGGCACATTTTCCACCTCAATGCCGGCGATATCCAGTACCGAAAAATCAGGCTGTTCGGGCAATAGCAATCTTTGCCCCACTACCAGCTGATAGGGTTTTTGCAATTCATTCAGGCCAGCCAGCTGTTCCTGGCTTACCGCATAGCGTTGCGAGAGGTCATATAAATTATCGCTAAGAGAGACAACATGATAGCGCGCAGGTGATAGTTTCAGACGCTCGCCTTCGATAATGTCAAAAGGCGGAACAAGCTGGTTATCATTGATGATGGATTGCGGGGTAATCTGATAACGGGTGGCGATCGAAAAAATGGTATCCCCGGGGGCGGCAATAATCTCGCCCGAAGCAGGCAATAGCTGGCGTGCCTCGCGCAACGGGGCCTCTTCTACCGGTGCCGGGGCGTCGCGGCTAAGAGATATTTCCGGCAATTTTGGCAATTTTGGCAATTTTGTCTGGCATCCGCTCAAGCCGATTAGCATGGCAAGGCCGGCAAATATGGCGGGCTTTAAAAAACGCGTTGTGTGGATATGCATTTTCATCTGTGCCTTATCTGTGATGGTCACTTTTTTCTTTTGTTTATGCTTGCGTCCCTGCCAGCATTGGCACGAACCGCACAGGCATCAGGCTTTTTTTCTCAAAACCTTCTGCCTCTCTTTTTACACGAACCAGCTCTTCTTTACCAGATGGGCCAACCGGAGCAATTAATATCCCGCCTTCTTTTATTTGATCCAGCAAGGCTGTGGGTATTTCTGTTACGCGGCAGGTGATGATAATGCGGTCAAAAGGGGCGGCCTCCGGCCAGCCTTTTGCTCCGTCTCCATGGCGATAGGTAATATTTGAGATTTGCAATGTTTTCAGGCGTTTTTCAGCCGATACCATCAACGGGCGTAGCCTTTCCAGCGTATAAACCCGTCTGGATAGCCGCGCGAGAATAGCGGCCTGATAGCCGCTTCCTGTACCGATTTCCAGCACTCTATGGGTTTTTTTCAACTCCAGGGATTGCGTCATCACCGCCACAATATAGGGCTGGCTGATGGTTTGCTTATAACCGATAGGCAGAGAGGCATTCTCATAGGCGTGCGCGTGTAAATTTTCCGGGATAAACAGCTCGCGCGGGACGGTTTCAATAGCGGACAGGATATCTGCCTGCATAATCGCCTGTGCGCGCAAGGTCATTAGTAATTTGGCTTTTTGCGGCAGAAAGCTGGACATAAATGACAGGCTCTTTTTCTCTTTTTATGAAAAATCTTTATCCGGCATCTGTGATAGCAAATTTTGGGCAGTCATATCCATCTTTAGAGGGGTGAAGGATACATAGCCTCTATCCAGCCACCATCTATCGGTATTTTCTGCGACATCCTCTAACATCACCATAGGCCCGATGCGATAGCTTCCCGGCTCATCCCCTGCAAGAACCTCATCTGAAAATTTATGGCAATCCAGATGGGCAGCGCGTATGCCCTTTACCTGGCCAAATTCAGCTGGCGGGAAATTGATATTTAAAACAGTCCGCTCCGGCATCACGATATCTATCGCCGCCGCCAGCACCTGTTTTCCGGCTTGTCTGACAGGGGTGAAATCCGGCCTGCCTTTGAAAAAACGCTGGGAAAGCGCGATGCCGGCAATACCGTTAATCGCGGCTTCCTTGGCGGCGCCTACCGTGCCGGAATAGCCAATATCATCTGCGACATTCATCCCGTGATTAATTCCCGATAATATCAGGTCAGGTTTTTTATCCGGATACAGCAAATGCAAAGCCAGCATTATACAATCAGCAGGGGTGCCGCCAACCGAATAATGGGTTTTGTCGCGCTGATGAAAATCGATATCCCGATGCAGGCTGATAGAACGCCCGGTACCTGACTGATTAGATGCCGGGGCAACAACCCTAACATCCTCTGAAATGCCCAGAGCCAGCTCTTCTAACAGATGCAATCCTTCTGCATCTATGCCATCATCATTGGTCAGCAATATCCGCAATGTTTTACTTCCCTCTTCCGCTATCACACCCCTGATTTAACGGACAAGGCCGCATTCATCGCAATTCTAGGTGATTGGCACCAGCCTGTCACATCCCATATAGCTATGCAAAACCTCTGGCAACAGGACAGAGCCGTCCTCTTGCTGGCCATTTTCCAAAACAGCTATCATACACCGGCCAACCGCCAGGGCAGAGCCATTTAATGTATGCACAAATTCTGTTTCTTTCTCGCCCTCTTTACGGGTACGCGCTTTCATCCGCCGTGCCTGAAAAGACCCGCAATTGGAACAGGAAGATATTTCGCGATACATACCCCTGCCCTCATCCTGGCCTGGCAGCCACACTTCGATATCCAGTGTCTGGCGGGCAGAAAAGCCGGTATCCCCCGAACATAGGCGCAATACCCGATATGCCAGCCCAAGGCGTTGCAAAATGGTTTCTGCACAGCCTGTCATCCGCGCGAGCTCGGCTTCTGATTGATCGGCGGTAGTAATAGATACCAGCTCTACTTTGGAAAATTGATGCTGGCGAATAAGGCCGCGCGTATCGCGCCCTGCCGAGCCAGCCTCCGCCCGAAAACAGGGGGTAAAGGCGGTCATGCGCATCGGTAATGCCTCACGCGGGACAATGCTATCGGCCACAATATTGGTCAGCGGCACTTCTGCTGTGGGGATCAGCCAGCGATCATCGGTGGTATGAAACAGATCATCGGCAAATTTTGGTAACTGGCCAGTCCCGGTCATGGTCTGGGTACGCACAAGGGCGGGCGGCAAGGTTTCCAGATAACCATGCTCGGCTGTATGCACATCCAGCATAAAGGCGGCTAATGCACGTTCCAGCCGCGCCAATTGCCCTTGCAAGACCACAAAACGCGCGCCCGACAGCTTGGCAGCGGTGGCAAAATCCATCTGCCCCAGCCCTTCGCCAATATCCACATGGTCACGGGGGGCAAAAGAAAAGACAGGCTTCTCTCCAACGCTGCGGATAAGTTCATTTTCGGCTTCATCTGCGCCATCTGGTACCCTGACATCCAGAATATTGGGAATGGAAATAAGATGGGTGTGAATTTGGGCGTCCAGCTCGGCTTCCCTGGCTTCCAGAGCCGGGATTTCTTCTTTAATAGCCGCCACTTCTGCCAGCAAGGCATCGGCATCCTCGCCTGCGGCTTTTTTCTGGCCAATTTCACGGCTGGCTTCATTGCGGCGCGATAATTTGGCTTGCAAGCTGGTTTGTATCTCGCGCTTGTCCTTATCCAGTGCCAGAATAATCCCGGCAACAGGCTCAAGCCCGCGACGGCTGGCGGCCTTGTCAAATTGTTCCGGGTTTTCGCGGATAGCTCTTATGTCATGCATAAGTCATAAAACTCCTTATGGCCCCATAAATAAATAAAAGGCTGGTGATAGATACAAAGCCGGCATCCTCAGAGCGGGTTACTTTCATCTTCTTCCTCGCCGGCCTCTTTTGTATCATCCGGCTTTTTCTGGATCAGCCGCGCCCCAAGGATAGACAGCTCATATAACAGAATAACAGGCACAGCGAGCAGTACTTGCGAGATAACATCCGGCGGCGTTAAAATAGCCGCCGCAATAAAGGCCAGCAATATTGCATATTTGCGTTTGGCGGCAAGGCCATCTGCGGTCATCAAGCCAGCTTTTACCAGCAATAACAGCAAGACAGGTAATTCAAAAGAAACGCCAAAGGCAAACATCAAGCGCATCACCAGACTGAGATATTCAGATATGCGCGGCTCTACCTCGATGGCCAGCGCACCTTCCCCGCCCTGCATCTCGAAAGACAGGAAAAAATCCCATGCCAGAGGGATGACCAGATAATAGACCATCAATGCGCCCATCGCGAACAACACAGGGGTGGCCAGTAAAAACGGAAAGATAGCCCGCTGTTCATTCTTATACAGACCCGGCGCAACAAAACGCCAGATTTGCAATAAAATGATGGGAAAGCTGATACAGATAGAGACAAAAAACGCTACCTTGACTTGCGTGAAAAACCCTTCATGCAAGCCGGTAAAGATCATCCGGCTCACCTCTTCTCTGGCCGCAAGCGGTGCCTGAAGCCAAAAATAGGTCAAATCGGCAAAGTTTGGGCTGCCAGAGCCGAAAGGACGGATAAAACAGGCCAGAAAAATAACAATAAAAATAATAAAGACAATACCGATGCGGTTTCGCAATTCGGTCAAATGCTCCATCAGGCTCATGGAACCTTCATTTGGATCTACTGCATCAGACATACTGCCCTGCCCTACGCTTTCTTCGGTTTTGTTGGGGTTGTTGTGCCAGCCTGTTTCTTTTTCGCTGTTTTCGAACCAGATTTGCCAGCAGGTTTTGATACTTTATTTTTTGGTGCGGCAACAGGTTTGCCAGCATCATTTTTGCCAGCATCATCTTTTCCGGCCTCCTGGTGGCCAGCCTTTTGCACCTCGCGAACATCCTGGCCAATCTGGTTCAGATTGATATCCTCTTTGATTTTGCCCAGCTCCGAGCCGATGCCCTCGCCATCCCCATCTATGGCTTTTGCCATATCTTCCAGATTGCCAGATTTCAGATCCGCAACCATGGTTTTCACCTCGCGGATATTATCATCTGCCCCCACCTCTTCCAGGCTTTGGGTAAATTCGCGTGCCATATGGCGCGCCTGGCGGGTAAATTTGGTAAAACCGCGCAAAACCCTGGGCAAGTCTTTAGGCCCCACGACCAAAACCAGCACAAAGGCCACCATCACAAATTCTTGCCAGCCAAAATCAAACATAGTGTCTCCGCTAGAGCTAGAGCCGAAACGACCAAAAGGAACATCGAAAAGAGAGCTATTATTCCAGCTCTCTTACCGCATTAAAGGGATGGTCGCTCGGGTCTTTAAGCCTTTTTCTTGGCGGCCTTTTTAGGGGCTTTTTTCTTGGTAGCTGCTTTAGGTGTCTTTTTCTTGGCAGCCACTTTTTTAGCTGGTTTTTTAGCTACCTTTTTAGGCGCAGCTTCTTCGCCAGCTTCTTCGGCCTCTTCGTCGGCTTCCTCTGCTTTAACGCCTTCTTTAAAGCTACGCAGGCCCTTGCCAAAATCGCCCATAATGCCTGAAATTTTGCCCGGCCGCGCAAATA
>Ga0209654_1000560_pt1 | contig 35149 bp, 42 predicted proteins | sample SaaInl1SG_22_DNA_FD_184646 | JGI IMG/M metagenome (GOLD analysis project Ga0209654, IMG submission 184646) | Marine microbial communities from expanding oxygen minimum zones in the Saanich Inlet - ESP_161SG_22_DNA (SPAdes) (version 2) | ecosystem: Environmental > Aquatic > Marine > Intertidal... | reverse complement strand
GCTTTACACCAAATCGATGCTGTTCATCAATTATGCATAATCCTAATTGTTTAAAATCAACACTATCCTGAAATAAAGCATGTGTTCCTATAATAAATTGAGTTTCACCCGAGCTAATTTTTCTTAGCACATCCTCTCGCTCTTTACCCTTTATACTTCCTGTTAAAAGACTCGCCCTAATTTTACTTCCATCGAAAATATTTTTTATCTTCAGATAATGTTGTTTTGCTAAAATTTCTGTGGGTACCATTAATGCTACCTGGTGGTTCTTTGAAAGAATTTTTACAGATGCAATTATTGCTACAATTGTTTTACCTGATCCAACATCACCTTGAAGAATTCGGTACATTGGCTGACTGTTATTTAGATTATTCTCAATTTCTTCTATTACCAACTTCTGTGATTTTGTTAATACAAAGGGAATTTTTTCTAAGATCCGTGATTTAAAATCTGAATTTATATCCTTATAACTAAATGCTTTTTCAGATACTCTGTCTGCTTTAGAAATCTTTAAATATAATTGTTGAGCCAATACTTCAGCGTATTTTACTCGCTCATGATATGGAGTAATTTTTTGATTGATTTCATTTAAACTAAATTCTTTAGTTGGGTTATGAATGTAATCTAATGCTGAAATGAAATTAATTTTTTTATCTTTATTTAAAAACTCATCAATAAAATTCAAAAATTTTTTTTCTTTTGTATATGCCAATGCTTTTTGAATTAATTTAGAAAGGTTCTTTTGCCCAAGCCCTGAGGTCGTAGGGTAAATTGGCGTATAATTTGTCGGCAGGGTAAAAATTAAATTTTCAGAAACCTGAACCTCAGGATGAATCATTTCTAGATTAGTTAAATATTTTCTGACTAACCCATAAGCTAAAATATTCATTCCTTCAACAAATTGCTTTAATTGGTTTGGGTAAAAATTAATAAATCGTAAGATGATTAAATTTTCATCTTCATCTTGGACAAATACATTTAAGTTTCTTTTTCCTCTGTAAGTAATTTCCGTTCGTATTATTTTTCCCAAAATTAATATGTTTTGACCAAGATCTGCGCTATTAATCTTAACGATTGTAGTTCGGTCCTCATACCTCGATGGCAAGTGAGTTATTAAATCAAACCAATTTGTAATATTTAAATTTTCTAGGAGCTGCTTTTGTCTGTCTGTGAATAGTGATTTCAATAGTTAATCAAGAACTAAAAAACCATCAGCCTCTATCAGTGCTCCTTTAGGGAGTGATAAAACACCTACTGCCGCTCTTGCAGGATATGGAGAACTAAAATATTCCTCCATAATTGAATTTACTAACGAAAAATTATCAAGATTAGTAAGATAAATATTAAGTTTTACTATATCTTCCTTACTTCCACCTGCTGAACTAATTACCTCTAATAAGTTCTTAAAAACCTGATGGATTTGTTGCTCTATACCATCTACCATTTGCATAGTTTTCGGATCCAAGCCAATTTGGCCGGACAAGAACACCATATTATTTTTTCTAATCGCTTGTGAATATGTTCCAATTGCCTGTGGTGCATTTTTTGTACTTATTATTTCTTTACTCATAATTATCCTATTTAATTGATCCCATTTTAGTTCTTGTAATACGACTGACTTGTTCAATTTTTCTAAGCTGCCTAATAATATCAGCTAAATGTATTCTGTTTCTTACCTCTATCAAAAATCTAATCGTTGTAAAGTTACTTCCATCACCCTCTTCAGTGATAAGGTTATCAATATTTGATTCTAAATCAGCAATCACAGCGGCAATTTTTGCTAACACACCTCTTTCGTTGGTGACTAAAATATCCATCTTAACTTTAAATATTCGATCGGGATTTGGCTCCCATTCCACATCCACCCATTTTTCAGGGTCAACCTTAATCTTCTTAATTTCATTGCAATCATGCGTGTGAATAATAAGACCTTTATCTTTATCGATATACCCGAGAATTGGATCTCCTGGAATTGGATAGCAGCAATCTGCTAAATCTAAAGCCATTCCCTCAGACCCCTTAATTGATATGACATCAAGAAACTTTTCTTGTCTTCCAAGGCTTGTCTGCCCACTAACAATTGTAGATAGTTGATGGGCAACCATAATATTTACTCTTCTGCCTAAAGCAATATCAATCAAAATATCGTCTTTATTTTTTAAGTGGTAATCATGTAAAAGTTTTTCCCAATGCCTTTTTTTTATGCTATCAGGCTCAATGTGAAATGCTTTTAATGCTTTGTTTAATATACTGTATCCCAATATTACTAGATCAGTAGACTCAGCATTTTTCATGAATGCTCTTATCTGCGACCTTGCTTTTCCAGTAATAACAAAATTCAACCATGCTGGATTTGGTTTAGCCAATGGACCGGTTATTATCTCAATATGGTCCCCTGTTTTCACTTTTGTTCTTAAGGGTACTAATTCATTATTTATTTTGCATGATAAGCAACTATTTCCGACATCCGAATGAACCGCATAAGCGAAATCAACAGCTGATGAACCTTTAGGTAAAACAAAGATTTTTCCTTTTGGAGAAAATACATATACTTCATCCGGGAAAAGATCCACTTTAAGATGTTCTAGAAACTCTAATGAATCCGCGCTATCTGATTGAATTTCTAATAGTCTTTTTAACCACTGGTTGGTATCTTGTTGCAATCTGGATACTTGGTTTTCTTTTGTTTTGTACATCCAATGAGCAGCTACGCCAGCTTCAGCAAGATTATTCATCATTATTGTTCGTATCTGAATTTCTAATGGCATTCCAAAAGGTCCAAATAAAGTCGTATGGAGTGACTGATACCCATTAGCTTTTGGAATTGCTATGTAATCCTTAAATTTTCCTGGAATTGGCTTAAATAATGAATGAAGAGCTCCTAAAGCAATATAGCAATTTTTTACATCATCAACAATAATTCTAAAAGCATAGATATCGGAAATATCAGAAAACCCTAAACTTTTTTCTAACATTTTTTTATGAATACTGGCCGGCTGTTTCTCTCTTCCATAAATACTGGCTTTAAGTTTTTCTTTTTTTAACTTTTCTGTTATGTCGACTAAAATTTTTTCCACAACCTCTTTTCGGTTTCCTCTTGTAGACGTTATGGCTTTGGTAATTGTTTGGTGTCTTAATGGATGAATATATTTAAAGCTAAGATTATCCAGTTCCTGATATATATTGTTTAAGCCAAGTCTATTAGCAATCGGCGCATAAATATCCAGCGTCTCTTGTGAAATTCTCTTCCTTTTCTCTTCATGCAAATGATGAAGTGTCTGCATATTGTGCGTTCGATCACATAATTTAATTAACATTACCCTGATATCGGAAGACATAGCTAACAACATTTTTCTAAAGTTTTCAGCCTGAGCTTCCACTACATCCGAAAAACTTAATTTATCCAGTTTTGATAGTCCATCAACTAACTTAGAAACCTGTTTTCCAAATCGGTCCTCAATATCTTGCAAGGTAGCCTCTGTATCTTCAACCACATCATGCAATAATGCTGCCATTATCGATGGAGCATCCAAATGAAGCTCTGCAGCAATACATGCTACAGATACTGGATGAGTTATATACGGTTCTCCGCTTTTGCGTTTTTGATGCTTATGACAATTCTCTGAATAACGATAGGCCTCATTGATTGAATCAATCTCAGATTTTTTTAAATATGCAGAAACTAGGCATCCTAATTTAGATTTAGGACTATCGGCAGGAAGAAGAAAACCTGATTCTGAATTCTCAGCCTCAGGTTTATTTTTTAACTTTGGCTTATTCAACGAGTAGCCTCATGTTTTAAAATTTATTGAGGTTGTTCCTCATTTTGTTCTGTTTCATTAATTGTAGCTGCGCTTTCAGGGCTATTACCGCCAAGTAATTCTAACCCAATCAGTCCTGCAGCGATTTCACGAAGCGCTAAAACAGAAGGTTTATCATTATTTGCATTTTTAATTGTTGATTCCGCACCATTTGCAAGCTGACGTGCTCTGATTGATGCAATAAGAGTCAATTGGAATCTATTAGGTATTACTGCTAAGCAATCATCTACTGTAATTCGTGCCATAACTTCCTCGATATTTTAATGATTTATAATTTGTAATAATTGTCCGACTGTCTCGTCGAGATTATTATTTATTGTAACATAATCGAATTCAGAAGCATGCGACATTTCTTCCTCAGCGGCATTCATTCTGCTGTCTATAACTTCAATACTATCCTGATTTCTTTGAATTAATCTTTCCCTGAGTGTCTCCAAAGATGGCGGCATTATAAAGATGCTTTTAGCCTCAGGAAATAATTTTTTAATACTTTGCGCACCTTGCCAATCAATTTCTAGAATTACATCTTTTCCATTTTCCAATAAACTCAAAACCGAGTCTTTTGAGGTGCCGTAGAAATTTCCATGACAAACGGCATACTCCAAAAATAAACCATCTTCGATCATACCTTCAAATTCTTCAATGGAGACAAAGTGGTAATCCTTTCCATTTTTCTCAAGAGGCCTGGGAGGTCTAGTAGTATGAGATACGGAAACTCTCAAAGTCGATATTTTATCTAGCAACTCTTTTACAATCGTTGTTTTGCCTGCGCCAGAAGCAGCACTAATAATATATAACTTTGCCAATTTATTATTTTTCATTTATTCAATATTTTGGATTTGTTCACGCATTTGTTCGATTAATACTTTTATATCAATTGCTTCCGATGAAATTCTATTAGATATTGACTTAGATGCCAATGTATTAGCTTCTCTATTGAGCTCTTGCATCATAAAATCTAATTTTTTACCGACAGCTTCATTTGATCTAAGAAGATTTTCGATTTCTATCAGATGGGAAAACAAACGATCAATTTCCTCCTGAATATCGGACTTCTGCAAAAAAAAGATTACCTCTTGTTGCAATCTTTGATCCGTAACTTCAACATTAAGACCTTCTAGCTTTTCCATTAATTTTTTTTGATATTGCTTTGCATCAGAAGAAAAATAAGATTTTATTTGTTTGGTTTTTTTTGAAATTTCTTTTGCATTTTTTAAAAGAATCTTTCCTAAAACAGATCCCTCTCTTTTTCGATCTTTGTTAAAATTTTCTAATGCATCTGATAAAAAATCCATAAGTTTTTTTTCATTGATCTTTTGCTTTTCACTACCCTGATAATAATTGATAAAATTGATAATCTCCATTGATGAAGCTTTAAATTCCTGCTTTGATAAACTAGATATTCTTTTCATATCTTTTACAGCAGTCAATATTTGTTCATCAGTTAATTTTTTTTCATTATTAATATCCGTAACTCTTGAAACTCTTAGGTCGACCTTACCTCTTTTAACAACAACACCGACTAATGTTTTTATTTTAGTTTCAAGATATTTAAGGTCATCATCAATCCTTAAATTAAAATCAAAATATCGATTATTTACGGAGCGCATCTCAACAGAAATATTATTTATTTTGTCAATCTTCATTGAACCGTTATAAAAACCCGTCATGCTTTTTGTCATTCAGTGCTTCTTTCTTGTTTGAAAACATTATTTTATCTGCTTTATTCTTTATAATCTTAAGTAATTTAAAAAACTTTAGGTATCTAAATGAGAAATAGCAATCGACAAAACCATGAGCTACGTAAAATAGAAATAATCAGAAACTTCACTTGCCATGCAGAGGGTTCTGTTCTAATTAAATGTGGGCAAACGCACGTGTTATGCACAGCAAGCGTCGTTGAAGGCGTACCCTCTTTTTTAAAAGGAAAAAATCAGGGGTGGCTCACAGCCGAATACGGAATGCTTCCCAGATCAACATCTTCTAGGATGCAACGAGAGTCAGCCAGAGGAAAACAAACCGGTCGAACACAAGAGATCCAAAGATTAATAGGTAGAAGTCTCCGCGCCATGGTTGATCTAAAAAAATTAGGAGAAAATACAATTCATATTGACTGTGATGTCATTCAAGCGGATGGGGGTACTCGAACTGCATCTATTACTGGTGCAGCATGCGCCGTTGAGGATGCCATCCAATTCATGATTAAAAAAGGGTTAATTACTGAGTCACCAATCATTAGTAAAGTCGCTGCTATTTCAGCAGGAGTTGTAGGTGATCAGGTTTTAGTAGATCTTGATTACGATGAGGACAGCAATTGCGAAACGGATATGAATATAGTAATGAACCAAGATAACAAATTTATTGAAATTCAGGGTACTGCTGAGGGAGTAGCGTTTAGTCTTTCAGAATTAAATAGTATTTTAGACGCCAGTCAGAAAGCTATAAATTTAATATTTGAGATTGCAAAAAAATAATATGATAAAAATTGTTTTGGCATCAAACAATCCAAAAAAAATTGGGGAGTTACAAACCCTATTGATGGGCACAAATTTTGAAATTATTCCTCAGTCTAATTTCAATATAAGTGAGGCAGATGAGCCTTATGACACCTTCATTGAAAATGCACTTGCTAAAGCACGCCATGCTTCATTTCACACAAATCTCCCAGCAATTGCTGATGACTCTGGAATTTGTGTTGATTCATTGAACCTGCTCCCAGGAGTTCGATCAGCAAGATATGCTGGAGATAATGCATCTGACATAGACAACTTAAATTTACTGCTTCAAAGTCTTGATGGAGTTGTTGATAGAAATGCTTATTATTATTCTTCAATAGTCTTTATCTCTTCACATTTAGACCCGCAACCCCTAATTTGTGAAGGCATATGGAAAGGAAGAATTACCAAATCACCAAGAGGTAATAATGGCTTTGGGTATGATCCAATTTTTGAAGATATCAAAACTGAAAAAACAGCAGCAGAACTTGATACGACATTAAAAAATAAATTAAGTCATCGTGGTAAGGCATTGCAACAATTAATTCATAAGCTTAAAATTAAATATGAGCAAGAATAAATGGCCAGTATGGAAACGAGAAGATAAAAGCATTGTCTCTTGTACAGAAAAAATCAAAGTTATGAAAGAGAACTTTGATGAAATTAATCAGCTCATGCAAGATGCTTTTGAAGATGGCTTATTGATGGAAGTATCTGAAGAACAAATGAAAACTGTGTTTGAGGAAATAATTCATAAGCTAAATAATCCTTACAAAAAATCATAATGCTTAATCCACCTAGAAATCTTGGTGTTTATATACATCTCCCTTGGTGTATTCATAAGTGCCCTTATTGTGACTTTAATTCCCATGAAGCATCTTTAGATAAAGTACAAAATTTAGAAGAGAATTATATCAACGCTATCTTGGAGGAGTTTTCTTACTATGAAAAGGAAATTCCTCATCGACACATCTCATCAATATTTTTTGGGGGAGGTACACCTAGCTTAGTTTCTCCGAAATTGATTCAAAAAATTATTGATCGTATTCAGTCATGTAATCAAGAGCATATGCCTGAAATAACTATGGAAGCCAACCCAGGAACAATAGACGTCAACAATTTTTCAGACTACAAATTGGCCGGCGTAAACAGAATCTCATTAGGAGTTCAGAGCTTTAACAACAATCATTTAAAAAAACTTGAAAGGATTCATAGCTCAGAAGAGGCGATTAAAGCTATAGAGGTTGTAAAAAGGCTTTTCACAAACTATAACTTAGATCTAATGTTTGCCCTTCCCGGACAATCATTGGAAAACCTAGAAAAAGAGCTCCTACAAGCAATTGAATTTGAATCCAATCATCTCAGCTTTTATCACCTGACTATTGAGCCTCAAACAACATTTTATAAAAATCCACCAAAACTTCCATCTGAAGATCTAGCCTTTGAAATGTATGAAATGATAACCAGCCTTCTTCAATCAAAGAAGTATATTCATTATGAAACCTCGGCGTTTGCTAAAAGTAATTATAAATCTTTGCATAATCAAAATTATTGGTTTTTTGGTGACTATTTGGGGCTGGGTGCCGGTGCACATTCCAAAATTACATTTGATAATGAAACGATTATTCGAACGCACAACACAAAAAATCCAAAAAATTATGTAGATAGCATCAATAAAAAAATATTTTTTCAAAATAAAGAATCCATAAGCCAGGATAATTTACCCTTTGAATTTATGATGAATGCTCTTCGACTCAATCAGGGATTTGAAAAAGCTTTATTTACTCAAAGAACAGGGTTAGAGTTTTCGGTAATTCAAGATAAAATTAAATTGTCGGTAAATAAAGGACTTTTAATTGATGATGGAAACGTCATTAGTCCAACAAAAAAAGGGGCTCTATTTCTCAATGACATGCTCCAAATTTTTATTTAAACATAAGGGGATAAAATGAATTTTAACAAAGTTAATGAAAACTTCTGTGTATCTGAACAAATTACTTTTGATGATTTATATGCGATTAAAGAAGCAGGTTTTAAAACCATCATCTGTAACCGTCCTGATAATGAGTCTCCTGACCAGCCCTCATCAAAACAAATTGAGCAACAGGCAATATCAATAGGACTTTTTTTTAATGATCTACCAATTATCCCGGGGAAATTTACCCAAGAAAATATAGATCAATTTAAAGCCATCTACTCCAATAAAAATAATTACCCAATTTTTGCCTATTGCCGCACCGGAACCCGCTCATGTCAACTTTGGGCAATATCTCAAATTGATGAATTAGCTAAAGATGAAATTCTTATACAAACTAAAAAAGCCGGTTATGACTTAACTCCCCTTTTTGCTTAAACTTTGCTCAGCTAATTTGATGGCATTCGCTACGGTTTGTGTATTTGTTCCTCCTACGTGATTTCTTGCTTGCACCGATCCTTCAACAGTAATGACATCATAAATGTCTTTATCAATTAATTTTGAGTAATGTTTAAAGGTATCTAATGTGATCTCATGAAGATCTAACTTATTTTTTATGGCAAAATTAACTAACTCTGCCACAACCTCGTGCGAAGTCCTAAAAGGCATGCCTTTTTTTACCAAATAATCAGCCAGATCAGTTGCCGTAGAAAAACCATCTCCAGCAGCCGCCATCATTTTTTCTTTATTAACTTTAATATTTTTTATCATATCTGCATAAATAACTAAAGTCGCTTCTAGCGTATCCACAGAATCAAAAACTGGCTCTTTATCTTCTTGGTTATCTTTGTTGTAGGCCAGTGGTTGTGACTTCATAAGAGTAAGTAGAGCCATCAAATTACCATTTGTCCTACCCACCTTTCCCCTCACAAGCTCTGGAACATCAGGGTTTTTTTTCTGTGGCATGATACTTGATCCTGTACAAAATCTATCTGATATTTCAATAAAGTTAAAAAATGGACTCATCCACATAATTAATTCTTCAGAAAATCTAGATAAGTGCGTCATCAATAATGAAGCATGAAAACAAAACTCTATTGCGAAATCTCTATCGGATACCGCATCAAGTGAGTTGTTGCATACCCCTTCAAACTTTAATTTTTTAGCAACCCATTTCCTATCAATTGGATAAGTTGTCCCAGCAAGAGCAGCAGCGCCAAGAGGAAGTTGATTAATTCTTTTTCTGGCGTCTATGAATCGTTTTTTATCTCTCTCCAGCATTTCAAAATAAGCATGAAGATGATGAGCAAAACTAATCGGTTGTGCAATTTGTAAATGGGTAAGTCCAGGCATACTCACCCCAATATTCTTCTTAGCAAAAGAAAGTAAATTTTTTTGCAAAGTGATAATTTTTTTGACAATTGAATCGGTAGCGTCTCTTAAATATAATCTTAAATCCGTCGCAATTTGATCATTTCTGGATCTGCCCGTATGCAATTTCTTGCCGGCATCGCCTATTAACTCAGTTAATTTTTTCTCGATATTTAAATGAACATCTTCATCCGCTATTTTCCATTCAAATTTATTTTCTTTAATTAATTCATTAATCTGCAAAAGACCTTTTTTAATCTTATTGAAATCTGAAACAGAGATTATCTTTTGTTTTTGAAGCATCTCAGAATGAGCAAGCGACCCTTCAATATCATAAGCTGCTAGCCTCTTATCAAAATTAACAGAAGCCGTATAATCTTGGACGAGCTGATCTACCGGTTCATTAAATCTTCCCGACCATTTTTTAATTTGTTTTTTCATAGGCATAGTATATATCAATCCTTTTTGTTGATCATTAAGATCGATAATCTCTATGATAAAATTCCAAAATGAAAAATACTATACGAATTGCATCCAGACAAAGCGAACTTGCCATGTGGCAATCTAATCATATTGCTTCTCTTATTAAGCAAAAATATCCATCTATTTCGGTTGAGGTAATTGGATTTAAAACTCAAGGAGATATTATCTTAAATCAACCATTGGCTGAAATTGGAGGTAAAGGTCTATTTATCAAAGAGCTTGAACAGGCGCTACTTGATGGACATGCTGACTTGGCTGTTCACTCAATGAAGGATGTTCCAATGGATCTCCCTGAACCTTTTAAAATTGCGGCTATTCCATTAAGAGAAGATTCCAGCGATGCGTTTGTTAGTACAAAATTTAATTCTCTTGACGAACTTCCTAAACAAGCCATTGTTGGAACATCAAGCTTAAGGCGCCAAAGTCTCCTTTATCACCAAAAACCTGACCTTCAAATTAATAGTCTTAGAGGAAATTTACAAACAAGACTTAAAAAACTTGATGACGGTTTTTTTGATGCGATTGTCCTAGCTTCGGCTGGATTGATAAGGCTTGGCTTAAGTGAAAGAATCAAAGAGAGACTGAATACTTCGACATATATTCCAGCTGTGGGACAAGGCGCTCTAGGTATTGAAATACTAAAAGATAACAAGGAGCTCAGTGAGTTTTTAAATTTTTTAAATGATCATCCAACTGAGATTTCTGTGAATACGGAAAGAATAATCAGTCGCTCGCTTGCTGGAAGCTGTACTGTGCCTATCGGAGCACATGCAATGGTAATCAAAGACACTATAAATCTTAAAGCATTTGTGGCTTCCCCTGATGGAAATAAGATTATTTTTGCAGAAGATAGTGGATCGATAAATCAAAATACTTTAATTGCGGAATCTGTATCAAAGCAATTAATAAAAAATGGTGCCAAGGAAGTACTTGGTATATAAGTGAAAACTCTGATTGCATCTAGATCACATCTGCAAAATAAAAATATTATTAAGTATTTTACAGACTCAGATATTAAAGTCTTAGATCGTCCATTTATTTCCATAGAGCCATTAACCGACCATAATAATTTTGAAATTATCAATCAGATTAACAAGTATGATAAATTGATTTTTATCAGCTCGAATGCTGCAGCTTGCTTTAAACAATTACTCAACATTCATAAACTCTCCTTGACGAATGAACAACAAGTATTTTGTATTGGCCCCACCACCAAAAATGAATTAGTTTCTTTTTTAACACAGAAAATAAAATATCCTGAGAATAATTTTGATTCTGAATCCCTTCTGAATCATCCAGATTTAATTTATCCTAACTCTCAAAAGATTCTAATTATCAGAGGACAGGGCGGGCGGGAAGTTTTGAAAGATACTTTAGAATCAAAAGGTGCCTCTGTTGAATATCTTGAATGTTACAGAAGATTACTCATGCCAATTAATTTTAATGAGATTAAATCTCACGCAGAATCAAGTAAAACTTTTATCCTGATCACTAGCACCGAGGTGGCAAAGCACTACTTAAGTCTATTTAACAGAAATAACGAAAAGTTTGAGGCAACTTACATTGTCAACCATAATAAAATTATGGACCTACTCGAGCCTCTAAAAAACAAAATATTACTCACTAAAACATTAGATCCTAGAAATATTTCCTTACTGATGCAAAATTTTACCTAGGAGCAAATGTGAAAGCATCTGAATAAAACTCAGAATCTGGTAGTCCATTTTTTACAAAATCTTTATATGCGGCTTCTACTAGTCCTGGAGATCCGCAACAGTAAATCTGATAATCTTTTATATTTCTTTCATCCATAAGTACCTGCTGGTGAACAAGGCCATGCTTAAAATTTTCTAATTTTTCATCTGATAAAACATTTTCTACGGAAATATCTAAATCAGATTGTATCCATTCATTGATCGCCTTATCCTCATAAAGGTCTGCATAGGTTCTTGCTCCCCGGTATAAAATAATCTTTCTATTGTTTTGTTTACGTAACATATCATTAATTATTGACTTTATTGGTGCAAAACCTGTTCCGCCTGCAATAAAAATTATGGGCTTATCAGATTCGCGAAGGTAAAAACTTCCTAGTGGCGCCTCAATCCGATGAATACTTTTTTCCTTCATATCGCTAAATATAAAATTAGTGAATTTACCACCCTCTATAAGCCGAATATGAAGCTCAATTAAATCATCCCCTGGACAGCTCGCCATCGAAAAAGCTCTTCTTGATCCGTCCGCTAAAATAAATTCTAAATATTGTCCTGCATAAAAATCTAGGGAATTCACTCCAGGTAATTTGAGATAAATCTGAATGACATCATGATTTAGTTTATTAATCTCTTCTACTCTTACAGGGGTGATTTGTGGATCAGGTTCATCCCGTTCATCAAAACGACTGTCTTCAATTATTAAGTCACTTGCAGCATGTGCTCTACAGATTAAATACTTCCCTTGCTCTTTATCTTTATCAGTTAAGACCCCCGGCATAATGTCGGAATGAAATACTTCACCATCTAGAATTTTCGTCTTGCATGCTCCACACGATCCACTTCGGCATCCATACGGTAAATTTATTCCTGAGCTGATCGCTCCCTCAAGAAGATTCTGACTTGGCTTTACTTTAAATTCAACACCATTTTTAATTTTAACCAAGAACATTATTTGTCATCCTCTTTCTTATACTCGCCCTCAATTACTGAATCATCATCTTTTGTTTTTTTGGATTCATTAAATTTTCTTTCCATCTCTTCAAACATTGAATTATCTATATTTTTTTTTGAACCAGGTATTAACAAAATAGTAACCGCCACAAAATCTGTAAAAACACCCGGAAATAAAAATAATCCTCCCGCTATCATATTTTTTGCAGCACCCAAAATCATCTGAATAGGTGAAGATTGATTCCCGATTGCCCCCATCATTCGAGAAATCATATTTGCCTTCTCTTCCTTGATCATCCTCCAGCCAAGAATGCCAACAATGAAGATATAAAACATATACCACCACCCGTAAAGACTACCAATTTTAAAATAGCCCCAAATCTCAATGAATGGAATTAAAATTATTGCCCATATCCCAAATAATTTCATCGCAATACTCTTTCCTGTAAAATATTAATCTGAACCAATTCTATTCGAAAGCTCCTAAAAGACTGTATGAAACTTTTTTTTAGATTACTAATAATTATTTTAACATCATGCAGCGTATTAGCTGATGAATCTAACATCTTTGATTTTTCTAAAAATAAATCTTCAGATTTTTTGAGCGTGGAAGAAGCTTTTGATCCCAGCTATTCAATTTCACCTACTAAAACTAGTTTTATAATAAAATTTGATATTCAGCCAGGATACTATCTCTACCAATCTAAACTTTCTTTTTCCAGCAATAATAATGCCGAGCTGAATTATCAATTACCCCAAGGAAAAGAAAAGTATGATGAATTCTTTGGGGACCAGATTATTTATTCAGACCCCCTCCAAATTCAAATTAACTTTAAAAATGCAATATCACCAGATGATTCAATTTTAGTCTCTTATCAAGGTTGCAGCGAAAAAGGCTTATGTTATCCACCACAAAAAATTAGCGTAAACCTCAAAAATATTCCCGACAACAAATTGCAACTAAATTCATTTGAAACAGCATTAAGCAGTAATATTTTTCAAGCATTATTAGTCTTCTTTGTTGCTGGCCTTCTTCTATCACTTACCCCATGTGTTCTGCCACTTATTCCAGTGATGCTTACCATGTTATCTAAAATTAATAAAAACAAGGGTGCTGCCACTGCTGCATATGTAATGGGGATTTGTTCAACATATTCAATAATTGGCTTGATTGCTTCACAAACGGGAAGTCTGCTTTCGTTGTATTTCCAAAATGATTACATAATTGCTTTTTCATCAATTTTATTTTTAATATTTGCCGCATCCATGTTTGACCTCTACGAACTTAGTTTGCCGAGCTCTTTACAGACTTTTTTTAATAGTGTCGCTAACAGAATTAATACTCAAAGATATATTGGAATTTATCTTTTAGGGGCAATCTCATCGCTGATCCTCAGCCCTTGTGTTGCCCCTCCTCTTGCCAGTGGAATTCTTTTTATAAGCCAAAATGGTGACGTATCCACTGGGGTACTTTCTTTATTTTTTATGGCTCTAGGTATGTCTTTTCCTATGCTAATTCTTGGATTCACTTCCTCAAAAATAAAATTACGGAGTGGCAATTTTAACGTGCTAATAAAAAATATGATCGGCTTTATTTTAATTGCAACTGGAATATTTATTGGCAAACCTTTACTCGGAGATTTAATCACCGCCCTTCTTTATGCGCTTTTATGTTTTATCATCATTGCTTTTTTGTATATCAAGATTCAAACAAAATATCGAATCTTTAAGACTTTAATAACTATTTGCTCTCTTATCATTATCATAATGTTTAGCTTTCAGTCCTTATCTTTAAAGTTAAGTAAAACATCTGAAGATAAATTACCTTTTACTATTATCGACAATATGGGACTCCTTAATGAATCACTTAAAGCCACAGATAAACCGGTTATGATAGATTTTTATGCTGATTGGTGTGCAGCCTGTCTAGAGCTTCATGAATACACCTTTACAGACCCAAATGTTTTGGAAGAGCTCAAAAGATTTAAACTTATCAAAATTGATGTCACCTCTTTTACCAAAGACGATCAGTTGATTATGGAAAAGTATGGTATCTACGGGCCTCCCTCAATTGTATTTTACAATACGGAGAAATCTGAATTAAAAAGTTCGCAAATCTATGGTTTTATAGATGCGGAACAATTTTTAAAGACTATAAAGGAAATACAATGAGTAAAAGTCTCTTGGGAGCAGTAATTTTACTATCGTTTGCTGTAGGGTTTTTTAGCCATTACTATTCCAAAAAGAATACTAAAACCTTTGATGCTATTGCAATCAAAGATATAACAACGTTACCTTTTACTAGCCCTGAGAATAAACCATTATTTTTAAACGAGTTTCAATTTCATGACAAGCTTATTATCAATTTTTGGGCAACTTGGTGTGAACCATGCAAGGAAGAACTTCCCGAGTTAAATAACCTTCACAAGCAATTAACAAATAATCAAGAAATAAAGATCATAGGTGTTGCTATTGATGAGGCTGATGCTGTAAGCGAATTTATCAAAAAAATACCGGTAAATTATCCCATTTTAGTCAGTGAGCCGAATGGATTTAAGTTAGGCAAACAGCTTGGAAATGATAAAGGTGTTTTGCCTTATACCGTCATAGTAGATACTTCGTATAACGTACTTAATAAATTTTATGGGAAAATAAAATTAGAAGATCTAACAAAAGTGATTAAAAGTGATTAAAATTACTTTTAATCACTCTATCTTCGTATAACTAAAAAATTTGTTTCTTTTTCATTATCTATAATCCTTTAATTTCTATCCTTTAAAGCTTATTTTCTATAATTATGTGGACAAATTCTCTTAAATTCGTCAAACTGGTAGACTATATCTTTAAACACAAATTATGAATATAGCTATTATTAACGGTCCGAATCTAAATATGCTTGGAAAAAGAGAGCCTGAGCACTATGGTTCAAGTACCCTGGATGAAATTAATAATCAGATAAAATCTACTTTTACTGACATTGATTTTAATTTTTTTCAAAGTAATAGCGAATCTGATCTGATCAATTTTATTCATGATTTAAAAGTAGACTATATAGTATTTAATCCCGCAGCTTTCACACATACGTCCGTGGCGTTAAGAGACGCGATTAAAAGTATTAACGTACCTTTTTATGAGGTTCACTTATCTAACGTTCACCGAAGAGAACCTTTCAGGCATCAGTCTTTTTTCTCCGATAGCGCAGTTGCTGTTATATGCGGATTAGGAAAACAAGGTTACTTTTCGGCAATACAACACATAATAGAAAATTCTTAAGGGTAAAAATATGGATTTAAGAAAATTAAAAAAACTAATTGATCTGGTTGAAGAATCTGGAATTAACGAATTGGAGCTTACCGAGGGTGAGGAAAAAGTTCGCATTAGTCGTCAAGGCTCGACTCAACCATTTATTCCTCAACAAATTCAGATCCCCCAACCACAGCCAGCTGCTTCAACATCATTATCAAGTCAACCAATCGCTCATGAAGAATCGGTTACAGATCAAGAAAGTGGTCATGTTTTAACTTCGCCTATGGTGGGTACTTTTTATCGGTCATCTTCTCCAGAATCAGCTCCTTATGTGGAACTGGGTTCAACAGTTAAAAAAGGCGATACACTTTGTATTATCGAGGCTATGAAACTGCTCAATGAAATTGAAGCCGATAAGGATGGCGTAATTAAAAAAATTGTGGCAGAAAACGCACAACCTGTTGAGTTTGGTGAACCACTATTTATTATTGAGTAACTAATTTATGTTTGAAAAAATACTTATAGCTAACCGAGGCGAAATCGCATTAAGAATTCTAAGAGCCTGTCGACAAATGGGTATCAAAGTTGTCACCGTTCATTCGGAGGCGGATGTTGATGCCAAATATGTAAAATTATCTGATGAGTCGGTATGTATCGGACCAGCTCAATCAAACCTAAGTTATTTAAATATTCCCGCTATCATTAGTGCGGCTGAGGTTACCGATGCAGAAGCTATTCATCCGGGTTATGGATTCTTGTCAGAAAATGCTGATTTTGCTGAACAAGTAGAAAAAAGTGGTTTTACTTTCATAGGGCCAAAATCAGAAACCATCAGACTAATGGGTGATAAAGTAAGTGCAAAAGAAGCGATGATAAAGGCGGGCATTCCGGTTGTTCCAGGATCTGATGGCGAACTCCCAAGTAATCCTGATGAGATTATTAAAATTGCAAATAAAGTTGGTTATCCGGTAATTATTAAAGCAGCCGGTGGAGGTGGAGGTAGGGGCATGCGAGTTGTTCATACAGAAGCAGCCCTATTAAATGCTGTATCCATGACAAAAAATGAAGCTCACAGTTTTTTTGGTAATGCCGCTGTATATATGGAAAAGTATCTTGAAAATCCTCGACATATTGAATACCAGGTTCTTGCTGATAATTATAAAAATGCCATTCATCTCTTTGAGCGTGACTGCTCGATGCAAAGACGTCATCAAAAAGTTATTGAAGAAGCGCCTGCTCCTGGTCTTCCGGATAAGATCAGAAGAAAAATGGGTGATCGATGTGCAGATGCTTGCCGAAAAATTGGTTATCGTGGAGCGGGTACTTTTGAGTTTCTATATGAGAACGGAGAATTTTACTTCATCGAAATGAATACACGTATTCAAGTAGAGCATCCCGTAACGGAAATGATTACTGGAATTGATCTTATTAAAGAACAAATCAAAGTTGCAGCAGGACAAAAACTTTCCATACGACAAAAAGATGTGGAAATTACAGGCCATGCGATTGAATGTCGAATTAACGCAGAGGACCCGTTTACTTTTGTCCCCTCCCCTGGACTCATTAATCGATTTCATGTTCCAGGTGGCCCCGGAATACGAGTTGATACCCATGTTTATGGAGGGTATCGTGTTCCATCTCACTACGATTCCATGATCGGAAAAGTTATCGCTCACGGATCAACTCGAGAGGAAGCAACTGCAAAACTTAGAATGGCTTTGGCCGAAATGTACTGCGAAGGTATTAAAATTAACATTGATTTGCATCGCGATTTACTAGCAGACTTAGCCTACCAGTCAGGCGGAACAAGTATCCATTACCTTGAAGAAAAACTTGGAATGAAAAAATAAGTGATTTCAATATCACTTAATGTTAATCAAAGTCTTGCTCAAGCTGTCGGAGATTTTTTGCTTGAAAATGGCGCCTTGTCCGTTTCCTTTGAAGATTCCGATTTGAATACTGAGAAAGAAGAAGCTATATTTGGTGAAGATCCTGATGAAGCTGAAAGATTTTGGAATAACACAAATGTTATTTCCTTATTTGAAAGTCTGCAAAGTATTCAGAGTATTTCAATAAAGCTATTCAGTATTTATCAAATTCCCTCTGAAGCCATCAAGATTAAGAATATCGAAGATAAAGACTGGGTTAAGGAAACGCAATCACAATTTGAGCCCATTAAGATTAATGAAAAGATCTGGATTATCCCCTCATGGCATCAAGTTCAAAATAACAATGCATTAAATATTCATTTAGATCCTGGGCTTGCTTTTGGAACAGGATCACATCCAACAACAAAGCTTTGTTTGGATTGGCTCAGCAAATTAGACTTAAAGAATAGATCCGTTCTTGACTATGGTTGTGGGTCCGGTATTTTAGCCATTGCCGCCAATAAACTTGGTGCAAATAAAACCGTTGGCATTGATATAGATTCTCAAGCCATTCTTTCTAGCAACCAAAATGCAAAAAAAAATAATACAACTGATATTAAATTTTTTACTTCGGATAGTTTATTAAGCGAAAGTTTTGATATTGTAGTTGCCAACATTCTCTCAAGCGCCTTAAAAGTTCTATCTCCATTAATTACGGCTAAATGTAATAGTGGAGGAAAAATCGCATTATCTGGCATTCTTGAAAGCCAAGAAGATGAAGTAAAAGAATTTTATCACCACAGCTTTTTTTTTGATAAATCAATATATCTAGATGGCTGGGTGTGTTTAATAGCAACAAAAAAATCATAATTTTTCAATATCATTTATCAATTCTTTAGACTTTAATGAAATTTGCTTTTTTTCAGCATCTTGCATTTTGGAAAGTTGCATCTTCACAATACCCAATCGAGGATTATTACTAAGTTTGTCCTGGTTATTCAAAAAGAAGTTCCAATAGAGGGCGTTAAATGGACAAGAATTCTTTTCAAATTTTGTTTTAACGTTATATTTACAACTTCCACAATAATTGCTCATTTTATTAATATAAGAACCGGATGATACATAAGGCTTTGTAGCCAACAAACCACCATCAGCATATTGAGACATCCCATTCACATTTGGAAGTTCTACCCACTCAATTGCATCAATGTAAACCCCCAAGAACCATTGCTGAACATGCCCTGGGTCCGATTCTGTTAATAACAAGAAATTACCAATTACCATTAATCGTTGAATATGGTGCGCATAAGCATTTTCAAGAGAGTTGTTAATAGAGTGCTTTAAACAATTCATCTGAGTATCTGCCGTCCAGAAATATTCAGGAATTTTTCTTGAAAAATTAAAAAAGTTATTTTCTTCATATCCAGGCATTTTTGTCCAGTAAACACCACGAATATACTCTCTCCAACCTAAAATTTGCCTTACAAAACCCTCAATAGAGTTAAGATTTTCTAAGTTATTTTGTAATTCATTAACGGCCAGTTCTATAACTTCAAGTGGGTGAAGTAATTTTATATTTAATGAGAATGAAAGTAATGAGTGGAATAAATAATCATCCTCTTCAGCCATTGCATCTTGGTAGGTCCCAAAATTATCCAAATTATTATTTATAAAATGGTTTAGTAGCTCTAGCGACTCAGCTCTAGAGCAAGGCCACTTAAAATTATTTAAATTTATATTGCCAATGTAAGAAATCTTATTTTCTATAACCTCGTTCATCAAGTTGGTCACATCATGGTTAAATGAAATATGGTTAGCCTTATTATCATCAGGATTCCATTTTTTTCTATTCTCATGATCAAAATTCCATTTACCGCCTATTGGCTTATTATCTTGAACCAGCACCTTTTTTTTTAAACGCATATGACGATAAAAATCTTCCATTCTCCATATTTTTTTATTCTCAAAAAATAGCTCTAAATCATTTCTTTCAGTCAAGAAATGTTCGCTTGAGACAATCGAATAATCAATTCCAAATAGTTTAATCATACTTCTAATTTCTTGGTCTAATCTGTATTCATCAGGTTCTTGAAATTCAATTTTTTTAATTTTTAGCTCGGCTACTATTTTTTGAATATTTTTATTTAAGGTTTGAAGATTATTTGGGTCAGAAAGGCCTACATAAATAACTTTGTGACCTTTTTCTATTAGTTCTTTTGAGAATGTCCGCATAGCATGCATAAACGCCACTATCTTTTGGATATGATGGCTTACATAAGTCATTTCTGACTTTGTTTCCATCATTAGATAAGTTATCTCATTGTTTACTTCTTTAAACCAGCTATGTTGGTGATTTAGTTGATCACCTAAAATTACTCTAAGTGTTTTCATTCCATTTGTTTTCATATTGATTATTTGGATCATACATTTTTTTTTGTTTCACAATATTGAATTTTCTTCCACCTCGAGGATCTGTGCCAAATCCTGCTATATAAATCCAATTGCCTTGATTGGAATAAATATCAAAATCTATCAGAAATTTTTGAAAGAAATCTGCCCCCCATCTCCAATCAATATTCATTTCATTCACAATGAATGAAGCTAATATTTGCCTCATCCGATTGGATAAAAAGCCACTTTTTTTTAACTCATTTATTGCAGCATTAATAAAGGTGGAATTGGTATTTGCTGAATTAATTAATGCTATATTTTCGTTGGAATAATTGATCCTTTGTAAATTTCTTTCCAATCCATTTTTTAAATAAAGTTGTTTATTGTATTTTATATGTAAAAATCTAAAGTAATCTCTCCATAATAATTCAAAAAAAATCCAATACGTGCTTTCATTCTCTCCGTTTAATGACTCATATTCCTTTAATTTATTAAAGACTTGTTTTACTGAAATAAAACCGAGGGATAACCAAACAGAAAATTTAGTTGAGAAATTCATTCCGCTTAATTCATTCCTAGTAGATTTGTATGTAGAAGGTTTTTGCGTAGAAAAGTAATCATCGACATATCTATTGGCTCCTTCCTCAGATATTGGATAATCATTTAAAAACTCAACGCTACCTGTAAACATAAACTCCGGCAGCAATGGCAATTTAAATTCTTTTACTTCCTTTAAATTCGTCTTTGATGGAAATTTAGGTGTATCTTCTGAGAAAACTCTAATTTTATTATTTTCAATTTGTTTTCTAAATGTTGTAAAGGTATCTGGCAGCTCATTTATAGCAAAAGGTAAATCACTCTCATTGATTAATGTTGAATCCCAAATAAAGTTTGTGTGAATCCCAATATTTTCTTCTTCCAGCTCATAAGGGGCATAAATCTTTTCTGCGTATACCTCATTGATCTTATTTCCCATCATTATTTGAGCAAAGACTTCTTTAGGTTCGCCATGAAAAATATAAAGTTTGTGGCCTTTTTTTTGTAATTTTTTTTCTAATTCTATAAGAGCTCTTAAGTAAAACAAATTTTTTTTATTACCTTCTAAATTCAATTCATTAATTTTTGGGTTGATTATATGAATAAAAGATAAGCTTGTTGAATTTTTTAGGCACTGAAGAAGTGGCTCGTTAGCTGATAAACGAAAATTATTTCTAAACCAAAAAATGTTATGCATCACGATGATTCCTGCATCTTTTTGAACAATATTTGACATCATCCCAACAATTTTCCCACTTTTTTCTCCAATTAAAGGGGAGCTTGCAAGTCAAACATACTTTATTTGGTAAGTTACTTTTCTTCATTTCTGTCTGACATTTTATCAATCATATGGTTCTTGTATAAGTGGATAATTCACTGTTTATTGGTTTATAATATTTTTATGAATAATGTATTAGTTTTCACATTAGTCTTTCTGCTTTTAAGCGCTTGCGCAAGCGTCAATCAATCCAAACAAATACCAGCTCCCCATAATAATTTTAAAGGGCTTTATACAGAAATGCATTTTAATAGCGAAGATCCAAATGATTACATGATGCAATCCTGTAAAATCTATGGTGGACTGAATCAAGACAGCATCTCAAAAATTGATAATGATTTATTGTTGCAAGATGTATATGAGTATCAATGTAATTTTGCCAATAAACTTAAAGAGGAACTTGATATTGATGGCAGATCCTCAAAAAGACTTAATGGAACAATTGCGAAAAAGAAATGTGAAAAATTAGGATTTAAAGTGGGTAGCGAATCCTTTTCTAACTGTTTGGAGGAATTGACTCAATGATCAAATTTTTACTTTTAATGATTTTTTCTAGTTTGGCATTTGCAAATAATTTATCACTTTCATGCTCAGGTATTAGTCAATTTGAACTTGTTGGAGCAACCGGGGTTAAAGAAGAAAAACAAGAGCGTGAGTATATTTTCAATGATTTAATACTTAAAGATTTAAATGATATTCAATGTATTTCAGATAATGAAATTATAGAATGTGATTCTAATTTTTTAAATGTTCGTTCGCTTAAATTTGATCTTAAAAGCATGAAATTAACAGATTTCATCTCTGGAAATAAAGGGTTTGGCCAGTATATTGAAAGCTTTAAGGGGCAATGTCAAAAAAAATAATAATTACTGAAATTGATCATCGCACTTTTAGTGTCGTTATATTTGATGAAATAGAAACATCACATACAGTAATATTTGATGACGTCATGATTAATAAATACAATTCTATCAATCTCTCCAAGTTAGAAATTGTAAAAAAATCAATTGAATTCTTGCTAAATAAAGAACCTAACACATCGATATTATCTTCATTTAATCTAAGTATAATTTCTAAATATTTTCCAGAATATGATCATCTATTTGATGGTTAAAACCATTTCAAAATTCCGTTGTCATTGTTATATGAAATTAATTTTAATTTTATTTTTTTTTCCATTTTTTGTTATCGCAGGTAACAATTCAAATGGTACTTATCAAGAATTTTTTGATGATAAGAATTTAAAGTTTGAAGTTACCTACATGAATGGTAAAAAAAATGGCAAGGAATCTTTTTGGTATGAAAACGGTAATCTGAAAATGCAAAGTCACTATATCAATGGTAAAGAAAACGGATTATGGCAGCAATGGTTTGAAAATGGCCAATTAAAGTTAAGTGTTAATTACAAAGATGGTAAAGAAAACGGATTATGGCAGCAATGGTTTGAAAATGGCTTACTAAAATCTCAAAGCGAATGGGAGAATGGAATTAAAAATGGTCCTGAATTTGTATGGAGCAAAGATGGAAATTTAGAGTCCAAAACTCTCTATAAAGATGGAAAAATCTCAAATTAATCGACTTTCTGTAATCTTTTGATTACTAAGCAGCCATTGTCTTCAAGACATGGCCAGTCGCTTTCTGGTCCACAAGTGTTTCCTGTGATACGACTTGTAGTCTCATAGAATTCAATCTTCTCAATGTCTGTGCTTTTTTGGAATTTTTTATCTTTTAATGTTCTGTCTATAACAACTTCATCAGCAAACACTAGCCCGTATGGGAAAAACAGAATCCCTAAACTTACTCTGAGCCTGTTAGGTCTGTAATTGAATAAACGCCAGTTGGGCGCTCTTTCTCGGTTTTCCATGTTTTTCTTTTGACGATCCTACAACGATCTCTATTGATATCAGAAGCTCCAAATTTTAATTTAGCATTGGGAATTACTCGATAAATATGTCTTTCTAAACCATCAATTGTTTCAGGTGCATCATCATGAGCACAAAAAATTAAAACTCTTTGTTGACGACTTTGTTCTTGTCTAATAACAATTAAATCATCTTTTTTTTGTTCTTTGAAATATTTTTGCAAACGCTCAAGCTCCTCATCTGAAACTGGCTCTGTTTTTAGCAAACTAATTCTCTTCTGCAATGAAATTGCATTTGCGTTTAGTTTATCCTTACTTAAAATTTGCGGAATAAATCGAATAATCCATTTTTCTTTATCCTTGGATTCTTTTAGATCAGCGATGATTTCATCTACTGGATACTTTGATAATATTGGCGGTCTCATATATATGTACCTATTATATTAAAAATTACTCCTATAATGTAAATTATTGATAGTGTTACGATGCCTGCAATAATAAAAAAGTGTATTTTATATTTAAATTCTATTCTATTTTTTTCATTACCTGCAATTCGGTAAAGATAATACCCTAAAAGATAACTTGGGATTAAGAATAATACCCAAATCCAAGCCAGTCTGACTGCCCCCATTAGCAAGCAAGCAAATAGGGAAATTAATATAATAATTCCGCCCAATCGTGTCCAAAAGTTATGTTCCATACGAGTATAATAATTGATATGACTAAACATACCAAATTTTCACGTTTTGATACTATCATTCTTGGAGCCACACTTCTGACTTCATTGGTTACCTTTTTTCTTTATATTGGTTTTGCAATATATAAATATTTAAAGCTGGGTGGATGGGTAAAATCTCTAACAGCCTGTGAGGTTTTTAATCTATTTTGTTCAGATATTTTTTTTATAAGTTTTATTGGTAATATGGAAGCTATCCTATTCGTATCATTATTATTTTTTCTTTATTTTATACTTCATTTTAGTCTTGCAAAATAATGAAATTTATTTACTTTTCAATCATATTTTTAATAAGTAACAACCTCTTTGCTATAGTTTGTTCTGGCGATCTTGAACAAAAATATTTTATTGATAACACATTGCATAATCAAAGCAATAATAACAACCAAGAAACTAAGATTGAATTTTCTAACCAATTTAAAGAGATTAGGTTTGACTATGACCATCAACTCCGGATTAATAATGAAGTTACCTATAACTGTAGCAGAAATAAAACTATAATCACATGTGGAAAGCGCTTTAACCATCAATCTAAATTAAATGAAATCGATTCTAAAACAAAACTAGTTTATGATTTAACAGCAACTACAAAACATGATATTGAAATAAACTATGATCTGCTATCAAAACAATTATTTTTCAATCTTGAAATTTTCTCTGATGTAACTGAGCCCCAAAAGATCAATTCAAAAGAAGTTGCTAAAGGGAAATTCTTATGCAAATAAATTATTACTTGTTGGATGCATTAGTTTTTATCATACTAATTATATTGTTAATTTTACTTATCTTCTTAGCAAAAAAATAATTACCACTCAATTTTATTTCCAGCATAATCCAATATCTTTCCTGTATCTTGTTTTTTTAGATTTTCTATTACTTTTATCAATTTTCTTGCACTATCATTTGGAGTAAATACTTCATGGTTTACATGGCTCACAAATGGAGCTGAAAGCTTACTCTCAACCGTTCCTGGATGAAGGCCCATAATGATTGACTCTTTATATCTCCGACCCAACTCTATTGATAAATTTTTTATCATCATGTTCAATGCAGCCTTGCTCATTCTATAGGCATACCAACCTCCTAGATTATTATCACTAATACTTCCTACACGGGCTGACAAGAAAACTATTTTTGTATTGTTTTTTATTTGATCGGATAATTTTTTTATTAAACATAATGGAGCTATGCAATTAATCAAATAAGAAAAGCTTAATGCGCTTTCCTCTATATCTTTTATACTTTTTTCTGGCTTATATTTATGATTATGAAGATGTCCTGTTGCAAAGATAATTAGATCAAATTTTTTCCCTTCCTCTATGTTAAGCTCACCCGGATTTTCATAATCATATAAATGTGAGGTCATTAATGCTGAGTCATCTTCTACCGGCTTTCTTGATAAAATGGTTACCTTATTTTTCAGAGACAGATACTCATTTCTCATTGCCTTTCCAATTGCCCCATTGCCACCAACTAATAATATCTCCATCATTTATTGAATCTTTCCTTTTTTTTTGGATCCATGCCATATGGCCTTTATTATTAAAACATTAATTGCGGTATCAATCATCTTAGTTGCATCAGAACTAAGTAAAAAAAGTACCACCCTGGCGGCTATGCTTTTAGCAATGCCTATAGTTCTTTTTATTTCATTTGCATTTATTTATCATCAATCAAATAATAATAATCAAATAGCTCAGCTTACATATGAAACTGTTGTCTATATCATTCCAGTTTTACCATTCCTATATTTATTATCCTTGATGCTGAAGCATGGATTCAATTTTTATTTTTCACTATTGTTAGTTTCAATTGGTATTTGTTTTGTAACTTACTGTTTAAACTACTTTCTTAGTAACTAACTTTAAAATTTTATGTATTTGCATGTGAGCTACTGTCAGAGCAAATAAAGTAGGAAATATTATTTCGATTATTCCCATATGCTGATTTATCAGTACCCATAAAATTATTACCGGAAATGAGAAAAATATTATCCACAGGATATCTTTTTTGATACTAAATTGATTGTTAATTAAAGCCTTTAAACCATGATAAAAAGAGAAATAGTAACCAAACCATAAAAAAGGATGAATTAAATTTCCTAGTAAAATTAAGGTAATCAAACACAGTCCTAATGAATAATATTGATTCTTTATAATTTTTACAGAAACAATAATTAGTGAAAATAAAAAGAATATTGAGAAGATAAAAATTATTGTTTGATCAATCTCAATACCTATTAACATCAATATTATTTCATTCGTACTTTCTGAATTCAAAATTAAAGGTATAGTTGACATCATAAAACCCCAAGAGAGCTTTTCTATATTTTTAAACTCAAATCCTTTGAGATCACTATCACCAAAATGAACTATTGACATGATAATAAGCAACATAATACTAAACACTGGAGATATCAACCAAAGTAATATTGCTAACAAAACAATGATTAAATATAAAAAATATGCATAGAATTTGCTCTTAATATTTTTAAGATTGTTCCATATTATTTTTCCATCTAATGCTCCATGCCCTATCCCGATTGTTGATATAAGAATTAAAGATACAAGAAATAGTTTATTCATTGAACCAAGTATCGCAATATTATCTTTTTCATACGGCAGAATTGCTATTATCAATCCGAGTATTACAAAAAATATTTGATGAATTATAAATTTTTTATTTAAAGAGAGCATTTATCATAATCTTCTTAGGGCTTATTATTATTATGTTTATTAAATCTTTTATTGTTGCTGAGTCAGCTAGAAACCTGATTACTGAATGAATATTTTTTGCTTTAAATAATGCCATAAATATTTTTTGTGCATCTTCGGATGAATTTGCACATGCTCTTAAAAATATCTTATCCAAAAAATTTATAACCTTTTTTTGACTAAATAATATCTCACTCAGATGTTTATCCTTATTCTCTTTTGCCCACATTGCAGTTCTTATCAGCAAGTACCCAGAAGAAGGCCTTGCAAACCCTCCACCTATCCCAGTTGGTATAACTCTTTTAGTTCTTTGAAATTTTAACTTGGTACTCATGGGTATTACTCCCATTTCTTTTAAATTAATTTTACTTTTTTTAATTAATTGATTATTAATTCTCTGAAGTTTTTTAAAATCTATTTTTTTTGAGAATTCTGTCGTTTCAATTAATATTCTATTTTTCGCAAATGGTAAGATGTAATTAAATTGAATAGCATTCCTTACTTTTGTAAAATGCATCAACTGACATTCATCTATTCGATCTGAAGAGTTAGGTTTAATCTCTGTACCAACAAAATATTGATGTAACATATAAGGGTCTATTTCTTTTTTATTTTCATTTATCATACTGTTCATCACAAATTTGGCTTTGAAGCTATCTTTTGTCGTCTCTATTTCTATGTAATCTTGTAACTCTGTTATTGATTTAACATTTTGATAAATAATATCGACGTTATATTTCAGTACTCGACTTAGTAGAATTCTAATGTTTTTACTGTATTCATATGATACATATTCATAAGGAGCCGTCTTTCTTACGATGTATTCTTTATCATTCGAAACTGAAATTTTTTTCCATGACTTTTCTTTTTTTAAGCCAAATTCTTTTTTAAGGTCTATCAGACCTGGACCTTGCCATGTACTAATGTAACGTTTCGGAATTATTTTTTGCTTTTCGATGATAAGAATTTTTAACTTTTTATTTTTTTGAAGGTATTGAACTGCAAACAATAAGTTTGCTAAACCCCTCCCCACCAAAATTATGTCGTATTGACTATGCATTTACATCCGGTGATGTTTTAATTGGAAAATGTAATATCTTATTGTGCGGAATTACATATTTTTTTTTCGTTTGAATTTTCATAAAATACTTTATTGTTATTTCTAATTTTTCATATATGTTTAGGTAAATCCTTCCTTCTTTGTAGCTTTTACTCTTTTTAATAATTTTTTTGCCAATACCCTCATAGAGTTGTGATGCTAAACCAAATCCTTTTGAGATATTGCTTGGAAGAACTTCAATTGCTTTATTAGCACTTTTAAAATATTTTGAAGCTATATTTAATAGTTCTAATTTTTTATTATTTATTTTCATTTCCTTTTCATTATCTATAATTTTTTCAATGTCAATCTTACCCACCATATTCACCGGGATATAAACTCTTCCTTTGCTTAAATCCTCATCAATATCTCTTGCAATATTCGTTAACTGCATAGCAATTCCTAAATCAATTGCGTAATATCTTAATTTCTTATCTTTTATTTCAAGAGCATCACACAACATTAACCCGACCACACCTGCTACTCGATAGCAGTATTTTAATAATTCATTGATTGATTTTGGTTGTTTAAATTCCAAGTCACTTTCTTGACCTTTAATAAACTCATTAATATATTTTTCTTGAGGAAATTGATTATCATTTATTATATTTAATACAGGAAATTGTTTTTTTAATTTCCCAATTGAGATATTTTTTTTAAGAAACTCAAGGTCTTGCTTTGCTTTACGAGCATCTTGTTCATCAACCATATCGTCAATTTTTCTGCATAATTCGTAAATAGCGTATATTGAATCTAGTACTTTTTTATCCATGAACTTGGTTGCCCAATAAAATGACTTACCATTTAGTTTCATTATTTGGCTACCATTATCCATGGATAATCCTGTCAACTACTTTTGCTGAATTTATTACACCTGGCACACCTGCTCCCGGATGTGTCCCAGCCCCAACATAAAATAAATTATTGTAATAGTCGTCTTTATTATGCGTTCTAAACCAAGCAGACTGACTTAATATTGGTGCTATGGAAAATCCTGTTCCATGTGGTGTCATATAGTTTTCTTTAAAATCATTTGGGGTCATGATAAATAAATCTTCTATTTGATTTTCAATATCTGGCATTATTGTTTGCCCTAAAGCTTTTATAATTTTTTTGGCATATTCGTCTTTTGTATCATCCCAATCTATGTCACCCTGAAGATTTGGAACGGGAACTAAAGCATAAAAGCTATCCCCACCGTTTGTTGCAAAACTTTGGTCTGTAGCAGTTGGTCTATGAAGATATATTGAAAAATCGTCAGCTAAAATCTTTTTATTGAAAATATCATTTAGCAACTCTCTATAACGAGGTCCCATCCATATTGTATGATGAGCTATTTTTTTATACTTAGCTCTAGTTCCAAAAAATATCACAAATAGTCCCATCGACTGCTTACCGTATTTTGCTAAAATTTTATTATGTAAAGATACTTTTCTATTTTTTAAAAAATGGGTACTGACCGTAACAGGATCTGCATTTGAAATTACTATGTCACTCTTAATGGGGCTTTTATCTTTGAAAATTATTGATTTGATTTGATTTCCAGCTGTTTCAAACTCTTCAACTTGGTGATTTGTTTTTATTACAACACCTTTTCTTATCATTAATTTATGCAATTCGTCGACTACTTTCGCCATCCCTCCCATTGCAAAATAGATTCCCCATTTTTGTTCTAGCGCATGGATAAGAGCATAAATTGAAGAAGTTTGAAACGGATTTCCCCCAACCAATAGAGGCTGTATAGAAAATACTTGTCTTAGATTTTCATCCTTTAAATAAGATGATACAAATTTATAAACTGATTGATAGCCCTTTAATTTTATTATTTCAGGTGTGTACCTAGCCATGGTAGTAAATTTATGAAAAGGCTTGTCTGCTAATTTTGTGTACCCAATCTCAAAAATCTCTTGTGCTTTTTTTAGCATTCTTAAGTATCCATCTACATCACTGAAATTGACTTTTTCAATCTGGCTAAGCATCTTATCTTTGTTTGGAACATAATCAAATTCAAAACCATTTACAAAGTAAAAGCTATACCAAGGATCTAGTGGTACAAAATTTAAATAATCTTCTAGGTTTTCATCAAATAACTCAAATAGTTCATAAAATAAATTTGGTGCAGTTATTACCGTAGGTCCAGCATCATGAATATACTTTTCTCTCTTAAATTGCTGCGCTCTGCCACCAATTTTATCTAATTTCTCTACTAATGTAACTTCATGCCCTCTGGCCTTCATTCTCAATGCTGATGATATTCCCCCAAATCCAGATCCAATAACTGTTACTTTCATAAACCCTCTTTCATTGATTTGGCAATATTCATAAATATTGGCTGCACTATTATTGGAACGTTGTGTATGTATTTTTCAATCATTTGTAGTTTTTTATTTATCATTTTTTTTGCCTCCATCATTACTTCATGGGACATTTTTTTTTGATCTTTGTTTTTAGCTTTAGTAATTATATTTACGAAATTCATATGATTTAATTTAATATCAGTTTTCGATTTTAAAATGTTTTGGTAATCATTAATCATTTGATAAACCAAACCCATTACATTGATTAGTTTTTTTAAACCCTTAATCTCATTTTCTGAAATTTCCTTACATCGAAACATTCCCTCTAGCGGCATACCTAATAAGGGTCCCGTTTTGGCATAGGCAATTTTTTCATAATCTTTTATGGTAATTTTTTTTTGATTAGCCTCTAAATCTTCGGCCTGACCTTCTGTTATTTTTTTTACACTCTCAGATAATGACTTTAAGAGTATTGTTTGGTGCCATCCTGTTTCTATTTCTGATAGTTTTAAAAATGACTCAGCAATTAAATAATCTCCTGAACATACAGCTGCCGGTATTCCAAACTTTTTCCATACCGTTGTGATCCCTCTTCTCTGAATATCTTTATCACATATATCGTCATGGATGAGAGACGCTGCGTGAATTAGTTCGCATGATATGGCCCACTTTGTAACTGTATTAATTGGAAGCCCGAAGAGCTCACCTGTTGCCAAGGCCAATTGCGCTCTTATATACTTTCCTTCTGCCTTGCCATAATGTGATAACCATTGATTTAATGTTTTATCTTTTACTTTAAAAGTTTTTTGTAATTCATTTTTGACAATACTCAGATGATTCAACGCTTCTGGAGGCATAAAGAAATCATCAAAATGGCTGCTTATTGTTATTTTCATATTAAAAAAAACGCGCCTATTCGACGCGTTTTTTATCTCAAGTTTTAGGTAATAATGTTTTTATACAACTATGCACCAGCGTCAGATTTGCGCTGTGCAATCATATAAATCATTACACCAAATAGTGCTTTTGCAACTACGTCTGCAATTGTATAACCTACTTGAACAGCTACGCCTGTAGAAAGGCCTAACATTGGGAATACAAAAACAACTGGGTAAAAACACCATGAAACAATTGTGAGCGTTCTAGCTTTACTTACTAAGCCTTGAACAGCTTTAGGCTGTTTACTGATTGATGCACCTAGACCAGCAACTAAATCCCATACAATGTATAAGAATGGAATCATTGCAAGAACCCACCACATCCATCTGTCACCAAACATAGCCGCATCAGTGATTACTTCACCAGGATAACCTAGTACCACCATTACTGCAGCCGCAACAGCAAGCTTAGTTCCTTTTGAGTATGTTTCTTCTCTTGATAGTCTCATTACTAAAACTAATTCAAGAAGTAAAAGTGGAACTGTTAATAACCAATCGACATAACGATATGCATCATTAAACTGAGCACCCGTTGCTTCGACTGCACCATCCACAAGATGATAAGCCTCGTTAAAGCTATCAAATATTCTTACGTAATGATAAAAAGCGATTAAACAAACCAGTCCAGATAATGTTAGGGCTGTTTTGTATGCTGGAGCGACTTGAGAACGCTGAGCAAAGAAAAATACTGTCGAGGCGCCAAATGTAGCGATGGCAAAAGACAGCGAGTTATATACTAAGTTAAATCCGCCTACTTCCATAGAGATTCTCCATAAAAAATAATGACCTCCCAAGAAACTGTCATCTCTTTCTCGTTAGGAAATTTTAAACACCTGTAAATTTAATTTAATATATGTCTTCATCCATTAAACTAAATTTAAAGACCACAAACCAGTATAACTGATTTTCTATTCTGACGTAATCTCTAAAAAAAAGTTGCAAAAAAAAACCCTTGTTTTCAAGGGTTTTTATATAACTTATACTAAGACTATTTTCTTGCTTTCCAAATAGAGTAAAGCACCCAAATAGCAACTAAACCGACAATACCTTCACCGCCCAATGCATTAATATGTCCTGTAACGGTTTCGATTATCCTAGGCTCACCAAAAAAGGGAATTGCTGAGTTACCCATTAAGATTTGTAAAACGATTCCAAGTGCCAACAAACTTACTACTGTTTCTGAAAGTGCAGCTGACCAATTACGTACTGTTTTTAAAATATCCATTTATAACCTCTCCTATATAGTTTTATATCTATGGAAATATACGTTTAAACTCTCATCGCTCTAAACATATTTAAACAATACTCTTTTTAATTAAAAATACAACATTTAGTATTTTTTTTAGTATTGACAACAATATATTGAAATGATAATTTGGAAGGTTCCAGTAAAGCTTATTCAAAAAAAATTTTAAATTTTATTCTACGGTTACAGATTTTGCTAAATTTCTAGGTTTATCAACATCTGTTTTTTTAAATAATGCGACATGATAAGCCAACAACTGAATAGGTATTGTATGAACAATCGGAGAAAGTATGCCAATATGTCTATCCATACGAATAACTCTTATTCCTTTTTCAGCATCAAATTTACTATCGCCATCTGCAATAACAAATAACTCGCCCCCTCTAGCTTTTACTTCCTGCATGTTTGACTTTACTTTTTCTAATAACTTATCGTTAGGTGCAATGACAACTACAGGCAAATTTTTATCAACTAAAGCTAATGGCCCATGTTTTAATTCACCAGCAGGATATGCTTCAGCATGAATATATGATATTTCTTTAAGCTTTAAAGCGCCCTCAAGTGCAATCGGGTAATGAAGTCCTCTACCTAAAAACAATGCATTGGTTTTTTTGCCGAATAACTTTGCCCACTCTTTTATTTGTGGTTCTAAATTTAATGCCGATTGAATATGACCAGCCAATTTCCTTAAATCAGATAAATAATCTTTTTCTTTTGATTTGGTTAATAATTTTTTCTGCTTAGCAAATAACAGCGCCACCATAAATAAACAAACCAATTGTGTTGTAAAAGCCTTGGTTGACGCTACTCCAATTTCCATACCCGCGCGTGTATATAAAACATAATCTGATTGCCTAACAATGGCACTTTCTTGAACATTACATATAGCTAAAGATTTTAAATTTTTATTTTTTTTAGATTGTTTAAGAGCCTCTAATGTATCAAGCGTTTCACCTGACTGAGAAATAGTTATGACCAGTTGTTTTTTTGGCGTATATACATTCCTGTATCTATACTCGCTCGCTATTTCCACACTGACAGGTATATTTGATATTTGCTCAAACCAATATTTTGCCGTTAATCCTGCGTAAAAACTAGTGCCCGCTGCCAAAATTAGAATACTATCGTACTTTGTTGCATCAAAATTTTTACCCCCAATTAACTTTGGACTAATACTCGCTTCATCAATAATTGATTCAATTGTGTCAGCCACAGCCACTGGCTGTTCATGAATTTCTTTCTGCATGAAATGTTTATAAGGGCCCAGCTCAGCTTGATCTTGCTTGATTGAGCTTATGTGAACTTTTCTTTTAACAACTTTTTTCTCCGAATTATAAATTGTATATTTATCTTCATTAATAGAAGCTACGTCCCCATCTTCCATGAATATTATTTTGTTAGTTACTGATAATAGTGCTGATATATCTGATGCTATGAAGTGTTCTTGTTTACCAATCCCAATAATTAACGGACATCCATCTCTAGCTACAATAATTTCACTTGTTTTTTTATCCGCTACTGCTATTGCGTAAGCTCCCATTAATTTTTTTGTTGCTTTTAAAACAGAGTTTTTTAAATCATTTGATTTTTTATAATAAGAGTGAATTAAATGAGCAATTACTTCTGTGTCAGTTTCGGATTTAAATTTATACCCATCTTTTTTTAATAATTGGCATAAATGCGTATGATTTTCGATAATCCCATTGTGAACAACCGTAATCTCATTGTTTGATATATGTGGGTGTGCATTTTTTTCTGCCACGCCACCATGTGTTGCCCATCTTGTATGGCCAATTCCGATTTTGCTCTTTAACTTTTTATTAAGAACCTTTTTCTTAATCTCAGATACTCGTCCTACAGATCTAACCCTTGTTATTTTGTTGTCATTGATGACTGCAATTCCCGCAGAGTCGTAACCACGATACTCAAGTTTTTCTAGTCCACTTATAAGAACAGGAACTATATTATTATTCTTAGAAATACCTCCGACAATTCCACACATAATTATTTCTTCTTTGGTCTTTCCCAAGAATCAACAGTTATTTGATTTACTCGTGATAAAGTTAATTTACCTTCTATAGTATCTTGAGTAATTGTTGACCCTGCTCCAATCGTTGAACCTTTCTTTATTGTTACTGGAGCGATTAATTGACTATCAGACCCTATGAAAACACCATCCTCAATAATTGTTTGATGCTTATTTGCCCCATCATAATTACAGGTAATTGTGCCAGCGCCAACATTCACACTTTTTCCTATTATTGAATCTCCAACGTATGATAAATGATTCACTTTTGTCTCTTCGCCTACCTTTACATTTTTTAATTCAACAAAATTTCCAATATTAATTTTATTATTTAATTGAGTTTGCGGTCGAATCCTTGAGTATGGGCCGACACGGCAATCATTTCCAATTATTGAATTATCAACATGGTTAAATGCAAGCAATTCTGTTCCACTACCAATATTTGTATCTTTTATAATGTTATAAGGTCCTATGACACTGCCTTTTTTTAAAGTAACCTTACCTTCAAAAATACATCCTATATCAATAGATACATTCTCTTCACAAACTAATTCGCCACGAATATCTATTCTCGAACAGTCAGAAATTTTTACTCCCTCTTCAAGAAGTTTTTTTGCTTTTTCAATCATGACATCCCTTTCCAATTGCACCAATTCCTCAATTG
>Ga0209654_1000556_pt1 | contig 35228 bp, 35 predicted proteins | sample SaaInl1SG_22_DNA_FD_184646 | JGI IMG/M metagenome (GOLD analysis project Ga0209654, IMG submission 184646) | Marine microbial communities from expanding oxygen minimum zones in the Saanich Inlet - ESP_161SG_22_DNA (SPAdes) (version 2) | ecosystem: Environmental > Aquatic > Marine > Intertidal... | reverse complement strand
AACAACTACAACAAGAAGCTATTGCTTTACTTCAAAAACTAATTAGCACCCCTTCACTTTCTGGAGAAGAGGATCAAACAGCGGCGCATATCAAAGCGTGGCTTGAAAGCCATGGTGTGGCGTGCAAGCAAGAAAAAAATAATGTGTATGCGATTAATAAACACGAAGACCCAAGTAAGCCTTATTTGTTACTGAATTCACATCATGATACTGTTCATGCCAATAGTGGTTATACGCGTAATCCGCATGAAGCCACCATTGAAAACGGAAAGCTTTACGGATTAGGAAGTAACGATGCCGGAGGCGCATTGGTGTGTTTGCTGGCCACGTTTGTGTACTTCTACGAGCAAGAAAATATGGCATACAACCTTGTGGTTGCTGCCACGGCAGAGGAAGAAACATCGGGTCCAAATGGCCTAAATAGTTTATTGAAAATACTACCCCCAATTGATACGGCAATTGTGGGTGAGCCTACGCAAATGCATCTGGCTATAGCAGAAAAAGGATTGGTTGTTTTTGATGCTACCATCAGCGGAACAGCAAGCCATGCAGCACATCCAAACGAAGACAATCCAATTTACAAGGCTGGAAAGGTTATTAATTGGTTTAAAGGATTTGAATTTGATAGGGTGTCCGACACCTTAGGCCCCGTAAAACTGACTGTGACACAAATTAACGCTGGAAAACAACACAACGCTGTACCAGCTGATGTTAAATTGGTTTTGGACGTTCGTGTAAATGATAAGTACACCAATGAGGAAATAAGCGAATTGATGCAACAAGCCCCCTGTAAGGTAGTGGCGCGCTCGCTTCGACTGGGTTCTTCTTCCATTCCTATAGATCACGCATTGGTGCAAGCAGGAATTGCAGCAGGTAGAAACACCTACGGCTCTCCTACCCTTTCCGATCAAGCGGTATTATCTTGTAACTCGCTAAAACTAGGACCCGGAAACTCCCTGCGATCACATACCGCAAATGAATTTATATTTGTAGAAGAACTCGAGGCGGCTATACCGTTGTATATTTCCATACTAAAACAAACATTATGAAGCTTTGGCAGAAAAAACAAACCACTGTAACGGAAGCCGTTGATAGATTTACCGTTGGCGACGATAGACTTTGGGATGTACGCTTGGCGCCCTATGATGTTTTGGGATCCAAAGCGCATGCACAAATGCTTGCTAAGGTTGGTTTACTCACACCCCATGAGGCCGAAGGGCTCTGTAGTGAATTGGATAACATCATGGAATTGGTAACCAAAGAAGACTTTGCCATCGAAGACGATTTTGAAGACATTCACTCTAAAATTGAGTTTATGTTAACGGAGCGATTGGGTGATGTGGGTAAAAAAATCCATACTTCACGCTCAAGAAACGATCAGGTGCTAACGGCCATGCAGCTTTTACTTAAAGATGAAATTACTGAAATCAAGGAGCTTACAAAAGCCTTGTTTAACACATGGATGTCCTTAGCGGAAAAGCATAAAAATGATTTATTACCCGGTTACACCCACCTTCAAGTGGCGATGCCCTCGTCCTTTGGATTGTGGTTTTCGGCTTATGCTGAATCGTTGGTAGATGATGTGATTTTACTAAACGCTGCGCATACCATTTGCGATCAGAATCCGTTGGGAAGTGCTGCAGGGTACGGCAGCTCTTTTCCTATTGACCGAATGCACACCACAGAAGCCTTGCAGTTTAGCACATTGAAATTCAATGCAGTGGCTGCGCAAATGGGTCGTGGGAAAACAGAACGTATCACGGCAAGTGCCCTTGGTTCGTTAGCGGCTACATTAGGTCGTTTTTCTATGGACGTATGTTTGTATATGAGTCAGAATTTTGATTTTATTCATTTCCCTGATCATCTAACCACGGGGTCTAGCATTATGCCACACAAAAAAAATCCAGATATTTTTGAATTGATACGTGGCAAATGTGCGCTTGTTCAAGGACTTGCCAACGACTTTGCCTTACTCGGTCAAAATTTGCCGAGTGGCTATCACCGAGAAATGCAGCTTTTTAAAGGCAAAATGCTGGAGGGATTGGACAGTGTAAAAGATTGCTTGACCATACTCAATAGCACCATCAAAGAAGTTGGTGTACGTGAAAATATCATGGAAGACAAGATGTATTCCTATGCCTTTACTGTGGATGCGCTAAACGAATTGGTGCAGCAGGGTGTTCCGTTTAGAGACGCATACAAGCAAGTAGGCCTTGACGTTGAGGCAGGTAACTTTAAGCCGCCAAAGAAAGTACATCACACCCACGTGGGGAGTCTTGGGAATTTGTCGTTAGATAAAATTCAAGAAAAGTTTAACAAACACTATTAAGCAACTCCACAATGGCAACGCAACGGCTTTATTTTATAGATGCCCTTAGAGCGTATGCCATTTTGATGATGTTACAAGGGCATTTTGTCAGTGGGCTTCTTGACACCTCAACAATAAACGAAAACAACTTTTTATATCGTGCTTGGTTGTATAACCGAGGGATTACCGCACCTGTATTTTTTACCATAACGGGTTGGGTGTTTATGTTTTTATTGGAACGCAATCCCATAAAGGGCTGGCAAAACCCACGCCTAAAAAAAGGACTCAAACGTGCCTTTGAACTAATTTTATGGGGCTACGCCTTGCGCCTAAGCCTCCCCTATTTCCTAACCACCGGACGGATTACCAAAACCTTTTTACGCCCCGATGTTTTGCAGATTATCGGATGTGGCCTGTTGTTTTCCATGCTGCTGTATTTGCTTTTTAACAGTTTAGGAAAGTTGCGCCCCGTTCTGTTTTTTGCCATTGGCATTGGCATTTTTAGCACCAATCCGCTTTATACGGATCTTACTTTTGAGAAGCTGCCGCTGTTTATTTCGGCCTATCTCACCAAAGCAAATGGCGCAGTTTTTTACCTGTTGCCGTGGATAGGCTATGTAAGTTTTGGTGCAGGTATTGCGGTATTGATGCCCAAAAGACCCAAAAAATTACCCTATTGGGCCATTGGCTTTTTGACGTTGGGATATGTGCTCTCCTTCCACTCCACTGCCATCATTCATTCCCTATCAAAAACGTTGTCTTGCACCCTTCTAAGTGAAGTAGCAAACAACAATTTCCTCTTTATACACCTGGGGGATGTACTCATGCTGTTTGGCATATTTATGCTGTTAGAACCGCTAGTAAAGCAAAGTCTGTGGCAGAAAATTGGCACCAAAACCTTATCGCTCTACATTGTGCATTATATAATCCTATACGGGAGTTTTACCAGTATCGGATTGTATAAATTTTTGCACCAATCCCTGTCTTGGGAGGTTGCCGTATTGGGTGCGCTCTGTTTTACCGTTGGCGTAACGGCATTGGTGTTGGCGTATTCGAAGTATATAAAACCGTTGGTTGGGCGTGTAATAATGCTGCTTAAGGCGAAGTAATTTATACGCTTTAAACCATCTTGTAGGCATAATTGCTATTGTACTACGTATTATTTTTTTTGTTAAGTTTGTGTTGAACAAGACCCAAATCTGTTCTACACCAATGATAAACCTACAACTCATATCTACATTTCAGCACCAATTAACTAATGTAAACGCAGGGACGCATTCGACTTCTCATCTACTCCGAATAGGAACTGAGATTTATACGCACCTAAGTATAAAATCTCTTGCAAATAGTAAAACAATGAAAAGAATTCTCACAACAATTACCATGAGCTTAGCGATCTATTCTATGCAAGCACAAACAAGATACTACACTGCCGATAGAGGTAATGGATATGCCAAGCTGCGAATTCAATCTGATGGTGATGGAACGAACAACAATAGCATCATAACAATGACTGCTTATGGTTATGGAGGTGCTTCAGATTTAATTGTCAAGAATGGGAATTGGTTTGGTGGATACTACTTCCAAAGAGGAGCCTCTGGAGGATTATTTAATCAAGTCAGAATTAGACATGGTGGTGGAGGTGGTAAGGGCTATCAGACCGGATATGGAATACTTGATATTTACGGCTCGGGAGGTGTTGTTAGTACTAGTATCAGCGGAGGAGGAAACTCTTACTTTTTAAATGGTAATATTGGAATCGGAACAGCTACTCCTGGAATTTGGAAATTAGCCGTAAATGGAGATATTAGAGCGAAAAAAATAAAAGTTGAAGCTGGATGGTCAGATTTTGTATTCTACAAAGATTATGAATTGCCTTCACTTCTAGAAGTAGAAAACTTCATCAAAGAAAATGGACATTTGAAAGATATTCCAAGTGCCATGGAGGTAGAAAAGAATGGAATCTTTTTAGGAGAAATGAGTTCCAAATTATTGCAAAAAATTGAGGAGTTGACTTTATATACTATTGAGCAGGAAAAGAAAATTGAGCAGGTTGAAAAAGAAAACGAATCTTTAAAATTTTTAGCAACAAAGGTTCTTGAATTACAAAAAAGATTAGATAAATTAGAAAAGGAATAAAGCCAGTGCCTAACAATATGTATAGTTAATAGCTAGAAAGTGCTAAACCCAAAGTAAATTATTTTTTTCAAAGGTTATTTGTTAAATTGATAATTATGGTATTATAACAAGGCACGACACCATACAGTAACCGTTGTGTGTAATGCGAAAACAACCCTATGACACCAGAGCAAATTAAAGAAATAATGGAAAAAGCAATTGCAAATGAAAATTATTGGATTTACATTTTAATTTCAGCAGTTCTCTCATTATTATTAGCTTTTTGGTTAAAAAAATTAAAGAATTATAAATTAACAAAAAAAGTATAGCCATTAAAAAAGGCGTCCTAAAACGCCTTTTCTCACTTCTTTTTTAAATCGGTTTTAAAACCAATGCGTTCTCTGTTTTCGTGTTCTATCACTGCTTTGTCTTTTTGCAATAGATAATTAAGGGCCTGGTTTATATCTTTAAACTTTATGTTCATTTCTTTTTCTAATTTGGTTATCTGCTCTTTTAAATCTTTGTAGTCGTTAAGGTGTTGTCGGAGAAGTACAAACGCTCGCATTATAGAGATGTTCACATCGATAGCCTTATCACTGTTGAGCACACTTGAAAGCATTGCTACACCTTGTTCAGTGAAAGCAAAAGGTGGATGACGCAAACCCATTTTGTCAGCATTGGACATCACATTTTGTGATCTCCAATTTACAAATTCTTCTTTTGAAAGTTGAAACATAAAGTCATCAGGGAATCGTTTAATATTTCGCCTTACTGCTTGTTTAAGCACTCTAGTTTCAACACCGTACAACTCAGCAAGATCTCTATCGAGCATTATTTTATTTCCTCTGATGATAAGTATTTTCGATTTGATTATTTGTATATCCATATGTTTATTTTGTTATGTCATCACAATTTGTGATAACATCTCCCATTCATCTTTGGTCAGCTTAAATATAAAATCTTCAGGAAAAATATCAACGTTGCGTCTAACAGCTTGGTTGAGTACTCTCGTTACAACTGCAAACAGTTCGGCTAGGTCAAAATCAAGCATAATACGCTGTCCGCGTAGTTCATAAATTCTATGCTGTATTAGTTTTATATCCACCTTATACGGTATCAATACAAACCCCAAAAAAGTAAAAATGAAAATAGTAGGTGTTCACTCAAACAAACATGGGGCTTTTGTCTAATGCTAAATTAACAAAAAAAAGTGTGGAAATCGTCAACAGAGATTCTGAAATAAATTCAGAATAACAGATTTTCAACTTTTAAGACACGCTCTTATATTCATTTGTAATGTGATTACCTACATATGCAACGCACGGTCTTCTGTTGCGGCTAAAGCGGCTTCTTTAACGGCTTCGGCGTAGGTAGGATGTGCATGGCTCATACGTGCCAAATCTTCGGCAGAAGCACGGAATTCCATGGCGGTAACGGCCTCTGTAATCAAGTCGGCGGCACGAGCGCCTATCATATGTACACCCAAAATTTCATCCGTTTCGGCATGTGCTAAAATCTTTACAAATCCGTCCGTATCCATACTGGCGCGTGAGCGTCCAAGGGCACGCATGGGAAACTGTCCTTTTTTGAACGGCACGGCGCTTTCTTTTAGTTCCTCCTCTGTTTTTCCAACAGATGCCACTTCAGGCCAAGTGTAAATCACATTTGGAATTAGGTTGTAATCGATATGCGGTTTTTGACCAGCCAAAAACTCAGCCACCAACACGCCTTCTTCTTCAGCTTTGTGGGCCAACATGGCACCACGCACCACATCGCCAATAGCATAAATGTTAGTTGCCGTTGTTTGTAGTTTTTCGTTTACTTCAACCTGTCCACGGTCGTTAAGGGTAATCCCTGCAGCTTCGGCATTTAGGCCATTGGTATAAGGTCTTCTTCCTACAGAAACCAAACAATAATCCCCTTCAAAAGTTAGGGCTTCGCCCTTTTTGTTGTTTGCGGTTACGGTTACGGTATCGCCGTTGCGTTCAACGGCCGTTACTTGATGCGAAAGGTGAAATTTCACCCCTTGCTTTTTCATTACTTTCATCAATTCTTTAGAAAGCGCAGCGTCTAACACCGGGCTAATGCGATCGGCGTATTCAATCACGCTCACTTCTGCGCCCAATCTTCTGTACACCTGACCCAATTCCAATCCGATAACGCCACCGCCAATCACCACCAGGTGTTTCGGGATTTCGCTAAGTTCCAATGCTTCTGTAGAAGTAATAATGCGCTCTTTATCTAAATCTATAAACGGCAAACTCCCCGGCGTTGAACCTGTTGCGATAATCGTGTTTTTTGCTTCTATGGTTTGTGCGTCTTCGCCTGAGATTTTGATATGCGTGGCATCCTCAAACGAACCCAAACCACGCAATACGGTAATCTTGTTTTTATCCATCAAAAAATCAATTCCCTTGATAGTCGTAGAAACCACTTCACGCTTGCGTGCAATCATTTGCGGAAAATTGACTTCAATGGCACCCGCCACATCAATGCCATGCGTTTTAAAGTCTTTGGTTGCCGTTTCGTAGTGATGCGAAGAATCCAACAAAGATTTTGAAGGGATACAACCTACGTTAAGGCAAGTTCCACCAAGCGTTGGTTCTTTTTCAATGAGTACGGTTTTCATACCCAGTTGGGCGCATCGAATAGCCCCAACATATCCTCCAGGTCCCGAGCCAATTATGGCAACATCAAATTGATTCATTTTTTTGGTTTAGTTTTACAAATGTACAATGAAGCGAGCAATCGTTGCATATCCTTTTTAGTTATACACACAAATTTGTAATATTACGAGATAAATGAAACAAAAACCTACATTATCACTTGGCATTGCCCTCCTCCCTGTACTTGTTTTAGTCCTGTTACTTTCCGTTAATGTGGGTATTTATGGGGATGATGCATTGAGTGGTTCTAATCAGTTTATACTCCTTTTGGGAGGTGCTGTTGCGGCACTCATTGGCTTTAAACAAAATATTTCGTACCAAGAAATGTTGACGCAAGTAGCGGAAAATCTAAAATCGGTAACGGGTGCTATTCTTATTTTACTTTTTGTTGGCGCTTTGGCGGGCACGTGGTTGCTCAGCGGCATTATTCCTGCCATGATTTATTATGGGTTGCAAATATTACACCCCACCTATTTTTTGGCTGCTTGTATCATTATATGTGCCTTAATATCTGTGGCAACAGGAAGTAGCTGGACCACTTCAGCTACGGTTGGTATTGCGCTGATAGGCATTGGAAAAGCCATGGGAATTCCTGTAGGTATGATTGCGGGGGCGGTTATTTCAGGAGCGTATTTTGGTGATAAAATGTCACCGCTTAGTGATACCACTAACCTTGCGCCTGCCATGGCGGGTGGTGAATTGTTTACGCACATTCGTTATATGGCATTGACTACCGTGCCTACAATCAGCGTTACGCTTTTGATTTTTCTTATTATCGGATTTACGCAACAACCAGAAAGTGTTATGCAAACAGAATCCTTATTGGAAGCAATAAAAGAACGGTTTACTATAAACCCGTTACTTTTTTTAGCACCTATTATTGTAGTGGTCATGATTGCAAAAAAAACACCGCCTTTGGTTGCGCTACTTATCGGAACGCTATTGGGTGTGTTGTTTGCCCTTATTTTCCAACAGCCTTTATTGGCGTTGTTAGGGAATCAAGATATATCTTGGTCAGGAACATACAAAGTTGTTATGGATGCCATTACAGTTTCTACCACAATAGAAACCAGTAATCCATTGTTAAACGATTTATTCCAATCGGGAGGCATGGCAGGGATGTTAGGCACCATTTGGCTTATTATTTGCGCGATGGTTTTTGGAGGTATTATGGATGCTATAGGTGCGCTTGAGGCAATTAGTGCGGCATTATTACGATGGGCAAAAAGCACCTTTCAATTGTTTGCCAGTACGGTGGCTTCCTGTTTAGCCATAAATATTACAGCATCAGACCAGTATCTTTCCATTGTGGTGCCTGGAAAAATGTTTGATAAAGCCTACAAAGATCGCGGGTTAGCGCCGGAAAACTTAAGCCGTACGCTGGAAGATTCGGGAACCGTAACATCTGTTTTGGTGCCGTGGAATACCTGTGGTGCATACCAGTCGGGTGTACTTGGCGTTTCGGTGGCAGAATATTTTGTGTATGCTATTTTTAATTGGCTGAGTCCATTCACGAGCTTACTTTTTGCAGCTATTGGATATAAAATCAAGAAGCTTAAATCATAGTATTGATGATGCTTATCTTCTCATAGAAAATTAAAATTTGTATCTCCACGAATTCATGCAAATTTGTTTAATTTTGAATCTCATAATTAAAACAAAAAATATGGCTATTGTAGGAAAAAAATTCCCAGACGTAACAGTGAACGCAATGAACGAAATGGGTGACACCATTCAAATTAATGTTCTTGAGGAAGCGGTTAATAACAAGAAAAAAGTATTGTTGTTTTGGTATCCAAAAGACTTTACTTATGTATGTCCAACAGAATTACACGCATTTCAAGCGGCACTTCCAGAATTTGAAAAAAGAAACACCATAGTGATTGGTGCATCTTGCGACACTGCAGAGGTACACTTTGCATGGCTAAGCACTTCTAAAGATAACGGAGGTATTGAAGGAGTAACATATAATATCCTAGCGGATAGCAACCGAAACCTTTCTACAATTCTTGGCGTGCTAGACGGAGACAACCATCAATATAACGAAGAATACGATACTGTTTTGATGGAAGGCGACAATGTGCCTAACCGTGCTACGTTCCTCATTGATGAAGATGGAATTGTACAACACGAAAGCATCAATAATAAACCTATCGGACGCAATGTAGATGAGTTTATTCGTATTGTAGATGCACTTGCACACAACCAAAAACACGGCGAGGTTTGTCCCGCAAACTGGGAAGAAGGTAGCGAAGCTATCAGCGAGTCTAGTGAAAGTGTTGCTGACTATTTAAGTAAGAAATAAGATGGTAACGGAACTAAGCGGAGATAATTTGCAAGAACTGCTGTCTCAGCACGACACTGTTTTGGTACAGTACTCTGCAGGTTGGTGTGGCAATTGTCGCATCATGAAGCCAAAATTTAAAAAAATGGCATCCGAAAATCCAGATGCATTTTTTGTTTTAGTTGATGCTGAAAAAAACCCAGCTTCACGGAAGCTCGCAAATGTGGATAATCTGCCTACATTTGCAGGTTTTAAAAACGGTGCTATTGTAAACCAGGTACAGACCAACAAAATTGATGTACTACAATCATTTGTAAATGAAATTACCAATAATTAAACACCTTACGGAGTTTATACAGCAAAACGATGAAGATTTTGTTGTTGAAGCTGCCGAGACGTTGGAAGCACTTACTGAAGTTCCTTCCTTAAAAGAAGAAGAGCTTGACGTAATTGGTGAACTCATTTCAAATATGTATGGAGCAATTGAAGTTCATAAAATGATACAAGACGGTGTTGCACCCAAACAAGCGCTCAATGATTTCATGAAGCGCGTACTTGGATCCATAGACAAATAAACACTTTTTGTTTACGACATAAAACCCGATGACATCATCGGGTTTTTTTGTTGTATTTTTGACTGTTAAACAATGGGTATTAAAGAGAAATTCCGCGTAAAAGGACTCAACCGCCAACAGCAAATTGTATGGGGTGCGTTTTGTGTACTGATTTCCATTTTACTATTTGCTGCCTTTATTTCCTTTTTCCAAACTTGGAAAGTAGATCAAAGTGCTTTGGGTGAACTAAGCAATAGAGAAATACCCGTAGAAAACAGTATCCGAAAATTAGGGGCGTCACTCAGCTATATCCTTATTTATAAAGGAATTGGCGTAGGTGCATTTTTATTTGCCTTTATGGTATTGGTTACAGGGCTCAGTCATTTTATAAACATGGGCACCAATAAATTAGGAGTGCGCTGGATTTGGACGCTGCTACTTTCCCTGTGGCTATCTATCGTTTTTGCACTCATTTTGCCAAATTCTTTTTTACTAAGTGGGGTAACAGGGTATGAAACAAATGCATTATTGGTACACTACATTGGCCCATTAGGGGTAGCAAGTTTATTATTGCTTGTTGCTATTGCTTTTTTGGTGTATCAATTAAAATGGAAACCTGAAAATATAAAATTTAAATCTAAAAAAGCATCCAAAACTGGTGTTGTTGAAGATGAAGTAACTGAAGTTTCTTTTGAATCATCTATCATTGAGGAAACACCCAGTGTTGCTAAAAAAACTACAATATTAAAAAAAGAGAGTACTCCAAAAGTTGACAATGATGTTGAACTATCTGTTACGGAAACCGAGGAAGACGAAATTGTAAAGAAGGCAAAAAAATTAGTTTCAGATTTTGGAGAGGTTGACCCTACACTAGAATTAAAAAATTTCCGTTCTCCCACCGAGTCGCTACTAAAAAGTTATCCTCACGAAGGGATTACAATAAATGAGCAAGAACTCGAAGAAAACAAAGAGCGTATTGTAGATACGCTTAAAAATTATCAGATTGGAATTGCGGATATCAAAGCCACCATTGGTCCAACGGTAACGCTGTATGAAATTGTACCAGCAGCAGGCGTTCGTATTTCAAAAATCAAAAACTTGGAAGACGATATTGCACTATCACTAGCTGCGTTGGGTATTCGTATTATTGCACCAATTCCAGGAAAAGGAACGGTTGGAATCGAAGTGCCTAACAAAAAAGCAACCATTGTATCCATGCGTTCTGTGATATTGGCAAAAAAGTTTCAAGAGGCAGAAATGGAACTTCCACTGGCACTTGGTAAAACCATAAGCAACGAAACCTTTGTAGTGGACCTAGCCAAGATGCCTCACTTACTGATGGCTGGCGCTACAGGGCAAGGAAAGTCTGTTGGGTTAAATGCGATTTTAACCTCTCTTTTATATAAAAAACACCCTGCTGAAATCAAATTTGTTTTAGTCGATCCAAAGAAAGTTGAGCTTACACTTTTTAATAAAATTGAGCGTCACTATTTGGCAAAACTACCTGAAACAGATGACGCCATTATTACAGATAATAAACAGGTAATCAATACGCTGAATTCATTATGCATTGAAATGGATAATCGGTATGACTTGCTAAAAAATGCGATGTGTCGCAATATCAAAGAATACAATACCAAGTTTAAAGAACGTAGGCTAAACCCACATGACGGACATACATTTTTACCCTATATTGTTTTGGTAATTGACGAGTTTGCAGATCTTATCATGACCGCAGGCAAAGAAGTAGAAACGCCTATTGCGCGACTTGCACAGTTGGCTCGGGCTATAGGAATTCACTTGATTATTGCCACGCAACGACCATCGGTAAATGTCATTACAGGACTTATTAAGGCGAATTTCCCTGCGCGGATTGCTTTTCGTGTTACCTCAAAAGTGGATTCTAGAACTATTTTAGATAGCGGAGGCGCAGATCAGTTGATTGGTCGTGGTGATATGTTATTTACACAAGGGAATAACCTCATTAGGCTACAATGTGCTTTTGTGGACACACCAGAAGTAGAGAAAATTACCGATTTTATTGGATCACAACGCGCCTATCCAGATGCACACCTATTACCCGAATATGTCTCTGATGAAAGCACTTCAACAAAAGAGAACAACATTGCGGATCGTGATGCCTTATTTAAGGAAGCTGCAGAAGTAGTGGTCAATGCACAACAAGGTTCGGCATCGCTTTTGCAACGCAAGCTAAAACTGGGCTACAACCGTGCCGGTCGCATCGTTGATCAATTAGAAGCTGCAGGAATTGTAGGCCCGTTTGAAGGAAGTAAAGCCCGTGAAGTTATGTTTAGGGATTTAATTTCCTTACATGAATTTTTAGCAAAAGAAAATGAAAATTAAAATATTATTTGTTGGTATTCTTTATGCAGGAATTGTTCTGGCACAAAATCAAGATACCAAAGCAGAAAAATTATTACAAGAAGTTTCAGAAACCCTTGCCAATTATACCAACATCGCTATTGATTTTAGCTACGAATTGGTAAACAGAAAAGAATACATAAAACAAAAAGAGCAAGGAACTTTGATCGTACAAGACAATAAGTATCTGCTCCATTTGATGGGGATTCAGCAACTAAGCGATGGAAAAAACGTACACACCATCAATAAAGAAAATGAAGAAGTACTGATTGAGCCTGTTGATACAGATTTGAGTGAAGGATTAAATCCTTCCAAATTGTTTTCATTTTATAAAGAGGGATACCTGTTTTCTTGGGACATTACCCAACCCCTGTATGGAGGAAGAACCATTCAATTCATAAAACTTACCCCAATTGACACCTATGCACAAGCAGCGTATTTACTTCTGGGTATCGATACCAAAACCAAGCACATTTACAAACTCATTGAAGTGGGTGATAACGGAACAGAAACCACGCTAACTGTTAGAAAATTTACACCAAACAAGGCTATTTCTGAAAATACTTTTGTCTTTTCTGAAGCAAATTATCCCAATTATTATATTGACAGATTTTAATGAAGCTTCCCCTAATAGATCGTTATATTTTAAAAAGTTACCTCACCGTTTTAGTGAGCTTCTTTTTTATTTTGATGTTTATATTCATCATACAAACGGTATGGGTTTTTATTGATGAATTTGCTGGTAAGGGATTGGATGTGACTGTATTGCTTCGGTTTTTACTCTATTATTCTCCAAAATTAATTCCGTTGGTATTGCCACTAACCATTCTTTTGGCTTCCATCATGACGTTTGGGAATTTTGCAGAACGTTATGAGTTTGCTGCAATGAAATCTGCTGGAATTTCTTTAATGCGTGCTATGCGTCCTTTGATTGTTGTAAATAGCATTGCTTGTCTGGCTACATTTTATGTGGCGAATACAGTAATCCCATTAGCGGAATTCAAAACCTATAATTTAAGAAAAAATCTTTCCAAAATGCGCCCTGCTTTGGCTATCACAGAGGGAATGTTTAACGATATCGGAGAAAGCAATATCAAGGTAGCTAGAAAGTATGGGGAGAACGACAAATTACTTGAAAACGTCATCATACACGAAAAATCACCAAACCAAGTCAATAATGTGGTAATAAAAGCCGCTAGTGGCGAACTTAAAAGTGAAGAACTACAAGAGGGGTTACAATTGGTTTTATATGACGGATATCGCTATGAGGAAGTTGTCCAAAAAAATAAACGCAAAAAAAATGATCCCCATAACCGAATCGCTTTTAAACAATATACAATGAATATTGATTTAAGAGCATTTAACAATGTGGACTTAGATGAAACCAGTTACAGCAACACCTTTAAAATGCAAAATACTAATGAACTGAGTCAAAGTATTGACTCGCTTACAAAGGGTTATGTTTCTGAAATTGAGGGTTTTGCGAACACCGTGTATCTAAGAACAGGGATTAAATCTGTTAATAGGTTAAAAAAAACAAATACAAATGAAAGCTTTAGAGGCAGAAATAGCTATTTGGGTGTATTCACAAGAAAGCAACAAGAACAGATTTTAAGTGCTGCAAAAAACAATGTTGATATTCAGCTTAGCAATTTCAACAATCAAAAACAGTTGTTTTTTATCCGCGAAAAAGTTATTAACCTACACCGCCTTTGGCGCGATGATAAATTTGTAAATGCTTATGCCACGCTTCTTTTGTTTTTTGTAGGAGCTCCACTAGGTGCTATTATTAGAAAAGGAGGTTTTGGGTTGCCAATTGTTGTGGCATTGACCATATTTTTGACCTACCATTTTGCAGGCACACTATTTAAAAACAGTGCTGAGGATGGTAGTCTTCACCCTTTTTGGGGGGCATGGCTTATTTCTATTGTACTGACCGTTGTGGGATTTGTTGCTACTATTCGAGCAAGTAAAGACAAGTCGGTTTTTGATATTGAGCGATTGAGGCTACATATAAATTCACCCCTGAATTTTATCGTTAAAAAATTTAAAAGATGACAAAAGACATTCGTTTAGACCGAATTGAGGATGCTATAGAAGATATCCGAAACGGAAAAATAATTATTGTAGTGGATGATGAAAACCGTGAAAATGAAGGAGATTTTGTTGGTGCTGCCGAAATGGTTACTCCAGAGATGATCAATTTTATGGCTAAAGAAGGGCGTGGATTAATCTGCACTCCTATCACGGAAGAACGCTGTCAAGAATTAGACCTTTACCCCATGGCAAGTAATAATACCGACCCAATGGGAACGGCTTTTACGGTTTCTGTCGATCTAAAAGGAAATGGTGTCACCTCTGGTATTTCAGTTTCAGACCGATCAAAAACAGTTCGGAAATTAATCAGTGCTGATGCAAAAGCACATGATTTTTTAAGACCTGGGCATATTTTTCCTTTGGTTGCTAAAGAAGGTGGCGTATTGAGACGCACCGGGCACACCGAGGCCGCTATTGATTTTGCGCGTTTGGCGGGTTTTCAACCCGCTGGAGTAATCGTCGAAATCATGAATGAAGATGGTACCATGGCGCGATTACCACAGCTACGCAAAGTTGCCGACGCCTTTGACCTAAAATTGGTTTCAATAGAAGATTTGGTAAGCTATCGCATGAAACACGATAGTTTGATTGAAGTCAAAGAAGATTTTGAAGTTGAAACCGCTTATGGGATGTTTAGACTTCGAGCCTTTCACCAAAACACCAATAACCAAATTCATATTGCCCTAACAAAAGGGAATTGGCAAGAGGACGAAGCTGTGCTTACACGCGTTCACACCCAACAATTGAATAGTGAACTATTGCGGATTTTAAATCAAAATAAGACAAGTTCTCTCGACGCTATTTTTAAATGCATTGAAAAAGAAAGCAAAGGAGCGGTAATTTTTATCAATCAATTACAACCTGCAAATCGATTATTGGAAGATCTAAAGTCCATTCAAAATCAAACAGAGAATAGACGTGCAATGGATGAAAAAGACTTTGGAATCGGCGCTCAAATGATTCATGCTGTTGGAATTAGTAAGATTAAATTACTCTCAAACAGTACCAAAATAAAACGCGTAGGGATGTCAGGATATGGACTGGAAATTGTTGAATACGTCTCCTACCAATAACATTCTTCTAGCTCAAATTACGCCTACCAAGTTTATGCCCTTTTAGTGCGTAATATAATATCAGTATATAACACGGAAGTAAAATCCAATAGCCACTGGTTGAAGCCTGTGCTAAGGCTTCAGGCTCAGACAAAGTTGTTGTTAGTAAATCTACTTTTTTTCTATCTACAAGTCTTCCATATAAAGGTGGAATGATAGCACCTCCCGAAATTGCCATAATGAGTAATGCTGAGGCTGTTTTTGTAAAGCTACCCAACCCTTTTAGTGTCAGAGGCCATACAGCAGGCCAAACCAATGCGTTTGCAAATCCTAAGGCGGCAACAAAAAACACAGAGGTGCTGCCATGCGTGTTGATTACACACAACGAAAATACAATCCCCAAGACAGCACTTATTTTTAAAGCATTGTCCTGGCTAATATATTTTGGGATAAGCATAATACCCAGCGCATAGGTAAATACCATGGCTAAGAGAGTGTACATGGTGAAAAACTTAGCATCAGCTACAGGAAAACCCAAAGAAATTCCGTAGGAAATAATCGTATCCCCTGCAATGACTTCAGCACCTACATAAGCAAACAAAGTAAGTACGCCTAGCCACAAATGTGGGAAATTAAAAATGGAGGTTTTGACGTTATGGTCAGCACTGCTGTGCGTTTCATCGGGTGCCTCTACGTGAGGAAGCGGGGCTTTTCGAATAAGAAAACCCAAAAGGATAAGAACACCAGTCATAACGATGTAGGGTGTTTTAACACCATTCGCAAGAGTGTCGAGCAATACGTCTTTTTCGGCATTCGAAACTACTGCCAATTGATTTTGCACCTCATCGATACCTGTTAAAAGCAGCGCCCCAAAAATAACGGACCCTAAACCACCAGCCACTTTGTTGGCTATACCCATGATGGCAATTCGTTTAGCTGCACGATCTATGGGGCCTAAAATTGTTATATAGGGGTTTGAGGCGGTTTGAAGCAATGTCATACCGGTTCCTTGAATAAAAATAGCAACCAAAAAAATCCAGTACGTTCTTGCTTGAGCAGCCGGTATAAAAATCAATGCCCCGATAGCCATGATGAGAAGCCCTAAAGACATGCCTTTTATATAACCTGTTTTTTTAAGTATATAGGCAGATGGGAGTGCCATAACAACAAAAGAAATATAAGAAGCTGAGGCTACCAAATACGATTGAGCATCAGTTAGCTCATGTATGGTTTTCATAAATGGTATCAGCGCCCCATTGATCCATGTGACAAAGCCAAAAATAAAAAACAAGCCCGCTATAATAGCAATGGGTACTATTTGACTTCGATTGGATTTTAATATTTTATTCAACAGAAAAGAATTCAGCAGTGCTCTTGTGGAATAAGTGCATGAGTTCAAATATAATAATATACATTAAAACACACCTCCACTGTCATTTTTCTCGTCGTTTTCACGTTGCCGCCTAGATTTAGCACGGTATTTACCACTACCAAAACGGTAGTTAAATCCAAGTTGTACTGTACGGCTCTCCCAATTAAATTCTCCTTTTGTAGGAAATGGTTTTCGTGCGTTAAATCTAAATCTCATGGTATCAAAAACATCGTTTAGTCCAATATTTACTATTCCTTTTCCTTTCAGCACGCTTAATCTTGCACCCAAATTCATAAAATACATAGGAAGCATATTAAATTGTAGGTTTTTGTTTTTTCCTCTGTAAAACATAAAAACTGTAAATGTCAACTTTTTACTTGCACTTAAGCTGTTATACATTCTAAAATTCCATGCTACATTATCTACAACATTTACACCTCTTACGATATTGTCTTTTGTGGCATCTTTTAAAGGAGCGTTAAGGTATTCTGCTATGCCTTTTTGCTTTTGTGAAAACAAATCAAAACTCGTATTGAATGACCACCACTTTGTAGGCTTATAATTGGATGAAAGTTCCATGCCGTATGCCGAAGTATTATCAAAATTATCATGTGTTAAAATGACCTTACCGGACTGTATATCGCTTTCATCTACATAAAACACGCGATTTATTTCGTTTGAAATAGCACGATAAAAAACACCCGCTGTAATGGATCCCTTTTTTAATCTTCTTGTATGATTTATCTCGAATGAATTGGTGAATTGAGGTAATAATTTTTGGTTTCCATAGGAAGAAACTAAAGGGGTTGACCACTCTTTTATGGGGTTTACCTGAACAATACCTGGTCGATCAATGCGGCGGCTATAACTAAACTGGTAGGATTTTTTTTCACTCTGTGTATAGGTGAAATAAAATGAGGGGTACAACTCCGTATAGGAATTTGAAAAAGGATTTAAGCTTGTTCGTTTTAAATTGTTTTCGGTATAGGTCTCTTTGGCTTGAGCAGTGACCTCAACAGACTCTGCTCTTACACCCACTTGATAGGACCATTTGTCTAATTTTTTACCATAGGTAGCGTAAAGCGAATAAATATCGCGGGTATAGTCAAACGCAGTATCTGGTGCTGGGCCAAAATTCCCCCTACTATCGATAGATTCTCCTGTAGAAGAAAATAAAATTAAGGTGTTGAATAAGCGCGTCTCAGCTCCAAATTCCAATTTGGTTTTTTCCGTTAAGGGGTTAACATAATCCAAGTTGACGGTTGTTCGCTTTCTATCTGTTTGATTTTTATCGTCATGATTTTTTGAGTCATTGGGAAATGGATAAGTAAATGCCACAGGATTGTCAGAATCAAAAATATTATGATCCACCTCTAGTTCGATGTTGCTGCCCTCTTTATCAAAATCGTGTTTGTAATTAAAATTATATTGAGCCGAGTTATTATTTGCATTCGCATCAAAATTTTGATGTTCAGTAGAGAGAATATTGTTTTTATAAGATATGGTTTCTGTATCGCCTTTAGTACCGTTGTCAGCCGGATTTTGACTTGTAAATATTGAGAGCGTGTTTTTATCGTTTATATATACATCTATACCTACTTTAAAAATATGCGATTCGCGCTCATCAAAAAACTTAAAATACTGCTTAGAAAAATCTTGGGTGCGTTCTATTTGACCATTGTTGGCATTTTCGGAAATGTTGTTGTTGTAATTTCCATACACATTAAATTTTCCATTACGGTAATTAAGGTTTAAACCGCTGTTAAATTTTGGGTTAATTTCTTTACTCCAATTGGCACTCAACGAACCGTTAAAGCCTGTGAGTTGGTTTTTGTGTAAGACAATATTAATAATACCCGTCATTCCGTCTGGATTGTATTTTGCTGATGGATTTGTAATAAGCTCCACGGCCTTAATTGCCGATGACGGGATTTGCTTCAGTAATTGAGCGGCAGGAATATTAGATAGCTTTCCATCTACCATTACAGGAACATTTTCATTTCCACGAAGGCTAATAGCCCCCGTTTGTGGGTCAACACCCACAGATGGAATTCCTACCATGAGCTCCGAAGCCGTTCCTGCAGCTGCTAAGTCTTTTCCAATCGTAATGACTTTTCTGTCGACCTTTTGTTGGATGGTAGAAACCTCCCCTATGACTTCTACATCTTCGAGCTGGGTTGCCGACTCTGTTAACAAAATTCTCCCTACATAAATGGTGTAATTACCCTTTCCAATAGTTACGTCTTGTTTTGCTTTTTCATACCCTATAAATTGGATGTTAAGTGTATATGTACCCGCTATAATTTTATCTAATTTAAAGTACCCTTTTTCGTCTGTGATAGCGCCTGTTATCGTTTCGCCTTTGGTATTGCTAAGCACCACACTTACATAAGGCAATGGCTCGTTTAGAGAAGCATCATATACTGATCCTGAAACAGTCCCTGTTTGAGGTGTAGTAGCGGTTGTTGTAAATGATGTGAAAAATAAAAATAAGACATATAGAAATGTGGTGAAGCTTTGGCGTAACATATTTTGGATGATTGGTTAAATAATTTGGGTTTAGTTTAATAACGTCCAAACATGAAAAATGTTACGCTACCAAATATTAAAAGAACCAGAGCTTAATTGACATGGCAACTACCATTACAATCATCACAGCTTTGATTACACCCTCTCCTTTCTTAACTGAATAACGCGAAGCAAAAAACGCTCCTGCCGCATTTCCTACAGCCAAGGCAATGCCATATTTCCAATCGATATGACCAGAAAATGCGAAAGTCGCCAATGCGCCTGTGGTATATATAAAAGCCACCGCCACTTTAGTGGCGTTTACACGAATCAGATCCATGCGGTTTACATAATTCATAAACAGCATCATGATAAATCCAATACCCGCATTGATAAAACCGCCATAAATCCCAATAAAAAAGAAAGCGACCATAGACCAAAAAAGGGTTTTACCGGATGTTTTTGCTGAGGTAGAAATCGCATTGTATTTGGGTTTAAAAACCATTAGCACCACAACCACAAGCATGATTATAGCTAAAATTCTATTGAATACATTTCCATCCATATCAATGGCAATTCGCGCGCCAATAAGTGCACCTAATAGTGCTACTCCCCCCAAGTATAAACTATAAGGGAACGAATTTATTTTTTTGCTTCGAAACCCTAGAGTTGCCGAGCTAGTCGCAACCAGAATAGCCACGCGATTAGTACCATTTGCAGTTGCTGAGGGTAATCCCAAAAAGATAAGTAATGGTAAGGTAAGTAACGAACCGCCTCCTGCCATGGTGTTTATAAATCCTGCAAAGAGTCCTGCGCCAACAAGTAAAAGTAAATCGTAGGGGAAGTCTATCATGTGGCAAATGTAGGCATTCAAAGAAACAAGCAAGAAATGCGTTTTCAGAAATAAAAAAAGAGCCTATATTTGCAGCCGTTGGAGAAATGGCAGAGTGGTCGAATGCGGCAGTCTTGAAAACTGTTGAGGGTCACACCTCCGGGGGTTCGAATCCCTCTTTCTCCGCAAAAGAAAACCCACAACATTTGTTGTGGGTTTTTTATTTTAGGCATGCCGATAGTTTACTATCGTAAGAAAGCTTCTTTTATTTTAGTCATTTGTTAAAGTAACTATTTCCGTAGGCTTAGCTATAAATCGTCTTTTTTATGTGGGTTCCCATCGGCATATTGGCAACACATGGGTAAAGCCGCATAGACGCTATCAATAACCGCAACACCATTAGCTTCGTGTCCTACAGCAGCAATGTTAGCTGAGACTTGAGATACTGTTGTCTTTTTCCTGTTGTAGATAAATGTTAGCGCCTCTGTGTCTGTTTGCCAAACAGCATATTTTACGCCTTTGGTTTTGATGGCTGCTTTTTCGATACGTGCTTTGCACATACTGCAGTTTCCTCGAACTGAAATAGTAGCTTTTTCCGTTTGTGCTACAGCAGTAGCAGTTAAAAAAAGCATGATAATTAGCTGTATTTTCATGTCATTAAATTTATAAATTAAAACGGAATCCCGCATATATCATTCTACCAAAAACAGGGGCATATAGTTGACTCGTATCAAAAGTTGCACCAAAAGGGTTATCGGTGCCCAAAACTGCATCAGCTTGCTTTACATCAAACAGGTTTTCTGCTCCCATATAGACAGAAAAATTTTCTGAAAATTGCCGTGTGATTTGGGAACTCAACAAAGAAAAACCAGCTGCTATTCTAGATGGGGAATCAAAAGTAGCTACCAATCGTTGTTGCCCAACGCGGTGAAAAGTAGCATCGGCGCGCCATTGTTTTCCCGCTTTTATTTTAGATCCATAACCCAAAAACGCAAACCAACGGGTTTTGGGTTGCAATGGAACTCGTTTCATCCCTGAACGATAGCTTGTCTTAATGTCATAGGCTTTGTAGGCAAAGCGGAGGTCTATGCGCTCATTAAAATTTGTACTCGCCGAGAACTGCAGGCTTTGCGCATGGCTTTTTCCTTCTAAATTGTAAAAAGATACTGCGCCTGGTGTTTCCCAATCCACCACTACCCTGTTCGTGAATTGTGTACGATACGCATCCAAACTCATTTCTATAGGCTGATTAAAAAACGATGCTTTTTGTATCCAGCTAAATCCGTAATTCCAGGCACGTTCGGGTAATAAACCATACATGGGTTTTGTGGGTTGTGCTATGGATAATAGTCGTTGACTCCCCAAAAACTTTTGGTGTTCTGAAAAAATACTCGACACCCGCCTTCCCTCTCCTGCTGATAATCTTAAAATGGTTTTGTTATCATTTAAGGCATAGCGAAAATGCACACGTGGTGTAATAAAATCTCCAAGTGTATTGTGATGATCTAACCTCAATCCAAGGATCATATTAAACTGCTCTTGACTATCGTAGCTATATTCAAAAAAGCTGCCAATATTACTCTCATTTCTATGAATCTTAGTTCCCAAAATCGTTTCGTCATATATATCTGCCATATACTGCAAGCCAGTTTTAAACTTATGCATCGTATTTCCAAGTATGGATTGATAGACCAAATGATGAAAATAACTGGTATAAGAAACATCATAGGTGTTGTTTCCAAAATAACCTTCTTGCTTGTGCTTACTCACCGCCGACTGGAAACCAAAACTTCGGTATGGGATTTCAGGAAACACATAGCCTGTTTTTAGCGCTATGTCCCATTTGTCTGTTTTGATTTCACCGCCCCAAACCGAGTTGCCAAATTGGTGTATTTTGGGATCATAATTCAGTTGTCCAACTTGTTTGTCATCTGTAAGATAACGTAAACTAGCAAAACCCACCCAACCCTTTTCAGCATCTATAAACTGCCAACGGTTAAGGATGTTTAGCTGCTTTGATAGCGGCATATCCAAAAACCCATCTTTATTTTGATCGGTTTTCAAGGTGCGCTGATTCCCATGCAAAAAAAGCGTAGTTGCCCATTTTGAAGAAAGTTGGTGTTTGGATTGGATATTGAGTTCAGTACGTCCATTTACAGAGTGATAACCGTTTACAAAAAGCGGTGGAGCCGTCAAGGGTTTTATCAATTCAGTATTGATTTGACCTGAAATACTTTCGTAGCCATTCGTTACTGTTCCTGCGCCTTTGGTAATCTGAATACTTTCAACCCAAGTTCCTGGGGTAAAAGTGAGCCCAAAAGCTTGGTTACTTCCGCGCAAACTTGGAATGTTTTCTTGCGTAAATAATATGTATGGACTTGTTAATCCTAACATTTGAATTTGCTTGGTTCCTGTAAGTGCATCCGCGTAATTTACATCAATCGACGGATTGGTTTCAAAACTCTCAGAAAGGTTACAGCAAGCAGCTTTAAGTAACTCATCACTACCAATGGTGGTGACATTTCTAGAACTAAAAATAGCACGCTGCAAGGGTTTTCGTTTTTGATAAATGGTTACCCCATCCAATTTGGAAGCATCCTCAGGTGTTAAAAATAATTTGAGGGGTTGATCAAAACCAGAAGTGATTCTTACTGTTTTAAAACCCAAATACGAAATAACCAAAACGGTATTTTCGGGTTTATGCACTATGGAAAAATACCCTTCATCATTGGTAACTGTCCCAGTTAATGTGTTTTCCCAATATACACTCGCTCCAGCAAGTGGTTGGGTAGTGTCGCCTTGCTCATAGACATAACCAGATACAAGGTGGTGTTGTGCAAATAATGCACTAAAATTTACAATTAGAAATAGCGTTAAAAAAGATTTGAACATGATTTTATGATTTTAATTAAACAAACAGAAACGGAGGTTATCTGTTAATCAAATCAGGTATTGTTCAAATAAACTATATAATGATTTGTAATATAATTTAGGAGGATACTCAAAACTTATGAATTGATGCCTTAGCGTATGTTCAAGTGTATTTAATTCAAATTGGGTCACAGGAAAAAACACAACCAATTCAGTAAATATGACATCAGATGATGCAATTACCGAATCTTGGGTTTCTAAATCAAAATGTGCTATTTCACAGCATTGCTTTGTTAGCGTAGGCTGATCGTGTTTTGCTGCTTTTTTACAGCAACTTGACAGCGTTTGATTGATAGAGGTTTCTACAAGCACATCGTGGCAAAAGTGCATATCAATACTACTCTCCGTAGAGAGAAGCAAGACAAAAAAGGCCAATAAAAATGCGCTTAATCGCTTCATATTTAGTTCAAAGTTAGTGATTTAATTGTTTTGCCATTCAACACTTCTAATGTTTTGTCCCGCACTTGTTCAAAAACTTCTTTAACTTCACATTGTTCTTCATCACAATCGTCGCATGAACGATAATAATTTAAAGATACGCATGGTAACATGGCAATGGGACCATCAATAATTCGCATGATTTCAGTAAGGCTAATATCCTCCGCTGGTCGTAATAGTCGAAAACCACCATCTTTACCCCTTTTGCTTTCCAAAATGCGGTTGTTTCGCAAATCACGTAAAATAATTTCCAAAAACTTACGTGGAATATCCTGTTCTTGCGCAATATCAGAAGTCATAACTGCTTTTATACCATCGTCATTACGAGCGATATACGTTAAAGCCTTTATGGCGTATTTACACTTATTTGAAATCATATCACAAATGTAAAAAAAATAAATTCTACTAATCCTATCTATTTGATAGTATTTATTATATTTGCCCTGTATAAATTTCATGATAGTAGATCAATTTATCATATCATCTAAAAAAGAAAAGCGTACTCAACAGCAAGAACGTTTTTCTCGTTCGCTATTAAAATCCATTAGTTGGAGAATTATTGGCACACTTGATACGATAGTTATTTCATATCTCATCACAGGAAAATTGGCATTTGCACTATCTATCGGCGGGATAGAATTGGTTACCAAGATGATTTTATACGTTGTTCACGAACGGGTTTGGAATAAGGTTAATTGGGGTAAAAAATGAGTGTATTGATCGCAAAAGAATTAAATAATAAACTAAGCGCAACATCCTCTTTAACTGCGCTTTTTGATTTTCTACTCGAACAGAATCTAGGGAACATCACATTTTCTACTTCACTAGGGCAAGAAGATCAAGTAATTACACATCATATAGCTACACAAAAACTACCCATTGAAATTTTTACCCTAGACACTGGAAGACTTTTTCAAGAAACCTATGATGTGCTTGACGTAACGCAACGGAAATTTAAAACTCGCATCAATGTGTTTGCACCCAACACAAATTCTATAGAAAACTTAGTCGCTTTAAAAGGTCCTAACAGCTTCTATGAATCTGTGAACAACAGAAAAGAATGCTGTAATATTCGAAAAATAGAACCGTTAAAACGTGCGTTAGCAAACAAAAACGTTTGGATTACAGGTTTACGCAAAAGCCAATCGCAAAACCGTTCAGCGTTGGATTTTTTCAGTTACGACGCGTCTTTTGGGATTTTAAAATTCAATCCGCTATTGCAGTGGTCGTTGGAAGATGTAACCGAATATATAGACACACACAACGTACCACAAAATAAATTACACAACAAAGGCTATATAAGTATCGGTTGTGCCCCATGCACACGAGCTATTGCGACTGGAGAAGATATACGCGCCGGCCGCTGGTGGTGGGAATCAAGTAAAAAAGAATGTGGACTACATACAATTAAATCATGAGCATCCTTAAACAATTAGAAGAAGAATCTATTTATATCATTAGAGAAGTAGCAGGACAATTTAACAATCCGTGTTTGTTGTTTTCGGGCGGAAAAGATTCCATAACGCTATTACACTTGGCGCAAAAAGCGTTTGCTCCAGCAACTATTCCGTTTCCGTTGGTGCATATCGATACAGGGCACAATTTTCCTGAAACTATTGAACTACGAGATAAGCTTGTGGCTGAGCATGGGCTTCGTCTTATCGTTGGAAGTGTACAAGATGATATTGATGCTGGAAATGTAATTGAAGAAAAAGGGAGACACGCAAGCCGAAACAGTCTGCAAACCACTACCCTATTAAGCACCATTGAAAAACACAAATTTGATGCATGTATGGGTGGCGCTCGTCGCGACGAAGAGAAAGCACGAGCCAAAGAACGTGTATTTTCTGTCCGTGATGATTTTGGGCAATGGAACGAAAAATTACAACGCCCAGAATTGTTTGACATGCTTAACGGTATGATTCATAACGGCGAAAACGTCCGTGTATTTCCCATAAGCAATTGGACAGAATTAGACGTTTGGCACTACATCCGTCAAGAAAAACTCGAAATCCCATCTATCTATTACGCACATGAACGCGAAGTGTTTCTGCGTGATAATCAATGGATGCCCGTTTCGGATTATGTGAACATGGATGATAAGGACGAACGAAAACATACTTCAGTACGTTTTCGTACGGTTGGAGACATGAGCTGTACTGCAGCCGTGCTTTCCGAAGCAACAGAACTCGATACGATTATTAATGAAATTGGAGGCTCTAACTTTTCAGAACGTGGTGCACGTATGGATGACAAACGTTCAGAAGGAGCCATGGAAGAACGCAAAAAAGTAGGATATTTTTAATATGGAACTCATCAAAATTGCCACCGCAGGAAGTGTAGATGACGGAAAAAGCACCTTGATTGGCAGACTATTATACGAAACTGGGGCTTTAAAAACAGATCAAATTCAGCACATTGAAGAAAAAAGTGCTGCACGTGGTTTTGGATATTTGGATTTATCCTTAGCCACTGATGGTTTGCTAACAGAACGTGAACAAGGTATCACGATTGACGTATCCCATATTTTCTTCTCAACGCCAAAAAGAAGATTCATTATAGCTGACTCACCTGGTCATGTAGAATACACACGAAATATGGTGACAGGTACCTCAACAGCACAAGCAAGCATCATCCTTTTAGATGCCAGAAAAGGTGTTATTGAGCAAACCAAACGCCATTTTTTTATCACCCAACTTTTGGGTATTAAGCAAATCATATTTGCTATCAATAAAATGGATTTGGTAGATTACAGTCAAGATGTATTTGAAAACATAAAAACAACGCTTGAAAGCCTAGTAGCTAAGCACGGACAAGACGGCGTAACCTATCACTACACTCCTGTATCGGCTTTGTTTAACGAAAATGTTGTGAGTAATTCTGATAAATTAAATTGGCATAAAGGCGAACCGCTTCTCAGTTTAATTGAAACAATTCCATTGGAAAGCAACAAAGCGAACGACGGAGCATTTCAAATTCAATATGTAATTCGTCCAAAACGTGAAGAATTACACGATTATCGCGGCTTTGCAGGAAATGTTCGCTCAGGAAGTTTTGCTGTTGGCGATGCCATTAATATTCATCCGTCAGGTAGAAAAAGCATCATCAAACGCATTGAAAAGTATGGTGAAAGCACAGAAAGAATTTCGACAGGAGAAAACGGCACCATTCTTTTGGTTGATGAAATTGATGCCTCTAGAGGGGATAGCATCCTCAACGAAAAAGCGAATGTCATTAGCGGGAAAAACATAAGCGCAACGTTTTGCTGGATGCAAGACACGCCTTTAACTCCTGGTAATAAATATTGGTTGCAACAAGGTACCCAACGCAGTTTGGTAAAGGTGCAACATGTGCGTTCTAAAATTGATTTAGAGGCCCTAGAAAACCGTCAAGCCAGCCAGTTAGAACTCAATGATATTGGCAAAGGTGGATTGGCACTGGCGCAACCCATTACCACAAAATCTTATAAAGATAACCCTGCTTTAGGTGCTTTTATTTTAATCGATCCAAACACATTCAACACCGCAGGCGTTGGATTTATAGAAACCACATGAAAAGTTTTAGAACCGAAATAGAAGATCCCATTGTTGAATATGATATCCTTGACTTAGAACGTAAAATATTTGCGTTTAAAGAAGGAACAATGGACGAAGAAAAGTTCCGAAGCCTTCGTTTGGCACGAGGTGTTTACGGACAGCGTCAGCAAGGCGTGCAAATGGTGCGCATTAAAATTCCTTATGGGAAATGTTCAGCAAAACAATTGCGTAGAATTGCTCAGGTTTCAGACGAGTACTCTAACGGTAACTTACACATTACCACACGTCAAGATATTCAAATTCACTACGTATCGTTAGAAATAACGCCAGAACTTTGGGCAGAATTAGAACAAGACGATATTACCTTACGAGAGGCTTGTGGAAATACCATTCGCAACGTAACTGCATCGGCTATGTCGGGTATTGACCCAAACGAGCCATTTGACGTAACGCCTTATGCCAAAGCCTTTTTTGAATATTTTTTGCGCAATCCCATTTGCCAAGATATGGGACGAAAAATTAAAATCGCTTTCTCTAGTTCAGTTAAAGATGATGCCATAACATTTACGCATGACATCGGATTTATTCCTGCATTGAAAAATGGCATACGCGGATTCAAAATGCTTGTCGGTGGTGGTATTGGCGCCCAACCAAGAGTTGCTGATGTCATTCAAGAATTTATTTCTGTAGAGGAATTTATTCCGTTCACAGAAGCTGTTGTACGTGTTTTTGACCAATATGGAGAACGTAATCGCCGGAACAAAGCACGTATGAAGTTCTTAATTAAGGAACAAGGTTTTGAAGTCTTTAACAACAGAGTACATGACGTTTACAAGTCTGTTTCTCCAAAAACAATTGATATTATTCCAAGTGAAAACACAACAGAAAAGACAGCCAATTTTGATACTGATACAGCTGTTGATGTTCATTTTGCAACATGGAAAGAAAATAACGTATTCTCACAAAAGCAAGATGGATTTGTAGCTGTTGGAATTGCTATAGATCGTGGTGATATTTCATCTGACAAAGCGCGTGCACTTGCCGAGGTGGTTGATTCATTTTGCGGCGATGACTTACGCTTCACTATTGGACAAAGTATACTGTTAAGAGGAATTAAAGAAGCTAACCTGCCTGCACTTTATCAAGCGCTACAGCAATTAGACTTAGCAAAAGCAGGGTATCATAAAATCAATGATATTGTGGCTTGCCCAGGAACCGATACGTGTAATTTAGGAATTGCAAGTAGCATGGGGTTAGCTGAAGAATTACAACGTGTTATCGAAGAAGAATATCCCGCAATAATCTCAAAACACAACTTGAATATTAAAATTAGCGGTTGTATGAATGCCTGTGGGCAACATGCCATTGCAGATATTGGTTTTCAAGGAATGACAGTAAAAGCTGATGGAAATATTGCTCCGGCTACACAAGTTTTATTGGGTGGAGGCATATTAGGAAATGGCGAAGGGAGATATGCCGACAAAGCATTGAAAGTTCCTGCGAAGCGCACGCCACAAGTACTGCGTTGGTTATTGGAAGATTTTGACACAAATGCACAGTCAGAAGAATCGTTTATACAGTATTATCTGAGAAAAGAAACGGATTATTTCTACCAAAACCTAAAAGGCTATGCCGACACTACCAATCTAACTCGATCAGATTTTGTTGATTGGGGAAATGAAGAAGTGTACAAAAAAGCCATTGGTGTAGGCGAATGTGCAGGCGTAACCATTGACCTCGTTCAAACTTTATTATTTGATGCAGAAGAACATGTTGAGAAAGCAAAAACTGCTTTAGATAAGAAAGAATGGGCTAACAGCATTTATTACAGTTATTCCGGGAGAATTAGAGCAGCAAAAGCGCTACTTACAACGCGTTCTACAAAAATCAATTCACACCATTCTATTATTGATGCTTTTGAAACGCACTTCCCAACATATCACAGCATAGATAAAATATCCTTTGGAGAAGTAACAAGACTTTTAAACACGAATTCCCCAAGCGAAGCATTTGCTAATAACTACTACAAAGAAGCATTACACGTAATGGACTGGATAAAAGAACTTAGACATGCGCAACAAAATTAACGGAAGCCTTACCATTGTGGGTGCAGGTCCTGGTGATCCAGAACTGATCACATTAAAAGCCATTCGTGCTGTTGAGCAAGCGGATATTATTTTATATGACGCATTAGTAAACCCCTTTATATTGACACACAACAGCTTGGGCAAGCATTATTTTGTTGGGAAGCGAAAAGGCGAACATTCGTTTAAGCAATCTGAAATAAACATCATGCTTGTGGATTTTGTTCTTGAAGGAAAAAATGTGGTACGCCTTAAAGGCGGTGATGTCTCGGTTTTTGCCCGAGCTGCTGAAGAAATTATACATGCAGAACGCTTTGGTATTTCGGCAAAACTCATCCCTGGAATTTCGTCTTTCTCAGGAATTGCTGCAGCACACCGTATCCCACTAACCAAAAGGTGCCTATATGAAAGCATTTGGGTTACAACAGGATATACTTGCGACGGAAAACCTTCGGAAGACATTACACATGCAGCGCAATCATCTGCAACTGTGGTGATTCTTATGGGTATGACGCATCTTGAAGAAATCATATCTATATTCAAAAAATACAAACCCAAAGACTATCCTGTTGGAATTGTTCAAAATGGCACTATGCCAGACGAAAAATGGGTGACTGGAACACTACATACTATTGTAAAACGTGTTAAAGATGAGGGGGTTAGCAATCCAGCCACTATATTTGTAGGATCTACTGTGGAAGACAAAACAGCATTGTGGAATATTCAAAAGGAAATCCAACACGCATGAATACACTCTACCCTATTTTCTTAAAGACAGAGCAATTACATGTCCTTATTGTTGGGGGCGGATTTGTAGCATTGGAAAAACTAGAATTCTTATTTAAATCATCTCCGAATGCAAGAGTTACGCTTGTTAGCCCAATGGTGCGAGAAGAAACACAAGCGTTTATTGCAGACAAAAACGTCACGGTAATGAAGCGTTCTTTTCACAGAAAATTTTTAAGAGGGAAAAATATTGTCGTAGCTACAACAGATGTACCAAAAGTAAACGAACGCGTTTACAAACTATGTCGAAAAAGAAACACGTTGGTTAATGTGGCTGATAATCCGCCGCTATGCGATTTTTATATGGGAGGTATTGTTACAAAAGGGAATTTGAAAATTGCTATTTCAACAAACGGAAAATCTCCTACTTTAGCAAAACGAATGCGTCAGTGGTTAGAAGGCTTTTTGCCAGAAGAAACAGACGCACTTCTAGATAAACTATACGAATATCGAAATAGCTTAAAGGGTGATTTTGAGCAAAAAATTGTAGCTATGAATGCATTAACAGAAAAATTACTCGAAAAAAAATGATTAAAACTGATATTATAATTATTGGGGCAGGACCCGTTGGACTTTTTGCGATTTTTGAAGCAGGTCTAATGAAACTTCGTTGTCACCTTATAGACGCCATTCCACAACCTGGTGGTCAACTTGCTGAAATTTATCCTAAAAAACCGATTTATGATATTCCGGGTTATCCATCTGTATTAGCAGGTGAATTAGTAGATAAGTTGATGGAGCAAGCTGCACCATTTAAACCCGGATTTACCTTAGGCGAACGCGCAGACAGTATCGAGAAACAAGAAGATGGAACATTCATTGTTACCACAAGTAAAGGCACACAGCATCACGCTCCTGTAGTAATGATTGCTGGTGGCTTGGGTAGTTTTGAACCAAGAAAACCCCTTATTAGCAACATCGCTGATTTTGAAGACAAAGGCGTGCGCTACATTGTCAAAGACCCAGACCAATTTGAAGGAAAAGATATGGTTATTTCGGGTGGTGGAGATTCGGCACTTGATTGGGCGATTTATTTTGCAGAAAAAGGAAGCTTTGTGCATTTGGTACACAGAAGCGATCGCTTTAGAGCGCACAAAGACTCTGTTGCACGCGCATACGAATTGGCTGATAATGGAAAAATGAAACTTCACACGTTCGGAGAAGTAAAAGAACTAGAAGGAGATGATGCCCTTGAAGGAGTTGTTATCCATACCAAAGAAGATAAAAAAAGCGTAAAAACAGATTTATGGTTTCCATTGTTTGGACTGTCTCCAAAACTTGGTCCTATTGGAGACTGGGGATTGGAAATTGAAAAAAATGCCATTGTAGTAGATACATTTGATTACCAAACAAATCTTCCTGGTATTTTTGCCATTGGGGATGTAAATACATATCCCGGAAAACTAAAACTGATTTTATGTGGTTTTCACGAGGCAACGCTTGCCGTTCAAACCGCATACAAAATCATCCATCCAGACAAAAAATTTACGCTCAAATACACAACCGTTCAAGGAGTCCAAGGATTTGAGAACGAACAACCTAAAGAAACCGTTACTTCGTGAGTGCAGACATTAGTATTACGGTTGTTGACCGTGAGGGAACTGAACATGAATTTTCTGTTCCAACAGATATGAATTTAAATTTAATGGAAGTTTGCAAGGGGTTTGAACTTCCCGTTGAAGGAATTTGTGGTGGCATGGCCATGTGCGCTTCATGTCAAGTGTATATTCTCACTGATGAACACTTTGGTGAACGAAACGATGACGAAGAAGCTATGCTTGACGAGGCTTATTATGTGGAAGACAATTCCAGATTAGGTTGTCAAATTCTCATAACACCCGAGTTAGACGGACTTAAAGTGGCTTTGGCACCGGAAGCTCCCTAACGCAATTTTAATTTAAAAATTCCCTTACCCGTAGCGCTGCATTTTCACGAATGTCTTGCCAAAAGAAAGACACATCGAATCGGTGATAGTCTTTAACAAATGATACCCAAAAACGTTTAGGTACTTTAGGTAAGCTTACCCAGAGCAAACCATCGGTAACTTCAACGGTAAGACATGAAGGAATTAATTGCTGATTATAATACATTAAGCCCTTATGATCGGCAAATTCGCTTGTTGCAGTGTTATCCCAAGTAACGGGATTGGTCGTTACTGCCCCCTTGTACCAATCGACATATTTGGGTAGCTTTCCCATCTTATAGCTATTCCAACTAACAAAGCCACCCGTTTGTTTAGGAGTGACAAGAGGCTTTACATATTTAAACTCATTTTCATCAACACGAGTACCGGCTAAATATGCAGCCACTAGTTGTTGCTGAAGCTTGGTGCCGTCAAAGAATTCTTGAATGATTTTTTTTAGATGAATAGCCCCTTGACTATGACCTGCCAAAATAATGGGACGACCCTTATTTTCATGATTTAAATAATATTCAAAAGCTGCTTTGACATCTTCGTAAGCCAACGCTTTTGCTTCTTGTCCTCCTTGACTTAAGTAGGGTTCAAAAAAAGCACGATAATGATTTTGACGGTAGTATGGCACAAATAGTCGAGCAGCATTTGACCACGCTGAAGCCTGAAAAGGAATAATCCATTTTTGTACACCGTCACAAATTATACTGTCTTGGACGGGTGCATTCCATCGGGTGTCTTTTTTATCTGTTAAAAGTGTAGGATACACAAAAAACACATCGGCTTGAAGGCTATCTGAAAATTCACTTACGGATTTGCCGTCGGGCGTTTTACCTGCATAAACCGCCCAATTTGCTTTATTCTCATATGAAATAGATGAAGGACTAACCGTAAATGTTGTGGTTTTGTAGTGAATACCACAAGAAGTTAAACATAGCAGACCAATACCTAACAAAAACAATTTCCGAGGATGCATGACAATTTTTTTCAAATATGCATAAAATTCAATTACTTTAGTAACATGAAAAAGACATTACTACTATTTATACTCATAACATCAGTCATTGGCTGTCAACGCAGTCAATTAGAAATTGGACTAAACCCAAAAAGCGGATCTGATGCTGCTGGTTTTGCATTGCTTAATGAAAAAAACGGTTTGGTGGAACTAAGCGTTACCATTCGTGGATTAGATGAAGGCACGCATGCCATTCATTTACACGAAAAAGCAGATTGCTCCTCTGATGATGGCAAATCAACGGGAGGACATTGGAATCCAACTTTCGAATCGCATGGTGCTTGGGGAAATGAAACAGGCTATCACAAAGGGGATATAGGAAATTTTGAAGTTGGTGCAGATGGTATCGGTCGCGTATATTTTGAGACTGATGAGTGGTGTATTGGCTGTGAGGACGATACCAAAAATATTTTAGGAAAAGCTATTATAGTGCATCAAGGAGCAGATGATTTTGTTTCGCAACCCTCTGGTGCAGCAGGGGCGCGTATAAGTTGCGCTGGGATTTTGGAATAGTTATTTTTTAACTTGGCCTATTGCTTCAGTAATTTGCGCCACCAGGGCTTCATTTGATTTTGTGAGGTCAAATTTCATAGGTGGCTTGATGTGCATGGTCTGTTTGATTCCTTTCTTCTTTATGAAAATTCCTTTTTTGTCAAACGATCGACGAAATCCATCAATTTGAATTGGTACCACTACGGGGTTATAGGTCTTAATAATGTGTAAAGTCCCTTTTCTTATGGGTGCAAAGGGTCTGGTAGTCCCTTGCGGAAAAGTAATGACCCATCCATCATTCAATGCTTTTCCAATATTGGAAATATCACTCATTTTAACCTGACGATTAATATCTTTACCTTTTTCACGCCAAGTACGCTCTACCGAAATAGAACCCGTGTAAGCCAAAATTCTAGGTAAAATTCCAGCCTTCATGGTTTCCTTAGCTGCTATATAGTAAACATTTAGTTTTGGGCGCCATATATAGCTCAAGTAGTTCAAGTTATCATCCCTCCCCGCTAAACTGGCAAAAAACACATGCATCATGGCGGTTACATCGGCAAAATATGTCTGGTGATTGGAAATGAACAACACATTCTTATCAGGCAATTGACGAATGATTTCAGAGCCACGAATCTGCAAATCGTTAAATCCATTAAAGCGCTTGCGTGTGATACATCCCAATAGACGAATGAGCCACAGCTTAATAAACAGATAGTGTCCGAAAGGGTTTCGTTTTAACACGATTTGGTTTTGTTGCACAAAAATACAAAAGGTTAGTCAATCGGCATAAAACAAGAAAACCTGTACCTTTATGGCATGGTACCACTTCAATGGAAGCGTCTATTTCTATTCTTTTTATTGGGAATATTGCTAGCGTGTAATTCTACAAATCACCAAAAAAAACCGCAGAAAATTATTTCAAATCCTCCAGTCGTTACACCAAAAAAAGTAATAGAAAACAAAGAAAAGTCGGGATTACCGCTTACAGCCGAAACAGCTATTCCCTTTTTAAAAGATTTTGCAGAAAACAACCCTGAAAACAAAGTGCGTATAGAAACTCCATTAGGCAGCTTTGATATATTGTTGTTTGAACAAACCCCCTATCACAGGGCAAATTTTATTTTCCTCACCAAAAAAAAATATTTTGATGACACTTACTTTCATCGTGTCGTACCAGAATTTATCATTCAAGGGGGGAATTCAGATAATTATGATACGGGACAAAAACGAAGAAAAATTGGGAAATACTTACTTCCACCAGATACGCGTAATGGGCTGAAACATCATCGGGGTGTTGTTTCTATGCCTAGTAGTGAAATTGAAAACCCACATAAGTTGGCATCTCCTTATGAGTTTTTTATTGTACAAAAAACACCAGGCGCATACCATTTGGACGGAAATTATACTGTTTTTGGCAAAGTGATTCGAGGTATGGATGTAGTGGATGCCATAAATGCATTACCAACAGACAAACGCGAGTGGCCACTTACCAATATGCGGATGCGTGTAACTATTTTAAATCAATAATTATGACCATTACCCAACTTAAATATTGTATCGCTGTTGCTGAATATCGCAATTTCACTACTGCCGCCGAACATGCTTTTGTAACACAACCTACACTGAGCATGCAAATTCAAAAGCTGGAGCAAGAACTCGACATAACTATTTTTGATCGAACTCAAAAACCCATAGGACTTACCCTTGTTGGTGAAAAAATTATAGCACAAGCAAAACGAATTGTCGCTGAATCTGAACGTATGCTAGATGTTGTAGATCAAGAAAAAGGAGTTATTGGCGGCACGTTTAAACTGGGTATTATTCCTACCATTATGCCAACATTATTACCCATGTTTTT
>Ga0209654_1000554_pt1 | contig 35290 bp, 22 predicted proteins | sample SaaInl1SG_22_DNA_FD_184646 | JGI IMG/M metagenome (GOLD analysis project Ga0209654, IMG submission 184646) | Marine microbial communities from expanding oxygen minimum zones in the Saanich Inlet - ESP_161SG_22_DNA (SPAdes) (version 2) | ecosystem: Environmental > Aquatic > Marine > Intertidal... | reverse complement strand
ACACCGCATAAAGGCTGAGGAGGCCGATGAATATATCTTCGGAATGGTACTGTTCAACGATTGGAGCGCCCGAGATATTCAAAAGTGGGAGTATGTGCCTCTAGGTCCATTCTTGGGAAAAAACTTCGGTTCGAGCATTAGCCCGTGGGTCGTAACTATGGATGCACTGGAGCCGTTTAAGGTGGCAGGACCTGAGCAAGACCCGCCTGTATTGCCGTACCTGAAGACAGAAGGCAAGAACAACTACGATATTAAATTGGAAGTGGAATTGGCCCCGGATGGAAAAGAAGGGACCGTGATTTCTCGTTCGAATTACAAGTATATGTACTGGAACCAGCGTCAGCAGTTGGCCCATCATACAGTCAATGGCTGTAACATCAATGCTGGAGATATGATGGCTTCCGGGACTATTTCAGGGAAATCGAAGGACAGCTATGGCTCTATGTTGGAGCTCAGCTGGGCTGGTAAAGAGCCCATAACTCTTGATACTGGGGAGACCCGTACCTTCATTGAAGATGGAGATACCATTAGTATGCGCGGGCACTGCGAAAATGACAAGGTTCGCATCGGTTTTGGCGAGGTAAGTACTAAGCTTCTACCGGCCATTGAAGATTAAGAAATTCAAGTAAAGCCCTTTCGTTGCTCGAACAATGAAGGGGCTTTTTTCTTACCTTTTTATCGACCTAATTAACCCAAACTATGTCACAGACTAACTACATCTCTAAGGTGGTTTCAGATGCCCATTCAGCACTGGAAGGCTTGGAGGACAACATGACCGTTATGTTCGGCGGCTTTGGATTGTGCGGTATTCCCGAAAACTCCATCGCAGCCATTCGCGATAAAGGCACCACTGGCATCACTTGTATTTCTAATAATGCAGGGGTGGACGATTTTGGATTGGGCCTTCTTTTGCAGACCCGTCAGATTAAGAAAATGATCGCCTCATATGTAGGTGAAAACGATGAGTTTGAGCGCCAGATGCTTTCTGGGGAGCTTGAGGTGGACCTTGTGCCACAGGGCACGCTTGCCGAGCGCTGCCGCGCCGCAGGCGCGGGCATACCTGCCTTCTTCACTCCTGCTGGATATGGGACTGAGGTTGCCGAAGGCAAGGAGGTACGAATTTTCAACGGCAAGCCACATATTTTAGAACATGCCTTTGATGCACCGTTCGCCTTTGTGAAAGCCTGGAAAGGTGATAAGGCCGGTAACCTTATTTTCAAAGGAACTGCCAGAAACTTCAACCCGATGATGGCCATGGCAGGTAAGATTACCGTGGCTGAGGTAGAGGAATTGGTTGAAGTGGGAGAATTGGCCCCGAATGATATTCATGTGCCAGGCATTTTCGTGCAACGCATTTTCCAAGGAACCGATTACCAGAAACGTATTGAACAACGCACCGTACGTGCAAAAGCTGAATAATATGGGATTGAATAAAGATCAAATAGCACAGCGTATTGCACAGGAACTGCGCGACGGATGGTATGTGAATTTAGGAATTGGTATTCCAACGTTGGTCGCCAACCACATTCCTGAGGGCATCAACATTGAGTTTCAAAGTGAGAACGGCATTTTGGGCATGGGCCCCTTCCCCGTTGAAGGTGAAGAAGATGCCGATTTAATTAACGCCGGTAAACAGACCATTACTGCGATGCCAGGCGCCTCGTTCTTTTCGAGCGCCACCAGCTTTGCCATGATTCGTGGCCAGCACGTACAACTTACTGTGCTTGGTGCCATGGAAGTGAGTGATGGAGGAGATATTGCCAACTGGAAAATTCCCGGTAAGATGGTCAAAGGAATGGGCGGCGCCATGGATTTGGTGGCCTCGGCAGAGAACATCATCGTGGCCATGCAACACACTAACCGACGTGGGGAGAGCAAGCTGCTTTCTGCTTGTTCGCTGCCACTAACTGGAGTGGCCTGCGTAAAGAAAGTGGTCACCGATCTCGCTGTTTTAGAAATAGACCCGGATCGCGGTTTCGTACTCTTGGAGCGTGCTCCTGGAGTGAGCGTGGAAGAAATTAGGGAGAAGACTGCCGGACGATTAGTCGTTCAAGGCGATGTTCCTGAGATGAAGTTGTAGCTGTTTTGCAAGAGCAAAATAGCCAAAATTTTTAGCTAAAAAAGGCGCCCCGTGGGGCGCCTTTTTTTATTTCTCCGTAATGAGCAATGTACCCATCAGTTGGTACAGGGCAATCTGTGCATTGACTGCCCTGAACTGAGCTGAAGATTTCCCATTTTCAGCGGCTAACCAAGCCAGCTGGGCTTGACGCTGCTCCAAGGAGGAAGCTTGCCCAAGACTGTAGAGCTCGTTTACTTTAAGCATGCGCTGGTTCGCGACCTCAGCGTTATCTGCCTCAATCTTCGCCACAGCCGCCGCGTTGTTGAAGGCACGTACCGCGTTCTTTACCGTGTTCTCGATAAGCTCCTGGGTTTGCGCCTCGCGGTGCTCCGCTTTCAATACTTCAAGCTTCGCATTTTGACGCTGCGTACGGCTTTGGAAACCGCTAAAGAGATTGTACTGCAAGCTTAGACCAGCGTTCAAACCGGTCTGTTGAGATGCCGTAAGGAAGCCCGCTTCCGCTTGGCTCTGGTTCAGCCCATAGTTCGCCTGTGCAGCAATGGTCGGGAAGAGTGTCGCTTGCTGCAATTGCTGTTGGATGCGCGCCGTCTCTGCTGAAATGTTCGCGAGCTGCAAGGCTGTATTACTCGCACGCATGATTTCGAGTGTTTTTTCCTCATCGAATTGCTCCTCAAGATTTAAACCAGTGCGGTCCGAAACGATAAAATCATCTTCGTACCCAATAAAGGCTGCAAATGAATTCTTGGCCGATTCCAACTGCGTCTCCACCTCCATCAATTCCACCTTGTCGCGATTCATATCCACTTTTGCGGCCATGAGGTCCGTTGAATTTGATCCGCCAAGCTCATTGGTCAGTTGCGCCTTATCAAAGCGCTCTTTGCTAATGTTGAAGTTCTCCGCTGCCGTTGCTACCGTGCGCTGCAACAAAGAGATGCCTGTGTACTGCGACCAGACCTGAGCGATGGTGTTTTCCATGGCCTGCTTTTGAGCGAGGTCCGCCGCTTTTTTGGCACTATTCAACAATTGGAAGCTGCGCTGTATGCGCCCCCCTGCAAACAAGACCTGACTAACACCCAACGACGCATTTTGTGAAAGCGACTCCGCACCTTCGACATCTTGGGTCTGTCCCGTCGCAAATTCAAGATTTGAATTTTGATTGCTGTAGTTAGTACCTGCTGAAGCTGTAAGGGTAGGCAGGCGACCAGCATTACCCTGGGTTGCAGAATTTGCAGCCTGCTCAGCATCTAGGCGAGCAATATGCAGATCGTGGTTGTGCTCCAATGCCAAGCTCAATGCATTGTCTAACGTCAAAACATTCTGTCCGTAGCTGCTCCAACCTAGAAGCAGTGCTGCGGCGATGAAGATTCTCTTATTCAGCATTGTTTAATTCTTTAAAGTATTGTTCACTCTTCATTTCCTTGATGGCCGGCTCGACTTCTTCGCGAGTAGGCTTCTCATTCGTCCAGATGTGACGCATCAAAACACGTGCATCATTCACTAGAGCCATCATCGACGGCAGGACTACTAGGGTCAACATCGTCGCAAAACCAATTCCGTAAGCAATAGCCACCGCCATCGGGATGAGGAACTGTGCTTGGAAGGACGTTTCAAAGATGAGCGGCGCCAGACCAGCAATGGTGGTCACCGTGGTGAGGAAGATGGCGCGGAATCGGCTAATACCTGCATTAAAAATAGCATCGTACACCTTCTCGCCACTCTTCACATTAATGTTGTATTTGCTCACCAATACCAAACTGTCGTTCACGATAATGCCGATGAGTGCCACGACCCCAAGGAAGCTGAGGATAGACATTGGCATGCCGTGCAACCAGTGTCCCCAAGCAACCCCAGTTAAACTTAGCGGGATAAGCAGCATGATGACGATGGTTTGCACCAAGGAGCGGAAGGTAAAGGTGATGGTCAAAATGATCAGGAAGAAGATCAGCGGCATCACTGTTTGTGAGCTGTCTTGCGTCTTCTGACTCTCTTTCTGTTGGCCTTCGTAACGCGCAGTTACTGAAGGGTACTTTGCAAAAATTTCAGGCAAGATGTCTGCCTTAATCTGCGAAAGTAGCGCTGGCGCCGAACCGTTAGGGCTGCTCAAATCGCTCTCCACGCGGTACTCGCGTTGCCCGTCAAGGTGGTTGATGTTCACCGTTCCCCTTTCAATAGTATACGTGGCCAATTCCCTCAGTGGAACATTGCCCTGTGGCGTCGTGATGAGCAATTCCTCCAAATCCCACAATTGCTTGCGGTCCTTTTCGTCCAAGCGCACCCACACTTTCACTTCGTCCTCACCGCGTTGCAAGCGTTGCACCTGCGCCCCGAAGAAGGTTTCACGAACTTGGGTCATAACTGCTCCTGGCGTGAGCCCTAGATAGCGGGCCTTATCAGTGAGCTCAAGGGTCACCTCGCGGATTCCTTTCTGGTCGTTATCAATGACATCAGTTAGTGCGTCCATGCGCTTCAACTTGTCCTTAAGCGCTTCTTTAGCTGCCTTGAGTTCTACGAGGTCATAGCTGACCAGTGAAATTGAAATGGGCTTACCGAAGGCCTGAACGCCACCGAAGCTCACATTATCTGCACCTTCAATCTCACCTGCGGCCTTACGAATGTCATTTTGTATAAGGTAGGAAGGCGTTAATCGAGTCTCGCTATCCAGCAGAATGACGTTCAAGCGTGCCTTTGAGGAGATCGGGCCAACATTCTTTTGAATGGCACGAACCACATCCAGGCTATCCTCACGTTCGCTCTTGTATTGCTCGTTCACCGCCCAGACGGTCGATTCAATATGGTCAATCCACTTTTGTGTCACCGCCTCATTGGTACCCGCTGGCATATCCAAGCTGATGTTGATGTTGTCGCGCTCAATGAACGGGAAGAATTGGGTACGGATGATCCCGCCACCAATGGCCCCGAAAGTCACAAACATCACTGCAAAGAAGAAACTGATGGTGATGATTTTGTTGTGCAGCGACCAGCGTAAGAATGGTGCGTAGATTTTATCTCTAAAACTAAATAACGCCTTCGTCGCCGCGCTTTGTACTGGGTTCATCTTCGCATTGCGCTCTAGCTTGGCGTGAGACAGGTGGGTCGGAAGGAACAAGAGTCCCTCGATCAACGAAACGGCCAAGGTTGCAATAACAATAAAGGACATTTCCGAGAAGAAGTCTCCGGCTCTACCGTCCAAGAAGAAGAACGAAGAGAAGGCGATAATGGTCGTCAATACTGCGCTCACTACCGAAGGAATAACCTCTACAGTACCGTCCAATGCTGCACGAAGTAGTGGCTTTCCGCGCTCAAAGTGCGCATAGATGTTCTCGGCGATAACAATCCCGTCGTCCACGAGAATACCGATAACCACGATCATACCGAACAGCGAAATAACGTTGATGGTAATGCCGAAATAGGTCGCCAAAATGAACATACCGGCAAATGAAACCGGGATACCAATAGCTACCCAGAAGGCCAAACGGAGGTTCAAGAACAGCGTCAATAGGATGAGTACAAGGAAGAATCCAAGCAGCCCATTCTCAAAGAGCAAGTCTTTACGTTGTTGAAGGGTGATGGAAAAATCTGTGATGACATCGAGCTGCATGTGGTCGTTACTTGCATTGTACTCCTTGACATAATTGTTGACGAATTCACACGTGCTCAACAAATCCTCTTGATCGGTATTGTTTACAGTGATCTCCACTGAATTAATGCCATTAAAGGCCGCTCTCGATGGACTATCTGCCCAGCGGTTGCGCACCTCTCCCACATCCTTCAGTCGAATGGTTTGTCCTGATGGGCGCGTAAACACCACGATGTTCTGAAGATCCTTCGCATCGTACTGCTTGTTGCGCGAACGAATTAACATCTCCTCTTGGGTTCCCTTAATGGTACCTCCTGTGATGTCTAGGTTAGTGGTGCGCAGTGCATTGGCAATCTGCGATAGGCTTAAGTCGTATTTGCGCAAGGTGCTTTTGTCCAAGGCAATCTCAATTTCCTCGTCTGGGAATCCACTCAGGGAAACTTTGGAGATACCGTCCTGTAGGCGAAGCTCCTGCTCTATTCTACGTCCTTCTTGCTTCAAACTAATGAGGTCAACGCCTTCACCAGTGAGGGCTACGCTCATGGCGAGCGTTCTGTTCTCGCGTTTGGCAACACGAATTGGCTCCAAACCGGTAGGGAAAGAAGGCACGCTCTGTACGGCATTCTTCACGTCCTCCAGTACTAGGTCTGTGTCGTAGCCTTTAATGACCTTAACATTTATAGAGGCCCGATTCTCGTTTGAAGTAGACGTGTATTGCTCCACCCCAGTTAAGCCCTTGAGGTTTTGCTCGATCTTATTTACTACCCCTTCTTCGATCTCCTCAGGAGAAGCACCAGGATATACAGCGCTGATGGTGATATCGCGGCTCTCCACCAATGGGAAGAAAGTGGTGTTCAGCTTTCCGTAGCTGATCCAACCGAAGAAGAAGAACCCAATTAATAGGGCGTCTACCCCAACGGGATATTTGATGAAAAATTCAATTAATCTCTTCATGGCTCCCTTATTTCACAGGTACAACAACCAATCCCGCCGCCGCTTTCAGCGTCGGCTCGTTCACCATTGTAGCACCATTTGCTACTCCGCGAACAATCACTTCGTTGTCTAACCATTCCACAACCTCAACCTCGTTCTTTGCCAAAACGCTGTCACTTTCGATCATGTACATGTACTTATTGTCAAAGACCATGGACGAAGGCAATTTCAGAGCATCCATTACAGCAATACCTTGGATTTGTCCAGTGAGGTACATGCCCTCGCGCAAGGCTGAACCACGCACCGTGGTAATAATATTGATACTTTGCGAAGCGGCATCCACCACTGGAGCTATTCTCGAGATGGTACCGGTCCAATCCCCTGCGATATCTGGAGAGCTGAAAGCAACTTTTTGCCCTACGCTCAACTGATCAGCATAGCGAAGACTCACAGCACTGCGCAATTCGTAGCTGTCGGTATTTACAAAGGTTCCCAAGGCACGTCCTGGACTCACTAGGTTGCCTGGCTTTACGTTCGCAGCAGCCACGACACCATTAAAAGGTGCCTTGATGCTAAACTTTGCCAGACGCTCCTCTGCACTCTTGGCTTGGAAGAAGGCCCCTTGAATGCCACGTGCGATCAAGAACTTTTCGAGCTTGCCTTCTGCTTTTGGCAAAGCTTCGAGTGATTTCTCCAAGCTTGTGTTATCGTAGTAGGCTTTGAAGCGGGCATAGTCTGAAGAATAATCCTGATTCAAATCTGGCAAAATGGCCAATAATGCATTGATGAAGTTGCCCTTCACACTCATTGCATTGGCACGCGCTTCACTATCGTCGAGACGAATGATGGTCTCGCCTTTGGAGAATCTAGTCCCTTCTAAAAATTCGCGGTCGCTGCCTTTAAACGTACCACTTACTTCAGCAAGAAGATCCGCTCTGTTGGCGGCGTTTAAGCGGCCATAAACTGTCAATGGAAGCGCGACTGTATCAAGCTTTGCGTCCATTACACGGACCTGGAGCTTAATGTTGTCTTCCTTGATTTCTTCCTTAGTGGACATACCGCCCAAGGTTTTAGAAACGAATAATCCTACTGCGAGGATAGCTGCTGCGATGATCGCATTTTTAACCCACTTCATAATTTTCTGGATTGAGGTTGTTTGTGATTTGTCGTAATGTGTGCTCGGTGATTTCTCGAGCTTGTTTTGATATTCCTTTGTAAGCCAATTCCGTGATGTCCACCGCCGTTGCATCTATGATCTTCATCACAGATTCTCCTTGTTGTGTAAACACCAAAATATTTTCTCTCTTGTTCTCTGGATTCTGCTCCACGGCTACGATGTCCGCCTCTTGCAACTCCTTGACCATACGGCTCACTCGGTGCCGATCAACCTCAAGGAGTTCCACAAGAGCTCCTTGCTGCACACTACCACCTCCAAGAAGCATCTTGCCGAGAATAGGCAAAGCAGCCGCATTGATATGCAGCCCTTTGTTTTGGAGCTCAGAAACCATAATGTTTCTTAGGTTTTTATGAGCTCTCCCTAGTAGGTACGGAAGAAAATTGGTGATGTTCGAAGTCAAATCGCTAAGGGTGTTTGAACAATTGTTGCATAATTACAACAATTAGGCCACATATGTTCATACCAAAGAAAATTTAACGTAAAAAAAATCCCGGAATCAGAGACTCCGGGACAAGTGTTATAACCTTAAATCTCCATCACCGAAAGCTCAGGGGAAAATAAGGCTGCAAAAATAGCAATTAGTGTGCCTCTAGCCAACTAGATCCAGTGCCGACTTCTGCAACCATAGGCACAGCAAGCTCTACCGCCGCTTCCATTTTTTCAACGACTAAGGCTTTCAGCGCCTCTAATTCGTCCAATCGAGCATCAAAGACCAATTCATCGTGCACCTGAAGCAGCATTCTAGATTTCATATTTGTGGCTCGCATCGCTCGGTCGAGCTCAATCATCGCGAGCTTAATAATGTCCGCAGCAGAACCTTGGATGGGCGCATTGACAGCGTTGCGCTCACTGTGACCACGAACCACCGCATTGCGGCTCTCGATATCTTTCAGATAGCGACGGCGACCCGTAATGGTCTCTACATATCCTTTCTCACGAGCTACAGCAACCTGCTTGTCCATATACTCCTTGATGCCTGGATAGGTTCTGAAATACCCGTCAATGGCAGCTTTTGCTTCCTTACGACTCATATCTGTTTGCTGGCTCAACCCAAAGGCGCTCACCCCATAGACGATACCAAAGTTGACCGTTTTCGCATTCGAACGCTGCTCTCGAGTCACTTCTTCAGGGGCCACTTCAAACACCTTTGCTGCGGTAGCACGGTGGATATCTTCTCCGTTCTTAAAAGCACTAATCATTGCCTCATCACCTGCCAATGCTGCAATGACACGCAGCTCAATCTGGCTGTAATCTGCCGCCATTAGCGTGTGTCCTTCGTCAGCCGGCACGAACATCGCACGTACCTTACGGCCGTTTTCTGTTCGGATCGGAATGTTCTGAAGGTTGGGATTGGTCGAAGATAATCGGCCCGTAGCAGCCACAGTCTGGTTGAAACTGGTATGTATTCTACCCGTCTTCCCGTGCACTAATTCTGGCAAAGCATCTACATAAGTGCTTTTGAGCTTTTTCAACTCGCGGAAGTTCAAGATGTGCTCAATGATCGGGTGACTCTTGCGCAAGCCCTCTAAAATGGCTTCAGAAGTCGCGTATTGTCCTGTTTTGGTTTTCTTGGGCTTGTCCGACAACTTCAGATCGTCAAACAACACCTCGCCTAATTGACGCGGGGAACCCACGTTGAACGGGCGACCTGCTATCTCGATAATCTCGCGCTCTAGACGAACTATGGTATGACCAAGCTCCTCGCTGTAAGTATTGAGCGCATCCACGTCTACACGGATGCCTTCGCGCTCCATGCGTGCGAGTACAGGTACTAGGGGCATCTCAATATTGTGGAAAACCTTGTCAACGCCTGTTTCGGCTAGTTTTGGCTCAAAAATTTGTTTTAATTGGAACGTGATATCTGCATCTTCTGCCGCATAATCTAGTACCGCAGCTGGCTCGATATCCCGCATGTTTTTCTGATTCTTTCCCTTCTTGCCCAGGACAGATTCTATGGAAATGGTCTCGTAGTTCAAATACGTCTCTGCAAGAATGTCCATGTTGTGGCGCATGTCTGGCTGGATCAAATAATGAGCAATCATTGTATCAAACAATGGACCCTTCACCTCAACATTATAATTCATCAATACACTGATGTCGTACTTGATGTTTTGGCCAATTTTTTCTCCTTCGCTCTCCCAAAAAGGTTTGAATGCCATGATCCATTCTTCCGCCTCAGTGCGATCTGCCGGAACAGGAATATAGTATGCCTTACCCGCAGCAAAACTGAAGCTCATGCCTACCACCTCTGCGTCCAGGACGTTCAAAGAGGTCGTCTCAGTATCAAAAGCTACCGAAGGTTTTTCAGCTAATAAGTAGGCCAATTGCTTGGCTTCTTCCAGCGTCTCAACTAGTTGGTACAGGTGGTCAGAATTGGCCACAGAAGCTCTTGAACTTGCAGGGGAAGACTCCTCTGAAGGTGCATCATCACCTCCAAATAAGCTCATTTGGTCGTTCGAAGTAAGGCTGACTTTCTTAGTAGGTTTCGCCGTTTCTTCCGCTGATTCTTCTCCTGCTCTTTTTAGTCCTAATCGACGGCCAAGTGTCCTAAACTCTAGCTCTTCAAAGATGTCCATTAAACCGTCCTGATCCCACGGGTCCCTAGTTAGTGTATCCGGCGCTAAATCAATAGGCACCTCGGTAATAATTCGCGCTAATCGCTTCGACAAGATGCCCAGCTCGGCATTATCACGAATCTTTTCACCTAACTTTCCCTTGATCTCATCGGCATGCGCCAGGGTTTCTTCCAACGATCCGTATTGCTTCAACAGCTTGCTCGCCGTCTTTGCACCCACACCAGGAAGTCCTGGGATATTATCCACGGCATCCCCCATCATTCCAAGGTAATCCACGACTTGCAAGACGTTATCGAGATCAAACTTCTCACAAACCTCAGCCTCTCCCCAAATCTCCGGAGGGTTTCCGCCGCGTGCCGGGCGGTACATAAAGATGTTCTCGCTGACCAATTGGCCAAAATCCTTATCTGGGGTCATCATGTAGGTCGTAAAACCTTCCTGCTCCGCCTTCTTCGCCAAGGTCCCAATCACATCATCCGCCTCGTAACCGGGCACCCCCAATGCAGGAATCTTGAAGGCCTCTAAAATCTTGTGTATGTAGGGTACCGCCAGCTTAATCGCTTCTGGAGTCGCATCTCTGTTCGCTTTGTACTCTGGGAAAATCTCATGACGCTCTGTCGGCTGTGGTAAATCGAAACATACCGCAATGTGCGTCGGATTCTCTTTGCTCAACAAATCCAACAACGCGCTGGTAAAACCATAAATCGCAGAAGTATCTAGTCCGCCTGAAGTGATACGGGGATTCTTCGCAAAAGCGAAGTAGGCACGAAAAATAAGCGCGTACGCATCTAGCAAAAACAGCTTCTTTTCAGCTGCAGGAGTTTCTTGACCCATAAGTGGAAATATTGAAATCGGAAGTTAGCTACTTCCCACTTAAATAACGAGTTTTGTGCTTGGAAAACAATACGCTTGTTATGGCGTTGATACTCAGTATACATTCAGATATTATGATCTTCAGAATCCTCTTTACCCTGGGATTTGTACTTGCCATAGACCTATACGCCTATCAAGCTTTCAAAACCGTCTTCCGTTCTACCGCCACTCCTTGGATTTATTGGGGAGTAACGCTCGCCTACATCATCCTAAGCGTTAGTATTTCCGTGCTCATGAGCAGCGGCAAGGTTGATTATAAATACCTCGGCGTCCTCATGGGCGCGAGTATCTTGTTGGCCGTTCCGAAATTAGTAGCCATCATCCCATTGTTGATTGAGGATATCACCCGTTTGGGCCAATTCCTTTTCCGTGCCGCCACTACCCAGCCTACCACCCTACCGGGTCGCCGAACCTTCATCTCACAGATTGCCTTGGGTCTTGCAGCCATTCCATTTATTGGCATCATCGACGGTATTTGGAAGGGACGCTACCGCTACCGTGTGATCAGCCATACTTTAGAATTTGACGACCTCCCGGAGGAATTCGACGGCTTCAGCATCGCTCAGATTTCAGACATTCACAGCGGTTCATTCGACAACAAGGAAAAAGTAGAATACGGCGTTCAAATGGTCAACGAGCTGGGTGCGGACGCAGTGATGTTCACCGGTGATATGGTCAACAACGTGGCCACAGAAGCAGAACCGTGGATAGACACCTTTAAGAAATTAACCGGAAAAAGCGGCGTGTTCTCTATCTTAGGGAACCACGATTATGGCGATTATTGGCGCTTCCCCTCTGCACAGGCAAAGGTGGACAACCTTAATAGACTCAAAGAAATCCACGGGGAAATGGGCATGGACCTGCTCCTAAACGAAAGCCGATTCTTCGAACGCAATGGCCAGCGACTCTATCTTGCTGGTGTAGAAAACTGGGGGCTACCCCCGTTCCCGCAATACGGAGATTTGCAAGAAGCACTGAATGGCATCCCAGAAGATGCCTTTACTGTATTGCTAAGCCACGACCCTTCGCACTTTGATGCCGAAGTGAAGCAGCACGACAAAAAAGTTCACCTCACTTTGAGTGGTCATACCCACGGTATGCAGTTTGGGATAGAGATCCCAGGATGGATCAAATGGTCTCCGGTGAAATTCAAATACCCAAAGTGGGCCGGTTTATATCCTGAACCGGACGGTCAGGTTTTGCATGTAAACAGAGGATTCGGATTCTTGGCTTTCCCTGGACGCGTAGGCATGTGGCCTGAGATTACGCACATCACTTTGAAAAAGAAATTGGCTTAAACTTCTTTATACAACCGCGACATAAAATAGATGTGCGGTAGGCTAAGCGCGCTCAAGAAAATAAGGAAATAGCTCGACCACTGCCATAGGGAAGAACGGTCGAACTGAAACAATACCAAAAACATGATTACTGCTCCAGCGGTGAAGGGCAATGCTCGTACAAACATCCCACTGTGCGTCCAGTTCTCATTTGTTTTCAAGTGACTCCAGCCGGTCAAACTGTGCTGAAGAACAAAGTAAATACCAAAGCTCAATGCCAAGGGCAACTGCGTTCCCAACGCCAATGCGATCAACGAAAGTCCCCAAGCAGCCGAGCGAAACCAGAGCGCCATTATTACTCCTAAAAAGAGAAATAACTTCACCATCGACAAAGCTACATCTTCGGCAATAGTCCACTCCGGGATATTCATATAGCCCATGAGGATATTGACCTCTGAAAGATGCGAGAGCAAGATGATTCCAAGCAACATGGCACCCCACAGCATCGACAATCCTATGTTGGCACGCTGCCACTCGACCAAATCGGTTTCACCAAAATGCCACGCACTGTATAGAAGAAAACAGATTAACCCTACAATTGGGCTGATAAGCCAAAGCAACACAACTAATGCCATGATGCCTAGATAGCGTGCCATAAATGCGGGTAGTTTTAGCTTTCGCGAATGGGAGAAACCATCTAAGGCTCCATGTGGGATACCCACGGCAAACAAGAAGAAAATAAGAATACCTAAACCTAAGCTTGTTCCATATCCAGGAGCAAAACGATTGATCCCTAATGCAACGAATGAAAACACCACAGGCACCCAGCGTTGCGGCTTGGACAACATAAATGCGAAAAAGGAGAAAATAAGACTCCAAATGAACTTCCGCTTGTTAAGTCTAGTAAACATACCCAATTCCCATATAAGAGAACTGCGCTGATCTAAGAAGGTTAACACCTCCTCACTAGACTTAATGGCAAACAACCTTGTAAAGATGCTCTTGCCCCAGTGCGGTCGAAACTTGAGAATAAATAACAGTAAAAAATCATACAAAGCGAAACGGCCACCGCCTCGTGAAGGCATGCCGAACCACGGATTAGTATTCTTATTTAAAATCTCATTAGCGACCATTTCTTGGGCATGCTCGTACATCGCCTTGAAGGCATAACCAGTAGTTGACTTCAATTTCCCAGCACGTGCACCCGTGGATATGACCTTGGGGCTGCTGTGAAATTGCTCCGCATTCTGCGACATAGGGATAACACCCTGTTCTATTTCATTAATGGAATACGATTTATTGTAGGTCAGCAGATAATTCCGCAATAGATCTTTGGCCAATTCTTTTGGGAGCATCTCTTGCCCAAATCGCGTCACTTCAATCAAGGCCTCCGTAGTACTTGTAGGGAGAACATACATAAACTGGGTGAAGCCGTTTTGTGGGATATTAAAATCCATCAACCTCATGGTACGCTCCTCAAAGGTAGGTTCATCGAATCTGACCTTCCATCCTTCAAAGCTCTGCCAAACCGTCTTGCCTATGACTTCGTTAATTTGAGGAGGACGACTGTCATATACTTTTAATACTTGATACGACCCCCGGTCTGTCAAAACATCTATATATACAGAGTAATCCACAACATCTCTTACCTGCTCGGCAGACCGTTTCAAATTGGGATGACGTTCCAAAAGTTCTCTCGTTTTGTTGTAAAGAGTAATGCTCTCGACCATGTAATACTTCATGGAAGAGAACCTTTGAAGGTTATCCCCAGCTACGACATGAGACCAACTGTGCTTGATACTCGCCTTTAAATCATGAACGATTTCATCATCGGGATTCGCCCAAAAGCAATACGTCTTATCGTTAGTGGCTTTAAAATTCGGATCGAAGATTATTCCAGCAGCATCATCAAGAACTCCTGCCTTCTCCATCCGAAGAAGAAGCAGTGAATTTGCAGCACCCAAACCAATTAAACCGAAACTGAACATGATTTCTATTAAATGTCTGTTAGACCTTTAATATTAAGAACCATTTTACAGAACTTTTGTTTTCCCCAAAAGAGTTTAATTGCATCAAATATGCATGCAAATTGCTGATTTACAGTATTTGTTTAAGTTTTTACACTTATTTTTAAACAGTCATGAACAAAATAACTAGCACGCAGTTAAGTGGTAGTTATAACCTTTAATTTTTATACACCATGTCACTGACAACTTTATTGGCTAGCGTGAGTGCTAGCAACTCAGCAGTAGATTTAACTGCTTACACGGACATCACAACTATTACTTCGTTTACGTTCTTCGTAGGCTGTATGGCTATGATGGCTGCATCTGTGTTCTTCTTCTTCGAAATGTGGAACGTAGATAAAAAATGGCGCACTTCTCTTTTAGTAAGTGGTTTGATCACGTTTATCGCGTTCGTACACTACTACTACATGAGAAGCTACCACTTCGAAACTGGAGAATCTCCAACATTCTTCCGTTACGTTGACTGGACGCTAACTGTACCACTAATGTGTGTTGAGTTCTACTTGATCACTAAGAAAGCTGGTGCGAAGATGAGTCTTCTATGGAAACTTATCGCTGCGTCTGTAATCATGCTTGTAACTGGTTACTTCGGTGAGACAATCTACCGTGAGTCTTCAGTTATGTGGGGTGTTCTTTCTGGTGCTGCTTACTTCTACATCGTATTCTTGGTGTGGAAAGGAGAAGTTGCTCAGTTGGCAGCCAACGCTGGTCCTGCAGTTGCGAAAGCAGTAAAAGTTCTTTTCTGGTTCGTTTTAGTAGGATGGGCAATCTACCCATTAGGTTACATCTTGGGTACACCAGGTGGTTTGTTCGGAATCCAATTAGTTTCTGATCCAGCTGCTGCATCTGCATACATGGACGTTGTATACAACATCGGTGATGCAGTTAACAAAATCGGATTTGGTCTAGTTATCTACTCTCTTGCTGTTAGCACGAAAGAAGAGGCGGCTTAATCATACGTTTCAGAGTGTTTGGAACCCCCACCGCGGCTTCGGTGGGGGTTTCTATTTTTATACCCCTACCATATCTCAAAGGCGCTTATCTTTAAACTCCAATAGCCTTTGAAGTATGAAGACCCGATTCCTTTTTCTAGCCCTTTTCCTTTCCACCTTCACTTTCGCACAGAAAACGGGCTCACATACCTATAAAATTGATCTCACGAATGTGGTTGATGATCGTGTTAAGGTCACAGTAGACGCATCAATGACTAATCTCGGCGAGACTTTCGACGGCATCTACAGATTCAACTTCCCAGCGACCATTCCAGGCACCTACGCCACATTAGACTATGGCAGATTTATTCACGATTTCAAAGCATATGACGCTTCTGGAAAAACGCTCAAAGTCTCCAAGAAAAAGAACACCTATTCCATCAAGGGCAAACCGGCCAAACTAGAATATTGGGCCGAAGACAGCTTCGATGCTAAAATTCGTAAAAACAAAGTCTTTGAACCTGCAGGTACCAACAACCAAGAGCGTAGAAATTTCCTCTTGAACGCTGCCGGCTACTTCGGTTTCTTCGAAGGCCTGGAAGATCTACCCGTATCTCTTGAAGTCAATAAAAGCCCAAGCCTATACGGCCTTAGCGCGATGGAAAGCTACTCCTACGGCAACACTCAAAATTTTTACGCTAGAAATTACCACCACTTCCTTGACTGCCCAGTAATGGTCAGCAAACCGGATACCACCTCATTTATGCTCGGTGATGCCAAGGTGACCATTGGTGTTTTCACTGAAAACGGTCGCGAACTCTCACGAGAAATATACGAGCAAGTGGAAACCAGCATGAAGGCCATCGAAGCATTCTTGCAAGGTGAGCTTCCTGTAGATAATTACGCTTTTATCTTCTACATTAAAGACCACACCGAATTTGAAAACCTATTCAACGGTACCGAGGTGAAGCTCGGAACCATTATTAAAGCCGTTCGCAAATTAGCCGGCAAGGGCTTCGGGGCCCTTGAACATGGAAACAGCTCGGTGTACTACCTGCCCGATTTTGGAGGCACCACAGTACTTGACGGAATGGCAGACGTTTGTATTCATGAATTCTTCCACATCCTCACCCCACTTGGATTGCACAGTGAAGAGATAGGTAACTTCAATTACATCGAGCCCAAAATGAGCAAGCACCTCTGGCTCTACGAAGGCATCACAGAATACTTTGCCGGCATCAGCCAAGTAAAAGGCGGAGTCATCACCAAAGACGAGTACCTCACCAAAGTGTTAAAAGGCAAAATTCGCAGCGCAGCCCGCTACCCAACCGAAAAGATGTCCTTCACAGAAATGAGCGAAAATGTACTTGACAAGCCTTACAAAAAGCAATATGGTCAGGTCTATCAGCGCGGCGCCCTTATTGGTGCATTGCTTGATATTCGCATTATGGAATTGACACAAGGTGAGAAGGATCTACACGATATTATCCTCACCCTTCGCGATAAATACGGACCTAACGAGAGTTTTGACGATGACGAAATCATCGAAGAGTTTGTAAGCCTAGTTCATCCGGACCTTCAGCAATTTTTCGATGACTATGTAACCGGCCGCGAGCAGCTTCCTGTCAAGGAATATTTGGCCAAAGTAGGTGTAGATTACGACAGAAGGTTCGAAGGCGAATTGATCGCTCACCCAGTAAACGACAACGATGTAAAACGCAGCCGCCTTATAGTCGGCCAGCAAATGACCATCAAGAAGGTTGGTAAAGATGACTTCGTTGGATTCCAAAAGGGAGATAAAGTCAGTATCCTGGACGATAAACTCTTCGATGGCCCAGAGGCGCTAGAGCCGGGTGAAACGATAGAGCTTACGGTGATGCGTGATGGAAAGGAAATCAAACTACCTTATACCGTTAGAACTGTGGAAGGCTCTAAAAGTCATTATATCCGTGAAGTAAAGGATATGAGCACTGAAGCAGCTACTCTTCAACTCCTTTGGTTCAGCAACTAATTATTTGCGTCGCCAAAGCTCCTTGATTTCTACACCCCCGTCATTGTATCGAAAGACTAAATTATCATAGTCCACGACTACGTACTCCCAACGAAAGCTGTACGTCGGCGTAAAGAAGGTGATCTCACCCATTGCGGTGTCCACTACAAACTCACCGCCATTCTCACTGCTAGTAGAGTTATAGTCCCAAAGGCCATGGAGGTCGTCACAAATGGAATCGTCCAAAAGTTTCAAATCTTCACCCTGAACAAAGCCGGGCAAAAGCGTTACCGTATCCGTGCGCTGATAAATTTCCCAAGCACCGTTAATTCCTAACTGCGCTAATTCAGAGTCTTCGCAAGAAATTCGATTAGAACAAGCAGCCAACAAGGCAGCAAAAGACAAGAAAACAACTTTATAACGCATCAATGTACAATCGTGAGTTTTTCCGTAAACCTTCTCCCACTAGAAACCACGGTCACTAGATAGGTACCCGTTGATAGGTCCTTAGTGGAAATTACGCGATCTAAAGCATAGGCAAGCGACTCTTTCATCCAAAGCCTACCGGACTCGTCATACACATACATTTCAAGCGGGGTTCCTTCAGTCCACATTCCTCCTAGCCTAAACCCATCTTGTGCGGGATTCGGATATACCATTAACTGGTCCGAGGCCAATTCTTCATCGATTCCAATCCCTTGAATAAATTCAAACCAATTGATGTTCACAGGGGCTTGAATGACATTCAGCTTCAGGATGTAATCGCCCTGTGTCAGCACACCGGCATTTCCAGTAGTAGTGGTCCACGTCTGCCATCCACCCGTCAACGGCAGTGTAACTTCTGGCATATTGCTTAAATACGTTCCTGACGTATCGTACAATTCGAATTGAATCTTACCATTGCTTTGTGACGCGTGTCGGTAATCAATAGAATAAGTTGCATTGTTTAACACTTTGATTTCGTACAGTAAATAATCGCCACCGTCTAGATAACCGATGTTCTGCCCACCACCAACGTCGGAGGTGTTCTCCAATGAAATTCCATCCATGCTAGAATAGGCTTCTGCTTCTATTTTGCCTGGAATGACATGCATTGTAGGCAGGGTATTTTCAACCAATTCCTGAGTAAATGGCTCTACAGAAGTTCCGTCCTTTGCCTTCAGGGCAGTTCCCGAATAAGACACCTTCATTTCATCTAAAAAAGTCATGTTCTGATTTAGAGTCAAGATGAAATTTCGAACATTGTTTGGACTAGGTACAATGTTCACTACCGATACCTGATTTCCGTTTATCGTGATAGAGTAAGAGGCAAGATTTCCCAGCTGGGTCGTATCCAAAGGCTTGTTTGTTTTAACCTCTATTTCAGTGTAACTATGAGTGATTGAGCCAACATACTCGGCATCCAATGCCGTTGTGCTTCCAGTTGGAATAAACTCAAAACTAGAGACATTGAAGCCGCCGCCATTAGCTACAAAGCGAAGCGTCTTGTCCTCAGAAGATAGAATGACATTGGGAATTACCTTATCGGCAAGAATAGACCAGCTGCCTGTATTCGAGGCATAATAGTTTGGGGTCAATTTCACGCCATCTGCTTCAAAGTAAAAGTTCCCTCCAGTAGCACCGTTTGCACCCTGGCGTACCTTGATCGTATACACACTGTCTTGCGCGATATTTACGGTGTATTGCATCCAATCGTCTGTATCTACCCAGCCAACACAATAGCCGTTACTATTTACAAAATCTGATAATGCCTGCACGTCTACCCCATCGTTTCGATACGTCCAGCCACTGTTCCAAGCAGGTGGAGGATTAAGCTGCATGGATTCTGTATCATAATAGGCGACTCCTAAAGGACCCATGTCGTATTCTGAAGCATGAACCACACCTGGAATAGTATGCTCCTTCCATGGCAATGCAGTAGGATCATAAATTTGTCTAAACATCGCATCGATGACCCCTCTATTATAGGTGCAATTCTCAGCTTTCAGATTAGTTGCCAGCTGCATTAGGGCAGCCGTAGCATCGGCGACAGACGGAGCGCTCGCGCTACCGCTCCAGTAATTTAACAACTGCTGATACCCAGGATTTTTTGTAATACTTAGAGGAGCATTAATGGTCTCGACTTTTTTCAATGGCCACCATGCCCAGCCGACACCTTCAGATTCCATGATGCTGATTAAACCGGTATACCAAGCATTTGAATTTTCACCAGTTTCACCAAACCAAATAGGCACGTTATAGGTATCTCTCAGGTCCAAGCCATACTGGATATCTGCCACACTATTTACCGGGGACCAGTACTTGTGAGGTGAGTAGGCCATGTTGTTGTCCCATGGAGGCGTTAATCCAGTGAATGTATTTGCAAACCAATTCCCTTCTATAAAGATGATGTGGTTCGTGTCTACAGTTCTAATACTATCCGTGATGTCTTCGTAAAGATTTCTAAGCAACGTTCCACCCGGCAAATTCCAGTTGGGCTCGTTGATCAGATCATAACCAGCGATGGTCGTATCTGTGGCAAACTTCTCCGCCAGCTTCTTCCAAAGTGCAACCGTCTTCGTCCTATTATGTACACTTTCCCACAGCGATGGCTTCGTCGGGTCATAATCACTTATACCTTGATCATAACCTTGACCCCCTGGCGCGGCATGAAGGTCTAAAATGACGTACAATCCTGCATCCTCTGCCCAAGTAACCACTGAATCTAGAAGATTAAACCCCTTAGTGAGCCAAGTATTTTGCCCAAGCACAGGTTCCTCTTCAATCGGAAGGGTGAAGAGATTATAATGCATGGGAACACGAATGGTATTAAAACCCCAAGCCGCCATGCTATCTACATCTGTCTTGTTGAAATGGTTTTCTAGCCAAGCGTCGTAAAATGCCTGCGTCGCTGTAGTGCCAATAAGATCTTCAATTGTGTCCTTTATCTTGTGTTGTGGATTCGCAAATGAAGCGGTTTGAAGCATATAGCCTTCCTGAACCATCCAACCGCCTATTCCCATAGCACGGATAAGCAATGTATCGCCTGATCCATCGACGATAGCTTTACCATTAGATTTTACGTATTGAGCGGAAACTAAGGTTGAAACCAATAGCGCCACAAGTAGAAATAAGCGTTTCATGATGAGTCGTTGTGAAGCTACAATATAAAAAAAGCGAGGCGCTTCCTTGCGGAAGCAAACCTCGCTTTAATGATGCGCAGTTTTGGCAATCGGTAACACTTCTTCAAAGGTGCAATAATTACTTTAATGCCAATCATTTACTGCTGGACAGATACTAGACAATTAGATTTTTTGGATGAATTCATCCAAAGAATCGCCTTTTTCCAGGCCTAATTTCTTCTTTAAGCGGTATTTAGCTTTTTCAACTGCCGCCGGACTTACATTAAGCACATTTGCAACCTCTTTGTTACTCATCTGTTGACGAAGCAAATAACTCAATCTAATCTCACCTTTGGTCAAGGCAGGATATTCCTCTTTCAGCTTAGCTGAAAATTCTTCGTGTAGTTCACGATAGTTTCTTTCGAAGTGATCCCAGTAATTTTCGCTCTGAAGCTCTCTATTGAGCTCTCGCGTCATTCCCTTGAGAAACTTCAATACCTCCTCACTTCTACCCTTCTTTTCACTCTCCTTAATTAAACGCTCTTTGAAGGATTGTAGTAGCTCAAGACGACTAGATGTTTTCAGCAGCTGAAAGCTCAACTCTGTTTTTTGTTTCTCCGTCTTAACCTCTAATTCTGCAGCCTTTGCCTTTAACAGCTCTCGCTCCGTCTCTACTAGCTTAAGTCTTGTTCCTCGATACTTTCGATCTTGATAAACGAACACTGCCGTTCCAATGAGCGACGAAATAGCAATAAACAGAAACAGTTTGAACCACAGCTGCTGCCAGAAATAAGCATCTATTATAAAATCGAAGGAAAGCACTTGAGACGCAGCCCCAGATTTAGACGCCTTAATTTCCATAGTATACTTACCTGGGTCCAATTCTGATAAATCCACCAACCTTGATCCAGAAGGAAGTTTCGTCCATTTATCCGTTTTGGAATTTAATCGATAACTAAATGAGACACCCCGCTGGAAAGAGACGGACATTAATTCAAAATTGAAGCGAAGCGACTTTGTTCCTGCCTCAAATCTTATTCGACCGTCTTCATCGGAAGTATTCTTCAGTAACTCAATCAACTGCTGTTCGTTATCGGCATATACTTCCGTTAGAAGGATATCGGGTATTTCTGAGCTGTTGATATCATTAACATTTACCACAGCCACACCTTTAGTCCCTCCTACGAACAACTGATCACCACGTAAGACCAAAGCTTTTCTATTTGGAAGACCTATCTGCAACTCATCAATCTCTCGAATCAATTCAAAATCCCAAGAATCACCACTCTGACGTATCCTTCCCAATCCCAACGAGGTAGTTGCGTAGATATAATGCTCGCCTGCAGCTATAGCATAACAGTTGATGTAATTAGAGTTCTTCAGGACAGTGTCTAAAACTCCCTGTGTATAGGAAAGAATTCCTGCACCCTCTGTACCGATAAGAAGATCATCCCCATAAGAAGCAAGATCTAAGACACTATTATTTAAATCGACTGTAAAAATTCCACCATTCTTATCAATAGCATGCAAACCCATAAATTCAGAGCCTACCCAGAGCTCCTTACCGTTGAATTCAAGATCCATGATATTACGCCCAACGCGCCAAGGTTCGTTGAATGGCGAAGCAAACTCTTCACCAGTCCAGTACTGCAACCCTGAAAGGGTACCTATCCAAAGACTATCTCCCCAGGTCTGCTGCATAGACCATATATTGCTGTTGGCAAGCCCGTATGCAATCCCCGAGGATGCAAGGAATCGTCTTTTAACCTCACCTTGTTCGTTCAATATGAAAAGACCTTCCGACAAGCTTCCTACCCACAAGTCATCTTTATACACAGTTAAGCTAGTCACAACTCGAGGTAAGACTCCAGGCTGAATTCTATCCACCGCATAGCCTTCGCTTGAATTAGTATACTTTGTAAGACCATCTCCATCGTATCCCACCCAAAGTCCATGATCGTCCAAAAGAGCAATAGAACTCTGAAAACCCGTGTAAGTAAATTCATCATGCTTAGGCAAGGTTCTTACCACTCTTTCGTTTACCGGAATGACTGTGATACCAGAATTAAATGTACCCAACCATAGTTGATCACTTACTTTATGTATACCGTAGAACTGATCGGAAGCAAAGCCTAATTGAGGTTGATACTTTGACCAATGATGCATGTGATCACCCGAAAATTGGTACAAGCCTTCTCCATCGGTACTGACCCACAGACTTCCTTCTTCAAAGCTAACATCTCGAGGACCTATACCAGCAGTTCGCCCATCTAGTTCAAAAACACCACTTGAGGTATTCAAAAGAAAAAGACCCTGATCTTCTACACCGAACGCGACCTTACGCCCCTTTACATCTACAGACTTACGAAAGGAACCAGCATCACCTTCAACAATAGCGGATAAAATCGCCCTGTTAGATTGCAAGACATACAAAATCTTTGCACCTGTCGTAGCCAGCCAAAGTGTATCACCCTGCTCCGCGAAGTCAAAGCAAAATGCAATATCAGCCCCGTGGATTTTCGCAATCAATTGCTGCCAGCGGTCCGCTCCTTTTTCTAAATAATAGGTCCCATTACCGCTCGTTCCAGCCCAAATAGTTCCATCTGAAGATTCGTACAGTGATATAATAGAATAATCAGCAGGAAGCTGAGGACAAGCCTGATCAGGACGAACGCTCAAAGTACTAAGATCCATACTTACCACACCGCCGAGCTGAAGGCCTATGAACAGCAAAGAGTCGCTAGTGACTAATAGGCTCTGAACATTATTGGACCTTCTCTCTGAAGTAGAATCAAGAAAAGAAACATTCGTAGCTTTTCCTTCATTATATCGGTAGAGGCCGTCTCTAGTTCCAATCCAAGCGAACCCCCACGGATCCTGGACAACATCATAAATAGTTGGGTTATTAAGGCCTTGATTTGCATCAATCAATCGTGCCTCTTGTCCAAAACCGGACAGAGACAGGACAAACCCCAAAAGAACAAGTATCCTTCGCATGTATGCAAGGTACCAAATAAAAGGGGGACCCGAAACGGATCCCCCTACACTTACTTACTAACCAAAAGGTAAGTGAATATTATTTCAAGGCTACACGTACAACTTTCTCAGTCAAGCCGTTCTGTACACGTACGATGTACATACCGCGTGGCAAAGAAGCAACGTCTAGACGAGCCTCAGCTTCGAAAGTAGCTTCCATTACACGAGCACCAGTGATGCTGTATACTGCTACGTTAGAAGTAGTACCCGTTGTGTTCTCGATGAACAACACATCAGAAGCTGGGTTTGGCTTAACTACAAATGAAGCAGCCTCTTCCTCGATACCGATGTTAGTAGCACATGGACCACACTCTTCCCAACATTGAACGTCAAGAGTAGTATCAGCAGCGCCAATTGTGATGAAACGGTTAGTGAAGGCACCAGTAGTCAAAGTACAAACTGAATCTGCAGTTGTAGGATCGAAGTTTTCTTGGATCGCCCAGCTATCAGCAGTGTATTTGAATTCGTAAGAACCTGGCAACAAAGATAAAGTAGCCGTGTAAACACCGTCACCGTCGTCGTCAGACATCATATTTGCATCACCTGACCAACCGTTCATAGTACCAGAGATGTAAGCAGTAGTGAACGTACCCAAGATTGAGTTACGGTCAGACTGGAACGTTACGTTTACCGGAGTAGCAGGAACTGGACAAGTACCGTCAGTAGTACACTCACCGAAACATGTACGGTAGTGGAAGTCGCCCATCAAACCGCTAGTAGCGCTGTAACCTACCATATCACGGTCACTGTACGTACCTGCAGCACATGGCTTACCTACGATGTTCTCCTTAGCACCCCAAGATGGGTCGTTTGCGCTCAAGAAAGTGAACATGCTGTAGAAACCAGTATCAGCAGGAAGCGTCTTAGAGTAAACAGAATCACCAATAGGGTACATTTCGTTTACACCTGGAGTAGCGAAACCAGTACCACCAGCCAAGAATACACCAGTTGAATCTACTGAAGTGTAGCTCATGTTTACTTGGAACGTCATGTACACCTGACCATCTTTAGCAGCACAAGATTCCCAAGCAACACCTGGAAGAATTGTATCGCCACCCAATACCGCGAAACGGTTTGTGTAGATACCAGTAGTCTTAGTACAAGCAGTACCTGAAGTCAAGTTTTCCTGACCCGTCCAACCGTCAAGAGTGAACTTGTACTCGATTGAATCAGCAGTCAAAGGAAGTGTTACTGTCCAAACAGAATCACCTTCTGGATCAGACATAGGATTACAAGTTCCACACCAGCTGTTAAAGTCACCATTAAGGTTAACAGTTGTGTACGAACCTGAATAGTCACGCATATCAACGATAAACGTAACATCTTTTTGTGCAAAACCTAGCATAGGCAAGCACAACATCAATAAAGCGTAGATTTTTTTCATGTTAAGCATTTATTTATGGTTAGTAATTAGGATTGAAAAACTCTTACATAGTCCACCACCATGAATTGTGGGAATTGGGTATTCGGCCCGACTGGACCTGGCCAATCACCTTCCACAGCGATGTTGAAAATAAAGAAAAACGGTTGTTGGAACGCCGTTAATGAACCAATGTTCAAACTGTGGTATTGAACATCGTCAATGTACCATTTAATTGAACCTTGATCCCAGATTACAGAGAAAACATGGAACTGGTCCGCAAATTTACCCGAAGGCAGACTGCGTGCTCCACTATGACTCGCTTGTGCGCCGCCGTTTCCTGCCCAGTGTGCAGTTCCGTGAACCGTTCTATCATTTACACCGTCACCTCCAATAAGCTCCATAATATCAAGCTCGCCACAACTAGGCCAACCTGCAGTGCTGAAGTTATCCCCCAACATCCATAGGGCTGGCCAAAGACCCTGTCCGTATGGAAGTCGGGCGCGTATGTCGATACGCCCGTACTGGAAACTCTGGTTGCCTTCAGTGGTTAAGCGCGCCGAAGTATAAGGCGCACCACCAAAGCTTTCTTCTTTGGCTGTAATGATCAAGTAGCCATTTTCCACCTTAGCATTGTTGTTGCCAGAGCGGTAGAATTGGCTTTCTTCATTACCCCAACCCGAAGCTCCTGTCTCATAGTTCCAGTCATCTGTATTCAGTGTTGTACCACTAAATTCATCTGACCATACTAGATTAAAACCTGGGTACGAATTAGGTGTAGTATACCCTGAGTCTGATGGATCATAATTGAAATCATCGTTCTCAATGGTAATGGTATTAAACGGCTCCGGGATACTTACATTGGTCCCATTCGAATAGGAAATCCAAAAATTCTCATCACCCTCGTTCTCTTCATCACCAACTAGGGTAATATCAATATTGGTCGTGCTCTCTCCTTTAGCAATAGTTGCTGTACCCGAAGTAGGAATAAAATCTTCGTTCTCAATAGCGGTCAATTCCACCGTTGAGTAATCAAAGGTTACCTCCTTAGGCGCAGGATCATTTAAGCTGACCTGGAAAGAAACAGTATTGTTGGCCGTACCTTCTTCAACCACCATATCCGCAGCGGATAAAGTAGGCGTAGGGGCAGATTCGCAACTCGCTAGAGCGATTGCTAGAAATACTGGTAAAGACTTAATTGCTCCTTTCATGTATCTTATTCAGAGTAAAGCGTGAAACGCCACAACAATGTAGCACAGTTCGCCTCAATCTCCATAGTACGCGTTGTACCGTCATCATCTGCACTTAGAATAGTATAAGTGATCGATGATACTGGAGAGCTAACCTCACCTGTGTTTGCAGCTTTAGGAAGACCAATAAATCCACCCAATCCGCTTACTTTAATTTGGTCTTCACCATTTAGACCTGCGCCAGGAAGAATCTCAAACTGGTGTGTTCCTGAACCCCAAGGTGCTTTATCACCTGTTAACACAGATTCTGGCTGGCAGCCATCTGCAGCAACACCCATGTAGGTTTCTGCCCAGATATCACCTTTGGTATCATAGATCATTTCACCGTCAGAGTTAAACGTCCATTCGTCGTTCCAAGCACAAGGACGGTCGGTAGCTGCAGTAGCACCAATAGCCCACCAAGTTTGTGAACCGTCAAGTGGACCTACCCACAAAGCACCTGCTTGTGGCGCTAATTTCCATGTACGAGCTGTACAGTCTGTCAAATACTCTGCTGAACCAGCACAGACAAAGTCTGCGTCCTTGAAGATTTCAACTTGACCGGTAGCGGTGGCGTGACCACCTTGGTTGAATACGTTGTGCTCGATATTATAAACACCCATTTTAGGGATGAATACTTCAGCAACTTCTCCGCTGAAAGTTCCAACACCATCCACGTTCCATTGGTACATGAATGGCTCGCCAGTGCTTTGGCTTTCCAAACGAACGTTGTTTGAATCGATGTAAGTCATCGTGTAATCCGCTGTTGGAAGCGGCCCTAATTCTGTCTTGCCCGGTACTGTGGGCTCACAGCTAGCAATTGCAAATGCAGAGGCTAGAACTGCAAATAACTTTAATGCTTTCATTAATATCCTGAGTTTTGAGTTAATGCTCCGTTTGAAGCGTCAATTTCGTTTTGCGGAATAGGCAAATATTTATTGTCGTCCGTCCATCCATCTAACACAGTGGCTGCCTTACCTGTTCTAATAAGATCAAAGTAACGGTGACCTTCTGTTGCGAACTCCATTCTTCTTTCGTCGTAAATAGCTTCTAAAAGCGCAGTGCCCGAAAGGCCTAGACCTGGAAGACTTACACGAGATCTTACTTGATTGAGGTAAGAACGGGCTGTTCCTTCTGAACCACCACTTCTAACTAGACCTTCAGCAGCCATCAATAATACGTCTGCATAGCGGATCTCGCGAATGTTATTTCCCCAGTTCAAAGCTGGCTCACCATCTGGTGGGAAGTTGCCCGCTAGAGGTGCATATTTCTTCATAAAGAACCCAGTGTTTTGGTAACCTGGAGAGTACTCTGCACCCGCTAGGTTATCAGCATCGATAATCGTGTGCTGGTAACGCGGATCGTTTTCCATGAACTCTTCAAGATCCTCAGTGATTGGACAAAAACCCCAACCTGGGCTGTAATCAGGACCATTGTAATCTCTCATACCACAGAACTGAACACCTACATTTCCTTCGCTGTGACCTGAACCGAAACGTCCCCAGTCACTCGTTGAGTTTTCAGAGTGTGTAATTTCAAATACACTTTCCGAACCCCACTCACCTGCTTTGGTGAAGATCGTACCATAATCTGGCTCAAGGCTGTACTCGCCTGAATTAATCACTTCTTGACAAAGTGTAGCTACATCAGCCATTTTAGTATCGTCGTCCATGAATAGGAATACACGCGCCAACAATGCTTGTGCAGCACCTTTGGTAGCACGACCAATCTCTACAGAAGGTACAGAAACTGGAAGATCAGCAATAGCCAATTCCAATTCGTTCTCGATGAACGTGTAAATTACTGAAGGCTCGTCTTGCGAAATAGTGTAATACTGAGACGGGTCTAAAGTATTTGTGATCAATGGAATGTTTCCGAAGCTGCGAACTAAATCGAAGTAGAATTTAGCTCTTAGGAAACGAACCTCCGCCTTAGTACGTGTCTTAAATGCCTCTGAAGCATCATCGATAGCATCGATTTTTTCTAGGTACAAGTTCGCTCTGTAAATACCCTTGTAGTTCTTTCTCCAGAAACCAGCTTGCGGACCCAAGTTTGGCGTCCAGCTGAAGTTGTCTGTAGCTACCCAAGAAGGCTGATCCGAAGCATCAGAACCACCTGCGTAGGTGTCGTCTGAAGCAACCGTCATCAAGAAACGGTACATGCTAAATCCGTACTGGTCGTTCCACTGTAGCACATCGTATACACTTACTAGTGCCTCGAATGCTTGCTCTTCAGTTTGGTAATAGTTCACCTCCAAATCTCTACCTACTGGGGTAGTGTTGAGGAAGTCTTTTGAACAGCCTACTGCTGCCATAGCTACTACAGCTAAGGCTAAGAAAGGCTTCATTGTTGTATTGATAATGTTTTTCATCTTTCTCTATTATTTGAAAGTGACGTTAATTCCAATGCTGTGTACACGTGCTTGAGGGTAGATACCGCGATCTACACCGAAGCCTGCACCGATCTCAGGATCGAAACCTGAGTACTTCGTGAACGTTAACAAGTTTGTACCTGCATAGTAGATACGCATCTTGCGAAGCATCATCTTCTCAGCCATGGCACCCGTTACGTTGTATCCAATCTGTAGATTCTTAATTCTAAAGAAGCTACCATCCTCCACGTAGAAATCAGAGCTTCTCGCAAAGTTCAAGTTGTCGTCTTGGAACGTAAGACGCGGGTAATCGTTCGATGTACCTGGACCTGTCCAACGATCTAGCGCTGCACCAGTCATGTTCGCTGTTGGCAAATCGTAACGACGTGTTGCGTTATAAATCTGGTTACCCCAAACACCTTGTCCAAAGATGTTCACATCCCAGTTCTTGTATTGCATATCTAGAGTAATACCCGCAGTCATATCTGGAGTTGGGTTACCGATGAACGTTCTATCATCTGCATCAATAACACCGTCACCATTCACATCAACGAAACGGAAGTCACCTGCAACTGCACCCGGCTGAAGCGTATCGCCGTTTTCACCTCCGGTATGAGAGAATACCTCATCCTGAGTTTGGAAGATTCCGTCAGTTTGGAACCCGTAGAAGTAACCGATAGGCAATCCTTCAGTTATACGTGTGATCTCCAAACCTTGAGGACCCCAACGCTGACCGGTCAAGAAACCAGCCTCGTTACCCAAGAGCGTTACTTCGTTCTTCAAGAAGCTCACGTTAGCGCTAGCTGAGAATCTAAAGTCTTTGCTGAATGAACGATCGTAACCTAATTCAAGGTCAACACCACGGTTCAACATAGAACCGATATTCGCTGTAGGCGCATCATTACCAATGTAATCTGGTAGTGGCGGACGCGTCTTCATATCGTTAGTTACACGATTAAAGAAGTCTGCATTCACTGTCAACCAGTCAAATGCACGCAACTCCATACCTACGTTGAATTGGCTTACAGATTCCCATCTCAAATCTGGGTTAGCCACCTGAGCAGGAGCTGTACCATTTACCAATACCTCGTTGCGACCGAACGTGTACGAACGACCACCTACAATTGTAGATGCATATTCTAATGAACCTGCAGCATCGTTACCGTTCAAACCGTAACCTGCTTTCACCTTCAATTCATTTACGTTATCATACACCCAGAAATCCTCTTTGTGGATGTTCCAACCTGCAGAAAGCGATGGGAAGTAACCCCAACGATAATTAGCACCAAAGTTTGAAGAAGCATCTGCTCTCATTACTGCAGTGGCAACATATTTACCTTTGTAATCGTAGTTGGCACGAGCGAAATACGACTCAATCGCGTAGCGCTCCCAATAACCACCATATACTTGCTCACTCACTTCGTTACGAGCGTAATCAATAGTCGCTCCGTCGTAAGTATTCACTGGAACATCACGCTTACTACCACCTAGGTAACGGCCATTTACTTCCTGAGCACTGTGACCAACAAGACCATCAAAGTGGTGATCGCCAAAGTCCTTTGTATACGTAATTGTCTGATCCCAAATCCAAGTCATCGCTCTATTGAAGTTGCTGTAGACAAGGTTCGTATCTAAGAAATTCGTTGCATTTAAGTAGTGCGATGGCGTGAAGCCGTTTCCACCGTAGAATGCAAGATCAATACCCATGCTAGTACGTGCTTTTAGACCTGGAGCTAATTCGTATTCAGCATAAGTGTTGTTTACAATTTTATCCGACCAACCGTAGTTGTTGGCAATTTGGTATGCTGCAACAGGATTGATAATTTCCGAAGTAACACGGCTTGAAATACCGTAGATACCGTTCTCATCGCGAACTAGATTACTTCTTAATACGCCACCTGATGTATAAGGAGCCTGAGATAATCTAGAAGGATCCGTCTCGTACAAAGGAGTCAGTGGATCAATATTCAAGGCACGACCTAGTGGCGAACCAAATTCTGTGTTCTCCGCTACCGATTGACTTTCGTTGTGTGTATATGCTACATTCCAACCCACAGTGAATCTGTCATTCACGTTTGTGGTTGTGTTCAAACGAGCTGCCAAACGTTGGAAGTTCGATTTGCCCGCAGCAACAATACCCTCTTGATCGAAGAGGCTTACCGAAGAGAAATAAGACCCTTTGTCCGAAGCACCCGCAATACTGAAATCTGTACTACGCATTAACGCATTAGGGTTAAACACATGGCTTTGCCAATCTGTTCCTCCTGTTAAATCCGCTGCATTTGGATAAGGCAAGGCCTGTCCTGCTGCAGCTGCCATTTCATTTTGAAGTGTTGCATATTCGCGAGAATCTAACACTGGCAGTTGCTTCCAAGAATTCTGAACCCCAGTGTAACTACTTACGGTCACTTCCATGCCTTTAGCACGAGCACCATTTTTAGTAGTAACGATAATTACACCGTTTGCACCACGAGCACCATAGATTGCAGCGGAAGCCGCATCTTTAAGTACTTCAATAGTTTCAATGTCATTAGGGTTAAGGAAGTCAATTCCACCACCAATAATTACTCCATCCACAACATATAAAGGGTTCGAGCCATTGATAGAAGATGTACCGCGAATCCTAACTACTGAGGCAGCACCTGGCTGACCAGAGTTTTGCAATACTTGAACACCAGAAGTTCTACCTTGAAGAGCAGTCTCCAAACGTGGCAATTGCAAATCTTCCAGATCCTCCGCCTTAACGCTAGAGATAGCGCCAGTCACATTAGATTTCTTCTGAACACCATAACCTACAACTACTACTTCATCAAGAGTAGAAGCTGCTTGGTCGTAAGCAAGTTTGATGGTTAGCTCTTTCGTGCTTCCCAAAACAACAGACTTACTAACGTAACCAACAAAGGATACCGTAGCTTCTGTTCCTTGAGCTGCATCTAAAATCCAGCGTCCGTCCATGTCTGTCATGGCAGATTCTTGCCCGGCAGTAATTACTGCACCAGGTAAGGGGGAGTTGTCTGCCGCATCAAGCACGACACCTTTGTACTGGGCAGTCATCGTAAAGGATGAAAGCACAAGAACAAACGTTGCTGCTAGCGACAAAATGTGTTTGTTGTTAATCATAATCGACCGATAGTTATTTTAAAAGTGTTCGATGTACACTCAAAAGTCTTGAACATATATTAGGTATACAATGTTCATTGCCGGACAAAAACCGGACAGAATGCCTTAATTTTACCTGTATGCCAATAAAATCAACACCTAACAGCGCTGGACAGCGTCTAGAGAGACCGTATTTATATGGTAAAATCGTCCAAATCTCGACGGTCTTTCTTAGTAGGTCTACCTAACCCCTTTTTACGGGTTACATTTCTGGCAAGGCGCAAAAACTCTTGTTTTTCTAGTTCATCTTGCGGAGTCACGTCCTTAATAAGGTCAGGAACCAGCTTTGCGCTGACTCGACTTTTGGGAATAGAGAGCACTTCGAAGACCTGATCAAAACCGTGACGCTTGATAGTCACCGTATCGCCTACTTTGATTTCCCGGGAAGCCTTCACTGGCATTTCATCCATCATGACACGTCCAGAGCGCACATTCTCGCCAGAGAGACTGCGGGTTTTGAACAATCGGACACACCAAAGAAATTTGTCAATTCTCATAAGCGCAAATTTGAAACATTTCGGGTATTTTAAGGCCTGAATAAAACCTAAATATGAAATCTAACGCAATCTTGGTCGCTTTGTTGGGCGCCGCAATACTACTCTCGTGCAATAACAGTACTTCCGACACTACTGCAGAAGAAACTTTAGAAACTATGGCAACTTATAAAAAGGGCTATCAACTCTACACTATTCGTGAAGAAATGTCTAGTGATTCAGCCATAGCTGCTGCTCTAAAACTCACAAATGAAATGGGCTACGTTCAAGTGGAGTCCTTTGGTTACATGCAAGGAACCTTCTTCGGTCAAAGCCCAGAGCAGTTTAAAAAGACCATTGACAGTGCATCCTTGAGCTCACCGAGCGGTCATTATTTACCAATGCAATTGGCTATGAATGAAGTAGGTCCTCTGGACACTTCTACCATCCCAGATATCATTAGTGCCGCTGAAGCATTGGGCCAAAAATGGGTCATTATCCCCTGGATGAGTGATGCCTGGCGCAACGCAGAAGGATACGAGCACCTTGCAAATTATTTAAAGGCACTAAGCGCCGCATGTAAAGAGCGTGGCTTGGTAGCTGCTTGGCACAACCACGATTTTGAATTCCAAGCGCTCGAGGACGGCACAGTACCTTACGATTACCTCATCGAGAACCTAAAAGGTGAAGGTGTGGTCTTTGAAATGGATGTGCACTGGGTAGCCTTTGCAGGTGAGGATCCAGTTCAATGGTTTGAGAAATACCCAGGTATGTTCCCGTTGTGGCACGTGAAAGATTTTGCTGCTGATACATTAACTCAGGTTCCAGTGGGGCAAGGAGTGATCGATTGGGAACGTATTTTTGCCAACGCTGAACTAAGCGGCATGGAGCACTATTATATAGAACAAGATGTATGTAGCGCTGATCGTGCTTTGGATTGCTTGAAAGAGAGCATTGATTGGGCAGCAGGACAAGCCTACATGGAATAAGCAAACAATTACACCCAAATACAACCTAGATGTACGGAGACTTAAAAGATCACTTGCAAAATGAATTGGCCGAAATAGAAAAAGCAGGCCTGTTTAAGAGAGAGCGCATCATTACCACTCCTCAAGATGCGGTAATTAAAACCACTGAAGGAGCGGAGGTCTTAAACTTTTGTGCCAATAATTACCTTGGCCTGAGTTCACACCCACGTGTGTTGGAAGCTGCGCATAAAACGCTAGATACACACGGTTTTGGAATGAGCTCAGTGCGCTTTATTTGTGGCACTCAGGATATACACAAAGAGTTAGAAGCCAAGATTGCTGAATTCCTTCACACAGAGGACACTATTCTGTATGCTGCTGCTTTTGATGCAAACGGCGGTGTGTTTGAACCGCTCCTCACTGCTGAGGACGCCATTATTTCGGACAGTTTGAACCACGCCTCCATTATTGATGGGGTTCGCTTGTGTAAGGCTGCACGTTATCGTTACGCAAACAACGACATGGCTGATCTTGAAAAGCAACTTCAAGCTGCTGAGGGTGCCAGATTCAAAATCATCGTTACCGACGGCGTCTTCTCTATGGACGGCTACGTGGCACAGCTCGACAAGATTTGTGACCTCGCTGATAAGTACGAAGCACTAGTGATGGTGGACGAATGTCATGCCACGGGATTCATAGGCAAGACTGGCCGCGGGACCGTAGAGCTTAAAAACGTACTGGGTCGTGTGGATATCATTACAGGAACTCTCGGAAAAGCCCTAGGTGGCGCCATGGGAGGTTTCACTACGGGACGCAAGGAGATTATTGAAATGCTCCGTCAAAAATCGAGACCGTATTTATTCTCAAACTCTCTAGCACCAACCATTGTAGGCGCCTCTATTGAAGTATTTAACCTTCTTAGTGAAAGCACTGAACTCCGTGATAAACTAGAGTGGAACATCAATTACTTCAAAGAAGGGGTCAAAGCTGCAGGATTTGATTACAAAGATGGAGATAGTGCTATCGTCCCTATCATGTTGTACGATGCTGCGCTGAGCCAAAAATTTGCGGATCGATTGCTCGAACAAGGCATCTATGTCATCGGGTTCTTCTACCCCGTGGTTCCAAAGGAGCAAGCACGCATTCGAGTGCAATTAAGCGCTGGACATGATAAAGCGCATTTAGATCGTGCCATTGCCGCCTTCACGAAGGTTGGAAAAGAGCTCGGCGTACTCGAAAACTAATTTTAACAACATTTTTGGCGCCTCGCAGTGCAAAGAGATAAACACTCTAAGCTGTGAGGCGTTACTTTTACAGCCTCATTAAAGAGCTCATACCAGCATGCTGATCCAAATCGCACAGTTCCTTCTGGGACTTTCCCTTCTTATCGTCATCCACGAATTCGGTCACTTTTTACCCGCCAAATACTTCGGTATTAAAGTGTCGAAATTCTACCTGTTCTTCGACTACAAGTTCTCTTTGATTAAAAAGCAGATTGGTGAGACGGAATGGGGAATTGGTTGGATACCTCTAGGCGGCTACGTTAAAATTGAAGGGATGGTGGACGAAAGCATGGACACCGAAAACCTCAGCGAAGAGCCTGAAGAATGGGAATTCCGTGCAAAACCGGCTTGGCAGCGCATCATAGTTTTGACTGGTGGTGTGTTCATGAACTTCCTTACGGCGTACTTTATCTATGTTTTCCTACTCATGGGGTATGGCAAAGATTATTTACCAAACGATTCGCTGGTCAATGGAATTTGGACCAATGAAATAGGCCTTGAAATGGGTCTTGAAAACGGGGATAAGATTTTAAGCATTGGCGATTACACTCCAGAGAGCTACAGCGAAACTGCACTGGAAATCTTGTTGAGCCAAGGTGAAGATTTAGTGGTTGAAAGAGACGGTCGTGAGGTACGTATCCCGATCGCTGTAGAGTTCATCGAAGAAATGATCAAGGAAAAGAAATTCCCTGGACTGATCAAACCAAGAATGCCTTATGTGGTTGGTTCCTTTGCTGAAAACAGCTTCGGCCAGGCCCTTGGCTTGCAGGTGGGCGATAGTATTGTTGGATTAAATGGTCAAGAAATGTTGTTCTTCGATCAATACAAATCAGTGCTGCCGGATTACGCTGGTGAAGAAGTGGATCTT
>Ga0209654_1000551_pt1 | contig 35474 bp, 26 predicted proteins | sample SaaInl1SG_22_DNA_FD_184646 | JGI IMG/M metagenome (GOLD analysis project Ga0209654, IMG submission 184646) | Marine microbial communities from expanding oxygen minimum zones in the Saanich Inlet - ESP_161SG_22_DNA (SPAdes) (version 2) | ecosystem: Environmental > Aquatic > Marine > Intertidal... | reverse complement strand
ACCCCAGAAGCACAACAGTTCTGGAAAAGAGATTATGAACAAGGTTGGGAAATAGAATAATGAACAGAAGAGACTATATAAAACTAAGCACACTAGCCTCCATTGGTTTAGTGTCCGCATCGGGAACTAGCCTTTATGCAAAAAACACCCAGAAAGAAGTGCTCCACTTGGGTATTATTGGCACGGGTAGCAGAGGTGGAGGAATTATTTCGATATTAAATAAAATGGCGCATATAAAGGTTGTTGCTGTTTGTGATGTATTGCCTTTTAGACTTTTCAATGCGGTTGAAATTTCTGGTGCAAAAGGATATACCAACTACCAGGACTTACTGGATCACAAAGGGCTTGATGCCGTGTTAATAGCCACCCCATTTGGGATGCATGGACAGATGTGTTTAGATGCACTACAAGCCAAAAAACATGTTTATTGCGAGAAAACACTTGTTAAAGGGATAGACCAAACACAAAATGTTTTAGATGCGTATCGCGCCACAAGTGGACTTGTGTTTCAGACAGGGCATCAGTACAACAGCGCAGAATTGTATCAAAAAGTGCACGCCTATATTGATGCAGGTTATTTGGGAGAGATTACTGGTTTTGTGTGTCAGTGGAATAGAAATACAAATTGGAGAAGACCTGTGCCCGAACCAAAATACGAGCGTCAAATCAATTGGCGGATGTACAGAGAACATTCAGGGGGATTGACTGCCGAACTCTGTTCTCATCAGATAGATTTTATAAATCGTGTCATTCAACAAGTTCCAGAAAAAATCAGTGGTACTGGCGGAATTGATCACTGGCAGGATGGTAGGGAAACATTTGATAATATCAGATTAAATTTTCAGTACCCCTCAGGAATTGACGCTACGTTTATGTGCACAACCACCAACGCTTTTGGAGGGTATCAAATTCGCGTAATGGGTAGCGAAGCTACAGTAGTCATGGGGCTTTCTGGCGCAAAAATATTCCTTGAAAACAAGAATAAGAAGTTGGCTACAGTTGATGGTGTCAGTGGTGCAACAGCTACGGCATGGCAGCAAGGAAAAGGAGTTTCTGTTAAAGCAAACACCCAAGACAGTACCGCACAGGCATTGGAACAATTTTACCAATCCATTGTGAACGGTAAGAAAGTATATGCGGACATTAAATCTGGCGCACTTACTTCAAAATGTGTTCAAATGTCTTTGGATGCGATGTATCAGAATAAAATTACAAAATGGGATGAGTACCCATCCTTTCGGTTTTAATGCACCAATTAAAATATAGGGCTGTCCCCTGTAATTGCACTACACCGTTCCTATAACAACCAAGGTTCCTGCCCAGCCTTCTTTTGGATCAACACGCCAAGATTTTACTGACTTAAAACCAGCGGCATTAAAAAAAGAAACCCATTCTTCTTCGGAAAACAAGCGCATTTCTGAGATACCACAGTCATCGGGCCAAGAATGTGAAACGGTATTTTCTGTATAAAAATCAATTCCAATCACGAGCTGCCCATTTTTGTTGAGCCAATCGTTGTACACAGACTTGATAAATAATTCAGGGTTATTTAGGTAGTAAACGACTTCCATGGCGTGAACAATATCAACCTTTTCAGTGGGAATCCACGTCATTAAGTCAGTATGCAAATAAGTACCACTTGGGTCAATACGCTGTGCCTTTTCAACCATATTTTTTGAGCCATCAACTCCAAAGGCTGCTTTACATTCTTTGCGTTGTTTTACCATACGCACCACCCATCCATTACCGCAACCGGCATCAATAAAACGGTAGTCTGCATGGTTTTTCAGAACAGCATCAAGCATATTACCAACAGCACTTTCGTGCCCTTGCGCCATCTTTTCGTCTTTTCCCAATTCCGCCCATTCTCCAAAAACAGTTGTTGCCTCTCTTTTTTCCATTATCTCAATAAACTAAAATGCCCTTTAAAGACCCTACCATCATCTAAAACGGCTTTAAACCAATAGTCATCTGCAGGCATGAGAGTTCCCTTAAAGGTCCCGTCCCAGCTGTCGCTGATACTACTTAATAATTTAAGTAAACGACCGTATCGATCAAAAATATAAATTTCCTTAATGGCATATTGATCACTGTCTAGATTTATTTTCCACTCATCGTGAAAACCATCCCGATTGGGAGAAAAGAATTTGGGATATCCCAGTACGCTCACATCCAAAAAGCCTACACCACATCCGTTTTTGTCTCTTACAGTAATGGTGTGAATGCCTGGATTTACATTATCAAAAACAGGGCTGTCTTGATATGGTCCATCGTTGAGCGAAAACTCATAATCGCCAATCCCAAGGTTGGTCGTGTCGATTGTGATGGTGTTGTTTTTGTTGAAGACATCATCTGTTACTGAGACATCCTCACTTGTAATTTTTGGAGGGTTTGAAGCCGTTAGCGTAACAGATTTTGAAGTACTACACATCTTTCCAGTAAGGTCAGTCGCTGTTACCGTATATACGCCTGCATTCGTTGCATCAATGCTACTGGTTACGTCTGGTAAAAGCGTTTTGACTCCGGCAGCGTTTGTATATTCCCAGCGGTAAGAATACGTTCCCTTAGGATTACGTACCTGAAGCTTTTGACTGCCTTTGTTCATACACAAGATTGCTTCCTCATCAAAGTTAAAAACGGGGTTTTGTTGTACAGTGAATTGTACTGTTCCATTTACTGAGCAGGCGGGGTTTAGCCCATTTTCAAGCTTAACGGTAAGCGTTGTCGTACCAGATAAAAAATCTACGGGTAGCGGGCTTGGAAGCGGGTCTCCCGAAGGGGTAAAATAAGAGACGATCACATTAGATTGCCCTTGTAGTATTTCTTTTTCTAAAGACCGTGTATCAAATATGGCTACACCATCAATAACATCATCAGAGCTGTCGCAGCTTAGTTGTGGTGCAACCTTATGAAAAACGGGGATGTGATCAATAACAAGATCAAACGTCACCACATCAAAACAGGCCGGAGTTACTGATGAGGGGTCATTTTCTACTTTAATAAGAATTGTTTTAAAAGAAGACACATATGGATTGGGAAGCGCATCACGAAACAGCAGTACGCCGGTTGCTTTATTGAAAAACGAAACCTTAACTTTAGGTTGTGTAGCCCCTAGCAACTCTTCGTTCAATTTTGAAGTATCGAAGGCCGCACGCCCGTCTCCATTGTCATCACACGCGTGAAGCGCGGTAATATTATGCGCAACAGGCAATTGCTCAATATGTAAGGTAGCCACTTTATTTAACCCCACGCAACTAAGGGTGTCGTTATTCTCTGTCTCTACACTTACCCAAATTTCATCTGTCCAGTTCTGCCCCGATACTTTGGGGTTTTGATTTGTGTAAGTATCCAAAGGATTAATTTCATTTTTCTTTTCTGCGGTGTCTAATAGGCTTGGGAAATATCGAAAGTTAACATTAGACGCCGAAAAAGCGGGGTTTTGGGCTATTAAGGCTGTTTGTATTTTTGTAAAAATAGAGGCGGGGAATACAGTACTGCCATCTGGGTTTCTTGACTCTGTTTCGCAAGCATAAAAGTCCAGATTAAAATTGGGATCAATTTGACTATTGCTCACTTCAAGCTCAATTTTTGCCTCTATTGAACAACTGCCATAAGGTGCAAACACGTTCGGCGGTAGGGCGCTTTTTACTTTAACATAAATATCGTCTGTGGGCAATGTCGGATTGCCAAATATATCCGTATTAGAATAGGATGTTGGATCTAATATTTGCGATGCTGGACTATAGTCGGGGGAAGTGAAATAGGTAAACACCTCATTTTCATGATTATTAGATATGAGATGGTTAAAATAAGTAAGGTTAGTTGTTAGCCTACCGTCAATGACATCAGTACTTTCGTCACATTCTTCATGAACTACTGTATTGTTTTTTAATACGGGCAATGGACTTACGACCACGCGAAAAGAGTTTGTAATACGATAACATCCTAAACGGTCATCTGTAATTCGCACATATATTGTTTTTTCACCAGCGTCCGATGCCAGCGTTGTATATTGATTGACACCTGTTTTGGTTAAATCTCTTGCGTCGGCCATTGAAAGGTGATAACTAATGCTGTATTCAGTTGATGTTGCGTTCATTAGTTGAAAAATCCTTGCGTCATTTAGGGTTAAATCAAATTCTTGGATTTGGTCTGTATTAGAGCCGCTGGTAGTATCGTCACACTCAAAGTGTGGCGGTATTGTTATTTCGGGAGGTGAGGCCACAACTAAATTAAAAGTACCCGTTTTCACAGAAGAACACCCTGTTGTGGTGTTTTTTGTTCGGTAATATATAGGCTGCGGATTTACGGTGTTTTCAAAAGGGATAGATGTATCTATGGCGCCTGTAAGGTTTTCTGCGTTGAACAGGCTTGTAAAGAATAAAATTTCAGTGTTTGGCAATCCTTTGACGATCGCTGCTTCCTGTATGGACAAATCAAAGTTTAGAGAACGTTCTCGCTCAGTGGAGGTGTCTGTGGGGCTTGCACAAAGCTCAAAATCAGAAGCTGGTAACAGCTCAGGCGTATCAATGACCGTAATAACAATTTCTTCCCTACACATAATTCCAGCGGTACTAAACTCATAAAAATAGGTGGTTGTTTCAAGTGGGTTTACCTTTAAGACACTCGTTTTAACGTCTTCAAAATAAATCTCTTCACCTGATTTAGGGTCAATTTTCCCCCAAGTTGCTTTGGTAGCTGGCGTGAACTCAATCACAGGCCATGAATCTACAAAGGGAGAATTGTCAGACACATCACGCCATGAATTAATTTGGTTTAAATCAAACTGGGCATAATCTTCACCACCATCTTCACCACCTATGGTTGCTTCTTGCCCATTATCATCGGGCTCACCAGAAGCCCAATTTGCCAACGCATCGGTAAGCATTCTGCCATCTAACCATTGCCAGCCATCCTGTACTGTATTGTTTGGATTAAGGGCGGGGTTTTGTCTTAATCCCATCCAAAAGTGCAACTCTGATGTCCCGATTATACCCAATGAATTCAAGGCATTAAACACCGCGTCCTCTTCTGCTTTATTGTTTATCATATACATGTTTGAACCTGCCCCCAACGACTGAATAAGCGTTTGCGCATCGTTCCACGCCATGGATTGTTTTCGAAGGTAATAGGATGCATTTTCATGCGTTAAAAACTTTTCAAAAGAGGGGTTTGCCAATTCAAAATCTGCAACTGTTTGGGGGACACCAGAAGCGGTTATACTTACTTCCTCATTCCCGCAGATATTGTTTTTGTTGGCTGTTAGTTTGGGGTCACTTATAAAAACTTTTGTTACAGCCCTAGACAGGCTTTCTCCGTTCGATGCCTCATAAGCACTTATATAGTAGGTTTGATTATGATTCAGTTCAAGGGGATCTCCCAAAAAATTGGTAGCCGTTTCGGAAGAATAAACTCGGATATTGTTTCCATACCTTGTCTTTAGCGAAGCAACAGTTGGTCTAGTGGATTGGCAATATACAGTAACGGTAGAAACATCAGGTAGTTCTGGTGCAACGGATTGGGAGTTAATAAATCGTACTGTGGTTGTGTTTAATTCTTTGGCGTGTCCGTGACTTGGATAAAGAAAACAAATACCAAAACAGCAGGATAATAATAAGGAAAAGGCGGAATAATTCAAGGTTTATAAGTTTGGGATATCCAAAGTTAGCTAAAAAATGTATAGTTTTACGTCAAATTACCCCCCAAATTGAAAAAAATCATTGCTACCTTTTGGTTTTTGAGTGTTGTTGGTGTACAAGCCCAACTCCAAACCCCTATTTATTCGGATTATTTAATGGATAACTATTACTTGATGCATCCAGCCATGGCTGGTGCGCATTTTCAAGGAATAAAAGCGAGAGCCACACACCGTTCACAGTGGCAACAAATAGAAAATGCCCCCTCTTTACAAACGTTTAATGTGCACAGTCGTTTAAATGAAAAGTCTGGAATTGGCGCCATTTTTCACCGGGACAGCAATGGCTACCACAAACGTTTTGGTGCATTGCTGACCTACGCACACCACCTTAATTTTTTTAGGGCCAGGAGCGATACCAATCAATTGTCTTTTGGGGTAAGTGTTGGTGTGTTAAACGACACCCATGATCAGTCATCATTTAGTCCATCATAACTGACAGACCCGCTTGTTAATGGTTTTGAAACAAATGCAAGTGGCATCCATATTGACGGTGGTTTTTCATATAACATCCTTGGATTTTATGCACATATATCGGGCAAAAACCTTCTTTTTCAAGGGCATGATAAGGCAGATGTACTGGTAGTAAAAAAACCGCGTGTTCTGATATTCAATTCGGGCTATTTTATACCCTTTAGTAATAGGTTAAGCATTGAGCCTTCTGTTTTGGTCTATGACATACAATACACCAGTTCCCTAGGATATGATATTAACCTTAAATCTCATCACAGCTTTAACACATTGTACTCGTGGTTTGGGCTTTCATATCGGGCGCATTTAAAAGCGAACACACACGTAAAAGAAAACCGAAAAGAATTTCGCCAAAGACACAAACAATTTACATTAATGGCAGGGCTTAGGACAGGTACTTTTTCTCTCTCATATGCATATACCACAAGTTTAGAAAACATTCAACTCGATACGTTTGGAGGGCATCAAATTACGATAGGCATAGATATTTTTGGAAAAAAATACTACCCGGTATCAGTGAGAGGGATCTTGTAATAAAACTATCGCACCAAACTAAAATGGCCTGTAAAACTTCTGCCGTCATCTAATTTTACGCGGAACCAATAATCGTCTGCTGGCAAAGGATTTCCGTTATAGGTACCGTCCCACCCAACGCCAGTAGCAGGTATTTGAGCCATAAGACGCCCGTGGCGGTCAAAAATATAAATTAGTGCTGTTGCTTGGAAGTCTTTATTCACCCCTAAAATTTGCCACGTGTCATTTTTTCCATCTCCATTTGGGGTAAAGTACAGGGAGTATCCAACAACAGAAATGTTTAATTCTGCAATACCACAATTGTTTTTATCACGCACATAAAGCGTGTGAATTCCTGGAGGGACATTTTCAAAAATGGGGCTATCTTGATATGGTCGAAAAAGACCGCTACTTAATTCTAATGCAAATTCATAGTCTCCAATACCCAAAGCCGCTTCGCTATTATCAATTTCAACGCGGTTTTTCCCATCTCCTGTTAGGTCATAAATAGTAACATCTTCAGCGTCAAATAAGGCCATTTCAGAGGTTTTTACCTCAACCGTTTTTGTTGTAGTACAGCCCGTAGTAGGGTTAGTTGCAGTAACACTATAGGTTCCTCCTTCAGTAATAATTAAGTTTTGTGTGAGTTGTGTTGTTATAGGAACCCCGTTACGTTCCCATGCGTAATCATATGTAGCATTTGGGCTGGTTACATAAATGGTATCAGAACCTAAGTTTTGGCAAAACACGAATTCTGTTGGTAAATTGAAAGCGGGATTTTCATTCACTTGAAATGTGATCATTTCTTCAGCGATGCATATGCTATTTAGAGGATTATAAATTTGTGCTATAACTGTTGTTGTTGGCGTATTAAATGGATTGGGCAAGCTGTTGCCGATAACAGTCTCATTGCCAGACCCATCACGTTGTAAAAACTGAATTTCCATGTTGGTTTGCCCATTAAGAAGTTCGTTGTTAAGGTTACTTGTATCAAAAACACCTAAATTGTCTAAAACACCGTCATCGTAATCACACACCGCAGGCATATTATAACTGCCAACTTCGGGGCTATCGTCAACTGTAAAAGTAATCAATGCCTCTTGATAACAAGCTGGCGTAACGTTTGAGGGCTTGTTTTCAACCACTACACGTATATCCTGAGATGGGCTCAGATATTCTGATGGAAACCCATTTGTGCTTATAACAGCATCATTTTCGTTGTAGAATGTAATGTTGTAATTGGCAGGATTTTGTGTAAGCAATAATTGAGACATTACCGTACTAGTATCAAATGGGAAAAGCCCATCTTGAGCGTCTAAATCTAATAGACTGTCTCCATCACATTGGCGCGGAATGTTCACGGGATGAAGTATAGCAAGCGGCTCTACTACAAATTTGGCAACTTGTTTAAGCCCTAAACACGTCGTTTCTGTGAGTCCAGTAGCATCAATGGCTGCCCAAATTTCTTGACTGTTTGGAGTGCTGTTCGTGTAATTTTGAGACGTATCAATAGGATTTATTTTAGAAGCGGCATCGGCTTCGCTTTCAAAATATTGAATCGCCACATTGTTATTACTAAAAGCCGGATGTTCCGCGATCAATTTGGCCTCCAAATCAGCAAAATTGTCCTTATCAAAAGTGCCGATGCCGGTATTTGTTTTGACACTTGGGTCTAGACAGGTGTAGTATGTTTCTAAAAAAGTATCTTTAATGGTACTGGCGCGAACACGAATTTCTATGGTAAGCGGGTCGCCAGTTGCAGGGTCAAAGGTGCGTTCACAATCGTTATCATTTGTTATTTTCACATATACTGTCACATCAGGAATAGGGTTTCCACTACTATCTACGTTAAAAAAAGCACTTGGGGTTGTGATTTTATCTGTGTGGTTGCTGTCCCAATAGTAGGTGAAAGTTTCATTCATGTGATTTACAGAAAAGATTGAGTTGTACAGCGTAAGGTTATCTTGCGCAATACCATCGGTATCGGTATCGCATTGCTCTCTTGTGAAACTGCCTTTACTAATTTTTGGTAATTCAAGAACGACTAATTCAAGCGTGTTGTCTATACGGTAACAGCCTGTAGTATTATCTTCTAATCGAACAATTATCGTCTTTTTGCTATTATCAGAAGTTGAGGTAGTATATTCAGTTATTGCATTTTTTGCTTCAGCATCAGCAACGGTCTCATGATAACTGATGGACCATTGTGTTGTACTGCCCAGTAAGGTTTCAATACCTGCTGTTTGGGCTGTAAGGTCAAAACGTAAAATGCCATCTTCATCGCTGCCACTCGTTAAATCATCACATGCTTCAAAATCAGGGATTGTTATTGTAGGTGGAAGCGCGTTCGCTTTAATGGTTAACGCTCCAACATCACTAACGCAATTTGTGTCTGTATTGGTAACACGGTAGTAAATGGTTTGGGGATTTGATGTATTGGTGTATGCGTCGGGCGTTAGAATTTTTGCAGCAGCAATTTCATTTTCGGCACCTCCTGAAGTAGTATAATAGGCAACGGTATGATTTGTGTCAGGTTGACTATCCAGAATAGTTGCTTCCTCGCTTGTTAAGTCAAAAGACCCTGTTAAATCTGTAGATGGGATAGCACCGTTGTTGATGTCCACGCAAATTTCAATTGGATCTGACACGGTGTTAGCTATTGGCAACGAATTAATAGTAATGGTAAATATCTCAGAATCACAAATCACACTGTTAGTAGTAACGCGGACCAAGTAGGATGTTGTTTCTAGTGGGGATACTTCTAGCTGGCTGCTATTCGCAGCACCAGCTATCGGGGTTTTCGATCCATTTGTTTCTACGGTAAACCATTCAACATTAGTTTGGGCTTTGTATTCAAAAATAGGATACGATTGACCATCATTGTCGGCAAGCCCCATATCATTCCATTTTTCTCTGTTGTTAGAAAACTCAAATTGAGCATGGTTTTCTTCACCATCTGTGCTATCTGATGGCCAATCATTGGGCTCTGAGCTCCACCAGTTTTGATTTATCAACGGCGTGCCATCTACCCAATACCATCCACCATCAGGTTCAAGATAATCGCTAGCACTTCGGTCTTGAAACAACCCAAGCCAAAACGCTACACCATCGTTTCCTGTAAGCCCCATATGTTGTAAGCCCCGATAAACGGCATCTTCTTCTGTTGTGCTGTTTATGATATACATAGTAGCTCCCACAATGGATTCGCCAAGGGCTTTAGCCGCAGGCCATGTAATGGGCTGCACACCCGTTTCGATACCTTTTTGTGTGTAGTAAAATCCGTTATCGTACTGCACAGGACCGGCAGCATTTTCTATATACACCAAGTTGTTAATTCGTGCAAAATCATCGGGAGTGGGTAAAATTTTATCAGTATCGAGTGAAAGTGTAATTGTTTCATTGGCGCAAAAAGTAGTTTTATTAGAAACGGTACTAATCACAGGATTATTAACCACTACTTTGGTTTCACTTCTCAATTCACCAACACACCCATTTACAATTGATGCTGCAAAATAGGGGGTGTTGTGCGTTAATATGGTATTGTTTGCAAGCGGACTTCCACCTGTTGATGCGCTATACCAAACTACAGTTGAATCTAAGTCGGCAACAGTGGCTCCTTTACAGACAACAGTTAATGGGTCGAGGGTTGGTTTGGTAGTATTGTTATTTACAGTAAGTGTAAAAAGTTTTGTCGGTGTCGCACATGCGTAGGTTTTTTTACTCAGGCTAGCTCGGAAAACGTATTGATCTAGTGCCGTTGTAACGCTATTAATAAGAAACTTATAGGTATCAGCGTCATTGGCATCTGTACCTAATGTGTTAGCAGGTTCAAAAATGCCGTCAGCATTTGTATCTACCTCCCATAAAACGTTGTCAGTATCTGTAGATTTAAAAGTTAAAGTCAGTGATTCTCCTTCACACAATGAAGCACTCGCGGCAGCAAAATCTTGCGAAATTGTAGCAGGTGTACCCGCTTCTTGGAAGTCGTAAATGCCGTTGTTGTCATTATCTAAGGGAGTGTCGTTAAAATCGTAGCCAGAAAAAACAACACGTCCTCGGATATCTGCTGTTGAAGTACCAGAACTTGGGTCAAATACGATAGGGCTATTTCCCAAAAGACCATCGTTGTCTGGGTCTTCATGCCCTGCTTCAATAGTATCAAAACAACCGTCACCATCGCTATCTAAATCTAGGAGATCTGAGGTATTGTCTCCATCACTATCAATGAAGTGATCAATAATCTGTATTTGAAAATTAAGCTCACCATCTTCGTTAATATTTTCAATTTTATGGGTAATGGTAATATTGGACAGATAACTTCCAATGAATTCAGTGTCGCTCAGGTCTGTCACTGCGGGAGCATACTTAACGCTAACGCGGTTATTAGTAAAATATGCAACACCAGATTCGTATGCGTTATCATAGTTCGTATCAACTAGAAGCTCTTCTGAAGTATTTACAAGTGAAATGGTTTTATCTGAACTCGTCGTGCTTATTGTAATAACCTCATTTTCAATGTAATTTGGACTTTCAGGAAAGGTAATGCGTACTGTAGTTGGTTCGTTAAAACTCAATTCATAAGTATTGAAAGCTTCTGTGCTAGCTGTAAGGGTGGATGTTATGTTCCCCATATTATCTCCTGAGATAGTACCGCTTGCATCAATAGTCATGGATCCAGATATATTATACGTTGAAGCAATCGAAATATTTTTATCGGTAACACTGGGCAACAAAGGGTTATTAGGGTCAGTAAAATCAGGGGACATATTTCCTCCGCCTTCAACACTATCAAGGATGCCGTCATTATCTTCATCTAAATCCAAATTATCCACTACACCATCATTGTCTTTGTCATCGGGGCAATTTCCCACAAAAACAGCTTGAGAGGTTAATTCATCAGTATCTGCCCCACAACTAAAAGTTCCTCTGAGCTGATACCAACCTACTTGACTGGGAGTATAGTCTTCAGTATTTGCATTGGCTGCAATTTCTTGCCATTGGGTGCTATCTCCATCTTGTGAGGGATTGTACCACCAACCAAAAGAGTCAAGCGTATTGGTATTTGTTGCGTTTAACGTTAAATTATTTTGTAAACAAGTTCCTAGCGCTACTAAATCTAAGTCAAAGGTAAATTCTGGTGGCGACTGAAAGCCGGAATAAAATGCACCTGAAGTTGCCGCTCCAGAATAGGTATAATAGGAAACATATAGCTCCCCTAAACTGGAAACGTGATACAAATCATCTGTAAGTGAAGAAATGCGATAGGTCACATAATTTGTGTTTCCTTCTACAGGTTGCCCGTTTGTCAAAGGAACACCATTTAAAGTTACTTCTTTACCTTTCTCTGCTACTATGCCTAAACCTCCTTGTTGTTCGGTTAAACCTATTCTATTTATGTAAGGGATATTATTGATATCCCCTTTAGCCGCGCAACTCAATGGAGGTACGACAAACATACCTTGGTTAGGCTCTGGATTACCGGAGTCACTAACCCCGCCAATTCCTTGAAATGCCATTACAGGTGCAGATGTTTTCACATACATATTTCCTTCTCCACTGAATTTATCCCCTTCAATTACAATATAATCTCCAGAAATAGGCTGTGGAGTTCCACCATTAATTTCATACGTTGTACTTGAAGTTAGTGGAATTAAGATTACATTTTCTATCTCATAATAATCTTCTGGAGATTCTCCCCGAATAAAAATAAATTCTTCACCTGCTTTTTCTGTTCCCACAAGCTGGTCAATTCCAAAATCATGACCTCTTCCAGCACCATTTGTCCCTGTAGTACTCCCACTAGTAACCACGACATCTTTTGTAGCATCTAGTGTTCCTCCAATGAGCCCATCCAAGTTATTTGTCCCATCAAATGCCTGCAAAATACCGACATAACTCTCATGTTTTTGTAGCGTAAAGGTTACGGGATAGCTTCCAGTATAGTTAGCCAGAGTAACATTTTTAGGGAAATTGACAGAAATTTCTGTGTTATCTTCTGTCGCCATTACAGAAAAAAAACTGTTGTATGGTGTACGTAGTGATAAAACATCATTTACAAACCCACCAAAGACAAAAGATTTGCTTAATGCAGCATTCCCTTTACTCACAATTGCTCCCGATTGTGCGTCGCTTTGAAAGCGTACAGAAACATAAATTGGTTTTTCAGCTTCAATCACATACCCTTTATTGTTTAATACTGTAGATCCAAAACTTTCAAATATAACAAGCGGGGTATTGTGTGTTTGTGAAACAATTGGATTGTAAGTTTTGCCAAATTCAACTGGAGAATCATTGGAAACCGTTCCGTATTCATAAAAAGAAGAAGCCTGCCCGATGGGCTTAATTACGTAAGAAACTTCACTTTCACTAGGAGTTGAGATATAAATATATTGCGCGAAGGGAACACTGTTCGCAATTTGAGATGTAATTGATATTGGCGGAATATAATGCACCTTACTTAATTGCCCATAAACAGCCGTGGATACCCATAGCAAAAGCACAAAAACAGCAATTCGTTTTATGGTGTTCAAGAGGATTTTCATAGGTTTGCGTAACTTGTACGAATATATGAAATCCTTTCATGCGTTTTAAATCGCTATCAATATCCTTCTTTTTGTGCTTTTTTGTACTGTGTTTTTGTGCAGTTAAAGCCCAATACCGTATGCCTATTTACACCGATTACCTTACCGATAATTATTATGTGTTACACCCTGCCATGGCGGGGGCACAATACGAAGGATTAAAGGTGCGTACATCTTATAGAGCCCAATGGCTGGGTATTGCTAATGCACCCGCTGTACAAACCATTAATGCGCACGCGCGTGTGGGTGACAAATCGGGCGTTGGAGCATTGTTTTTCCACGATAAGAACGGTTTTCAATCGCGACTTGGTTTTCAAGGAACCTATGCGCATCACATCAATTTTTATAGAAGTCGCGCCGATGTCAACCAAATTTCTTTTGGGCTTTCTGCAGGAGGATCTTTTCATCAACACGACCAGTCTAGTTTTGACAATCCAACCGGTGACCGAAAAATCAGCGGGGGTGATGTAAGTACTTCTAGCATGTACGTTGATGTTGGTCTTACCTATAATTATGTATCACTATATGCACACCTCACCATTCAAAACTTGCTGTTTGTTGGGAACAATATCACGGATCAAGTGCTACTGAACAACCCAAAACGCCTGTTGGCATCTGTAGGAAACTTCTTTGAAATTCAACCTACCTGGGCACTTGAGCCTTCGGTTTTGGTGGATTATATCGAATATGTAGATCGCCCGAATGTTGATATAAACTTAAAATCACATCACAGTATCCGCGAAACACAGCTATGGGTGGGCACCTCGTACCGAAAAGGGCTCACAAGTACCCAAACAAATAATGGTACCAATCCGTTTAGCGAACCCTTTTCTCAGCTCACCGCAATAATGGGGATGAAAAATAATAAATGGACATTTTCCTATACCTACACTGTAGGTACTGGAAATATTAAAATCAACAACTCAGGCTTTCATCAACTCACACTCGGCATTGATATTTTAAACAATTCCTATCGCCCAACAATCATTCGTGCCATTTTATAAAATATGAGAAAACAAAGTATTACCATAGTCCTCTTTTTTTTGACAACATTCTCCCAGCAAGTATTTGCCGAGGATTGGGGCAAAACGGGACATCGTGTCATCGGCAAAATAGCGCAAGAACACCTAACACCTAAGACAACGGCTGCGGTTGATGCACTGCTTGACGGAATGTCGTTGGCGTTTGTTTCTACCTATGCAGATGAAATTCGTTCTGATAGCAGGTATGATTATCTCAATAGCTGGCATTATGTTAATATGGATGAGGATACGCGTTACTCCGAGGCAAAGAAAAATCCCGATGGAGACATTATCACCGCCATGGACGATTGCATAGAAGTGCTTAAAAACCCCAATAAAACGAAAGCCGATAAAGCGTTTTACCTTAAACTATTGGTGCATTTTATCGGGGATATTCATCAGCCGATGCACGCGGGTAGAAAAGCGGATAAAGGCGGAAATGACATTAAGCTTACTTGGTTTGGTGAACCAACCAACTTACACCGCTTGTGGGATACGGATTTAATTGAGCATTATAATATGAGCTATACCGAGCTCGCTGCACACTTGCCAAAACGTTCAGCAGAAAAAAATGAAAATTGCATGAACGCTACGCGATTGGAGTGGGTGCATGAGTCACAAGATTTAGCCAACACGATTTATGCCAATACGCCCATGCACGCCTCTTTAGGCTATGTGTATCACTATCAATACTTTGACAAGGTGCGTGTTAGACTACTTGATGCCGGACTTCGGTTGGCAGCTACACTAAATGCCATTTTTGATCCAGCTGACGCTTCTTAGCAATTGCCTCAACTCAATATGTGCTGCGAAATTGTTGATAATGGCAAAGGCATATTTTTTCAATTCACTTATAATCAACATGTTAAAACAAATTAACGTTATTTATAACTGTTGAATATGAAACAATTCGTTAACAATTCGTTGTGGTTATTTTAAAGCCCATGAAATAAAATTGTGTAAATACTAATACGATGAAACGCATAGATCTTGAACACTATAAAATTTGCTTAATAAACAATCACTCACTACAAGACCAAATAGACAGACTTATAAAAGACTCCTTTGAAAGCTACTGCTCAAATAAAAACATCATGTATAATGATGCAGACGTCCAAATGGAAGACTACAGAGAAGCCTACTCTATTTCGTTAAATTACTTGTTTAAGGAAGTAAACGAGTGGTAGGCTATTGCGTTCAATTTTGTACTTTGGCTTAAAAGCTAAAATGCTAGAAATAGAACGCAAGTTTTTAGTCTGTAATGTACAAGCGTGCCTGGATAAGGCCACATCATCATTTGCCATTTTTCAAGGGTATCTCTCTGTTGACCCAGCGCGAACCGTACGGTTGCGTACTCAAAACACCACTGCTTTTTTGACCATAAAAGGAGCTTCTTCCTCTGACGGTACTACAAGAGTAGAATGGGAAAAAGCCATTTCTCTAGATGAAGCCAATATCCTGCTACCACTTTGTCTCCCAGGCAGTATTCAAAAAACCCGCTACCATGTGCCATTTAATGAATCTCTTTTTGAAGTAGATGTATTTGAGGAATCACTATCGGGGCTGGTACTAGCCGAAATTGAACTTAAAAGTGCAGCTCAAAAAATTAAACTTCCTGATTGGATAGGCAAAGAAGTTACTGGAGACAAACGCTACTACAACAGCCATTTGGCACAGCACGGAATACCTGCCTAAAACCCTAAATCGCTGAGGTCTTCGTCTTCAAAAAACGACTTTTCTTGCCGTGCTACTGATAACGAATCACAATCTAAAGGAATTGAGACAAACTCGGGTGCTTCAAACGCATCTTTAGAAATCACAAGTGTGGAATCTGCATAGCAAGCTTTCATATAATGTGCCCAAATAGGGAGTGCCATGGTGGCACCTTGTCCATAAGCAATGGTTTCAAAGTGTATGGAACGATCTTCTCCACCCACCCAAACGCCAGTTGCCAAATTGGGCACCATTCCAATAAACCAGCCATCGCTTTGGTTTTGTGTTGTTCCTGTTTTTCCGGCAATAGGATTGTCAAACTCATAGGGGTACCCCGTCACAATATCCCTAAAAATAGGATTCGTTTTGTCTGCCCCCCTATGTCTTAATCGCACACCGGATCCAGCTTCCGTTACCCCTTCAAGTAGTTTTAGTGTAACATAGGCAGATTCTTCACTCAAAACATCCTTGGTTTCTGGAGCAGTTTGAAAGATTACCGTGCCGTTTTTATCTTCGATACGCGTTACCACTACGGGCTTTACATATATCCCTTTGTTGGCAAAACTCGAATAGGCACCAACCATTTCATAAACACTTAAATCTGCAGAACCCAAAGCAATTGCAGGAACATTTGGGATAGGCGAGCTCACCCCCAAATTACGCACCAAATTTACTACTGGCCTTGTACCAACCTTGTCTATCAATCGAGCACTGATGGTATTAACCGAATTGGCGAGGGCATTTTTTAGGGTGCGCTTTCCAATGTATCGATCTCCAGAATTTTTTGGACACCACGCGTCGTGAGCACCAAATTTAGCCGGCTCTACACAGTAATACCCATCAGGGAGTGAGTCGCAGGGCGACACCTTAAGCTGATCAATGGCAGAGGCATATACAAAAGGCTTAAACGTTGAGCCAATTTGTCGTTTCCCTTGCATGACGTGGTCAAATTGAAAATGACGATAATCAATGCCGCCAACCCACGCTTTTACGTGCCCTGTTTGTGGCTCCATGGACATCATGCCAGCGCGTAAGAAATGTTTGTAATAACGTATAGAATCCGTAGGGGTCATAACGGTATCTATATCACCATTCCAGCTAAAAACCTCCATTTGAAGGGGTTCTTCAAAACTGGCTAAAATGGTTTCTTCGTCAAGTTTTTGGGCTTTCATTTTACGCCAACGCTCAGATCGGCGTTTTGCTTGAAGCATAATATTATCGACATCTTCTTTTTCAACATCTAAAAATGGTGCAATGTCATTATACTCCGGTTCATTTTGTCTAAAAAATTCTTTTTGCAAATTGGGCATATGCGCTGCCACAGCTCCTTCGGCATAGGTTTGTAACCTAGAATCTATGGTAGTATAAATGCTTAGTCCGTCCAAATAAAGGTTGTAAAGGCTGCCGTCTTCTTTGGGGTTGGTGGCAATCCAATCGCGCATAAATTGTTGCAAATAGGCTCTAAAATAGGTGGCAATTCCTTCGCGGTGCGACTGTGGATTAAAGTCAAGCGTTATGGGTAGAGCAGCCAATGAATCACGTTGTTTTTCAGTGATAAGGTTGTTGCGCAACATTTGTTGATATACAATATTTCGCCTATCGCGAACCATCTCGGGACGTCTTAACGGATTGTAAAGTGAAGAATTTTTTAGCATCCCTACCAGCATGGCAGATTCGCTCAAATCCAATTCTATGGGTTTTTTTGAGAAGTAAATCGAACTCGCAGAACGAAGGCCGTCGGCGCTGTAATTAAAATCATAAATATTCAGATACATGGTTATGATTTCGTTTTTGGTGTAGCGTCTTTCTAGCCGAACAGCAATAACCCACTCCTTGATTTTTTGTGTGATTGCTTCCACAATATTTCGCGAACGCACACCCACAAAAAGCTGTCTGGCAAGCTGTTGTGTAATGGTACTCGCGCCTCCCTTTTTACCCAAATAAAACAGGGCGCGTGCCGTGCCACGAAAATCAATTCCAGCGTGATTATAAAAACGCTCGTCTTCCGTAGCAATAAGCGCATCTATCATTTCTTTAGGGATTTCATGAAATGAAATTGGCGTTCGGTTATCGTTAAAGTAAAATTTCCCTAAAACGTTATCATCAGCAGAAATAATTTGCGTAGCCAAATTGGTTTTTGGATTCTCCAATTGACGAAAATCAGGCATGGATCCAAGCAGTCCAAACGAGGCTGCCCCAAAAATGGAAATGATCCCTAAAACGATACCACCAAAAGCAATCCATATAAGGCGAATATATTTTCCGTATCCTTTTGTATTAGTCATGTAAAATGGGGTTTAATGCGATTCCAATTTGATGTATTCCTTGTAATGTTTTCTCTGCAACTAATTTTTCGGTAGTACGTACTGCTGGTCGTATGCGGAACTGATATGCACCAGGCTCGTCTAACAAAAACCGTTCCTCAAAAGGCAATAGATGTTCTTTAATATAAAGTCCTTTGCCCAACCACCGCCCATCGGGTTGTGCTAGCACATAGCTTATTGTGTCTATTTTTTCAACGCCTTTTGGGTTGCGCCATGCCGTAATAAAATGAATGTTAGAAAAAGGATAATCATCGTCGTGGCGTAATACCCAACTCAGCGAAACTTCTTTTTCAGGAAGTCGATGGGTGTAGTCAAACGCAACCCATTGTTCTTGGTTCCAGCCCTCTTCGGGAAGCTCCTCAAATAGCAATGCTCCCTTGTCGGAACAACCCACCAACAAAAACATTGAGGCAATAAGAAAAACTTTTTTTATCACGGATTCTGAATCGTCTTTAAATGATGTGCTCGTCCTTTTTTAAATATTTTATTGCTGTTCTGTTTTCCTTTACGCAATGCTTTTTGCTCCGCTTCTGGAAGCGCAATAATTTCAGCGCATGCTTCGGAGCAGCAATTGTCAAATTTTTCAGCACAAGAGGGACATTGAATAAACAACAAATGACAGGCCTCGTTGTCGCAATTAATATGGGTATCGCATGGACTACCACATTGATGACACCTAGCAATTACGTCTTCTGAAATGGTTTCGCTTCGTCGCTCATCAAACACAAAATTCTTTCCAATAAACTTGTTTTCAAGTCCTTGATTTTTCACTTGTCGCGCATATTCAATAATACCTCCTTCAAGCTGATATACGTTCTTAAACCCCTTGTGTTTAAAATATGCACTGGCTTTTTCGCAACGAATTCCACCCGTACAATACATCACCAAGTTTTTGTCTTCTTTGTGTTCAGCAAGGTCTTCTTCAATAATAGGTAAGGAATCACGGAAGGTATCCACATCAGGGGTAATAGCCCCTTCAAAATGACCAATTTCACTTTCGTAATGATTACGCATATCCACCACTATGGTATTTTCTTGATTGGTAAGTTTGTTAAACTCAGAAGCATTTAGGTGAACACCTTTGTTGGTGACATCAAAACTGTCGTCATTTAATCCATCCGCCACAATTTTATTGCGCACTTTTATCTTGAGTTTTAAGAACGATTTATTGTCTTGCTCTATGGCAATATTAAGACGAATACCGTTTAAAAAATCAATGCTGTCAAGGTGTGTTTTAAACGCATCAAATTTGGGCGCAGGGACAGATAGTTGCGCATTTACGCCTTCTTGTGCGACATAAATACGTCCCAAAACATCCAATGCATTCCAGGAAATAAAAAGAAGATCACGAAACACTTCCGGACTGTCAATATGTGCATAGGCGTAAAAAGATAAGGTCAGGCGTTCTTCGCCAGCCGCATCTATCAGGGCAGCGCGTTGTTGCGCGCTTAATGTATTGTACAGTTGCATGCTATACAGGATTAAGATTACACAGCAAAGGTATCAAATTAAAAATGCGTACAAAAAAGGCTGAGCCATAGAAAAATTGTACTTTAGCATGAAGCTAAAAAAAAGAAGCATGAGTAACGAAAAAGACGCAAAACTTAAAGCACTTCAGTTAACCTTAGACAAATTAGACAAAGCCTACGGCAAGGGCGCGGTCATGAAAATGGGCGATAGTGTTATTGAACAAGTAGAAGTAATTTCTTCGGGATCACTTGGTCTTGATGTGGCGTTGGGCGTTGGCGGATATCCACGCGGTAGAGTTGTGGAAATCTATGGTCCAGAATCTTCAGGAAAAACAACCCTTACATTGCACGCCATTGCGGAGTGCCAAAAAGCAGGTGGTATTGCCGCATTTATAGATGCAGAACACGCTTTTGACCGATACTATGCTAAAAGTTTGGGCGTGGAGATTGATGATCTTATTATTTCTCAACCTGACCACGGGGAACAAGCGTTAGAAATTGCGGATAACCTCATTCGTTCTGGAGCAGTTGACATTGTGGTCGTTGACTCAGTAGCAGCATTGACCCCAAAAAGTGAAATTGAGGGCGAAATGGGCGATTCTAAAATGGGACTACACGCCAGACTGATGTCACAAGCCTTGCGTAAACTTACGGGATCTATCAGCAAAACAAATTGTACTGTTATTTTTATTAATCAGTTGCGTGAAAAAATTGGTGTTATGTTCGGAAACCCGGAGACCACTACAGGTGGAAATGCACTAAAATTTTATGCTTCGGTGCGATTAGATATCAGACGCTCAACACAAATTAAAGACACCAACGGCGCTGTTATGGGGAACAAAACCCGCGTGAAAGTGGTGAAAAATAAAGTGGCTCCACCATTTAAAACAGTCGAGTTTGACATCATGTATGGCAAAGGAATTTCGCGCATTGGCGAGCTGTTAGACATTGGTGTTGAGGCAGAAATCATCAAAAAAAGTGGTTCGTGGTTTAGCTATGGCGATACCAAATTGGGTCAAGGTAGAGATGCGGTAAAAACACTTTTGGACGATAATCCAGAACTTGCCGAAGAAATAGAGGTAAAGATTAAGGACATTATCGCAGCTGCGGAATAAAGCCTATTTATAGCCTTCTTTTTTGAGTGCTTCACGCATAAAATCACGGACTTGTTCTTTTAGTTCAGGGATGTCTTTTTGCGTCAGTCCCTTTGTGCTTATGGGTGCGTGCACATTTGCGCGAACGACACCAGGCTTTCCTACCCAATATTTATAGGAAAACTGAAAAGGAAATCGCTTTTTGCAATCTGGAAGTGTAATGGGAACAATGGGAATTTGATGCTCAACCGCAATGCTGAAAGCGCCATTCTTAAAAGGCGCTAAAAAAACCTCGGGCTCTGGCACCAACCCCTCGGGATAAATGACCATATTAAAGCCCAATTCTAATTTGCGTTTGGCTTGTACATAAACGTTTTTCCTACTAGAAACACTATCGCGATTGACTAGAATAGCAGCACGCTTGTAAATTGTAGCAAAAAAAGGCAGACGATCTAACTCCATTTTTCCTACAAAAACGGCAGGCTTTTGAATCGCCATAAACGTCATCATAATGTCAATCATACTCAAATGATTTGCCACAAACATATATTGCTTGCCGTAGTCTAAGTCCACTTTGTGTTTGATTACGGGGATAAAACCCATTCCAAGCATGATTAGCGGCGACCAAAAATAGCGGGCTGCATAGAAAATACCCGCATACCACCTTTCTCTTGTAAGGCAAAGCAGTAAAAAGGGAAACACCAACAACAGGCTAGCACCTGAAATAATATAAAACCAAATGTTCCAAAGCCCTAAAAGTGCTTTGCGTATGTAAACCATAGCGTCAAAAATAGCGATTGATGCGTGAAATCCGTTATTTTTGTGCAGATACAATTTTTATGGCACGCATCCTTACGGGCATTCAAAGCACAGGCACACCACATTTGGGCAACTTATTGGGCGCTATACTTCCAGCCATTGACATGGCAAAAAACAGCAATGAAGAAGCCTTTTTGTTTATTGCCGATATGCATTCGCTTACGCAAATTAAAGACGCAAATCAACTTAAAGCAAACACACAAGCGACGGCAGCAGCGTGGCTGGCTTGCGGCTTAGACCCCGATAAAGCTTGTTTCTATCGCCAGTCTGATGTACCCGAAGTAACCGAATTGGCGTGGTATTTAAATTGTTGTTTCCCCTACAGCCGACTGTCATTGGCACATTCGTTTAAAGACAAAGCAGACCGATTGGAAGACGTAAATGCGGGGCTGTTTACCTATCCCATGCTCATGGCGGCAGACATTTTACTATACGATGCAAATACGGTTCCTGTAGGAAAAGACCAATTACAACATTTAGAAATGGCGCGTGATGTAGCAAGTCGTTTTCATGCCGCTTATGGCGATACTTTTGTTTTGCCCGAAGCCAAACTGCAAACTGATACGCAGTATGTTTTAGGGACAGATGGCAGTAAAATGAGTAAATCCAAAGACAACACCATCAATATTTTCTTGCCAGAAAAGAAATTGCGCAAACAAATAATGTCCATTGCAACAGACAGCACACCTCTTGAAGCACCCAAAAATCCAGATACATGTACGGTGTTTTCCTTGTATTCGCTTATCGCAACCGAAGCTGAGATTGCAACCATGCGCTCAAATTATGAAGCCGGTGGCTTTGGCTACGGTCATGCCAAACAAGCCTTATATGAGGCTATTTTGGAACGCTTTGCTACAGCCAGAACGAAATTTGATTCCTTGCTGGAACAACCCGAAGTTTTGGAGGGACAACTTCAAAAAGGCGCTGAAAAAGCACGTAAGGTTGCACAAGAAGTGTTACAGCGTGTACGCACCAACGTGGGGTTTTCGCCTAAATCGTTTTAAACTGCTTACCCGCTTGTGCCATTACGGCACCTTTCATCTCCAACTGAAATAATATACTCGCGATTTCGCTTACTTTGAGTTTGGCGTCTAGCGCAATAAGATCGATGTGTTTTGGTGTACCACTCATATGGCTGATTACCTGTTTTTCTTTTTCGTTGAGTTCAATAAAAAGTTTGGCTTGCGGAATAGGATTTTGACGTTGTTTCCAGCCTAAGGCGCGCGCCACATCTTCGCCGCTTGTAATGCATTCTGCCTGTCGTGTTTTAATGAGTTCCAAACATCCGCTTGCGGTTACATCGTTGGGTCTCCCGGGCGCAGCAAACACATCACGTTGATAGCTGTTTGCGTAATGTGCCGTGGTGAGCGCACCGCCTTTTTCTCGCGATTCTACTATGATGGTGGCTTGTGCAAGCCCTGCAATGATGCGATTACGTTGTAAAAAATGTGCCCGCTGAAAAGGCTCGTTTGCCCAAACTTCAGACAAAAACCCACCCGTTTCTTCAATGCGTTTTCGGTATTTTGCGTGTTGCTTGGGATAACATCCTAAAATGCCATGTCCAAAACAACCAAAAGTAATCAACCCATTGTCAACTGCTGCAAGTTGCGCCTCAATGTCAATACCGCAGGCAAATCCCGATACGATTATGGGCTGATAAGGCGCAAGTTCTTTGACCAACTGCCTAACAAAAGCCTTTCCGTGCTCACTCGGTTGTCGTGTGCCTACAATACTTATAATACGTGTCGTATTTGGAAAAGGCTGCCCTGAATAAAACAGCACCAATGGTGCATCTGCACATTGGTGTAAGGAGGCCGGAAAATCCGTATCGGAATAAGCAATCCAATTGATATGGCGTTTCTCTATCAGCGCCACTTCTTTTTCGGCAGCTTTGAGGATGTTCTGTGTCTCGGAATTCCGAAATACTTTTGAAAGGGTTTCAAATTGAGATTGGGTTGTGTGTTCGATTTTTTCAAAAACGGCAGCCGCATTTCCAAAATGACGAATGAGTTTTCGCGCGGTTTTACATCCAACTTTGGGCATTTTTGGAAGCGCAAGTGTAGCGATGAGTTCTGTTTTTTCCATAAGATTGGGTTCTTGTAAAAATACAAAAACAGAAGTTTTCTCGATTTACACAAAAAATGTACATTTGTGATATGGACCTTTCAGCGCACATTCACTATTTATTGTACAAACACGACTGTGTTACCGTACCTGGTTTTGGGTCTTTTTTGGTAGAGCAAAAAGCAGCCTTTTACGATGCGGATGCTCAATTGTATTTCCCTCCTTCAAAAGTAGTATCGTTCAACGAACAATTGCAATCTAACGATGGCACTTTAGCCTCGCATTTGGCAACATCGTTTGGACAAAGTTATGAGCGTGCTGTTATGGACATGCATCAAGAAACCATTGCGTGGAAAGAAGCCGTTCAAAAGGATACCCTTCGTTTACCAACACTGGGAACGCTTGCACTTAATACGGAAGGAAAATTGGTGTTTACGCCCGAAAGTGGTTTAAACTTTTTGGCAGCGAGTTATGCGCTTCCAGAAGTGCCTGCACAACCGATTTCTAGAACGACTGTCGAGCAACCCGCCAAACAACAGGTGTATTTTGAGCTTGATCAAACAAAATCGAAACGTGTTTTTGGCTATGTAGCTGTTGCAGCAAGTGTTTTGGCATTGTTTGCCGTGGGCTCAAACAGCTTTTTAAACCAACAAGCCGACGCACTATGGCAAACCGAGCAATCGCTACGTGAAACGGCACGCGAACAAGCAGCGCTTTCGGTTTATGATTTGGGCGAATTGCCAACGCTCACAATCAAACTTCCAAAACCAACCCCAGTTGAAGGCTTTCACGTAATTGCAGGCTCATTTAGAAGCGAAGCAAACGCACAACGATTGGCATCTTCCTTACAGCGAAAAGGCTATAATGGCGCAAAAAAATTAGGGCAAACCCCACAAGGGTTTTATCAAGTTTCTTTTGCCTCTTTCCCAACAAAACGCGAAGCCTATAACGCCATGTCAGGTATTAAGCGCAACAACTACCCAGATGCTTGGGTACTGAAAAAATAATTCCGATGAAACCAAAGCATCCACAGCAGTCCAAGACGGTTATGACCGACTTGGTGTTACCCTCAGATACAAACCCCATTAACAATCTTTTTGGGGGTGAATTGTTAGCACGAATGGACCGCGCGGCTTGTATTGCAGCCCAACGCCACTCCGAGCAAATTGTGGTTACCGCTTCTGTAAATCACGTGCATTTTAGAAAGCCCGTTCCCCTTGGAAGTGTGCTAACGCTAGAGGCAAAAGTATCCCGTGCGTTTGGTACGTCTATGGAGGTGTTTATTGATGTGTGGATCGAAACACAAGACGGCACCTCGCGCGAAAAAGTAAACGAAGCGATATATACGTTTGTTGCCGTAAGCAAGGCAGGCAAGCCTGTGGAGGTACCGCCCGTGCAACCCGAAACGGAACTCGAACAAACACGCTTTGATGGCGCCCTACGCCGTAGGCAGCTTAGCCTTATTTTGGCAGGGAAACTTACGCCAGACAAAGCCACAGAGCTAAAGGCGCTTTTTAGTTAGGGTTTTTTTTGTTAGTCTATAGAACCATTCCTGTAATTCGTGTACATATTTAAGTCCAATTACTGGATTATCTCCGTAAGAATAGTCGTTGTTAATGGTGATGTAATATATGTTTCCAGTAGTTTTTATAACCCAATCTACATTTGTTGATGTGTTCTTAATTTTAGAACCTTTTTCAAACCCAAACTTCTTTAACCAACTTTCTGTTAAATCAAGTGGTTCCCAATCATTGTCAGAAATTGATTTGTTTCCCCCACTTTTAGTTAATACGAAAATGCTATCTGAATTCATATCTACAATTTCGCAGATTTCATTTTTGGTTACAATTAGCGCACCTTTAACTAAAAAGGGATTAACATTATTTTTTAAATCAAAATTTTCCATAGGGCTGTTATTAAATTACACACAACGGTTAGTATATGAAAAGTAGGCGATTTTGAAGCACGAAACTTTCCGTTAAACATAAAGTTTGATACGAGCCAAAAGCCTTGATTTTACAACTATTTTGCCTATTTTTTGTATACAATGTTGTAGCACGTTATTAGTTTTTATCATTAATATTTAAGGTTTTAGTTATGCTTTCTAAAATCCTTTTTTCTAAATTAATTTCAATGTTTGCAAGTTTAATTTTATAATCGTCTTGTGAATAAGGTTCGGAATATATACTTTGAAAACCTGTTAAAACAAATTCAAGTATTTTATCCATTCTTTCTTTTTCATCAAACTTTTCATGTTTTGTAAGTAACTCTATATGTGACTTAATCGACATAGCCAAAGTTGTTTTAAAGCTGTATTTATCGTGTAATTTTTTTGCTTGATTAAATTGTGTAGAGCAAAAATACAAGTAGTAAACAACGGGAGATGCTATTAAAAAACGAACATAAAAATTCACATCAAATGTATCATTAGTCAAATCCCATTCATAAAGTTTCAACTGAAGAATAAACATCAAAATAATCATTATTAATAAAACACAAGATGTTATAAGAATTCGCTTTTCCCATTTTATTATTAATTTTTTTAATTGTTCTTTTCTTTTGTCGAACTCGCCACTTAATCCAGTTTCTGCTGCAATTTCATATATTTCTTGTATTTCATGTAATACATTTTCGCTATCAATTTTTATGTTTCCTATTTCTATGTACTCATCATTTGATTTCTTTAGCAAACTCGTAATTACTTCGCTATTTTTTTTACTTGTCTCAAATACCTTATCTAATTTTTTGTGAATTATAGTTATTTGATTTTCAAGTGCTTTGACATTAGAGCTTATTTTATCAACCTGAGTATTCTTATTGGAAGAGTTTTCGAATAATTTTCTGATTGAATTGTCAATTGCCCGTAACTCCCTGCTTCTTTTTCTAAGTTCAGTTGCATAGTTTTTTACTTCTTCATATTGATTCTTTGACAACTCATTTATTCTTCTAGTTTCATTTTTAAATGCCGTTCCTTGTTTTAAGCGTGCTTTAAAACCAGTCTCGTTATCATCTATTTTTTCGACAAGTGGTATGTATTTTTTATTGTAGAAATTATTTACTTGGGTTAATAACTTTGAAACTTTATCTCTTTCATTCCTGAATCTTAGTATCGCATCCTTTGTAGTTAAAATGATTCTATTTAATGCCGTTTTTATTTTTTCTGCTTCATTAGAATCGGCATCAATATTTGATAATAGAGATTTTGACTTAGCTACATTTTTTTCAATAATAGTTGATTGTTCTATAATTTCATTTACAATCTTGTTTGCTTCTGCTCTCCTTGATTTTAATGTATCATTTGTTGTCATTTCTATTGTTTCATGATGTTTATATCAATGTGCTACAACGACCCCGCTAAACGGAGTTAGGTTCGGGGTTTTGAATATCGAGTTTACTCGCATATTCAAAAGACCACAAGAACCTGACCAAATTGCGTTTTAGCACCTGTTGGATTGCGTTTTGCTCGATGCCAGTCTTTGGCTGTCTGTTTTATTGCTCATGTTGCAATTTGGTTTAGCGGGGTCGTTGGATTACATTTCCAAAAGGGCGGGAACAGCTATGCTGTGTAGCAACTTTGGTCAGCCAAAGGCTGAATGTAATCCAACTTGTAGATATACGAATGTCGTATAGTCGAATTTTACATATGGCGCCTGCCTTACAGCAGACAAGCAACCCCAAAAAAATTAAAATGAAATGTGTAGGTTACTTCGGTTTAAACAATTTAGGGTTGTTTTACGCTAAGTTAACAAAATTTTTTAAAGCGGTAAATTTGCGGGCTACCGCACCTCCCGTATCAAATAGGCATACACGGCAAAGTGGTCGCTATAGCCGCCCAAAAAGCGGCCGCCGGCAAAGCTTCTAAACGGATAGCCTTTGTAGCGTCCTTCTTTGTTTATCAAATAGGGCTTGTTGTAAATGCCTGCTTTCCAAAATTTCCAGCCGTTTTTTTTGTCCTTGAGCAACCCCCCAGACACATGAATTTGATCTAATACATTCCAATTTCCACGGTAACAATAGGTGCCAATGCCCTGCTTGTAAAACGTCATCATAGGCGTGTAGAGCAGGTTGTTTTTAAGCGCATTTCTTTTTTTATCGGTGGTTTGCAGCACATCGGCGACACTTGTGTTTGTAGGCTCGTCGTTAAAGTCGCCCATATTAATAATTTTGGCTTTGGGATTTTGCTGCAACACAGAGTCCACCAGTTTTTTGTTGAGTGCGGCGGCGTCTATGCGGTTGGGTTCGCTGCGTTTTTGTCCGCCACTGCGCGAGGGCCAATGGTGTACAAGAACATACACAGGCTCTTTTTCCAACATGCCATATACCAACAATTGGTCGCGCGTATAGTCGCGTGTACCGTCTTTGTCAAACAGGCGCAAGGCATGATTTTTAAAGGAAATAGGTAAAAAATGCTTTTTCTGATAGATAAGCGCCACGTCTATACCGCGTTCGTCTGGCGAGTCTATATGTACAATGCCGTAGTTATAGGGTTTTAAAAGCGGGTCGTTTAGCACATCAACAATCACTTGTCTGTTTTCCACTTCGCAGAGCCCAATTACCGCCGGGGGCTGGTTGGTGGTTTCACGCCCAATTTCCGCCAATACTTTGGCGGTGTTTTTTACTTTCAGTGCATAGATATCTTCCGTCCAGCGGTCGCGCCCCTCGGGGGTGCGGGCGTCGTCTCGGGTATTGGGATCGTTTAGCGTATCAAAAAGATTTTCAACATTATAGAATGCTACGGTAAGTATTTCGTAGTTTTTGTTGCCTTGACCAAAAACAAGCGTAGAAACAAAAAGCAAGAAGAGCCAGCAATAGAGTGTCCTTTTCAAAACAACAGCGATTAAAAAATTTATGCTAAATTTATAACATTAATCCCCAAATGATGAACGCAAGGCACCTACTTTTTGCGGTTTTATTTTCTGGTTATGTATGGGCGCAAGACGCCATAGTGGGACGGGTTATAGATCCTGACCAGCAGCCACTTCAACAGGTTTTAATAACGGCATCTCCCGCCGATATAGAAGTGCAAACCGATGCAGACGGTACCTTTCATATGCCAGTTTTAGGCACACAAACCCTTACGTTTTTATTGGAAGGCTACGCGCCCTTTGTTTTGGTGGCCAATCCAGGCGATGATGTCCGTATTACACTACAACCAATTGGATTTGAAGAGGAGCCCTACCAAAACGCACAGCTTGCTATTATCAACCTTAGTGACGATGAACTCAGCGACGAAAACGATGCACTGGACAATATCTCGGGGCTGCTTCAGTCCACAGAAGATGTGTTTTTACGTACTGCCGCGTTTGAGTTTAGTGCTTCGTTTTTTCGTGTTCGGGGGTTGGATTCGGATAACGCTACGGTAATGATTAACGGCCTGCCGATGAATAAACTTTATAATGGACGTCCGCAATGGAGCAATTGGGGCGGACTAAACGATGTGCTGCGCAACCGAGAGCTTAGCGCGGGAATAGTGCCTTCCGACTACCTCATCGGTGGAATTTTAGGCACAACAAACATAGACACACGCGCTTCGAATTATGGAAAAGGCGGACGCATTACGTTTTCCTATTCAGATAGAAGTTACAACTATCGCACACTGGCAAGCTACGGCACGGGGCAACTGAATAAAGGATGGTCTGGAGCATTTGCAATTGGAAATCGTTGGGGCGGGGCGGGCTTTCAAGACGGTACATTTTACGACGCGCAATCGTTGTTTGCGTCTGTAGAAAAACAATGGAAAACACATAGCCTAAATGCAACGCTTATCGCTACGCCCAATCGCCGTGGAAAATCATCACCCAACACGCAAGAAGTATTTGATCTAAAGGGAATTAAGTACAATGAATATTGGGGGATGCAATCGGGTGAACTGCGAAATTCTAGAGTAAAGCGTATTATTGAGCCTATAGTGATGCTCAACCATAAATGGCGTTTATCTCCTAAAATGACATTACGCACCAATGTGGGTTTTCAGTTTGGTGAAGTGGGCAACAGTCGATTGGACTACTCCGGCGGCACAAACCCGAGCCCTACCTATTATCAAAAATTACCAAGCTATTTTTTAACGCAAAACAACGCGCCAGATTACGAAGGGGCATATCGTTACCTGCAAGAGTTTAAGACAAATGGGCAGTTGGATTGGAATCAAATGTATGCTGCAAATCTAACCAATACCGAAGCTGGTCTTCCAGCAGCCTATGTACTTTATGAAGACCGCAATGATGATACGCAGCTCAGTGCCAACGCTATTCTGCGTACTGAAATCAACGATAATATCACGCTTATTGGGACGTTACAGCATCGGTCGTTACACGCCGAAAATTTTGCGGAGGTGTTGGATGTATTGGGTGGAACAGGATATTTGAACGTTGACCCTTATGACGGCTTTCAGTTTGATTTAAATAACCCAAACCGGATGGTTGGCGTGGGTGAAAAAATGCGGTACCATTATCAATTTGATGCAGTTATAAAAGAAGCCGCTGCTATGCTGCGGTTTTACTATCCAAAAATTACGGGGTTTTTAGCAACAGAATACAAGCAAACGCAGTACCAACGCAATGGAAAATATAAGCACGAGGCGTATCCAACAACGTCGTTTGGGAAAAGTAAAAAAGTAACCTTTAATAGCGGAAATATAAAGGCAGGATTTACATATAAAATTACAGGTAAACACCTGTTTCAAGTCAATGGTGCGTTGCTGAATCGCGCGCCAAATTTGCGCAATAGCTTTTCAAATGCACGTGAAAATAATGCGTTGGTTGACGCCATTACACAAGAGAAGATTACCGCAGCGGACGTAAGCTATCTGTATCGTTCACCACTACTAAATGTGCGTCTTACCGGATTTTATAACCATATTCAAGATGCCAATGAGATCTCATTCTTTTTTGCCGAAGGCATTGGCGGCGACACCTCCTCTTTTGTGCAAGAAATCATGCAAGGCATTGACAAACGCCACGAAGGAATTGAAATAGGGATTGAAAGTCAAATTTCCCATTCTTTTAAGCTAAAAGGCGCAGCAGCCATTGGGCGTTATACTTACGATAATAACCCCAAGGTATATTTAACTTCTGACGATTTTGGGTATTTGGATTTTGGTACGGCCAAAATGAAAAACATTCGTTTGGCTTCCGGACCGCAGCAAGCCTATTCATTAGGATTTGAATTTAGAGAAAACTATTGGTGGTTTGGACTGACGGCGAACTATTTTGACCACACCTATTTGGACGTAAGCCCCATCAACCGAACGCAAAACTTTTTGTTAGACCGTGATGGATTACCCTTTACAAATTACGACCCCAAGCAAGCACGCATCTTGTTGCAACAAGAAAAATTTGACCCTTACGCCGTGGTGAATATGGTGGTGGGCAAATCGTGGCGTGTGGGCAAGCGGTATGTGGGCGCATTTTTAAGTGTTAATAATCTACTTAATCAAACTTATAAAACAGGAGGATTTGAACAATCTAGAAATGCGAATTACAATGAATTATTAGAAGATGTTAACGGTGCACAACGACGCTTTGGACCAAAATATTGGTACGGTCGTGGCACCACGTTTTTCCTAAACACCTATATCCGATTTTAACCCATTAAACCCCATACGATGAACACCATTCAACAAATAAAAACTCTTTTGTTCCTGCTTATTGCACTGGTTTTTTTAGGATGCCAACAAGAAGATTCGTTTGACATTCCCAAAGAAATAGGCACGGAAGAAAACGAACAATTTAATGCCTTACTTACCGAGATTGAAAACGGAGACAAAACCGTGATATCCATAGCGCAACTAAAAAACTATTTTGTCTTCCGACGCGTACATACGTTTACTTCAGATGTGGTGGTAAAAGGCTATGTGGTTTCATCGGACCGCACAGGAAATTTTTACAACGAAATATACCTGCAAGACGCACCCGAAAACCCCACGGCAGCTATTCATATTATGATTGGTCAAGCCGCCTCATTTACCATGTTTAATTTAGGAAGAGAAGTATATATAGACCTTAAAGGGTTACACATTGGAGAATCTAGAATAGGAAATGGGATTATCTCAATTGGCGGTGAAATCAACTCAGATGGTAATGAAGTGGAAAGCATTCGAAGATTAGCTATTTCAGATCATGTGTTTCGTTCCAAGACCACAGTTAACATACTCCCTGTTCCCACAAAATTTTCTGAAATCAATAGCAGTCATGTTGGGCTATTTGTAGCGATAGAAAATGTTCGTGTTACACCATTGGAACAAGGAAAACCCTTTGTGGACCCTAAAGATTATTTCGATACCCAACGCACCCTAGAAGCCTGCGAAGACGATGCCACAACCACATTTTTATTAGAAACCAGTGCCTTTGCCAACTATAAAGATTTGCCCTTACCTTCCGGTACGGGAACCATAAAAGGGATTGTAAGTAAAACCTACAACGGCAGTGATTTTGTACTTACGCTAAACAGTGCCGAAGATGCCGTGCTTACAGGAGTTTGGTGTGGGGATTAGTAGCACAAGACAGCGCCCTGCTTGCACCTGCCTGACTCCAGCCTGAACGGGCAGGGTATGGCAGGGCAGGCAAGCTTGCGCCAGTGGGGCAGAATTAGAAAAGTGGGAATATCTATTTGACTTGAATTAAAGAATTTTTCCCGCTGATTTTTTCGAGTCCGTATTTTTTAGGATCAAAAAGATCTCCAACTTCACTTTTTGGAATCCAATGTTCTGCAACTACTTTCATAACATTGAGCTCGTATTTAGTTCCGTCAATTTCTGCAATATCTATTTGCTTGACTACTCCTTTGGTTTCTTTGTCAAAATAGATTTCCATAAATTGTTTTTCGTTTTCGTTAAGCATTTTAATTTCGCTGATATCAGGGATTTCTTCAGGACCTGTAACCACAACTCCAGCTCCTCTTGGCATTATTGAAAGCGCTAGACTATAACCGACAAGTGTTCGTCCATTTTCTTTTATTTCTGGAAGTTTGGTCAAGGTCTTATTATCCTGAAATTTTTCTAAATTCTGAAAGATATTATTGGTATCGATATTGAAAAGAGTTTCCATTATTTCTTCATTTTCTCCTAATCCGGCCTCTCCATATACTACTACACTTACAACGTCATCTTCAAATACCATTTCTTCTTCGGACCCGTTCCATTTCTCTATACCTTGAGTCATCTCAGTCACCAAATGGCTTTTGTTTTTTGAGACATACATGTCTGTTTTATCGCCGTTTTTTACAAAAAGGGTATAAGCACCATGTGATTTATCGAGAAATTTATGGTCACTAATCCAACTCTCCATTGTGAATGTTTTAAGTAAGCTGGAAACGGCATTGCTTGGAGTAGCTTTACCACCAGTAAGTTTTTGGATATATGTTTCCGCATCTTTTCCGGCGTGCATCTCTGTTTTTTGGTGCAAGACAGCATTTTCTAAATTTTTATTGTATTCAGATAATGCTTGTTGTGGAAATGGAGCAGAGCCAAACAGAGAAAAAAAGCCGAAAACGGCAATGGCTAAAACGGGTACGCTAACTAAACTGATTTTTATATTTTTCATGGTTAATAGGTTAAATAAATAATGGGATTTGTGAAGTGTGTCTTTTATATGATTAAGTTCAAGGTAAGGATGCGCATCTTCTAATTTTTTTTGGAGACTCCTAACAAAAGTATCATTTGCGTATGGGCGTGATCTTTTGAGCTGGGTTTTGAGCCACAAATGTTTTAGAAAATTTTTCATTGCAATAGTTAAAACGAATTTTTAAAAAAATACGGCTAAAAAATACTTTGGGATTTTTTTTCGGAGCTTTTTAAGCGCCTTAGAATGGCTGGAAGAAACTGTTTTTTCTCCTATTTTTAGGATTTCGGCGATTTCTTTATTTTTTAAGTTGGAGAAATATTTGAGCATAATGATTTCTTGTTCTTTAGGCGGAAGTTTTTTAATTTCTTCGAAGAGGAATCTTTTATTTATGTGCTGGTCAAAAACCGATTCATGGGCGTCATTTTCATCTGCTACAAAGGCAAAAAATGTTTCCCCAACATTTATTTCTTTATGAGTTCTATAAAAATCTATAATATGATTTCTAGCAATGCGGAAAATCCACGCAGGAACGTGATATTTTTTTTTGGCTTAAAGTCTTTAATGTTGTGTAAAATTTTGAACCAAATTTCACTGCAAAGGTCCTCAGCAACTTCTGTGGTATTTACTTTAGACCTGACAAAAAAATAGGTTTTTTGAACATAGCGTTTATAGAGTTTGGTAAAAGCCTTTGGGGAGTTTTTAGCTTCAAAAACCAGTTTTTTTTCAGATACTATTTTCATAAAGTTTTTACATGTAAAAAGTGCTCCTATTGAGAAACGTTAAAATGAAAAAAATACGGCAAATATTTTTCAGTGATTTAGAATTTAATGGTTTACCTGACCCCTCTGTCGCGCGTCTTTATCGCGTGACCTATCTTTCTTAAAATGGTATGCGTTGCAGACGCCCAGCAGGTGGAACGAAATCAAGTATATGTATTATGAGCCCTAATAACAGCTAGGTACACTCAAACCCAAAAAAATTAAAAAGAAAAGCGTAGGCGATGTCGATTTAAACAATTTGGGATTTGTTCTCATCTAAAATAATAAAAAATATAAATTTGGTTTTAATGCAAAGTTTTAAGCGCATGTGGTGAAGATTAAATCGTTGTTAAACACATAAAAATTTCGATAAAGATGATAACTTGCACTAAGAAACCATAAATCAACTGTTGTGAAAAAACAGCTTCTGTATGTTGCTTTTGCACTCCTTTTTGGGAGTTGTGCATCCACGAGTATAAGCGAGGAACCAACCCAAGAAACCAAGCCCAATTATGGTGGGCCAGGCTTAAGCGTAGCGGCTTATTATGCGCCGGCACGAAACGCAGCTGGCGAAGAACTAAAAGCACTATTACACGAAATTATAGACGACCACAAAGCATTTCCTTACACCGCATCAAGTACCGACACTTGGGATATTTTAAATCAGTCCGACAAAGACCCAAATAATTCGAATAATGTGCTTTTGATATACACGCGAGAATCGGTGGACGGAGCACAAGAATACAACGGTGGAGCAGGATGGAACAGAGAACACGTTTGGGCAAAGTCTAGAGGCGATTTTGGGACCTCCACAGGGACAGGCACCGACGTGCACAACCTAAGAGCAAGCAATATTCAAGTGAATACGCAACGCTCCAACCACAGTTTTGATACCTGCTCAACGAACTGTGAAACGACATTTGGCAACAAATTCAAAGAAGAAAACGACCACGGTATTTTTGAACCCCGAGATGAGGACAAAGGCGATGTAGCCCGCATACTTTTTTATATGGCTATTCGCTATGAAGGCGATACAACAGGGGAGCGCGATTTAGAACTCCTCGACAATACGCAAGCCTGGCATAGCAAAAGCCCTTATCACGGCGTAAAACAAACTTTACTGGAATGGCACGTTCAAGACCCTGTAGATGACTTTGAACGAAACAGAAATAATGCGATTTATCAATTCCAACACAATCGAAATCCTTTTATTGACCACCCTGAGTTGGTGGCCTACATTTGGGGCGACAAACAAACAGCGATGTGGCAATAGCGTTGCCCGTAAAAGACTCCACTCTTGTTTTGTACCTTTGCGCTTTAATAAAGCGATATGATATTTTCCATGACAGGTTACGGCAAGGCCGAGCATAACACCCAAGGCAAAAAGCTGC
>Ga0209654_1000548_pt1 | contig 35619 bp, 38 predicted proteins | sample SaaInl1SG_22_DNA_FD_184646 | JGI IMG/M metagenome (GOLD analysis project Ga0209654, IMG submission 184646) | Marine microbial communities from expanding oxygen minimum zones in the Saanich Inlet - ESP_161SG_22_DNA (SPAdes) (version 2) | ecosystem: Environmental > Aquatic > Marine > Intertidal... | reverse complement strand
TCCATGCCGAGGGATCCTGTATGGTCAAATTCGGCAATACGCATGTGCTTTGCACAGCGTCGGTTGATGATCGGGTGCCGTCTTTTCTACGCAATTCGGGCAAGGGCTGGGTGACCGCTGAATATGGCATGTTGCCGCGCTCTACCCACACCAGATCTGACCGTGAGGCGGCCCGTGGCAAGCAGGGCGGCAGAACGTTGGAAATCCAGCGCCTCATTGGTCGCTCGCTTCGGGCGGTGACTGATTTGACCGCGCTTGGTGAGCGCCAGATCAAAGTCGATTGTGATGTAATTCAGGCCGATGGTGGCACCAGAACAGCGTCAATCACCGGCGCATGGGTGGCGCTTCGTATTGCCTGTGACCGTCTATTGCTCGCCGGGGCCATCACCCGCCAGCCTCTAGTCGATCAGGTTGCCGCGATCTCCTGTGGTGTCTATCAAAATGAGCCAGTTCTCGATCTTGATTATGACGAGGATAGCAATGCCGAGGTCGACGCTAATTTCATCCTTGGCGGCGATGGCGCCCTTGTGGAAATTCAGGCAACCGGTGAGGAGCGGGCCTTTTCGCGCGCTGAAATGAACCAGATGCTCGATTTAGCAGAGGCCGGCTGTAAAGACCTTTTCGCCTTGCAGATGGCGGCCGTTGCCAGCGCAGCACCCTAAGGATAGATCCGGATATTGAGGACATATGCATGGCAGAGGCAATCAAAAACCACCGGCAATTCACCGATAATGAATTAATCATCGCGACCCATAATCAGGGCAAGCTCCGGGAAATACGGGCGCTATTATCTGACCGTAATATCGCTGTTACCTCGGCTGGTGAGCATGATCTAGAAGAGCCGGAAGAAACCGAAGATAGCTTTACCGGCAATGCCATTCTAAAAGCCAGGGCGGCGGCGATGGCGACAAACCGGCCTGCCTTGTCTGATGATAGCGGCCTTGTTGTGCCTGCATTGGGTGGGGCGCCCGGCATTTATTCGGCAAGATGGGCCGGTAATAGCAAGGATTTTGCAATGGCCATGGGCCGTGTGGAGCAAGAGCTTATCGCCAGCGGGTCACCCGACAGGGATGCCCATTTCATTTGTGCATTATCGCTGGTGTGGCCAGATGGCCATGACGAAACCTTTGTCGGCCGTGTTGATGGACAATTGGTATTTCCACCGCGGGGAGATCGCGGTTTTGGTTATGACCCGATTTTCATTGCCACCGGATATGATATTACCTTTGGCGAGATGGAACCGGCATTAAAACACAGTATTGGACACCGCGCCGATGCGTTCTCACAGTTGATGGCCGCCTGTTTTGGCGATCATGATCCCGCTGGTTAAGATGAGTGATGCGGCAAACTCATCATTAAACCGCCCATTGGGGCTCTATGTGCATTGGCCCTTTTGCCGGTCAAAATGCCCCTATTGTGATTTTAATTCGCATGTGGCGAATGACGTTAATTATGATGCTTATGGTGATGCGCTTTGCCGTGAGATGACGCATATGGCCAGCCGCCTTGATGGAGCGCGCCCCCTGCACAGCATATTTTTTGGTGGTGGCACGCCCAGCCTCATGCCGCCAGAAACTGTCGAGCGGGTGATTTCCACGGCCCGCGCGCTCTTTAGCTTTACCGAGACAATTGAAATCACCAGCGAGGCCAATCCAACCTCGGTCGAGACCAACAGCCTTGCCGGCTTTAAGGCGGCGGGGGTTAACCGTGTTTCGATGGGGGTGCAATCGCTGGCGGCCGAAAACCTCGCATTTCTGGGGCGTGAACATTCGGGGGACGAGGCGATGGCGGCGCTGGATGTTGCCCGGAGCCTCTTTGATCGTGTCTCAATTGATCTAATTTATGGCCTGCCCAACCAGACGATGGCGGCGTGGGAGACAGATTTATCAACTTTGTTCGCCCTCGGCCTCGATCATTTGTCGCTCTATCAGCTGACCATCGAGCAAGGTACGGTGTTTTACACGCGCCAGCGCCGCGGCGAAACGATGACCGCCAATGATGAACGCGCCGCCGATATGTTTGATATGACGCACAGAATTGCCCGCGCTCACGGCTTGCCACCCTATGAAATATCTAACTTTGCCACACCCGGATCAGAATGCCGCCATAATCTAATATATTGGCGGGCGCAGGATTGGATTGGTATTGGACCCGGAGCGCATGGCCGCATTCTTGTTGGTGACAAGCGCATTGGCATGGCAACACGGCGTAGTCCGCAAGGCTGGCTGGATGCGGTTGGACAACAGGGACACGGCATCGATACCCAATTGCAAGATGGTCCAGACGATCAGATCGCCGAAGTTATGATGATGGGCCTGCGCCTTAATGAGGGTGTTGACCTAAATGCATGTGAAGCGCGCTTTGGTGACCACGCACAATGGCTCAATCAGGATAATCTGGCCCGCGCGTTGGATAATGACCTGATCACTATCGAGCCGAGCAATGAGGGCCAGTTTATACGGGCCACGGATAACGGCCGATTATTTCTAAACCAGCTATTGGCGGATATTCTGCTCTAGGGACCAAATGCCCGTTATTAGAGCGTGCGCTTACTAGAGCAGGCACTTGCCAGAGCGCGCCCTTACTAGAGTTTAGATGGCGCCGGCGTTATCACAGTGGTGATGCCCTTGGCGATCTGGCGCAATTCAAACGCCCGTACATTGTTGCCATCGGGAAGCAAACGAAACGCCCCGCTAAAACCAGCAAAGCCAGAATCGGCAACCAAGCTGGACGCCAAATCAGTTTTGCCATTGCGCAACAACACCACGACCATCGCCACCGCATCAAAGCTCAACCGCGCCAATAGACCAGGGCGGTCTTGCCAAATCGCACTCCATTTCTTGTTGAAACCGTCATCATTCATCGTCGGTCTGGTGGCGAACACACCCCCTTGCAAAGATGGCTCATTGAGAATCTGGCGCTGGTTCCATAATGAATTGCCAAGATAGCTAACGCGGTCAGAGGCCACATCGTAATAGGCCAGAACCGGCGCCGTGCGCAGAGCAAATGCAGCGTCACCAGCAAAAATAACAGTTTCAAATGGAGGATTTATTTCGCTTGGTTGCGGATCATCATCTTTTGGCGGTTGATAGCGGGCAAAGGATTTTATCGCATTCTTTAGCCGTTCCTCGTCACCAAGCACATCCGTCCCCAACACACGCACATCTTCTGGCTGGATACCAAATTGCTTTAACCGGCTTTGCGCATGATCAGTGAGGCGTTGGCCAAACGGTGTGTCTTGCGCCAGAACGGCGAATTTTTTATGACCGAGCGATACCGAATGCGCCAAGGCCACATCCAGCTGTTGTTCCGGAACATAACCCAAAATCCAACTACCACTGCGCCCGATATCAACATTATTCGATAGCGAAATCATCGGAATATTATTGCTCTTGGCGACATTGCGTGCGGGGATCGCGGCTTCGGTGAATAACGGGCCAATGATAATATCGGCCTTGGCCTCCACCGCCAGCCGCGCCGCTGGTCCGCCTTGTGGGCCAGCCACGGTATCAATAACCAGCAATTCAATTTCCTTACTAGCCAGTGAAAATAGAGCGAGCTCCGCGCCCTTTCGCAATTCTTCACCAAGCGCCTTATGCTCACCCGATAGCGGCACCAACAACGCTATGCGCCGGATATCCGCCGCTTTTTCTGGCAGCTCAAATTTTTCATCCGGAAGTTCTGGCTGGCTCTTTTCCGCCAATAGAGCAAACGCTGCCTCTAGCGCATCCTTGGCGAGTGACGGGTCTTGCCCTTCGGGGATTTTGGGCTCTTCAACCGGTTTGCGCTGGTCCTGGCTTGCCTGAATTTCCCAGATGATACTGCTAATGACATCTTGGGTTGTGGCTTCGGCCTCACCGCTAGCCTCACCTGATTCGCTAGCTTTTGGGGCGTCACCTGCCGCATTATTGCTATCACTATTGATTGCGCCATCGTTGCTTGTCTTGGCAAGATCAACACTGCTAACACTGCCAACACTGCCATTAATGCCAGCACCAGTCTCTGTAGTTTCCGCGCCGACTGCGCTCTTTGGCATTCGCTTTACAACAACAGCGGCGCCATCACTAGCCGCGCCAGCCGTTTGATTGCTGGTGTTTTCTTGGGTGCTTGCAACTGGTGGGTTGCTACTGGTCACTGGTTTGGATCGGGATGCGCTTTGCGGCCCACAAGCGGCCAAAACAGCGACGCCTAACAGCATTGGAAGGAATTTTAGTGGTGATTTTTTCAACCCTAATACTCTCTTTGTCGATAGCTTTGAATAATGGTTTTGCCTAACACTGAACCGCCAAAAATATAACGATTCAATAATGACCTGTTTTTACCCGCCTGTCATTACTTGCCAGAAACTGAGGCACATTTTAATCAACGGTCTTTGGTAATCAGCTGTCTTTGGTACTACGTAATCTCCAGAAATACTTGATCCTAGGAAATAGGGGGCCTATCGCTTGGATAACACTTGGCCTATCATGAGATTTCCTAGTGGTTCACACTTACAACATGATAAGAGGCGGTAATGTCTGGATATTTGGCGGTGGTGGCAACACCTATCGGCAATTTGGGAGATTTTTCCAAGCGCGCGGCGGAAACGCTGGAGGCGGCGGATATTATCGCCTGTGAAGACACCCGCATGACCCGAAAATTGATGGCGCTGTTGGGACAAAACCCAAAGGCTGATCTGGTTCCCTATCATGATCACAATGGGGCAACCATGCGCCCAAAATTACTGGATGCAATAGCCAACGGAAAAAAAGTGGCGTTGGTGAGCGATGCCGGAACGCCGTTAATTTCTGATCCCGGCTATAAATTAGTAGCCGAATGCCATGATCGCAATCTGCGGGTTTTTTCGGTCCCCGGTGCCAGCGCACCGCTAAGCGCCCTTGCCGCCGCCGGATTGCCGAGTGATCGGTTTTTATTTGGTGGCTTTGTCCCATCCGCCGCCAATGCCGCCAATGCTAGCCTGCGCGAGTTCAGCGCATTGCCGGTTACAACGATCTGGTTCGAAACGCCGAAGCGGTTAATTCGCACATTGGAATTGATGCTAGACATTTTTGGCCCCCGCCTTGCCGTTGTCGCGCGGGAATTAACCAAACTACATGAAGAGATCGAGCGGGCACCGCTAGATGATCTGGTTAAAACCTTCAAACGGCGGGACAGTATAAAGGGTGAGATTGTCATTCTTGTTGAGGGCGCCAGCACCGTCCCACAGGCGTTTGATGATATCGAGCTGGCATTGATGTTGCGCGAGGAACTGGGCGATGCAACCCTGCGTGATGCCGTTCAGACCGTGACCGATATTACCGGATTACCGCGCAAACGTGTCTATAAAATAGCGTTGGACATTACGAATACCGATAGTAACAGCTAGCATTCACCGGATCGCTGATACCCGTTTTGGCAATCCATCAGGAGCAACGGATGTCGAAGGAGAGAGCCGAGCGCCATGGCCGATGGGCCGAGATCGCTGCGATAGGCTGGCTGATTTTAACTGGACACCGGATTTTACACCGGCGGTGGAAATGCCATTATGGCGAGATTGATATCATCGCAAGGCGGCGCAAATGCCTAATATTTGTCGAGGTGAAATACAGAAAAACCGCCAGCGCCACAGCCTTTCCAACAATAAACCAACAGCGCCGCATTTGCCGAGCCGCATCCCATTTTTTGCAATCGTCGCGCTTGCCGCAAGAAAGCCAAAGCCGCTTTGATCTCATCCTGCTACAGAGCCATCCAAAACGTGCCTTTAACTTTATTAGACAAATAAAGCACGCATGGTCCTGTTGATATTCAACAACAACAGGTAAAGCGCTTGACCCATTTACCGCAAGGCGGCAAATTGGGGTGTGTTTTTACCTCAGATAAAACTGGAAAGATTATCATGCAAACCTCGTCCCTCACTCATCCGCGACTAATCGCTGTAATGCTTATCGCCGGATCATTGGCTTTGTCGGGATGCGTTGGCGCAGTTGTTGGTGTTGGATCGGCCGCCGTGGCGGCTTCAACCACCGAAAAAGGCCTGACAACATCGGTTTCTGACGGTGTTATTTTCACCAAACTGCATGACAAATTCATCCAGAATGACTCCAGCCTATCAACAGTGATTGACGTAACGGTCAATGACGGCGCGGTTCTCATGACCGGCAAAGTGAAAACGCCAGAAGAAAAAGTCTTGGCGACACGGCTTGCATGGGAAATTCGCGGTGTGCGCGAGGTGGTCAATGAAGTGCAGGTTACCGATAACTCATCAATCAAGGATATCGCGAAAGATTTGGCCGCTAGCGCCCAGCTACGCGGCAAATTGATTGCGGATAGCGATGTGTCCTCACTGAATTTCAGTATCGATGTGGTCAATGGAATTGTCTATCTGTCCGGTGTGGCGGCAAATGCAGAGGAAGTGAATAAGGTAGTTGCCCATGCGCAGGATTTGCGCTTTGCCAAGAAAGTGGTCAATTACATCACCCTTCAGACAGATGCGCGTGACTAGCCGATAATGTCACTTTCTGTCGCCATTCAAATGGACCCTGTCGAGAGCATCGACATCCGGGGTGATTCTAGTTTTGCTCTTGGTTTAGAGGCCCAGAAGCGGGGCTATGATCTGTGGTATTATACGCCTGACAAGCTTTCGCTAAATGAAGGTCGGGTTGAGGCCGTGGGCCAGAGCCTTGTGTTAATCGACAAGATTGGCGCGCATTTTACCGTGGGTGAGCCGGAATGCCGTGATCTTAGTGATTTTGATGTCATTCTGATGCGCCAAGATCCGCCGTTTGACATGGCTTATATCACCGCAACACACCTGCTCGAAATGCTGCCGGCGAGCACAATGGTGGTGAATAATCCAGCCGAAGTCCGCAATGCACCCGAAAAGCTTTTGGTAACGCTCTATCCAGAATTATTGCCGCCAACATTGATTAGCCGTGATGAAGACGCGATCAAGGCGTTTCGCGCACGGCATAAAGACATCATCGTAAAACCGTTATTCGGTAATGGCGGGGCGGGTGTATTCCGGCTAAGCCCAAGCGATCAGAATTTGAATTCCCTACTTGAAATGTTTTTCAAGGCCAGCCGCGAGCCGGTTATGGTACAGGCCTATATCCCCGCCGTTCGTCAAGGTGACAAGCGGATTATTCTGGTTGATGGCGAGGCCGTTGGCGCGGTTAATCGGATACCGGATGAGGGTGAGGCGCGCTCTAACTTTCATGTTGGCGGCACCGCGGGCAAAACCACCCTTACCGAACGTGATCTAGAGATTTGCGCGGCCATTGGTCCAGAATTACGCAAGCGCGATCTGTTATTTGTTGGCATTGACGTGATTGGTGATTATTTGACCGAGATAAATGTCACCTCACCAACTGGTATCAAGGAAATTGACCGTTTGTCTGGCACGGATATCGCGGCATTGACCTTTGATGCGATTGAACGGCGGCGCGGCGATTACGCCAGTAACGGCATCGCCCGATAGGCCAGCGCCTCGGCAAGATGATGCCGCGCTATCTGGGCCGACAGATCCAAATCGGCAATCGTTCGGGCAACCCGCAATACTTTGTGAAAACCACGGGCCGATAATTTCTGTTTGTCCAGCGCGGTTCGTAATAATTGGGCACCATCAGGCGCCAGCCCGCCAAATTTATCAATCTGATCAGGGGTCAGCCGTGCATTTACCTGTGCTGTTTCTTGACCCTCTCGGGTCTGGGAAAATGCGCGTGCCCGCAACACCCGCGCGGCAATTGCGGCTGTTGGTTCGCTCAATTGATCATCGAGCAACAGATTGCCCGGCACCTCTGGGACTTCAATAATCAAATCAAAACGATCCATCATCGGACCAGACACTCTGGCGCTATAGGTGCGTCCACATCCCGGCGCCCGCGAACAGGCCCGTGACGGATCACCTAAATAACCACAGCGGCAGGGATTCATCGCCGCGATAAGCTGAAACTCCGCCGGATAACTAACATTGTGATTAGCCCGCGCGACAACAATCTTGCCCGTTTCCAGCGGTTGCCGGAGCGCATCCAATACCGGTCGGGCAAATTCCGCAAGTTCATCAAGGAACAACACACCATGATGGGCAAGCGAGATTTCACCCGGCTTTGCCCGCGCCCCGCCGCCAACAAGAGCGGGCATAGAGGCAGAATGATGCGGTTCACGATACGGCCTTGTTTGAATAAGCCCGCCCCCGACCAATTGGCCAGCAACCGAATGCAACATTGTCACCTCCAGCGCCTCGCTTGCCGTTAGCGGTGGCAATAGCCCCGAAAGCCGTGCGGCAAGCATCGATTTACCGGCGCCCGGCGGTCCAACCAGCAACAAATTATGACCACCAGCGGCGGTAATTTCCAATACACGCCGCGCCGTTTCTTGGCCTTTCAAATTGGCCATATCAACATTTGAAGTCTCGTGCGGGGCCAAAATTGGTGTCGGCTGGCTCAACACTTGGGTACCGCGGATATGATTGAGCAACGAGACAAGATCGGGTGGCGCTAGAATATCAATATCACCGGCCCATGCCGCCTCTGGCCCACAACCCTCTGGACAGATTAACCCAGAACCTTTGCCGACCGCCGCGATTGCGGCCGGTAGAATTCCGGAAACCGGCTCGATTGTGCCGCTGAGTGATAGCGCACCAAGAACCAAATGGTTTTGCACCGCATCTTCGGGAACAACGCCCATCGCAACCAGCAGACCCAGGGCAATCGGCAAATCAAAATGTGCACCCTCTTTCACCACATCCGAAGGGGCAAGGTTTATCGCTATCCTTTTGGGTGGCAATGCCAAACCAATCGAGGATAACGCCGCGCGCACCCGTTCTTTGGATTCGGCCACCGCCTTGTCAGCAAGACCAACAATCGCAATGGCGGGAAGGCCGTTGGCAATATGAACCTGCACCTCGACATCGATGGTTTCGACACCGCGAAAGGCGACGGTCTTGATTTTCGATTGCATAGGGGCTCCTTGGGTGCAGATAGCCACTATGACCACGGGCCTGATTGCCCGCAAGTATGTTAGATAATGCTTATTTTTGAATTGGTTGCTCTGGTATTATCCAGCTTTTACCTGGACGACACCATTGGGCCGATTGGGGCACCACCCAGAACATGCGCATGTAGATGTGGCACCTCTTGGTGACCATTCTGGCCGATATTAGAAACGACCCGATAGCCTGTTTCCAAAATGCCGGTTGTTTCGGCCACTTTATGGATCATGCGGGTAAATGCCGCCTGTTCCTTATCGGTCGCATTTTGCGCGAAATCGCTCCAATCGATATAGCTACCCTTTGGGATCACCAATACATGCACCGGTGCCGCTGGATTTATGTCGGCAAAGGCGAGACAATGCTCATCTTCAAGAATTTTGGTACAGGGGATATCACCGCGAAGAATATGCGCAAAAATATTAGTCTCGTCATAGGACATATCTACAAAAGCTCCTTGCGGTAATAATGGCCAGACACATATTCGCCATCGACCTTGGCGTAATATTCATTTGTTGCAAAACGGGTAAAGCCACGGGCCTCAAAAGAGGCAATCGCGCGGTCCTGAGTCGCCCGAACATCAAGGTTAATCATCGAAAACCCTTCCGATCGTGCGAGCGCCTCCGCCTCGGCAACAATCATCTGGGCAAGGCCGTGACCACGGGCCCACGGCGCAACAAAAAACGTTGTTAACTGACAGAAAAACCCCTGAGCTTCGTTATTTGCGGGTGGCCGCAAAATTTGACAACTACCAGCGATTACCTTGTCCAAACGCGCAACAATCAGATGGCGTTCGGGGATCATCTGCACCCCGCGCCAGTAATCTTCCATAATTGATTTGGGCGGCGGCGATAGCCAGCCAAAGCCACCCCCCGACAGAATCGCTTCTTCCGCCGCGTCGCATAATTCGTGCAAATCGCTAGTGGTCAGCCGTGCCGCCGCTTCGATCGAAACCTTGGCAACGTGACCTTTCATTGTATCTGGCGTCATCTCAGCTTTTCCAAAATCTTATGATGCCGGATTATATTCCTAACAATCACTTCCTACCATCAAAAAACAGGATCAGTGGCGAGCGTTACTTTAACCGGCGGAGAATATCTTGCGAAATTTCACTGCAATCAACCGGATCTAGCCGATCTATATTCTGCGCCAACAAATTTGCCAAACCGACTGCTTCGGGTGAACCGGCGCGTACATCAATCGTTGGTTTGGGGTGCGATAATGCGGCCAATGCCTTTAGATCTTCGGCCTCGTCCCAAATAAGACCAAGCCATGCACAAATCTGATCAACAAACGGGCCGGATGGCTGGCCTCTGGCACCACGTTCCAGCGATGATATATAGGCTTTTGATACGCCCAGATAATCAGCCTGCTGTTGCTGGGTTAAGGCGCGGACGCGCCGCAATTCGCGCATCTTTTCGCCAAACGGGGTCATGAAATGCCTTTTCTATCGTGGCTAGGCTCGCCGCGCCGCCGCCGCAACAACACATAAAGCGCACCAGAACCACCATCAGCAGGCCGCGCCTCGGCAAGGGCCAGAACCAATCCGGCGAGATTGTGATTTTTAAGCCAGGTCGGCACATGTCGGCGCAACACACCGTCACCGCGCACGCCCTTGCCAGTAATCACCAATACACAGCGATGGCCGTTATGCGCCGATTCCTGAATAAATCCGGTTAAGCGCATTTCAGCCTGTGCCGCGGTCATGCCGTGAAGATCGAGCTGGCGGGTCACCGGAACATCGCCGCGAAACAGCTTGCGGCGGGTCGATTTATCGAGGCCAGCATGCTCGCCTGTGCGCAGATCAACCGGCGTAACAGGCGGCGTAACAGGCGGCGTGCCCGATACCGGCTGTGCCAACGCACCAAGACCATTGCGGATAGGCGTTTTGCTACCCGGAACATTGGCCACACCCTTGGCGCCCAATGATTTCGGCTTGGCTGATTTGACCGCCTTTTGTTTGAATGACGAGGGTTTGGGGTCTGTGTCATGTTTTTGGGCGGCAAAACGCGCCGATTGGATCGGTTTGACGTTACTCGTCACCCGTTCCCATAACACCAGATCCTCATCTGGCTGATCAGAGTTACGCTTGCGCATATCAAGATCCTATCGCCATCACACCAGCGTGTTTAGTCCTCATCTTCGGGTGATTCGGTATCGGCAAGCTTCCAGTTTGGATCATCAAGGGTCAAATCACGCTCAAATGTCCAAATATCGATGATATCGCGCTTGCCGGCATCTTCATCTTCAATGACATTGCCGTCCACATCAGTCAGGGTGCGGGTTTGCACCGAATGGAAATGCACCGTAACCGAAGCGATATTATCAAAAACCTGTGCATTCAGGATGCTGGCTTCCTTGATGTCTTCCAAAACAATCGACAGCGACTCATTGTCTTTCTGGCGTTGTTGCACCGACGTGGTGAAGCTTTGGAGCAAATCATATGCAAGCAAGCGTTTCAGCTGGGCCAGATCACCCTCGGCATAGGCCACAAGGATCATCTCAAAGGCACTGGTAGCCCCGGTCAAAAACTGCTTTTCAGAAAAACTGCGGTCTGCCTTGCGAATGGCATCGATGCCATGGCCATCAGATAATGATTCCGGCATCCGGTCAGGATGAAGAGGGATTGGCTGGTTATTACTGTTTGCCGCAGGATCCTTGGGCGTTTGCTGGTCTTCGTAACCAGTGCGCTGGCCTAGTACTGAACGCAAACGCAGCACCAATAGAACTGCGATTACTGCGAAAATGATAATGTCGATAAACGGCACGACTATCCCCCAAGAAGTTAAATATGTTTCTGACCACAAAAAATATGTCTAAGCTGGTCTTACAAACTGACATATGTGGATTACTTTATCCAGTAACCACCCACCGCGGTAAAAAATATAGTGGAAAAGGGAATTTTTATGGGTTTGGCATTCTTCATCGGCTTGATTCTATGGGGATGGATGGAATTTTCCGCCTTTATCTACATTGGCGGAGAGATCGGCGCGTTGTTAACGCTCTTGGGAATTTTTGTGACCGCAATTGTCGGATTGCTGTTGTTGAAAAACCAGGGGCGCGCGGTGATGGCAAATTTAAAAGATCAAGTCACCCGCGGCGAAGCGCCCATGCGTTCAGTCGCCGATAGCATTTCACTATTATTCGGCGGTATTTTAATGCTGATCCCGGGCTATGTGACCGACGCCATCGGTTTGGTGTTGTTCATCCCGGGTATTCGGACCATCGCCGGCTTTGTTTTGCTAAAACTATTTCGCAACAATGCCCGCTTTACAAATTTTGCGGCAATGGGCGGCGGACCATTTGCACCCGGACACGAACCCGGACACGCACCCGGACACGCACGGAGTAACGCTAGGAGCCACCCAAACGACATGGGGGATGACATTATTGAAGGTGAGTTCGAGGAACGATCTGACGATAAAAAACCGTTGCCGCCCGGCCAAAATTAACCACCACCTGCGCCCTTGCACATAAATCAGGGTTCATGCTAATGCGGGGCAGATATTTATGGCTCTGGGTGAGCCACCTATTTAACGGAGTTTAGAATGACCAAGAAGAAAACCACAGCAGACGCGCCGGCCGCCGATAATACAGGTGCCGAAGAGCAAGGCGCCGCCCGCACCAACCGCCAATTGGTTGTTCATGCCCAATTTGTTAAGGATTTATCATTCGAAAACCCGAATGCGCCTGATATCTTGATGGAATCACCTGGCCAGCCAGATGTTGAGATCAGCGTTAATGTTGGCGCGCGTAAAATCAATGACGAACAATATGAAGTTCTGTTGAACCTGTCGGCCAAGGCGGTTTCAGGTGAAACTGCTTTGTTCCTTGTTGAATTGACCTATGCCGGCATCGTTTCTGCACCGGGTGCGAGTGACGAGGAATTGAATCCGTTGATCATGATCGAGGCACCGCGCCTGTTATTCCCATTTGCCCGGGCGATTATTTCAGACGTCACCAGAGATGGTGGCTTTATGCCGCTAAACATCCAGCCAGTCGATTTTGTCTCGGTTTACCAGCATAATTTGGCCAAACAGCAAGAAGCCGCGGCCCAAGCACCAGCAGATAACGGCGCCGAACGCACGCACTAGACGCTTCTTTAGACAGGTCCGGTAATTACATCCCGTAATTACATCCGGTAACTTGGGGCTGGTAATTTCGGGCCTATATCACAAAGCTGGCGTTATGGGCTGGGACAATCAACTGCGCTTCCAGATTGGGTTGTCGATTGATTGCAAAAACTGCTCATGCGCCGCTTTTTCTTCATCGCTCGCGCTATGCGGGCGGACGGCCAGTGTTTTATCACTGGTGATATTAAATCCACCTACATCCACCGAGGCCGGATCATTATCCGCGGATTTCTTGCTAGGGCTAGCTGGATCCAGCGACAGGCCGGGTTGGCGACCGCCAATGAGTTCGATATAGACCTCGGCCAATAGATCAGCATCAACCAATGCACCATGCAAATCACGGTGGCTATTATCAATTTCAAACCGTTTGCAAAGCGCGTTGAGGTTGGCTTGTGCACCGGGGAATTTCTTACGCGCCATAGCCAGCGTGTCGATCGCCTGTGACATTGGAAATACCGGCTTGCCGAGACGCTCTAATTCAGCGTTCAGGAAACCAACGTCAAAGCTGGCATTGTGAATGACCATTTTATCCTCACCAACAAAGGCCAGAAACTCATCGGCGATATCGGCAAAAAGCGGCTTATCAGCTAGAAATTCTGTGCTAATGCCATGCACTCTAAAAGCGCCTTCCTCAATTTCACGCTCTGGATTGATATAGAGATGGAGCTGGACACCGGTTGGGGTGTGATTGATCATTTCGAGCGCACCAATCTCAATCACGCGGTGCCCCTCGGCCGGGCTAATGCCGGTGGTCTCAGTATCAAGAACAATCTCACGCATCGCGCTGGTCTCTCTTTTCGTGTTTTTGCAATATATCTTCTAATTCAGACGCCATCCACGCGCCTAATTCGGCATCGGTCTTGGCAATCGAAATTTCGGTATTAAGCACAAGATCAGCCTTGCCTACTTTTTCTGCAATCGGGATCTGGCTCTGTAAAATCCCCCGCAACTTTGGATCATCCATCGCCGGACGCGCCATTGCCCGTTCATATTGTATGGCAGAATCCGCATAGGCAAGGATGATATAATCACATAAATCATCGCCGCCGACCTCAAATAATAGCGGTATATCGAGAATGACAAAGCGTGCGCCCAAGTCGCGCTGCGCATCCAAAAAGTGATCACGGTGATTAGCCACCAGAGGGTGCAGGATAGATTCCAACTGGCGGCGTTTTTCCGGATCATTGAAAACCAGACGGCCAAGCATAGCCCGGTCAATTGCCCCATCCACCTTTTGCATATCCGCGCCAAATTCAGCGATCACCATCGGCACAGCACGTCCGTTCGGGCCAAGCAATTCATGCACCGCGGCATCAGCGTCATGCAGAGGGATATCGCGATCACGAAACATCTGGGCGATGGTGGATTTTCCCGTGGCGATACCGCCGGTAAGACCAATAATCAGCATGATCAACCAGCCTTTATAGCGCCATTAGGCGCCAAGCCATGTTCGCGAAGGAACGCCAGCAAATCGAGCAATGGCATACCAAGAACAGCATAATGACAGCCAGAAATTTTGGTGAATAAATGCGCGCCCAAAGCTTCGATTTGATAACTGCCCGGGCTGAATAACGCGGCCTCACCCATCGCCGCTAGATAGCTATCGATGAAATCAGGGGCCAACCGGCGCATTTGCAATGTTGGCGTTTCGACATGATGCCAGATCCGGACACCATCGCGAAACACCACGACAGCGGTAATGAGCTGGTGCGTTTTGCCAGACAGAAAGGCAAGCTGTTCGCCCGCTTCTTTGGCGTTTTTTGGCTTTGAGATAATCTCGCCGTCACAAACAAGGATCTGGTCACTGCCAATGATAAAATGGCCTTGTCCATATTGCTGGGCAATGGCGGCGGCCTTCATTTCGGCTAGTAAAATAGCGATATCCAGCGGTTCGATATTCTCGGCCCGGCCAGCATGTTTAATCGCGGCTTCGTTAATCGCGGCGGGTTCTGCGGTAAAGGCAATTCCGGCCGATGCCAACATGGCGACTCTTGTTTGGCTGGCCGATGCCAAAATCAACCGATAATCCGGAATGGTAAATAGATCCATTGCTATTCTTAACTTCCCTGGTCTTGGCTCTCTTGGTCTTGGCTTTCTTGGCGGCTTGTTTGCAGGTGAATAATTGCCGCGGCGGTTTCCTCAACCGAGCGCCGCGTCACATCAATAACCGGCCATTTATGCTTGGTGAATAGACGGCGGGCCTGACGCACTTCATCTTCGATGGCATCTTGGTCGGAATAATTGAGATTTTGTTCATCCGCCATCGCAATTTGCCTAGTGCGTCGCACTTGGCTGAGGCGTTTTGGATCATTGGTCAGGCCAATAACCAGAATATCCAGACCATCAAGATAATGGATAGGAAATTCAACGCCCGGAACAAGGGCATAATTGGCCACCCGATAACCACGATGAGCCAGATACATAGAGGTTGGTGTTTTTGACGTTCGCGACACACCAACCAACAGGATATCCGCATTTGCCAGATTACCCATATTCAAGCCGTCATCATGGCTAACCGCGAAATCAACGGCGGCGATACGGTTGAAATAGGCCTTGTCCAATTTGCGCTGGCGACCGGGCAGGTTTTGCGAGGCAAGTCCCAAAACCTCGCCAAGCAAACTAACCACCGGATCGAGAACCGATGCATAGGGAACATTTGCTTTGGTACATCGCTCTTCAAATTGCTGGCGCAGGTTAGAATCGACAATACTCATTAACAAAATGCCCGGGCTACGCTCGACCCCAGCAAAGACAGCGTCCAAATGGCGCTCACTGCGGACCAATGTCCACACATGTTCGGTCGCCGTAACCGCAGGGAATTGCGCCAAACACGCTCTGGCGATCTGGTGCACAGTTTCACCGGTAGAGTCAGAAACCAGATGGATATGTAATTCTTGTTGTACCATGCCCAAAACCTATCGGGTCAGACATCCATTGTCACGGTGTTTGTCGGGTGGGTCGGGCGGTAAAAAGGACAACAGACCGAGGATAAAACCGGGGATAGTGTTAGTAATAAAATTTGCCGATTGGGGATTATTTTATATGCCGCCTGATAAGTAGGGATATTTATACGTTGGCCCAATAATGATCCCCATGTTGATAAATGTGTATCTCAAAAGAATGGATTTTGGGGATATTTCGTAAGCACCTCAAAAAATATGTAAAAACGCGCCCACAAGCTGGATAGTTTTGTGTATAAACTGGGGACAACCATAAAAACCGGTTTATCCTCAACGATCTACTACTTCTACTACCTTATATTTAACCATCTATTATTTATTGTTATAAAACGAAATTTATGGAAACGACATGACCGCGAGTTTGTTACTTCAAACCTTATCTGGAACCAAGCAGGCACAAACGCCTATATGGATTATGCGACAAGCAGGACGGTATCTGGCAGAATATCGCGCGGTTAGAGCATCTGAACCTGATTTTATCTCTTTCTGCTTAAACCCAGAAAAAGCTGTGAAGGTGACTTTACAACCAATAGATCGCTTTAATCTGGATGCAGCCATCATATTTTCAGATATTTTAATGGTCCCTTGGGCACTGGATCGGAATGTGCATTTCAAAACAGGTGTGGGGCCATTACTTGATCCTCTGGCGGCGCCGGGTGATGTCGATGACGCGTTGCTCGAAAATTTCATCGATAAATTAGCCCCCGTCGGCCACGCCATCAAAAAGTGTCGGGCGCAATTGGCCGGCGATAAAGCACTAATAGGATTTGCCGGTGCGCCATGGACAATTATCACTTATATGGCGGAAGGCGGCACATCACGCGATTTTCCAACAGCGCGGCAATGGGTGTGGAGCGATAAAAAAGGCGTTGAAAAGCTATTAGAGCAGTTAATCCATGCAACGGCTGAGTTTTTAACTCTGCAAGCCCGCAATGGAGCTGATGTATTGATGCTATTTGATAGCTGGGCGAGTGCCATCCCAGCATCCCAACGTGAATGGATGATCATTGAACCTGCTCGCAAAATTATCGAACAATTGCGTAAAAATGGCGTTACCCAGCCGGTAATTGGATTTCCAAAAGGTATCGGTGAAGGTCTTATTCGCTATGCTCATGAGAGCGGCGTTGATGCGGTTGGTCTTGATCATGGCGTTGATCCGCAGTGGGTTGGGGATAATTTGCCAAAATCGATGCCTGTTCAAGGCAATCTCGATCCGCTCAGTCTAATTAGTGGCGGCGATGATATGTTGCGGGCTGTTGATGGAATTATGACCGCATTTGATGACCGGCCGCATATTTTTAATCTGGGGCATGGTATAACACCGCCAACACCAGTGGAAAATCTGGCGGCATTGCTTGAGTATGTGAGGGGCTGGAGATGAGTTACGATATTTTAAAGGCAATTCACGTGATTGCGGTGATGTCATGGATGGTTGGATTGTTATATTTGCCGCGGTTATTTGTGTATCATTCACAAACTCCGCTTGGCTCGGTCCAGTCTGAAACCTTCAAAATCATGGAACGGCGTTTGTTAACGGCGATTATGAATCCGGCGATGATCTTGACCTTTATCTTGGGCTTTTGGATGTTGTGGGATAATCCGAGCCTGTTTTATGAAGGCTGGATGCAGGTAAAGCTAGTTTGTGTGTTCGCAATGGCCGGTGTTCACGGCAAATTTTCCAAGATGCGCCGGTTATTTGAAAATGATCAGGCGGTAATGAATGATAAAACCTATCGGATTTGGAACGAAGTCCCGACAGTGTTAATGATTATTATTGTTGTGATGGTTATCGTTAAGCCTCTGTAATAATTGGTACAATTTGTGAATACCGGCGCAAAATGGGCATCAAATTGATGATCGCCCAGCCCAGTAGTATGACTGAACGCTGTAAAAATTTTCACTAATTGACTTTTTTGTATAGGTATCATCATAATGGCGGGCCCGCTATTCTGCGGTTTGACGCTCCATGCGTCCCTGTTTTCAAAAAAAATATTGAGTTGAGCTATGCATCTCCAGGACTTGAAACTTAAATCCCCCGCCGAGCTCCTAGCCTATGCTGAGGAGGTCGAAGTCGAAAACGCGTCGACCTTGCGCAAGCAGGATATGATGTTCGCGATCCTAAAGCAGCTTGCCGATAATGAAGTGGCAATCTACGGCAGTGGGGTTTTGGAAGTTCTGTCGGACGGTTTCGGCTTTTTGCGTGCACCTGAATCTAATTATCTACCGGGTCCAGATGATATTTATGTGTCACCGAGCCAAGTGCGGCGCTTTAGCTTGCGCACAGGTGACACGGTTGAAGGCGAAATTCGCGCACCAAAAGACGGTGAGCGTTATTTTGCGCTGTTGAAAGTGGCGACAATTAACTTTGAAGAGCCGGATGCGGTTCGTCACCGGATTAATTTCGACAATTTAACGCCGCTTTATCCAGAAGAAAAACTGACGCTGGAATTGCCATTCAATCCGGATAAGAAAGATAATACCCCGCGGGTTATCGATCTGGTCTCGCCAATGGGTAAGGGCCAGCGTGGTTTGATCGTGGCGCCGCCGCGTACCGGTAAGACTATGATGCTGCAGAGCATCGCGCATGCCATTTCGGAAAACCATCCAGAGGTCTATCTGATCGTTCTGCTTATCGATGAACGCCCAGAGGAAGTGACTGACATGCAACGCTCAGTTCGTGGTGAGGTGATTTCTTCAACCTTTGATGAACCAGCGTCAAGACACGTGCAAGTCACTGAAATGGTTATAGAAAAAGCCAAGCGGCTTGTGGAACACAAGCGTGATGTGGTGATCCTGCTGGATTCGATCACGCGTCTGGCACGGGCCTACAACACTGTGGTGCCATCATCTGGCAAGGTGTTGACCGGTGGTGTGGACGCCAATGCATTGCAACGGCCAAAACGATTCTTTGGTGCGGCGCGTAACGTCGAAGAAGGCGGCTCGCTCACTATCATTGCAACGGCACTGATCGAAACAGGGTCGCGCATGGATGAAGTGATCTTTGAAGAATTTAAGGGCACCGGTAACAGCGAGGTCATCCTTGATCGCAAGCTTTCAGATAAGCGGACGTTCCCAGCCATCGATATCACCAAGTCAGGCACACGCAAAGAAGAGTTGCTTGTCGATAAGGGCACGCTTGCGAAAATGTGGGTATTGCGCCGTATCTTGATGCAGATGGGACCGGTTGATGCGATGGAGTTCCTGATCGATAAGCTCAAGAATTCAAAGAGCAATGATGACTTCTTTGACCAGATGAATAGCTAGGCCAGTCGCTCTAGGTCTATTAGCGTTTGTTTGCGTCCAAGATTGGCTGGATGCTGGGGACTATCGTCACTGCCGCCACCATAATTACCTAGTGATCCGTCCGATTTCACCACGCGGTGACACGGATAGATGATTGGTATCGGATTGCTGGAACAGGCGGTGCCAGCGGCCCGGGCGGCTTTCGGCCTAGCGGCGGCGGCGGCAAACTCTTTATAGGTCCAAACCGTGCCATAAGGAATTGTCACCATTACATCTAACCAGCGTCGTGCGGCCATACCCTTGCCCTCTGGCGATAGCGGCAAATCAAAGGTGCGGCGGGTTTTGCCGAGATATTCTTGCAATTGCCGCATTGTTTCACGTGAAACATCATCGGGGTTATCGGCTTCATCCCATTTAGTCTGGTCCCAATCGAGCCTGATTAGGGCATTGCCATCACTTATCGGGCGCATCCAACCCAATTCTGTTTGAAAACTAATATGATATATGCCGCTCATATTTGTTCATTTCTGCCCGTGGGGCGTGGTTTGTTGGTTTGACAATGGTGAACCACCTTGCCGAACGGTCCTAAGATCTTTATCACTCTTTAACCTTCATAGCCTATTGTGAAAGGCCAGTCATGGCAGTTGATGGCGATACAATCTTTGCTCTAGCGACGCCGCCGGGTAAATCGGCGATTGCGGTCATTCGCATTAGCGGCCCACAGGCCAGTGGTGCGCCGGCAGTGTTTGGCGCGAATTGTCCGGATCCGGGGCGCTTTTCTGTAGCGCGGCTCTGTGACGACGTAGGCCGGATGATTGACCAGGTTGTTATTCTGTTTATGGCTGGACCGCGCTCTAGTACTGGCGAGGATGTCACTGAAATCCATTGTCATGGTAGCCGGGCTGTAACGCTAACGCTGTTGGATAGGCTCGCCAAGGCCGATGGTTTTCGGCCAGCTGAACCGGGGGAATTTACCCATCGGGCCTTTCACCATGACAAAATGGATCTCTCTGGGGCTGAGGGGTTGGCCGATCTGATCGATGCAGAGACTGATATCCAGCTATCACAAGCATGGAACCAGATGGATGGAGCATTGCGCCGGCCAGTAATGGCGTGGCGGACGGCACTCATTTCTATTTCTGGCCAGCTGGAGGCACTGATTGATTTTGCCGATGAGAGCTTGCCGCCTAGCATAGAGGCACAGCTGCGGGGGGAAACCGAGCAACTAATCGAGACATTGTCGGCGCATCTAGATGATGGTCGGTATGGTGAGATTGTGCGCGGCGGTGTATCGGTGGCGTTGGTTGGTCCGGTGAATGCCGGTAAATCGACATTGCTTAATCGGCTGGCTGGCCGTGACGCAGCGATTGTCTCGCATGAGGCGGGAACCACGCGTGATATCGTTTCGGTTAGGTTGGATATTGGCGGTATTCCGGCAAATATCATGGATACGGCCGGTATACGAAGCGGCGTTGGCAGTGTTGAGGAAGAGGGTATCCGCCGCGCTATCGAGGCGGCCGGAACCGCCCATATCACGGTTTTGGTGATGGATGGATCAATCAAAGACTGGCAGGACACGGCGCAAATCCTCAGCGCGCACATTGGCGGGGATTCTATTCTATTGGTGAATAAGGCAGATCTTGGGGTTGTTGGCGTATTGCCCGACGGGTCTATTGGGATATCGCTCAAATCCGGGGATGATACTGCCGTAGATATTCTAATCGAGCGGTTGATTAGCTTAATGGCTCCGGCCAATAAAGCGGCGCAGACACCATTGATTACACGGGCACGGCACCGTGCGGCGATTGAGGTGGCGGCGACTGGCCTTAGACAGGCACTGTCGCATGATTTTCATGATAGCCCTGAATTAGCGGCTGAGGATTTCCGCCAAGCCGCAGTGGCATTAGGGCGGATTACCGGCGAAATTGACGTTGAAGAGCTGTTAGGCTCAATCTTTTCGTCCTTTTGTATTGGAAAGTAGCGAAAAAAAGAGGCATAAGGTGCCTATGAGATCCTTTGACGTAATCATTGTAGGCGGCGGCCATGCTGGCTGTGAGGCGGCGAGCGCGGCGGCGCGGATGGGCGCACGCACGGCGTTGGTGACGATGCGCGCCGACCAGATTGGCGAAATGTCATGCAATCCGGCGATTGGCGGCCTTGGTAAAGGCCATCTTGTTCGCGAGATTGATGCGTTAGACGGCATTATGGCGCGGGCGATAGACCGTGCTGGTATTCAATTCCGGATGCTGAACAAATCGCGTGGGCCTGCTGTTCATGGACCACGTTCGCAAGCGGACCGCGCTCTATATAAGACGGCTATACAAGAGTTTTTGAATGACGACCCGCTGATCGAGATTATCGAGGCACCCGTTGGTGACCTGAATGTGCAGGACGGTGAATGCGTTGGCGTTGTTACCGAGGCCGGGGAAACACTTAATGCGGGCGCCATTGTGCTAACCACCGGTACGTTTCTGGGCGGCGTTATCTTTCTGGGTGACGAGCGGATTGCCGCTGGACGTATTGGTGAGCCACCATCAAACAAGCTGGCAACACGGTTGCGGGGGCTATCTCTGCCTATCGACCGGTTGAAAACTGGGACACCAGCACGTCTGGATGGCCGGACAATTAACTGGAACCAGCTTGAAATGCAGCCAGCGGACGATCCGCCAGTGCCGTTTTCCATGCTCACCGACAAGATATCGGTAAAACAAATCGAATGTGGCATTACCCGCACAACAGTGGAAACGCACCGGATTATCGCTGAATCCATGCATCTATCTGCGGTTTATAATGGCCAGATATCTGGGCGGGGACCACGCTATTGCCCATCGATCGAGGATAAGATCAATCGTTTTGCTGATAAGGAATCTCACCAGATTTTCCTAGAGCCAGAGGGTTTGAATGATCACACGATCTATCCTAACGGTATATCCACCAGCCTGCCGCGCAATGTGCAAGACGCCTTTGTTGCCACAATTCCGGGGCTGGAAAACGCGAAGATCCTGCAACATGGCTATGCGATCGAATATGATTTCGTTGATCCGCGTGCATTATCACGGGTGTTAGAGTTAAAGGCCCTGCCGGGCCTGTTCCTTGCCGGCCAGATTAATGGCACTACTGGCTATGAAGAGGCTGCGGCCCAAGGGTTGATTGCCGGCATTAATGCGAGCTTGCGGGCGAGCGGACAGCCTAGCGATTTCGTTCTCGATCGGGCCGAGGCCTATATCGGTGTGATGATTGATGATTTGATCACCAAGGGTGCGCCGGAACCTTATCGGATGTTTACGTCGCGGGCTGAATACCGGCTGTTATTGCGGGCCGATAATGCGGACCAGCGCCTGACCGAGCGCGGTATTGCCATTGGCTGCGTTGGCTCAATTCGGCAATCCGCATGGGAGGCAAAACGCGATGAGCTTGCCGCCGCCCGTTCTATGCTGGCGTCTTTATCGGCCACGACCAAGGATCTAAAAGCAGGCGATTTGCCAGCGCCGCGTGATGGCGCGCGCCGTAGTGCCGCTGATTTATTGACGTTGGAAGGCATAACCCTAGAGCAACTAATCGCCTTTTGGCCTGAATTATCAGCAATCCCGCAAAAAATGCATGCCCAGCTAGAGGCTGATTGCCGTTATGCTAATTATGTCGAGCGTCAGGCCAGTGACATTGACGCCCTGCGCCGTGACGAGGCGATGGCTATTCCGCCATCTATGGATTTTGCTGATATTGGCGGGCTATCGGCCGAGGCCAAGGATATCTTGCGCAAAGCCATGCCGGAAACCATTGGCCAAGCTAATCGCTTGCCCGGTCTTACACCGGCGGCGGTTGTGGCGGTGCTCCGGCATCTCAAGCGGGACAAGCGCATGGCGGGTGACGCAAAGCGGATGAGTTCGCCCGCATCCGTTGCTGGTCAGTCCTAATGGCAATCGATCCGGCTATTGCCGCGCGCTTGAATGTTTCACGTGAAACAATGGACAAGATATCGTCCTATGTGGCGCTAGTGGAAAAATGGCAACCCCGTATCAATCTGATCGCGAATAGTACATTGCCCGATATATGGACGCGGCACGTGTTGGATTCGGCCCAGCTGGTGGCGCATCTGCCGCCAAAGACCGCGCGTATTCTGGATGTGGGCAGTGGTGGTGGCTTTCCCGGGATTATTCTGGCGATCATGAGTGATTCCGAAGTTCATCTTGTAGAATCCGATCAACGCAAATCAATCTTCCTGACAACTGTTATCCGTGAATTAGGCCTGAATGCGGTTGTTCATAACAAACGCATTGAACAGATGGAAAATATCGGGGCCGATGTGATTACCGCGCGGGCCTTGGCCTCCGTTGAAAAGCTTTTGGATTTGCTGAAAATTCAGCTCCAGACCACGCCATTATGTTTGTTTTTGAAGGGTGCACGCGTCGATCAGGAATTGACCATTCTGGAAAGTTATTCCAGTATAGAGGCACAGTGTTTTCCCAGCTTAACCAGTGCAGATGGTGTCGTTTTGGCATTAAAATGCGATGTCTAATCCATAGCGGAGTCCTCGATGACCGTTTCCACCCGTATCATAGCTGTTGCCAACCAAAAGGGTGGCGTTGGTAAAACCACGACTTCGGTCAATCTGGCAACCGCACTTGCCGCCTGTGGCCGGTCTGTCCTGCTGGTTGATTTTGATCCCCAAGGTAATGCCAGCACCGGTCTTGGTATCGAGGCGAATGAACGTGCTTTCAATAGCTATCGTTTGGTTCTGGGTGAATGCAGTGCTGAGGATGCGGCGCGCTCGACTGTGGTGCCCAAGCTCGACATTATTCCAGCCATTGTTGATCTATCCGCGGCCGAAATAGAATTAACCGATATGGATCAACGGGAATATCGTCTCGAGCAAGCCATATCTAAAATTTCACATAAATATCAATATGTTATAATAGATTGCCCACCATCGCTTGGCATGCTGACGGTGAATGCGTTAACCGCGGCGACCTCTGTTTTGGTACCGCTTCAATGTGAATTTTATGCACTTGAAGGCCTCACCCAATTGATGCGGACAATAGATGCCGTGCGCGCATCTTTGAATAAAAGCCTGGTTATGCAGGGCGTTGTCTTGACGATGTATGATAGCCGCAATCGTTTGTCGGACATGGTCGCCAGTGATGTGCGCGGCCATTTTGGCTCGCTGGTATACAAAACCGTTATTCCGCGTAATGTTCGGGTTTCCGAGGCGCCATCTTTTGGCCAACCGGTATTGATGTATGATTTGAAATGCTCTGGTGCCCAAGCCTATGCCGCACTAGCCGCCGAATTGCTTACCCAAGAGAAAGTAGCCGCATGACCAAAACTCCTCCAAAAGAGTCTAAAGCCAAAGCCAGCCCTGCAAAAAAGGCACCGCAACGTGGTCTTGGGCGTGGTCTGTCATCACTGTTGGGTGATGCTGGTGTGGCCGCGGCAACAGCGAATGCTGCTGCTGGGATTACTGGCGAGTCGGCTAGCGGCGTTGTTCAAAACACTGCACCTGCCACAGGTGATGCCGCCGCTATCACTGGATTGGCCGAAATTCCTGTCGAATGGATTAATTCCGGCCCTTGGCAGCCGCGGCGGCGTTTTGATAATGACGCGTTGACTGATCTTGCTAATTCTGTGCGCCAAAAGGGTGTGGTACAGCCGATTTTGGTGCGCCCTCATCCAAAAAAACCGCAACGCTATGAGCTTATTGCTGGCGAGCGGCGGTGGCGGGCGGCACAAATGGCCCAGCTCCATGTTATTCCGGCAATCGTAAGACCCTTCACTGATTCAGAATCCTATGAAATCGCCCTTATCGAGAACGTCCAGCGTGCCGATCTGACCGTGATCGAAGAGGCTGAGGGCTATCAACAACTCATCGAGACCTATAATTACACGCAAGCACAACTATCTGAATTAATTGGTAAATCACGCAGTCATATTGCGAATCTATTGCGTCTATTGAGCCTGCCACCCAAAGTATCGGATCTGGTTATGAACGGTACCTTGACGATGGGTCAGGTACGTCCATTGATTGGTCATGATAATGCGACATTGTTGGCGCTTGAGGTGGCAAAAAAGGGGTTATCGGCGCGTCAGGTCGAGGCCCTTGTTAAGCGCGGTGATGCCAAGCCAAAGGCAAAGCCGGAGAAATCTGCTGATATTCGCGCGATCGAACAAAAGGCGGCAGTCGAGCATGGTCTGAAGTTAGATATCGATTGGGATTATCAAACGGAAAAGGGCGTATTAAAGCTGCGCTGTGAGAATTTTGAGCAAATGAATGCTGTGCTTGAAAAAATGGGGCTCGTCTAACGCCGGTTTAACACCATTTAGCCTTTTAACGCTTTTGCCCGCAAACACAGGCCCAGCATGCATTGTGCTGTGATGGTTTTATCGTCAACCGCGCCCGATTTGACCTGTAATTCGCAATCCTGTAGCCGATTGACTGCATCTAGGGCCATTTTCGCCGGCCAATAGCGTAACTGGCGGGCCAATACATCCTGCATTTTAAAAAACACTGGCGGGCGTAGGTCTTTGATCGCCTGGCTGTTGGATTTGCCTTTGGCGATCCCCGCTCCGGCTAGCATGAGCTGGCGGAAATGTGTTTGGCACCCGCGCAAAATCATTACGGCGTTCGAATCCTCGCTCCATGCCTTTTTCAACGCCGCATTCAACGCATCTATTTGCCCGTCGGCCGCGGCACTGGCGACATCGCTAATCACCAAAACCCCGCTATCACCAAGGGCTACTGATACATCGGCGCCGGTCAATTTGCCATTTGGCCCGGCCATGAGAGCAAGTTTTTCTATTTCCATACGCGATCCGGCCCGATCACTGCCCAACCGGCGGATGATGATGGCAAGGGCATCTTGATCCATGCTGATATCGTCACGCGCCATGATATCGCGGGCCAATTGCCCAATATCGGCGTCACCATCAGCGTAACAGCCGATCGACGCCGCATTATCCGCGCTCTCGAATAGCTTTACGATGGCATGACGCGATGTGGTGTCTCTAGCCTCAACAACAATGAATGATCCTGATAAATCAGATTTTAGGGCCAATTTGCAGGATTCGAGCAATTCCGCCCCGCGTCCTTTCACCAAAACCAGCCTGACATCGCCCAAAAGGGCAATTTCAACCGCGGCATCGGCTATGGCGGACGGCTCATTGGACAGAGTCTCGCCATCAATACGCGTTACTGAGAACACATCATCCAGATCGGTTGAATATTTCTTTGCGATTAGGGTGGCGCGTTCACTAATCTGGCCGATATCACTGCCGTGAAGCAGAACAGCGCGAATAGTGGCCGGGATGGCGTTCAGGAAACTAGTGGTTTGCCGCGGTGCGACCTTCATTAGCTATTTTGTGATGAAAAATAGAGCTGGACCCGTCTTGCGGTACGTTCGGCGAGTAGTTTCACCAATCTTTCCCGGCCATTGCGCTCTGACTCATCCTGTCCAAAATAAGAGGTAACAACACCAAATGTTGCACCAGCAGACAATGTTTCACGAAGGACAACTTCGCCGGTTTGGCGATCCAACAATTCAATATTGTTCGACATTGTCATCTTCTTGAGGGTCGAACTCTTGCCCTTAACAGACAAAGAACTGCTCGATGCAACGGTGATACGCGATACAAGATCGTAATTTGGTGCCTGCATGCCATTCACATAAAGCCGGTTACGAAGCTGGCGCGAATAAAGCTGGCCATCACGTCCGGATACCTCGATTACATTGACCGCGGCAAGATCCTCGATGTTCGCAGAAATCAAAGGCGTCATCGACACATTTGAGCATGCCGCTAGGAATAGCAGGGCGACGGCGGCGATGGTTTTTCTAAACGACAACATTGATGATCCTATTTGGTACCACAATAACTTTGCGCGGCTGCGCTCCATCAAGATATCGAATAATCACCGGTGACGCTAGTGCAGCGGCCTCGGCGGCCTCTTTATCGCAATCTTTCGCCAAAACCAGTGTTGTGCGGAGCTTACCATTGACCTGAACACCGATTTCCACGGTGTCTTCAACTGCCATGGCTGGATCCGCCTCTGGCCATGCTTTTGCCGCAAGCAATTCATCATGGCCTAGCAAAACCCACATTTCCTCGGCGATATGCGGTGCTAATGGTGCAATGAGCTGGACCAAGGTCTCGATACCAAAGCGCCGCGCCGCATCGCCGGCTGGTGTTGTGGCTTTTACATCGCCAATAGCATTGGCAAGTGTGTGTAATTGGGCAACAGCGCGGTTAAAGCGAAAATCCTCGATATCCTTGGTTAATGCAAGGATCGATTTATGCGCCTGTCTCACCAAATCAAGCTCGGCGCCACTGTCTGGAACCTCGTTATTCGGCGGGGTTTCACCAATTGTTGCGGCCATCCGATAAACGCGCTTTAGAAACCGAGACGCTCCATCCACGCCGGATTCGGTCCATTCCATATCGCGCTCAGGCGGCGAGTCGGACAGCATGAATAGCCGTGCAGTATCAGCGCCATAAGTGTCGATAATCAATTCCGGATCGACCACATTGCGCTTTGACTTGCTCATCTTTTCGATCCGGCCAGCCTCTACCGCGGCGCCAGACTCAAGATCGACCCATTTATCGTCGTCGCGGGTAACCTCGGTTGGGAATAACCATTTACCATCTGCCGATTTGAACGTCTGGTGGCAAACCATGCCTTGCGTCATGAGACCGTCAAACGGCTCCTTTAGGTCAAGATAACCAACCGCACTCAATGCGCGGGTGAAAAATCGTGAATAGAGAAGGTGCAAAACCGCATGTTCCACGCCGCCAATATACTGGTCAACGGGCATCCAATAGGCCGCCGCCTCTGGGCTAAAGCCGCCCGGATGTTTTGGATCGGCATAGCGCAGGAAATACCATGAGCTCTCAAAGAACGTATCAAATGTATCCTGTTCACGAATGGCTGGCTTGGCGCAAGTCGGGCAGGAGGTGTGTTTCCATGTCGGATGATTACCCAATGGATTGCCGTGGCTATCAAAATCCACATCTTCTGGCAACTCAACTGGCAAATCTTTGGCTGGAACTGGAACCGCGCCGCAATCATCACAATAAATGATCGGAATAGGGCAACCCCAATAACGTTGCCGCGACACACCCCAATCGCGCAGGCGATAGGTGGTTTCACCGCTACCAGCCTTTATGTCTTCGAGCGCAGCAATAGCGGTTTTGATACCGTTTTCAACATCAAGACCATCCCAAGATCCCGAATTAAACAATGTACCGGGGCCGGTATAGGCCTCTGTCGTGATGTTCATATCGGCTGGATCAGTGCCTTCTGGCAAAACCACCGGCGTTACTGGCAGATTATAGGCATTGGCAAAATCAAGGTCGCGCTGGTCATGCGCAGGACAACCAAAAATGGCGCCAGTGCCATATTCCATTAGCACAAAATTCGCAATATGGACTGGTAATGTATGACCCTCAATAATCGGATGATCGACTTTCAAGCCAGTGTCATAACCTTTTTTATCGGCTGTCTCGACGGCTGCTTCGGATGTACCAAGGGCGGCGCATTCAGCAATAAAATCGGCTGCTTTTTGGTCTTTTTCACCAAGCGCAATGGCTAGTGGGTGATTGGCCGCGATGGCGATAAATGATGCGCCGTAAAGGGTATCGGGACGTGTTGTAAAGACCTCGATATGATCTTCACCATGCGGTGCAGGTCCGGTTAGGGAAAAAGAAATGCGGGCGCCAACTGACTTACCAATCCAGTTATGCTGCATTAGGCGAACCCGATCAGGCCAACGCTCAAGGCCCTCGATTGATTGCAACAAATCATCGGCAAATTCGGTGATTTTTAGGAACCATTGCGATAATAGCCGGCGTTCTACCGGTGCACCGGAACGCCATCCCTTGCCGTCAACAACCTGTTCATTCGCCAAGACCGTATTTTCAACAGGATCCCAATTCACCCAGCTCTCCTTGCGATAGGCCAAGCCTTTTTCAAGGAATTTGAGGAACATGAGCTGTTCATGCTGGTAATAATCGGGCGTACAGGTGGCAAGCTCGCGGTCCCAATCATAAGACAGGCCCATGCTTTTCAGCTGGGTGCGCATTGCCGCGATATTTTCAATTGTCCATTTGCCGGGATGAACGCCGCGCTCCATTGCCGCATTTTCCGCTGGCAAACCAAACGCATCCCACCCCATTGGGTGCAAAACATTGTATCCGGCGGCACGGCGATAGCGGGCAACGACGTCGCCCAATGTATAATTGCGAACATGCCCCATGTGAATCCGCCCTGACGGATATGGGAACATTTCCAGCACATAATATTTTGGCTTGTCAGATGCAGTTGTGGCGGTGAAGCAATTGGCCTCATCCCACCGGGCCTGCCATTTTTGTTCTATGGCAGGCGCGTCATAGTGAGCCATGATAATAACCCTGGGGCAAAGCCCTCAAAACGAATAAACTTACTCGGCTGTTTCGCTGAGTGATGAAGCCCTGATTTCGCGGGCACGCGTTAGGATCAAATCTTCGATCTTGCGCTCTAGTTCAGCATCCCGCATTACAGATCCCCAGCCATCCGCGGTGGCTTTCTGGACATAAATGCGCGCGTTGATGGCGTCTGAACGTAATTCACGGCCAATAACGAAGATGGTCAATTTAATGCGTTCACCAGGACGATCAGCAAGTGAATACCATTCGGTCACAATAGTACCGCCGAATGTATCAACGTCGTCTAACGGCACAAATGATGTGATATCAAGAGCCGCGCGCCACAATAGAGCGTTAACGGGCAGGGCGCCGCCTTGGTTGCTGCTCACAAGGTCACTTACCTTGGTGCCACCTGTCTTGCCAGTGAGAATAGATACCGGTCCCTCGTCCTCTTTAACCGGTTGTGGGTTCATCCCAGAACATCCGGCCAAAAACAATGCTGTAGCGACTGCGAACAGAGTGACATTAGGCAATTTATTTTTCATGAAGAACATGGTGCGATTCCAATTCGATTGGCGACGCGCCCAGAATGCAAATAAGCGGGTGATTTGTAAAGAAAAAAGGGAGGGGCAAGCCCCTCCCTTTCCACATAAAGGTAACATTCAATTAGAATGTTACAGTAACACGAGCAGTTACACCGTCGCCCTTGTTGTCCAAAGAAGGTGTGCTGGCATCTTTGTAGTCGAAGCTACGTGAAGTCAGAGACACTGTTAGACCTGGAGTTACTGTGTATGTAGCACCAATCTGTGTCATTGACAGCTTGTCGTTTGCTCCAGCACCTGTGCCAGTGTTCTTTGAAGAAACGGCCCATGCCTCAACTGTAAGATCGCTGTTTACTGCATAGTCAACACCGTAGTCAGTAGTGGCGATTTTTGATGTGCCGTCTGACTTGTCTGTGTTTGCTGAACCAACCATGATTGTTAGATCGTCAACAGTAACAGTGGCGCCAATTGAATCGGCGTCTGTTGTTGTGCCTGTGCCAGCTTTATTGGCTGTTGAAGCAGATGCATAGTCAAGAGCAACTGAAGCGCCTTCAAAGTCTGTACCGTATGATACGGCCCATGATGAAATGTCGCCTTCTTCGTCGGCTTTACCACCAGCGTTAGTTACAGCAGCGTTCACTACCAGACCGTTAAAGTCAGGTGATGTGTACTTGATAACTGTTTTGTCATTGGCGCCGTTACCAACACGTGAGTTGGTTGCTACATTAGCGAATGTTTGGTCACCATTTGAGCCAGGCATTGCACCAACTGATGCTGAGTTGTGGTTACCACGAGCAGCGTCTGCTCCACCAAATGTCAACTTGCCCCAATCGTCAGAGACGTAGATTGACTGGGCGTCTGTGTCGCCGTTTAGAAGTGTGATAGAACCACCCATTGTCATACCAGAGTCAGCTGTTGAAGCACCTGAAACTGTGAAGAGAACGTCGGTTGTACCAGTTGTATCGTCACCAGTTGTCTCGTTGTCTGACCAGCTAGAATATGTGTAGCGGCCAACGCCTGAAAGTGAAACGTCTGCTGCAGCAGCTGAAACGCCACCCATAGCAACGAGTGCTGTAGTCGCAAGAAGAACCTTACGCATGTTAAATCTCCCTTAGAGAACTAATCCGCCACCATTGACGGTGACATCACTCTATTAAGTTTTTCTAATTTAACAATGATGCATTAACACCCAAACATTAGATTTTTGAAATCTGTGATATTTTTGCAACAGTAAGGCATGGCTGGCGGGATTATTGGGATTAGACTTCGCCTGAACTGGCGGCGACTAGCTATTGTAAATTGTTGTTTTTTGCAGGTTGATCTATAAAGAGCCAACACCGTTGATAAAAAGACACACTCTTTGAGACATAATCGAAAGACCGAGACCAATGGCGATAAGCATTCAAGAAAATCTGACGATTGTTCATGCGTCTATTGAGGCGGCAAGTGGTGCGGCTTTGGGTGATGATAATACCGCGCCCACGCTGGTTGCGGTCAGCAAACGCCAACCCGACGACCGGATTGAGGCCAGCCTTGCCGCTGGTCAGCGTGTTTTCGGTGAGAATAGGGTGCAGGAAGCGACTGAACGCTGGGGCCATCGCCGTGCCCAATATGATGACCTTATACTGCATCTGATTGGCCCACTACAAACCAACAAGGCGGGTGAGGCAGTTGCTTTATTTGATGTGATCGAAGTCGTCGACCGGCCTAAGCTGGCGAAAATGCTAGCGGCTGAGATGGAAAAACAGGGACGCCGCTTGCCTTGTTACATTCAGGTCAATACCGGCGCCGAGCCACAAAAAGCAGGTATTCTGCCCGCTGATGTCGATGGTTTTGTGGCAATGTGCCGTGATGATTACCAGCTCGATATCATCGGACTGATGTGTATCCCGCCGGTCGATGAAGAGCCAGCCATGCATTTTGCTCTATTGCGTGAGATGGCACGGCGCAACAATCTTGAAAAGCTATCAATGGGAATGAGCGGCGATTATGAAGAGGCCATTGCCTTTGGTGCGACATCGGTCCGCGTCGGATCGGCAATATTCGGGGCGCGCAACGAACCCGGCAAATAATGTAATGTCTTGGGCTCTAGGCGGACAGATGTTGGTTGTCTAATCGGACAGATGTCCGGTGCGCTCCCGCTTGGTCGCCAGATAGCGTTTATTATGCTGGTTCTCAGGAAGATTAAGCGGCACTCGTTCGATGACTTCTAGGCCAACCTCATCTAGCTGGGCAATTTTGTCTGGATTATTGGTGATCAGACGCAGTTTCGTTAAACCAAGTTCTTGCAAGATTCGACAAGCTGGCAAAAACAGCCGCTCGTCAGTGTCAAAGCCGAGGGCGTGATTGGCGTCAACCGTATCAAGCCCCTCATCCTGAAGCGCATAGGCACGCATCTTATTCAACAGGCCGATATCACGGCCTTCTTGGGCTAGATATACAAGAACGCCGCCGCCAGCATCCGCCATCAATGCCAGTGCGCCTTGTAATTGATTGCCGCAATCGCATTTCAAACTGCCTAGAACATCACCGGTTACACATTGTGAATGTAGGCGAACCAATGGTGCCGGCATCGACAGACCGTCACCAACAACCACGGCAAAATGTTCATCGCCGCCAAGATTGGCCCGGAACATCACTACTTCTGCATCGGGCGCAACGGCTAGCGGTACTTTCGCCCGCGCCGCAATTTTCAGGCTTTGGGCCGCTTGTCTTGCCGATTGCTCGATATCCTTGGCATCGATGGTTAGTATATTTAACGAGCGCGCAAGACGGTCTTGTTGGTTTTTGTCGCGCGATGGAAACCGTGACATCAACGCCGCCGGGACCAGCTTGGCAATCCGCAAAAGCCTAGTTGCCATATCTGCAAGGGAATCCGGACGCTCACCAATCAGTGAAATATCCTTGCCTAAAATATCGTCGCGCGGTTGACCGGCGGCCAAATCAAATAGGCTGGAATAATTAATGCCAGAGGCCGGCATCGTGGCGCATGTGTGCTTGTCCTGTAACTGCCGTCCCAAACTGGCGATACGATTATCCGTTAGGGCTAGCATAACGCCGGATCCGGTTACCGCGCTTAATGTGTCTTCGCTGTCATCACCGCCAAGCTCCGCCGCTTTGAACAAACAGCTTTCGCCATTTGCCAGACGCAGCAAAACGGTTCCGCCACGCCGTAATTCAGCGGCGGCCCGATCAGTCTGGAGGTAGGAAGTGCCCACATTAGTCTCCACAATTGGTGCGATAGGTGGGGTCATTTGACGCCTTTTTAACCAAACTCACTTTTTCGAATATTAAGATTTGGTGAATTCGTTTATGCGGTTATCATGATCATTAGATTTTTTGTTAATAGCACTCTCATTTATGGGGTCGCAGGAGAAAATGCAAGGTTTGATCTCCAGTACTTCGAAAGATACTCTGGTCGGCGCCCGTCTGTTGATTGTTGACGATGATGCATTTTTGCGCGCGACGCTCCGCGAACAATTGTCGATCGAGGGCGTTAAACAAATTGATGAAGCGGCCACCCTTACCGAAGTTTTCGATTGTGTGAATGAGGGTGAACCTGATCTGATCATTCTCGATATCAGGCTACCCGACGGTAATGGTGTGGCGATTTGCCAGAAATTACGGGACCGCGGTTTTGCCAATCCCATCGTCATGCTCACCGGCCAGGATAGTGAAGACGACATCGTTGCCGGATTAGAGGCGGGGGCGAATGATTATGTCATCAAGCCAATGCGCCTTGGCGAGTTATTGGCGCGAATTAGATCGCAATTGCGCCAGCATAAATCATCTGACACCGCTAGGTTCTCTGTTGGTGGCCTTAGTTTCGTACCAGCCAACAAATTGCTATTCGATGATCGCAGCAACCGCAAAGCCGTGCTGACCGAAAAAGAAGCGACAATTTTAAAATTTCTTTATCGTGCGCATCCAAATGGCGTGTCAAAGGAACAGCTCCTAACCGAGGTCTGGGGCTTTCAGGACGGTTTGAGTACGCATACTGTTGAGACGCATATTTATCGTCTCCGCCAGAAAATTGGCCGGTTAACATCGGCGCCCGTGGTGCTCACGACCCGCCTTGGCTATTCGCTATCTTCGGTGCCGTGATCAGTTGATCGAGCGCCGCTACCACCGATTTTGTTCCCATATCACCGCCAAATTCAACGGGCCGGATTAGATTGTCACTAAACCCGGTTTCAACCGCGCGGTGGATGAGAGAGGCCGCCTTGTCATAATGTTTGGCGCCGGTTGTTTCGGCCAGATAATCAAGCATCATCGCCCCGCTTAAGATGGCGGCAAGTGGATTTGCCTTATCCTGACCGATGATATCGGGGGCGCTACCATGGGCGGGTTGGAACAGGCCAATTTCATCGCCAATTTCACCACATGCGGCCATGCCCATTCCACCAACAAGACCGCCAGCCAGATCCGACAGAATGTCACCAAACATATTTTCGGTAACCAGAACATCCAGATCCCACGGGTTGCGCACCATCGTTAAAGCCATCGCATCAACATAACAATGATCGGCGGTAATGGTGGGGTGGTTTGTGGCTATATTATCAAAAATCTCACGGAAGAATGCCATTGCGGTAAAAACATTGGCCTTGTCGACACAGGTAACCCGGCCCTTGCCGCCCTGTTCCTTGCGCCGCGCCGCCAATCTAAAGGCAAAATCATGGAGCCGCTCGCTTACATCGCGGGTGATCAGCATGGTCTCGCGGACTTCGTTCGGGCTTACCTCACTGCGCCCATGAACCGCGGCGGAATAAAACAGCCCCTCGGTGGATTCCCGAATGATCACCATATCAATGTCTTGGCCGCGCGCATCGGCAAGCGGCCCTGGAATATTGGGATAGGCCTTTACCGGACGCACACCGGCATAAAGCCCGTACATGTCACGAAGGCGCAGATGGGGTGAAATCTCGGTACCGTCATCATGACGAATAGATGGCAGGCCGATGGCCCCAAGGAAGATCGCATCACTCTTGCCCGCCGCCACTTCGCCGCCGGGCTCCATATCTTTGCCGGTTTCGGCAAAATAACCGGCACCCGCCTCGATAAAGCGCATATTTAGGGGCGCCGCCGCAACCGCGCTTAATGCCCGCTCGATGAGAAACAATGTGGCATCAGCCACATCAATGCCAATGCCATCGCCCTTAATTACCGAAATATGCGGACTCATTTGCCACTTTCCATTCTAATACACTCAATCCCAATACACCTCATCCTAATACGGGTGCGCGCCCATAACACCAGAACAATGCTGGCGAAACAAGCGCGGTTATTATCGGCAATTTTAGGGGGGAAAGTTCAGAGATTATAAAAGAGATTATAAAAATGTCTGATATCTAAAACTTTGGCTGGGGCGGTAGGATTAAAAGCCAGCG